>Ga0209211_10002582_pt1 | contig 30965 bp, 26 predicted proteins | sample RifGroA2_FD_183992 | JGI IMG/M metagenome (GOLD analysis project Ga0209211, IMG submission 183992) | Groundwater microbial communities from Rifle, Colorado, USA - Groundwater A2 (SPAdes) (version 2) | ecosystem: Environmental > Aquatic > Deep subsurface > Groundwater | place: Rifle, Colorado...
TGGTGGTTTTGGGCACGTCACCGGGGTCGTGGCGGAGAGCGTCCTGCACAAGGAAAACCTGGCACGTTCCATGGTCATCGGCTTCAAGATGGCCCCATCCGGCACGCCGCGAGCCAGCTCCCATTTGTTGCCAGCGGGAGTCATGCTGCTGGCCATGCTGGCTTTCGCCGGATGGTGGTTCAGTTACGCCATTGACCGTCAATTGGACCTGTACAGGAACCAAATCACCAAGGAGCTACACGCTGGTGAGGACGCTCACGTCAAGTTCGTCGGGAGCCAACTGCCTGACAATGCGCTGTGGCGTAAAGAATGCAAGGTCTGCCACATCCCGTTTTATCCCGCTTTGTTGCCGACGCGTTCCTGGGAAAAGCTCATGGCCGGGCAAAACGAGCATTTCGAGCCCAACAATGATCTTGAGATGGACCCGCCGACCGTACAAGCGGTGTTGAAGTTCCTGGTCGACAACGCGGCAGAGCACCATCTGACTGAGGCGGCCTACAAGATCGAGCAATCGGTCCCGAATACCGAGACACCGCTGCGCATCACCGAAACGCCTTACTGGATCAGCAAGCATCGCGACATCAGCGAGGCGCTCTGGAAATCCCACTGATTAAGCGCAAAAGCAACTGCGTGGCTTGCCATGCCGATGCCGAAGCGGGCACCTTTGAAGACGGCGCGATGCATTTGCCGAGCAACAAGACGGAACTCATACGATGAGCTTCACGGTTGCCATCAAGCGGGGTTTGGCCGGTTGCGGAGCGCCAGCAGCTTCTTGATGGATGACGCACAGACCAGGCATACTGGCGGTGATCACGACCATGCCGATGTGCGTTTGGTAGGATCAACCCGCTGCCAGCGCGGCTTCAATGTCCTTGGTCAGGCTCTCGGGCGTGTCAGTCGGGGCATAACGTTTGAGGACGCGGCCGTCCTTGTCGACCAGAAACTTGGTGAAATTCCACTTGATTGATTTGCTGCCCAGCAGGCCTGTGGCCTCTGCCGCCAGCCACTGGTACAGCGGATGGGCGCCAGCACCATTGACCTCGATCTTGGCCATCATCGGGAACTTGACGCCATAGTTGAGCTGGCAAAACCCGGCAATTTCAGAGTTGCTGCCCGCATCCTGCGCGCCAAACTGGTTGCACGGAAAACCCAGCACCACCAGGCCTTGCGGGCCATAACGTTCATGCAACTTTTCCAGCCCGGCAAACTGGGGGGTAAAGCCGCAGGCACTGGCGGTGTTGACGATCAGGATGGCCTTGCCCCGGTAGTTTTTCAATGCCACCGGCTTGCCGTCGATTGACAGCGCTTTAAAGTCATACACCGTGGTCATTGCTTCTCCTTTTGCAAAAAAATATAACAAGACGCCATTTCATTGCCACTTGGGTAACGACGTCTCGCACCCAAGTGGCAATGAAATCAGCCGTGGGCCTTGTCGTTGCGGGCGATGGCCAGCAAGCGGTCGATTTCTTCGTGGTGCTGCACCAGATTGCGGGCATGCCAGCGGCGAATGAGCCACATGAAGCCGGCAATCACCAGGCCAAATCCGGTAATCGCCGCAAAGGTCGGTAAACCCAGCCCGGTGGACAGGCTGTACAACGCGCCCAGCACCAGAATACAGGCCTGCTCGTTGAAATTCTGCACCGCAATCGAGCGGCCGGCGCCCATCAGGTTGTGGCCGCGGTGCTGCAGCAGCGCGTTCATGGGCACCACCAAAAAGCCACCCAGGGCGCCCAGCAAAATCAGAAACGGTGCCGCCACCCAGACATTGGTGATAAAGATCAGGCCGATGATCAACAGGCCCATGACGATGCCCAGGGTAATCACACGCGGGCCGTCTTCGAGCTTCATGCGCATCGACGCCAGTACCGCACCCGCGGCCATGCCAATCGCCACCACCCCTTGCAAGGCCGACGCCTGGGTCACCGAATAACCCAAAGCTGCGGCCGCCCAGGCCAGCACGATAAAGCGCAAATTGCCCGCCACACCCCAGATCAGGGTGGTGGCGGCCAAAGAGATTTGCCCCAGCTTGTCGCGCCACAAGCGGGTGTTGCAGGTCCAGAAATCGGGCAGCAGGGTCAGTAGCCGTTTTGGCATCGGGCGCATCAACACGCCGGTGAGCGGAATGTGGGTGTTGAACCAGGCCGCCAACAGGTAGACAAAAATCAGCACCGAAATGGCGGCTTCGGCTGGGTTGTTGATACCGGTGTTGATGCCGGGGATGTCAATGGCGAGTAAATAACGCGACACATGGCGCCCGACCAGTTGGCCACCCAGCAAGACCCCCAAAATGATCGAACCAATGGTCAGGCCCTCAATCCAGCCATTGGCCTTGACCAGTTGCGAGGCTGGCAAGAGCTCGGTCAGGATACCGTATTTGGCTGGTGAATAGGCCGCAGCGCCCAGGCCGACGATGGCATAGGCCAGCAGTGGATGGGTGCCAAATAGCATGAAAAGACAGCCCCCGACCTTGATGAAGTTGCTGATCAGCATGACCCGGCCCTTGGGCATGGAGTCGGCAAACGCGCCGACAAAAGGCGCCAACACCACGTAAAACAAGGCAAACATGGGCACCAGAGCGGCTTGTTGCCACTGCGGGGCGTGGCTGGTGCGCAGCAATTGCACGGCGGCTACAAACAAAGCATTGTCGGCCAGCGAGCTGAAAAACTGCGCTGACATGATGGTAAAAAAGCCGCGTTTCATCGATAGTTGTTGCAATTGCCAGCGGCAGTGCGTAATGGGGTGACGTGTCTCCAAACGGTACCGGGTTATAGCACGCCGCTGCAATGTCAAAATCACCCCTACGCAATTTTCCCAGACCTTTTATGCCCCGTCCGATCCTCGCCACCATTCACCCCGCTGCGCTGCAGCACAACCTGGCGCGCAACCGCCAGGCCGCCCCTGACGCCAAGGTCTGGGCCGTGGTCAAGGCCAATGCCTATGGCCACGGCATTGAGCGTGTGTTTGAAGGCTTGCGCAGTGCGGATGGCTTTGCACTTTTGGACCTGGACGAGGCCCGGCGTGTGCGCGAGCTGGGCTGGCGTGGCCCCATTTTGTTGCTGGAGGGTGTGTTCGAGCCGCGTGACCTGGAGCTGTGCTCGCGCCTTGATTTATGGCACACGGTGCATTGCGACGAACAAATTGACATGCTGGCGGCTTGCAAGACCCATGTCGGTCACCGGGTGTTTTTAAAGATGAACTCGGGCATGAACCGGCTGGGTTTCAGCCCGGCGCGCTACCGCAGTGCCTGGGCGCGCCTGAACGCCTTGCCGCAGGTGGACGAAATATCACTCATGACGCACTTCAGCGACGCTGATGGGGGCCAGGGCATTGCCGCGCAAATGGCCTGTTTCGCCGATGTCACGCGTGACCTTCCCGGCGAGCGCTCCATCAGCAACAGCGCCGCCAGCCTGCGCTATACCGATGCGGTGGTTGCGTCTGACTGGATTCGCCCCGGCATCAGCCTGTATGGCAGTTCGCCCGATCACCCCGAACACATGGCCGGTGACTGGGGTTTGCTGCCGGCCATGACGCTGGCTGCAAAAATCATCGCGGTGCAGGACATTGCGCCCGGTGCCAGCGTGGGCTATGGCTCCCGGTTTGTGGCTGAGGCCCCGATGCGCCTGGGTGTGGTGGCCTGTGGTTATGCCGATGGCTACCCGCGCGTGTGCCCCACCGGCACGCCGGTGCTGGTGACTGGCGTGCGCAGTCGGCTGCTGGGGCGCGTCAGCATGGACATGGTTGCCGTTGATCTGACGCCGGTGCCCGGCGCCGGCATGGGCAGCGAGGTGACCCTGTGGGGGCGTGCGGCTAACGGCATGGTGCTGGGTATCGACGAGGTCGCGCAGGCGGCCGGTACGCTTGGCTACGAGTTGATGTGTGCGTTAGCGCAGCGGGTGCCGGTGCAGGTGGGTGATTGATACTTTGAGGGTCAGACCACTCGCGTAGCGACGTGCTCTGACCCCAACTAATTGGAACGGCTTGCGGGTCAGACCACTCGCGCAGCGACGTGCTCTGACCCCAACTGATTAGAAGGGATGAGCCCGGTCGTTCAGGGCAGGTCGCTCAAATGCGCTTGCGCGGCCGTGGCCAGTTTTGCGTCAAAGGTGGCCAGCGGGCAGGTGAGTTCGGCCGCTAGCCAGAGGTAAGCTGCGTCGTAGGCGCTGAGCTGGTAGCGTTTTGCAAGTTCAAACACATCAATCGCACTAACATCAAACAGCTCAATGTCCATACTGGCATACCTTGCCAAACCGCTGAGGGCGATGTCGGGTCCGCCACGGCGGTGTTTTTTCAGCGCCACGCTGGTAATCTCGACGTTCAGCAAGTAGGGCGCCTTCAGGCTCCGTCCTTCGATTTTTTGTAAGGACTGGGCTTGCCAATCTTCTTCAAAGATCAGTCCTGCCAGCGTGCTGCAGTCCAATACCAAAGGGGGACGAACCAGGTAGTGCTGCGGTGGTTCAGCTAAAAACAGACTATCAGCTGGCTGACTCATCGCGCGTCTCGCTCTTCGCGAATGATGTCCACACCGCGGGGCAATTCGCGGCAAAGCTTGGCGTCATGCGGATTGGCGCGAAGTTCTGCTGCAATTTGCTCCACCGTTTTCCAGCCTTGTCGTCGGCTTGTCATGGGTTTGTTGCTGGTATCCGGGGGCAATGACTCTGGCTCGACCACACGCTGGATCAGTGCCATGAGTTCACCTTGCAGCGAGCGGTGGTTGCGCGCTGCCCGCTCGCGCAAGGCCTGAGCCCAGGCTTCTGGGACGTCTTTGATGGAGAGGTTCGGCATAATGGCTCCACAATGGATGTTGGCGCCATTATGACGCCAATTTGCCATTGATCGTCTTGAGCAGCTCAAACCACAGTACGCTGGCCAGTCCCAAACCCGCTGCGGCTGCCAGCCAGGTCAGGGGCAGTGGCTCGAACAAGAACAAAGCTGCCAACCACGGCATATAAAGCGCCAGCGCCATCAACACCAGCGTGGCCGCCACCACGCCCCACAGCGTGTGATTGGGCACCCACAGGCTGGCCCACAGCGAGCCAGCGCGGCTGCGGTTTGAAAAAATCAGCGCCAGGTTGGTGCCCACCAGCACGGCAAAGGCCAGGGCGCGTGTGGCGCCTTCGGTCAACTGCGATGCACCCCAGACGGTGGCCAGCAGCACCAATGCCAGTGCACCCAGTCCTTGCAGCAACGCCAGCCCCAGCGTCAGGCCGCCAAAAAGTGGCTGCTGCACATCGCGCGGCGGGCGTTGCATCAGATCGGGCTCGGCGGGTTCGTTTTCAAACACCATGGAGCAGGCCGGGTCAATCACCAACTCCATAAATGCGATGTGTAACGGATACAGCACCGTGGGCCAGCCCAGCAGCACCGGCAGCAAGGCCATGCCGGCCAGTGGCACGTGGACTGCCAGGATGTAGCACATGGACTTGCGCAGGTTGTCAAAAATGCGCCGACCCAGCCGCACGGCACCGACGATGGAAGCAAAGTTGTCGTCGAGCAGCACAATGGAAGCCGCTTCGCGTGCCACGTCGGTGCCGCGTTCGCCCATGGCCACGCCCACATGGGCAGCTTTCAGGGCCGGGGCGTCGTTGACGCCGTCGCCGGTCATTGCGACCACCTCGCCGGATGCTTTCAGGGCTTGCACAATGCGCAGTTTTTGCGCTGGCGCAATGCGTGCACAAATGCGCACGCTGCCCATGCGCTGTTGTAACTCGACGTCAGTCAAATGCGTCAGCTCGTCGCCGGCGAGCAGGCCATGGGCCCCTGGTTGGAGTCCTGCTTGGGTGGCAATGGCCAGCGCCGTGGCAGGGTAGTCGCCGGTGATCATGACCACCCGGATGCCGGCGCTGCGGGCCTCGGACACGGCCTGCGGGATCTCGGCGCGCAAGGGGTCGGCCAGCCCCAGCAGACCGATGAATTCAAAGTCAAAGTCGTGCTCGATGGCGGGCCAGTCCTGGCCCTCAAAGCGGGCGCGCGCCACACCCAGCACGCGCAGACCCTTGGTGGCCATGGCTTCGGCGGTTTTGGTGATGTGTGCTTGCGCCAGCGCGTCCAGGTGGCACAAATCCACAATGGCTTCAGGCGCCCCTTTGGCCGCCACCACATGGGCGTCTCCCAGACGCGCCCGCCAGACATGTGACATGGCGCGTAATTCGGGTGTCAAACCGTAGGTTTGCACCAAAATCCAGTCGCGGTGCAGGTGCTCGGTGTCTTGCAGGAAGTGTTGACCCAGCCGGTGAAAGGCCTTTTCCATGGGGTCAAAGGGGTCGGTCACGCTGGCCAGAATCGAGTATTCGACCAGGGTATGAAAGCGCTCGGGCAAGTCGGTGGTGCTGGCGTAGTTAATCGGCAGCCGTTCGCCTGGCGCGCAGTTGCTGGGTGAGCGCCCTTGAGTAGCTGGCTGCGCTGGGGGTGGGGTCGCGTAGAGCTCTGCAACGGTCATGCGGTTTTCAGTCAGCGTGCCGGTTTTGTCGACACACAGCACGCTGGTGGCGCCAAGTGTCTCAATGGCCGCAATGCGCCGGGTGAGCACGTTTTGGCGCGACAGGCGCCACGCGCCCAGCGCCGGAATCACGGTCAGTACCACCGTGAATTCTTGCGGCAACAAGGCCATCGCCAGGGCAATGGCGGCCAGCAGCGCCGCCAGCCAGTCGCCTCGCAAGACCCCATGCGCCAGTAACAGAAACAGGCTGGCGCCCAGGGCTACGCCGGCCAGCACCTTGATCAGGCGTTGCATTTGTTGCTTGAGCGGAGAGGCGTCAAGGGACAGGTTCCCCAGCGCTTGTCCGATGCGACCAATTTCACTTTGCACACCGGTGGCTGTGACCCGCGCCAGGCCCTGCCCGCGCACCAGCAGGGTGCCCGAAAACAAGGACTGGGCGACTCCTTTTTCCACGGGCACTGGCTCGCCGGTGAGCAATGATTCATCAACCTGCACGTCGGTGGCCTGGAGTAGCACCGCGTCGGCCGGCACGCGGTCACCCTCTGCGATCACCAGCAGGTCCCCGCGCACCACCTCGCGACCGGCAATGCGCTGCGCGGTACCATCGCGCCACACCAGGGCGCGCGGGCTGGTGAGGTCGCGCAGCGACGCGATGGCGCGCTCGGTCTTGCCCTCCTGGTACAGCGTCAGGCCCAGCACCACCAGTACCAGGCCGAACAAAACCAGACCTTCCTGCAGATCACCCAGCACCAGATAGAGCACACCGGCCGCCAGCAGCAGGGAAAACATCGGGTCGGTCAGGGTGTCGCGCGTAATGGCCAGCAAGCCCCGCGTTTGCGCGTCAGGCAGCGCGTTGGGGCCGTCCGCGATGAGGGCCTCTGCGGCCTGGGCCGCGCTCAGCCCCTGGGGCAGGGCAGATGCCAAGGCCGCTGGGTCGGTTTTGCCATTCGTGGTTGCAGTCATTCAAGCCCCTTTGATCTGGCAAACGTGTCAGACCGGTTTACTTTTCTGTAAGTCCAAAGTCAGTTGTTACCCAAAAGGTGTCATTTGGTAACTTTTGTTAGAGAAAACCCCTACGCGAAATATTGCTTAAGGCTTTTAAGATTGCGCTGCAATTAATCATAAGGAGCTTTCAATGCCATTTTCCCCTTCCATCAAACAGCAGTTTATTCAAATTGCCAAAGCAGGCTGTGTCGTTGCCGCCCTAGGCTTCGCTTTTGCCGGTAATGCATTGGCACAACGCAGTATTGCCGAGCAGTACATACTCGATATGAAGGAGGGCAAGATCTCGGCGGCGGGTGCCGACGACCACGTGGTGCAGGAGCTGATCATCAAGCGCAGTATTCCCATCACTTACAAGTACATCAACACCCTGATGAACACGCCCAACGCTTTTGGCCCCGGTGTGGCTTGCACCACTTGCCATAATTCGCAAGATGCCAGCAAGAGTTACCGCGGGCTGGACTTGAGCACCTGCAAGGGTATCAATGATGGTTCCACAGAAAAACCAAAACGCGCGCTGTTTACACCGGGCACCGACGCCAAGCGCGACATCCTGATCCGCCGTCTGCGCAACAACCGCATGCCTCTGGGCCAGGGTTTTGAGAACTCCACCTACACCCCGAACCACATGCTGGTAAAGCAATGGATTGCCGACGGTGCCAAGAACGATGACAACTTCACCAAAAATGTGCTGCCGCTTTTCAGTACGGCGAATGCCTTTGGGCCCGAAACGCCTGCTTGCACCGCTTGCCACATGTCCAACCAGGAACCCCCAAGTTTCCATGAGTTGAACCTGACCACCCACGCCGGTATTTTGCTGGGCGCAGACTCAGTGGCCAAAGGTGTTGACAAAGCCACCAAGGTGATTATTCCGGGCAGCCCTGAAAAGAGCTTTGTCTGGCAACATTTGTCTGAAGACCGTATGCCTCCCGGCATCAGCCCGTCGGAAGCACGTGACCATCCCAACACCACCATCCTTGCTACCTGGATCAAGCAAGGAGCCAAGTGCGATTGATGGCGCTAAGCAATCTGAACCGCCGCCACTTTGTGGCGGCACTCGCAGCAGGTGGGCTTTTGCCCACCTTTGTTGTTTCTGCAGCGACCCAAACCCCCACCGTGGTGCGGCGCTGGGCCAGTGGCAACACCACCTTGGCACCTTTGGCCCTGCTGGATGACCACATCTTTTTTAACGGTGACAAGACCCTGGGGCGTATTGACCCTGACAACGCCGCCTTGACCTGGAATGTGCCGCACCGCCTGAGCAGCAATGCCGTGTACCGGCCGCGTGCTGCGGGTGAACTGGTCATTTCCGGTGGCCAGCGTGAGCTGGGTGGCTGGCGGCAGGCAGACGGTCAAGCGCTGTGGCTGCACAAGGCTATTTTGCAAGTGGGTACCCCTTTTGTGGACGCTGACCACACCTACGTGGGTGACGGCCATTGGCTGCTGGCGCTGAACAACCAGTCCGGCGCCATTGACTGGCGCTTTGCTCCGGATACCGACGACTGCACTGCTGCCTATGCCCCCACGGTGGCGGGTGAGACGGTTTTCTTCGGGCCGGGCGACGGCATACTTTATGCCGTCAACCGGGCAGACGGCAAGCTCACATGGAAGCTTGACGAAAAGAAAGAATGGCAATACGTGCGCCAGATGTATGTCACTGGCAAGGTGCTGGTGGCCGGCACCTACACCGAGCTGCTTTACGGCATCAACGTTGACACGGGCAAGGTGCTGTGGAAGTTCAAGGCAGGCAACTTCATCAATTCGCACCATGTGTCGGGTGATGCCGCCTACCTTTGGTCTCCCACCGGCTGGATCTATGCCATTGACGTGGCCACGGGCAAGGTGCGCTGGCGCCACCAAACCACCCGTTATGGCAACAATGCGGCCAATTGGGGCCACATGATGGCTGAGATTGTGACGTTTGAAAACCAGGTGTATTGCCTTGACATGAAGCAGGTGCTGCACGTGCTGGATGGGGTGGATGGCAAGGAATTGCTGCGCATTCCTTTTGCACACGACCTGCGCCCCACGGTGTCGCCGTTGCCGGGCAAGCGCGGCGTCATGGCCAGCGACACGGGCGAGGTGCAGTTGGTGCAGTGGTAAGGGTCTGGTTCCTGACGCTTTGACATGGCTGAGCCATGGTCTGTGGTTTTATCCAGTAACATCCCTGCCATGGCCAAAGAAAAAACCCACTACGTTTGCTCCGACTGCGGCGGCGCCAGCCCCAAATGGCAGGGCAAGTGCCCCAGCTGCAATGCCTGGAACACCCTGATCGAATCCGCGCCAGAGAGCGCCAGTCCGGTCAAAAATCGGTTTTCACCGCTCGCCAAAGCGTCTGAAATTGCCATTTTGGGCGACATTGATGCGGTCGACATGGCGCGCATCCCTACCGGCCACGAAGAGTTGGACCGGGTGCTGGGTGGCGGCATGGTCGAAGGTGGTGTGGTGCTGATCGGCGGTGACCCCGGCATTGGTAAATCCACCCTGTTGTTGCAAGCCCTTGATTCACTGCAGCGCAGCGGCCAAAACACCTTGTACGTGACCGGCGAGGAAAGCGGCGCCCAGGTGGCTTTGCGGGCGCGGCGCCTGGGGCTGGACGGCTCGCAGGTCAAGGTTCTGGCCGAAATTGGCCTCGACAAAATCCTGGCCACGCTGCAGGCCATGCAACCCGACATTGCCGTCATTGACTCGATTCAAACTGTCTATTCCGACCAGCTTACCTCGGCGCCGGGGTCGGTGGCGCAAGTGCGTGAATGCGCTGCCCACCTGACGCGTTATGCCAAGGCCAGCGGCCGTCCGGACGGTACCACCCGCAGCCGGGCCACCTGCATTGTGCTGGTGGGCCACGTCACCAAAGAAGGCGCGCTGGCGGGCCCGCGCGTGCTGGAGCACATGGTTGACACCGTGCTTTACTTCGAGGGCGATACACATTCCAGTTTCAGGCTGGTGCGGGCCATCAAAAACCGCTTTGGCGCGGTCAATGAAATCGGCGTTTTTGCCATGACTGAAAAAGGACTCAAGGGTGTCAGCAACCCCAGTGCCATCTTCTTGAGTCAGCACACTGAGCCGGTACCGGGCAGTTGTGTCATGGTCACGCTGGAAGGCACGCGCCCGATGCTGGTCGAAATTCAGGCGCTGGTAGACAGCGGTGGCCCAAGCCCCAGGCGCTTGAGTGTGGGGCTGGACAAAGACCGTTTGGCCATGTTGCTGGCGGTGTTGCACCGCCATGCGGGGGTGGCCTGTATGGACCAGGACGTGTTTGTTAATGCGGTGGGTGGCGTGCGCATTTCGGAACCTGCGGCCGATCTGGCGGTGCTGCTGGCCATCACCTCCAGCCTGCGCGGCAAACCCTTGCCCAAGGGCTTTTTTGCCTTTGGCGAGGTGGGTCTGGCAGGTGAAGTGCGGCCGGCGCCGCGGGGGCAGGAACGCCTCAAGGAAGCCGCCAAGCTGGGTTTTAGCGTGGCGCTGGTGCCCAAAGCCAATGTGCCCAGGAACCTCAAAACCAAAGACTTTGAGGGCCTGACGATTCACGCCGTGGAGCGCGTCGAGCAGGCCATGGAAGTGGTGAGAAACCTATAACCTTGCGGGTCAGACCACTCGCGTAGCGACGTGCTCTGACCCCAACTAATCAGAGGTCTTGCGGGTCAGACCACTCGCGTAGCGACGTGCTCTGACCTTAACTGGTCAGGTGTGGTGATCGGGTCATGTGACCGGGCTTTGGGGTGAAAAGCGCGCGCCGACAGCCGGTGGCGTACTGCATTTGGTTCTTCGCGCGTGATTTCGCCCCAAAACCGCACGCACATGGCCCGGTCGCCGCGCCGGGTTTAGCGCGCTACTTTGCCCCATTCTGAGTCGACCATCTCACCCCATTTTTTTTGAACTGTAGTTGCATGATTCGGGGCGGCCGAGCGCACATGCCAGTTAGAAAATCAGTTGCGCACCAATACATTGCCCGATTTACGCACGGCGTCACCCGCCTTGAAACCGGGGTCTTGCTCGTAGTCAAACTCGGCGCTGGTGCCGTCGTTGTAGCGCACGCTGACTGTCCAGAGCTTGCGGCTGTTCACGTTTTCTTCGATCTTTTTACCGGCATAAGCGCCGCCCGCAGCACCGGCAATGGTGGCCAGGTCCTTGCCAAAACCACCCCCCACCTGGTGCCCCAGCACCGCACCCGCCAAACCGCCGGCGATCAAGCCTACGGCACCACTGGCGCCGGTTTTTTCGGATAGTCGGACGGCAGTGACCAAGCCGCAGCTGTTGCAGGCCGCAGTCGGGGCAGGCGTCACGGCGGACCCGATGGCAGCGATGGCTTTGTTGTAAATTGCCTGGGCATCGCGACGGCACTGTAGGCGCGCCTCTGCCGAGGCCTCGTCGGCACAGAGCTGTTTGTCGGCCTCATAACGCGACTGCGCGGTTTGGCGGAGGCTTTCAGCTTGCGCATTGCCTGTTTGGGCCTGCGCCGGCAGGCTGGCCGCCATCAGCAACAGGCCACTGGTTAAAAAAGAATAAAAAGAGCGGAGTGTGAAAAATTGCGCCATGGTGTTCATCCAAAAAAATAGGTCTTCCAAGCCAATGCGGTCAAGTCCCAAGACCGACGCACAGGTATCAAGCATACTGTGATAAAGCCAGGACTTGACGCGCCAGCGGCGCGCAAATGCCGCTCTTAAGAATGGCTTAATCTGGCAAAAATACATTAGAACCCCTGCTTCTTTACTGAGATTTCATATGAATCGAACTTCGCTGCTGTTCAAAATGTTGCTGACATTGCTGCTTGTCGCGGGCGGCCTTCAAGTGGCCGTGGCAGACGACGACGAGGACGGTTCCTGGTGGGGTCGAAAGCACAGTGAAAGCAATAGAAACGGCCGTGATGCCAATGAAGGTGGTCGCCGTGGCGGTCTGCAGAGCGCCGCGCCGGCGCAGTTCCAGCAAGAATGTGCGTCTTGCCACATGGCTTATCCGGCGGGCCTGCTGCCGGCGGGCTCATGGCAGCACCTGATGGCCAATCTGAGCCAGCATTTTGGCAGTGATGCTTCGCTGGACGCTGCCAGCGCCACTGTCATCACGCAGTACCTGAGCAGCAACGCCGGCACCTACAAGCGTGTCAATGAAATGCCGCCGCAGGACCGTATTACCCAGTCTTTCTGGTTTGCCCGAAAACACGACAAACATGTGGACACCAGCACCTGGGCCAGGCCCTCAATTGGTAGCCGTTCCAACTGTGTCGCCTGCCATCAAGGCGCCGAGCAAGGCAACTTTAACGAGCACAGTGTGCGCATTCCCGGTTAAGTCATGACCACCCTGGAGTCAAAGACCGAAATTTTGGTGTGGGATGCACCGACCAGGCTGTTCCACTGGTTGTTGGCTGTGTGTTTTTCAGGGGCCTACCTGACGGCTGAAAGTGATCGTTTGATGGCGATCCACCTCACACTGGGCTACACCATGGTGGGCCTGGTTGCGTTTCGGGTTGTGTGGGGGGTGATTGGTACCCGCCATGCGCGGTTTACCAGCTTTCTGTGCGGGCCTGCAGCGGTGGCACGTTATGTCAGCCAGCGCTTCAGCGCGCAAGCGGAGCATTCGGTCGGACATAACCCGCTGGGCGCGGTGTCGATTGTGTTGATGTTGCTGATGACCCTGGCCATTGTGGTTAGCGGCTGGATCTATGACACCGGGGGTAGTCACCTGCTGAAAGAATTCCACGAAGGGGCGGCCGCTTTTATGCTGGCCGTGGTGGGTGTGCATGTGGCCGGGGTGATGTTTGCCAGCCTGCTGCAACGTGAAAACCTGGTGCGCTCGATGTTCAACGGCTACCAACGCGGGCGCGCAGAGCAGGCGATTCGCTGGACCTGGTGGCCGGTCGCGGTATTCATGCTAGCGGCTGTGTTGGGGTTTTGGTTCTTGCAGTGGCAAAACCCGCCTGTTGACACCATGGCGGGCGACAATTTTCAGAACCAGAATTTTTTTGAAAATCTGGGCAAGAATGCCGGACATCGCAACAATGAAGATGAAGATGAAGATGAAGATGAAGATGACTGATGTCGTCGACGCTGATTGGATGGATGCAAGTCGCACTATCATCAGAGCCAAGACCACGACTGGAGTAAACCATGCGAATTTTGCTGGCTGAAGACGACGCCATGTTAGGTGATGGCTTGCGTGCCGGCTTGCGCCAGCAAGGGTTTCGGGTGGACTGGGTCCGCGACGGACTGGCCGCAGAACGCGAAATCAGCACCGGTGATTACCAGGCCGCCGTGCTTGACCTGGGGCTGCCGCAAAAAGATGGCCTTGATGTACTACAGGCGTTGCGCCAAAGAAAAATCGCCACGCCGGTGCTGGTCTTGACCGCACGCGATACCGTGCCGGATCGCATCAAAGGCCTGGACCTGGGCGCGGACGACTATGTGCTTAAACCTGTGGACTTGTATGAGCTGGGCGCCCGCTTGCGCTCGCTGGTGCGCCGTGCCCATGGTCAGACCCAGGATCTGTTGACCTGTGGCGCCATTCAAATGCAACCGGCCGCGCGTCAGGTCCTGTTTGAAAATCAAACCGTGAACCTGTCCACCCGCGAGTTCGATTTGCTGCATGCGCTGATGCTCGCCGTGGGCCGGGTGTTGTCGCGCGAGCAGCTGGAGCAGCAACTTTACAGCTGGGGTCACGAGGTGGAAAGCAATGCAGTTGAGGTGCACATTCACCACCTGCGCAAGAAGCTGCGGGCTGACCTGATTCAGACCGTGCGCGGCATCGGCTATACCTTGTTACGCCCCAAAGAGGCTGCGTGAACATGACCTTCTGCACATGATGACGTTGCCTCGCCTCAAGTCGCTGCAGGCCCGCTTGCTTGGGCTGTTGTTGCTGTTGGTGACCCTGGTTTGGCTTGGTGCTGACGCCAGCGATGAACTTGACGAGCTGCTCGATGGTCACCTGGCGCAGTCGGCCGCCTTGTTGATCGTGCAGCAAACCGGGCACGGCAAGGACCCCGGCACATCCGATGACCATGAGGATGATGGCCCTGTGGATGACGCGCCCTCACTGCACAAGTACGCACCGCGCGTGGCGTTTCAGGTGTTTCACGAAGGTCGACTCACCATGCAGTCTGCCAACGCGGGTGCTTTGCCGATGTCGCAAATGACGCGCGGTTTTTCGACCGTCAAGCTCCACGACAAGTCCGCTTGGCGGGTGTTTGCTGCCCAAGGTAATGAGGGCGATGTGCAGGTGTTTGTGGGCGAGCAGATCGACTCACGTGACTCAATTTTGTGGGCCGTGCTCAAGGGCGTACTGACACCCCTGATGTATGCCCTGCCGCTGTTGGCGGTGGTGGGCTGGTTGGCGGTGCGTAATGGTTTGGCGCCGCTGCGGCACCTGAGTCAGGTTTTGACGCAGCGGCAACCGAATGCGTTGGAGCCTGTGGTGCTGAACGATCTGCCCTCTGAAGTGGAGCCGGTGGTGCATTCGCTCAATGCCTTGTTTGAACGTATACAGGCCATGATGGATTCTGAACGACGCTTTACGGCGGATGCCGCACACGAGTTGCGCACCCCGATTGCCGCCATTCGCACCCAGGCGCAGGTTGCGTTGGGGGCCGGTGCTGATGTTGAGCAGCGCAGCCGTGCGCTCAATTACACGCTGGCGGGTTGCGACCGCGCTACCCATTTGGTGGAGCAACTGCTGACACTGTCACGGCTGGAAACATCCAGCGCCGGTGCGCCCAGCGGTTTGGTCGATGTGTCTGCCATGGCACAGCGGGTGGCGGCTGATCTGGCCCTGGTCGCACTGGGGCACGACCAGGAGTTGGTGCTGGATGCGCCTGCCAAGGCTTTCATTCAGGCGGATGACATGTTGACGAGTGTGTTGCTGCGCAACCTGCTGGACAATGCCATGCGTTACAGCCCGGATGGGGCTCAGATCCATGTGTCGGTTAAAACTGACGGCCAGCATGTCACGCTACAGGTCGAGGACAGCGGTCCGGGTCTGGCGGAATCAGAGATGGCGCGCCTGGGCGAACGTTTTTACCGTGTGTTGGGGACGGACAAAACAGGCAGCGGTCTGGGTTGGTCGATCATCAGGCGCATTGCGGCGGTTTACCGGGCCCAGCTCGAAGTGCGCCGCTCCGAACGGCTGGGGGGTCTTAGCGTGACCGCGCGCTGGCCCGCTCGGGTGGCGGCCACAAACCCGTAAATTGTCTAAGCAGCACTTCGCCGCGCCGGTAAAATCAGCGTTTTGCCGCATGGCCGCCCTAATTTGAAGGAACAATTGATGAGCCCCTTACCACCCGACCTGTCTGACCGCGATGGAAAAATCTGGATGGATGGCCAGTTGGTGGAATGGCGTGACGCCAAGATCCACGTCCTGACCCACACTCTGCACTACGGTTGTGGTGTCTTCGAAGGGGTGCGTGCCTACAAAACGGCCGACGGCACGGCCATTTTTCGGCTCGAAGAGCACACCCAGCGGCTTTTAAACAGCGCCAAGATTTTGCGCATGAGCATTCCGTTCAGCAAAGAGCAAATCATGCAGGCGCAAGTTGATGTGGTGCGCGCCAACCAGCTTGAGTCCTGCTACCTGCGCCCCTTGAGCTGGATCGGCAGCCGCAAACTCGGCGTCAGCCCCAAGGGCAACCACATTCACCTGATGGTGGCCGCTTGGGCTTGGGGTGCCTACCTGGGTGATGAAGGCATGACGCGTGGTATTCGTGTCAAGATTTCAAGCTACACCCGTCACCACGTTAACATCACCATGACGCAGGCCAAGGCAGTGAGCAACTACACCAACTCCATCCTGGCGAACACCGAAGCGCTGGACGATGGTTACGACGAGGCCATGCTGCTCGACGCCAACGGCTTTGTTTCAGAAGGCTCCGGCGAAAACGTCTTCGTCGTGAAAGATGGCGTGGTCTACACGCCCGACTTGTCGGCCGGTGCGCTCAACGGCATTACCCGCAACACGGTGTTGCACATCTGTCAGGACCTTGGCATTGAAGTGGTGCAAAAACGCATCACCCGTGACGAAATCTACATTTGTGACGAGGCCTTCTTCAGCGGCACGGCGGCCGAGATCACGCCCATTCGCGAGCTGGACCGTATTGCGCTGGGCAAGGCCGATTACGTCGGCAGCCGCGGCCCGATCACCGAGAAAATCCAGAGCGCGTTCTTTGATATCGTCAACGGCCGCAACCCCAAATACGGCCATTGGCTGACGAAAGTCTGAGACCTTGTGGGACAGACCAAAGCGACACGAAGCGAGCGTGCTCTGTCCCCAACTGATTAGAAAGACCCCCATGACAAACGCAACCGTAGAACTGCTGGCCAAAGACCTGAACCATCAAGGCGGGGTTTATTGCCCCAGCCCATTGGCCGACATGAAGCTTTGGAACAGCCACCCCAAGGTCTATCTTGATGTGGCCCGTAGTGGCCAAGCCAAGTGCCCCTATTGCGGCACGGTGTACAAGCTCAAGGAAGGCGAGCATTTCCACGGCCATTGATTGGGGTCGGATTCCAATTCATTTCAGTCTTTGCCTGACTTGAAGCGCGTACTCATCATCGCTCCGCAATGGATTGGTGACGCGGTGATGACCGAGCCGCTGTTACGCCGCCTTCAAGCGCGGGGTGAGCAGCTCACTGTGGGGGCTTTGCCCTGGGTGGCGCCGGTGTATCGGGCCATGCCGCAGGTGGCAGAAGTCATTGAATTTTCGTTTGCTCACGGCGGCCTGCAATGGCGCGAGCGATGGCGATTGTCACGGCAGATCCGGGGCCGGTTTGATGTGGCTTACCTCTGCCCGAATTCACTTAAAAGCGCGCTGCTCCCTTTTTTGGCGGGCATTCCGAAACGGGTAGGTTATCTGGGCGAGGCGCGCTTTGGGCTGTTGACGCAGCGCCTGAAAAATCCGGCCAAGGGGCAGCGCCCGCCGATGGTGGCCTTTTACTCGGCCTTGAGCGGGGAGGCAGATGTGGCGGCCGACCGACCGCAGCTGCAGTTGTCAGCGCCGGAGGTGGATGCCGTCTTGCGCACTTTGAGCCTGACGCGCATGGGTTACTACGTGTTTGCACCTGGTGCCGAATACGGTGAGGCCAAACGCTGGCCGACGGCCCATTTTGCCGCGCTGGCAGGCCTATTGGATTTGCCCGTGGTGCTGTTGGGCTCGGGCAAGGAGTCCGCGTTGTGCGCGGCCATTGCCGACCCGGTCAACGCCCAGCGCGCCGGGCAATGTATCAATCTGGCAGGGAAAACCACCCTGACGCAAGCCCTGGGGGTGATTTCGGCCTGCAAAGGTGTCGTGAGTAATGACTCTGGCCTGATGCACGTTGCCGCTGGCTTTGGTGTCAATCAAGTGGCTATTTTTGGCTCCAGTAGCCCCTTGCACACGCCACCACTCAATAGGCTGGCCAAGGTGTTATGGCTCAAGTTTGACGCCGATTACCGACCACCGCTGGACTGTGCGCCCTGTTTCGAGCGTGTCTGCCCGCTTGGTCATACGCGTTGCCTGAAGGACATTTTGCCCGCGCATGTGAAACAGTATTTATAGTGGGTCAGGTTTTGACAACAGGAGCAAGAGACTTTTTTGCCTAAAAAAAAGCCACCCGAAGGTGGCTTGTAAATGTTCCCCCGTGGGAGGAACGTCGTTGGAAATTCACGAACTCAAAGACTTCATCAAAGACGCTACTAAGGCGTGTGTTTTATTGACTGTGACAGCAGTTGGTTCAAATATACCGGAGGCCTGTTGGCTTGGGTATCCCCCATTTGGGGGGGTTGGTGGTGTTTATTTTTCGTTCTGACGAGCTTTTTGTTGGCTTGCTTATTTTTTTGGCAGTTCCAGGACGAAAACTGCGCCGCCACCGGGTCCATCTTCGCAAGTGACCCGGCCACCGTGGCGTTTGGCGATGGCTTTGACCAGGGCCAGCCCCAGTCCGACGCCGCCGTCGCGTTCGGTGGCACCGGGCAGGCGGTAAAAGGGCTCAAATATGCGTTCGCGTAAATCATGCGGTACACCCGGTCCGTGGTCCGAAACCCGGATCACCACATGGCTGTCTGTTTGGCTCAAGCTCAGGTGAATCTCGCCGGCGCCATAGCGGCGCGCGTTCTCCAGCAGATTGCGCACGGCACGGCGCAGCAGTTTGCTGATGCCTGGCACCGCCAGTTCCGTGGTGGCCGTGTTCGCAGGCAATTGCGCTGGCAGATCCAACTCGGCATCGACCCGGGCACACTCTTCAGCGACCAGACCGATCAGGTCTACTGACTCGATGGTGCCCAGGTCCGCCTCGCGCGCATCGAGGCGGCTGGCCAGCAAAATTTCTTCGATCAACTGGTCCAGTTCGTTGATGTTGCGGGTGACCTCGGCCTTGAACGCCGGGGAAGTGCCGACACCCATCAGTTCCAGCCCCATACGGATGCGCGTCAGCGGCGAGCGTAGTTCATGCGATGCATTGGCCAGCAGCGATTTCTGCGAGGCCAGCAGCGCTTCGTGCGCGTGGACCAGTGTTTGCACGCGCTCGGCAGCTTGGTTGAAGCGCCTGGCCAGGAAGGCTACTTCGTCTTCGCCGGTTTCCGGCACGCGGGCCGACAAATCACCTTCACCCCATTGTTGTACGCCGTTTTGCAAGCGTTCCAGCCGGCGTGTCAGCGTGCGCACAATGGGGTAAGTTGCCAGGGCCACAGCCAGACCGACCCACACCAGCATCCAGGCAAAGCCAAAAGGCGGGCGGCTCCAGAATGAGGCTGGCGCGCGCATCAGATGCATGCGCATGGTTTGGCCGTCGTGCATGCGCACCACGAATTCGGGTCCGCCACGGCCCGGGTTGTTGACGCCGGGATGTGTTCTGGGGCGGTTTGGATCAGTCAGCACATCGGCTTCCGAAAGTTCGGTTGGCGGCAGCATGGGCGCGAGCTCAAAGCGGTGCACCATGCCGAGGCTTTGCTGATCCCGCCGTTGCGGCCCAAGCGCATCGTCGCCGGGTAAGGCGCGGGAACGCCCTTTGCCAATGATTTGGCCCGCCTGGTTGCGCACTTCGATGTCACGCAGGGGCGGCTCGGCCGCCAGCCGCCAGGCCCAGCCCACCAACAAAATGAGCACGGCCACGGCTAAAACCACGGCCAGCCAGATGCGAACGTAGAGTTTGTTGAACAAGTTGATCTCTTGGGGAGTCAGTCTTGCTGGCGTGCAAATACATATCCCACGCCGCGCACGGTGAGGATGCGTTTGGGGTCCTTGGCGTCAAGCTCGATGGCGGCGCGGATGCGGCCCATGTGCACGTCGATCGAGCGGTCAAAGGCCTCGAGCTCACGGCCGCGTACGGCTTCCATGATCTGGTCGCGCGTGAGCACGCGCCCGGCACGCTCGCCCAGAGCCACCAGCAGGTCAAACTGGTAGGAGGTCAGCTCACAGACCTGGCCGGCCACGCTGACCACGCGCGCATCACGGTCAATTTCCAGGCTGCCAAAGTGCATAACGTTGTTGTTGCTCGGCACCGGGCCGTCACCATGGCGACGCAGTACGGCGCGGATGCGTGCCAGCAGTTCGCGCGGCTCAAAGGGTTTGGGCAGGTAATCGTCAGCGCCCATCTCCAGTCCGATGATGCGGTCCATCGGGTCGCCCTTGGCGGTAAGCATCAAAATGGGCGTTTGGGCCAGGGCGCCGGGCAGAGCCCGGATACGCCGACACACTTCCAGGCCATCCATGTCGGGCAGCATCAGGTCCAGGATCACCAGCTCTGCGGGCTGGGCCTGCAAGGCCGTCAAGCCGCTTTGCCCGTCACCGGCGTGCCCGACCTGGTAGCCGGATTGGCCCAGATACTCGCTGACCATATGGGCCAGGCGCGCATCATCTTCGATCATCAGCAGGTGTTGGTTCATGGGTTTGAGTCTAGTGTCTGGTCACATCCAGGGGTTGAAGAACGCGTAAAGTTGGGTAAATCAAGCCGGTTTTACCTGGGCTGCCAACCACACCAGAAGCAACACCGGCAGGCCCAACATCGCCGTGGCAGTGAAGAAGTGTTGGTAGCCAAAAGCATCGACATAAAGCCCGGAATAGCCGGCGATAAATTTGGGCAACAGCAGCATCATGGAACTGAACAGCGCGTATTGGGTGGCCGAGTAGTTGACGTTGGTCAGACCCGACAGGTAGGCAATGAAGGCGGCCGAGGCAATGCCGCCGGCCAGGTTGTCGGCCGAGATCACAAAAATGAGCCCGGTCAGGTCGTGGCCACGCGTGCTTAAGGCCGCAAACAGCAGGTTGCTGGCGGCGCTGAGCACTGCACCCAGCATCAGTACCCGCATCACACCGAGACGCATGGCCATGGCCCCGCCAATAAAAGCCCCCGCCAGCGTCATGATGACGCCGTAGACCTTGGTGACGGTGGCAACTTCTGCCTTGGTGTAGCCCATGTCGACATAGAACGGGTTGGCCATGATGCCCATCACCACGTCGCTGATGCGGTAAACGGCAATCAGCGCCAGAATGAGCGCCGCCTGCCATTGATAGCGGCGCAAAAAATCGGCAAAGGGTTCTACCAACGCGTCGCGCAGCCAGTCCATGGCATTTTTGGCGGCGGGCATGGGGCGGCGCAGCGGCTCGGGCGACAGCAGCACAGTGACCGCGCCTAAGCCCATGCTGGCCGCCATGACCAGGTAAGCGGTATGCCAGGCGCCGTGCTGGTAGCCGCTGATGCTGGCCGTTTGTACCCCGGCCGCGATCCATAACACGCCAGCCCCGGCCCAGATCATGGCCAGCCGGTAGCCGGTCTGGTAAGACGCCGCCAGCGCGGCTTGGCGGCTGATGTCGGCCGATTCGATGCGAAAGGCATCGAGCGCAATGTCCTGCGTGGCCGAGCCAAAGGCCACTGCCAGCGCGCCCCACACCACCGGCGTGAGCGCCACCTGCGGGTCGTTGAAGGACATGGCGATCAGGCCCCAGACAATGGCCAGTTGCGACAGCAGCAACCAGCTGCGCCGACGCCCGAGCCAGCGTGTCAGCAAGGGAATCGGCAGCCGGTCCACCAGCGGCGCCCACAGCCACTTGAAGGCGTAGGCCAGACCGACCCAGCTCAGGTAGCCAATGGTGGTGCGGTCAATGCCGGCCTCGCGCAGCCAGAAGCTCAGGGTGCCCAGCACCAGCAGCAAAGGCAGACCTGCCGAAAACCCCAGTAGGAGCATGCGCAGGCTGGCAGGCTCCAGATACACCCGCAAGGTGCTGATCCAGGAGGGTTTGTCGGCGGGGCGAGCGTCAGAATCGGTCATACTGGAATAATACGCGCAGCCATCGCCCTGTACCCACCGAAAATTACAAATCATGAACTTCACACCCGCGCATTTCGCTGATCCGCAAAGCCGCCTGAGCGCGTATGAGCCGACGCGTGCCGATCACGCCTTGCATGATCTGGTGCTGGCAAGTTTGCGCTCCGGGGAGGTGGACGAGCAGGGCTTGCGTGACGCGTTTGCCGCGTCCAGTTTGCCCCAACGCGTTGTTCGCATCGTGATGATTTTGTATGCCGCGGCTGAGCGCCGAATTTTGGTGACGCGCGCCACCAAAGCGGATACACCTGCCGCGGCCTGCTTTGTGGAGGTGATCCAACGGCTGGTGGCGCATCCGCGGCGCGCCCAGATGGACGCCACCCGCATGCGGCTGCAGCTGGACTTGGTGCAAGAGCCACCGCGTGCCGCCGATTTTTTTGCCATGGGCATGTCGCAGCCAGGGGATCGTCATTTTGAAATTGGTGTGGATGGCTTGCTGATGCAAGGGGCAGAGGGGAAACTTCACGTTTTTCCGCCAGGTGATGGTTATGTGCGCTCGGTCATGTCGATGGGCCAATTGCGTGACTACCTGAACCGGGTGTATGGCGAGGACTACCTGAGAGCGTGCAAGTTTCAGTGTTTTCGTTCTGCCAGTTTCATCACCAGTGCTAGCGGCTGGCGCGCACTGTACCGCGGCCATCCGGTGGTGGGGCCACTGACGCGCCAGAAAATTGAGCACGCCCTGCAGTTGGCGGTGGGGCACATTCAGCTGACCCAAAAGGGCGATGGAAAATTTTTGTACTATTACGACGCGGCGCTCGATTCGCGGCGCGACCATGAGCACCCGGGGCGGGATGTGGTTAAAAACCCGTACTACAACATTCTGCGCCATGGCGGCGGCGCGCTGACCTGCCTGTTTCACGAGAAGATCAGCCAACTGGGGAATACCTGGCCCAACATCACCCGTGCCATTGACTATCTGGTGGCGCAAGCGCGGCAGCAGGACTACCAGGGCCAGACCGGGGCCTATATTTACAGTGAGAAAAAATCCAAACTGGGTGGCACCGGCATTGCGCTGTATTTGCTGGCGCAGTACCAAAAAGTGTCGGGCGACAGCCAATATCGGCAGTGGGCGGACCAGATGGCTTGTCACCTGGTGAATCAGATCACGGCCAGCGGCGAATTTATTTACTACAACATTTACCTCGACAAGCCGGTCTCGGAAGCTGAAAACCCCAGCCATTTTTCATTTTTCTACCCCGGTGAGGCCGTGTGTGGGCTGGCGGCCTATTTGCATCTGCTGACCCCAGAGCAGCGTGAGCCGATTTTTGCCAAACTGCGTTTGGCGCTGCAATTCTTGCTGGTGGAGCGCCCGCTGGTGCGGGCCAGCGAATACAGCGTGCTGCCCTCTGATGGCTGGCTGATGATGGGTATCATGGAGTTGTGGGACTTTGAGGCCATGCGGGACCCGCTGTACAGCGATTTTGTTTTTTCTGATGCGCGCAAGATGATTGAACGCATGTACAAGGTGTCGGACGCGCCCTACCCGGACTACGCGGGTGGCTACTACTACAACTTTGGCGACTACCCCTATGCCGACGGTGCGCGTTGCGAAGGTTTGCTGGGTGCCTACGAGCTGGCGGTCAAAATGAACGACACAGAGACAGCACAAGCGCTGTGGCAAGCCATTTGTTTGGCAGCCTGGGCTTTGTTGCACCTGGTCAATACCGAGGATTCGATTTATTTTGCGCCCAAACCAGCGCTGGCCTTGGGCGGCATTCGTTTCAAATACACACGTCAGTGGTTTCGCATTGACACCATTCAGCACGTGGCCTCGTTTTTTGCCAAGCTGCTGCCGTATTGGGATGCCAATGACGCGCTGGCGCCGCAGCAACGCGTGGCCAGCCCGGCCAAACCGCAAAATGAGGCTGTTTAACCACGACATCAGGGGCAGTGGTCCGGCCAGTCTGGGTCTGGGCCGGATGTATGCGTCGCGTGCGCTCTGCATCACAGCCAAAGACGATGTGATTCAGCTGCCCGCCGAGTTGAAAAAACATTGGGACTTTATCTTGGCGCACTATGCCAGGGTGGGGCTTGAGTGTTGTCATCAAGTGGTTTGGAGCTTGAATCTTGATCACATCAAAGATTATCCAGATTGTGAGTTAAGTCCTTTCTTTTTTGGCAAAAGGGAAAATCTTTTCCGACCTGATGAGAAAAGATTTCAGATCACTCAATTTTTGAATTCAAAAAACAACTTCATTGAATTTGCTTTTGCAAATGGCATACGCGTTCCTGATACTCAGGTTTTCAAATCAGTCTTCGATATTAAATATAAAAATATCAACATTGATTTTCCTTTGTATTTCAAGCCAGAAATTTCATTATCTGGTCTTGGTATTGTCCGCTGTGAGTCGGGCGCAGCGTTGACCCGACTGCTGGATCATGTGGTAAATGAATTTCCGTGTCAGTTGCAACAAGCGTTGACTGTTAAATGCTGGTTAAATTTTCAGTTTGAAGAAGTTGATGGAAAAGCGCAGCTGTTCCTTGTCTCTGAACAAATCATTAAAGACAACGCACATCTTGGTAATATTTATCCAAGTAAATATGCTGATGTAAAAATTTTTAATGAATTTGCCCAACTGATTGTCGATCTAGGAATGCACGGTATCTTCGCTTTTGATGTTGGCGTGGTTGAATCAGACTTGGGAGACCAGTTTTTTGTGATTGAATGTAATCCCAGAATCAATGCGGCAACTTATCCTGCTACGGTAGCAAAAAAGCTCCAGGTGGGTCAGTGGAAGTCGGTTACCTTGAAGACCTCGTTCAGGAGTTATGCAGACTTCAATATGAAGGATATTGAATTCAATCCTGTCACGGCGTGGGGTGTTGTTGTCATCAACTGGGGTTCGATTGAGCACGGCAACATCATGTTCATGTTGATTGGCACGCTTGAGCAGCAGGATTTTTTGTTCAATGAAATGAGTTCAAGACTCAACGTCGGTTTGGAGTCAGAAAAAGAACCGATTTTGTTGTCGCCAACACAAATAGCACAAATCACTGGTGGAGAATGGAAAAATTGTGATGCAGGCAGCTTGACATTGACTGGTATCAACCACTATTTACCTTATGTGGTGGCTGGTGATTTATTTTTTGACCTGAGAAAACCCGAGGAAATAGAACAAGATGGGAGCGGTTCACGTTTTGCCAGAGTTTTTAAAAAGGGCGTGAGTGCAGCGGTCATCGGGAAAGAAAACAGCAACGTCATCAACGCCCCTGTGTTGCTGGTCAGTAACCCTGCCAAGGCACTGCAGGAATTGGCAACGGCGACCAGTCTTCAGTTTGATGGTGTCAAAGTCCAGGTGATTGGATCGCATGGTAAAACGGGCTTCAAGACCCAGTTGCACCATCTCTTGCAGGGTCAGTTGCGCGTCCATGCGCACCTTGACAGCGCAAATTTACAGAATCCGGTATGGCGGGTGGCCATTATTGAGGCCGCCATACCGACGGCATTTGCTGGTACGGATAGGTCATTTTATATTCGGCCCAACCATATCGTTTTGACAGGCATTGGTTTTGAGCATTTGTCCAGTCATAAAACGTTGGACAATTTAATTATCAATAAAGTCTCCAGCTTAAAAGGTTTGCGTCCTGGTGGCAGCGTGTTGCTGAATGCCGATGATCCTTTTTATTCGCAGGTTTTGTCAGAGGTCAGAAAAGTATCCAAGTGCAAGGTTTATACCTTTGGTTCGGATGAAAAAGATGACGGATTTTTGATCCATGCTTTTTTTGATGATTTTCAGTGGTTCATCAAGGCACGAATTTTGGACGAAGTGATTGAATACCGTGTTCCTTTGCTTGAAAATTATGCGCCCTTGGCTTCGGTCAGTGTTTTACTGATGGCAAAATTATTGGGCTGTGATCTTCGTCAATGTGCCACGCAATACCAAAGTTATCAGCATTTCGAGAGCAGTGGCAATTTGTTCGAGGTCAGTTTGGCGACAGGTCGGTTTCAGATTTATGACCAGAGTCGGCGGGGTGAGTGGAAAGGGTTTTTGTCGATGTTTGAACTGATGTCGCGCTTCAAACCTGAGCGCCAGGGTAGAAAAATTGCCGTCATCAGTGAGTTGATCAACCGGCAAGATAACCCGAATGCACCGATTGATTTATTGGAGATGAAAGCCGTGATGACCAGGGCGGGGATGGATGCCTTGTTTACGGTGGCCAATTTTAAAGACCATGTTTTGGCCTTGCCCGACGGGGTGAACTGGATTGCGCATGAAGCCGAAAGTGCTGCCATTCATGCCAGAGTGCTTGCCTATGTTTCTGAAAATGATGTTGTTTTTGTGCGCGGGGTTGAAAAATCACGATTGGACAAGTTGGTGCAGGCCTTGCTTGCCAAGGGAACTTCTGTGAAAAAATTGTTTTGATCATGACCTGGAATATGTACCCACTGTCACGCTGGCTTGCCGCCGGGTTCGTGCTGGCTGTGTGGGGTTTTCCTGCGACGGCCGATTGGAAAGCACCCAGAGAAGCCCTGGTGCTGAGGCATGTCGGTGGTGACATCCGTATTTTTGGTACCGCCGTGCCGGGTTCCCCCACTGACTTCACCGTCCCGGCTGTGCCAGGTCGATTGTCTGATGCGGCCTTGGCGCAATTGGCCGAACAGTTTGGGCGCGCCAATGTGCTTTATTCTCAACAGGTGGGCTTGCTGGCGCCGCTGCAAAGCAGCAAGTACCGGACGGCACGGTCGATTGATGTTCATCTTTTGCCGTTGACGAAAAAAATGGGCGACGCCGGTGATGCGGTGGTCAACTACCATTACCGACTGGCGCCCGCACCCGTCGCGGCGTTAACCATCAGTTTGTCAACCCGTTGGCAACCCGGTAATCTGACGCCCGAGCATGAGTTGTTTCATAGTTACCAATACGCCTACACCTATTTTAAAAATGCCTGGTTTCTGGAAGGCATGGCACGCAGTGTCCAAGCCTGGTTTGCCTCGGCCCAGGTGTTGCAGCAGGTGCAAAGCGGTCAGCAAGCCTTGCCAGGAAATGCCGAAGAAATCAACGCATTGCTGAAAAAGTCTTACGACGCGGCGCCTTTCTGGACCCGCTTGCGCTGGTTATGCGACCCGGCTTGCGCGTTGCCACCTGCGGCCACGCCACCCCGGGGACCGGTCTGTGGTGGGCGTTTTGTCAAAACCGTCCTGGAAGAATTCCAGACTGCAGATCAACAAGCCGCCAAAGCGCGCGGCATCAAGCCCCCCTTGTGGACCGAGCAGGAACAGCGCTCTGCCCTCAACAACGCCTGGATGTTGGGGGCCTTGTCAAAAGCCATCACACGCCAGTGCCCGGTGGCAAGCCAGCCCGAATTGACTGAATTCACCCAGGTGTTGCGACAGCTGCAGCTGCCCTGAGGGCGTGTTGACACATTGCAGCACAGCCCAAGGGCGGCGGTGTCAGTTTGGATTGAGGGTGTAACCCACACCGCGTACGGATTGCAAGGGCAGATTTTGGCCGCTTACCCGCTCAATTTTGCTTCTGAGTCGGCTCACAATGACCTCGATGCGGTGTTTGTCGAATTCTTCAGGGTGCTCCCGAGTTCGACAGTTAAAAACGTAAGTCGTTGATTCCTATAGAGGTGCGCTGTAAACGTACCACTACAAAAGGGTCAACTGAACGGGAAGGGTTGGTTTCTTAATCGTCAGTGCTTGCAAAATCTCCGTGTGCTCCTGATTGATGCTCGACAGCCCAGCAATAGGCTCCAAATCGTTAACTTTCACCACTTGATGCTGAATGCGACGCAGCTTGTCGAGTGCGCGCTCTGGTGACAGCTTGGCGTTGCTGTCCTTGAGTCGGCTGCGCATCACCCGGTAAAGAATCAGCGCCATAAAGCAAATCGACGCGTGGGCATGAATCCGATCGGGCAGGCGGTGATAAATCGGGCCAATTTCGATCTCCGACTTGAGCACCCGAAACCCACGCTCAATGTCAGCCAGCGACTTGTAGCGCTTGACCACCTCCTCGGGCGTGAAGTCCGGCGCATTGGTCACCAGCAGCAACTTGCCGTCCATCATCTTGGCATGCTTCAAAGCCCGCTCATCAATGTCGTAGGTAAAAAGCTCACTCTTGAGGTCGACCTTCACAATGCGCGCCAAATGGGCCTCACTCACCTCGCGGTAAAACTTGGCCCGGGCACCACCGTCAGAGAGTTTCTTACCAGGCTTTGTCTTGCCTGCATCCTGATCATTGAGTTTGCCAACCCACTGATCGGCCTGCGCTTTCAACCCGTCAATGCGTTTGTCACGTTTGGCACCGGTATCGAGCGACACCTGTGGATCGTGCGCAATGATCAGGCGCAGCTTGTTCCAAGCGGTCTCACCCAAAATCTCTTCTTTGGCCGGTAGGCACTGCTCGGTATGAAACGGCTCCAGCAAATCAACGAAGTCCCCATAACGCCTGCCCGGCACGGCCAGAATGAATTCGGGCTTGTTGCCCCCAGGTAAAACAATCTCCTGTAAATCAGCCAGGTTCTCTGTAGACAGCAGCCCCCGGTCAGTCACAGCAATGACGCGTTTGATGGGAAAGCGCGGCACGATCTTCTCAATAACGCCCTTGATGGTGGTCACCTCCGCTGTGTTGCCCACGAACACCTCGTGGTAAAGCGGCAAACCCTCAGCGGTCTGCACCACACCGAGCATGACCTGGCGCTCGACGACGCCCACTTTGGCCATCCCATACCGGCGCAGGTCCCCATCCTGCTCAGACAGCCCGCCAGCGCGAATGGTGGTCATGTCATAAAACACCATGGCCAGGTCTTGATCGACCAGGGGACGCAGCAGGTCGGCCATCACGTCATCCACCTCTGCCTTGTGATCCACCAGCGCATCCATGGCGCGCAGCAAATGCTGGTGGTCAATGGACTCCAGAGACGTGCCTGGCAAAGCCACTGTTTCGAGCCAGCGCAGCACGCCCAGCTTGGAGTCCGGATCACAGAGACGGTTGAAGGTACCCGTTGGATGCCGAGTTACATCTGCATTTGCCGAATCACCCGGTGACATTGAATGCCGACAGCACCTTGCTGAGTATTGCGCTGCACAATTTGATTGACAACGCTTTGCGCCATGGTCAGCGTTCTGTCAATGAGGGCAACGCTGCCGTGTGTGTGACGCTGCTGATGCAGCCAGGATGTTTGGAGCTGCAAGTGGCTGACTTGGGGGCGGGCATTGCGGATGGCGACAAAGCACGGGTGTTTGAGCTGTTTTACACGGGGTTTCAGCAAAGAACCACAGCCGCACCCGAAACGTCTCGCTTGAGCCGTGGCCTGGGTCTCTCAATTGTGCAAAACATTGCGCGCGTGCATGGGGGCAGGGTGTGGGTGTGCGACAACAGGCCACAAGGCGCCGTGTTGGTGATTTCCTTGCCTTGCCTTGAATCCGTGACCTAAAAACCTTTAGCCTGAATGAAACCAATTTTTACGTTTAGTTAAAAGCAAAATTTTCATGTACTCACGTGCAAAGCGTTGGTTTTTGTTGGTTTGAAATTTTCGGATTTGATAACTTCTGGCCATTGGCATCGTTTGCCACGCCATGGCCACGTTCTGACCCTGCCAAACCACTCTCAGCCGAAGTCGAGTCATGCACAACTCTCTTCACTGAACCACACTTGCCAGATCGCCAGCCGCTCGATTTTGGGTGCAAGTTGAATGCTCTCAAAATTGAGAGCATTCGAGAGGCGTAAAGCCTTGATTTCGTCCAGTTCGTATCACCAAAACTCGTTAGAATCCTATAACTTTTGACCTACGTTTTCCCACGTATGAAACCAGCCATTTAATTTGTAACAGCGCGAATGATCCAAGCCTTCAAAGTTCAACGTTTTTTTAAATGGCAAAAGCTGGTCGCCATGGCGTTTGTGTTTTTGATCTTGGGCGGTTGTGCCATCAAGCGCGATGCTTACAGTGTGCCCAAGGTCTTGTTGCCCGAGAAGTTTTTAAAGGCAGAGTCTGTTTTAGACACCAGCCGGGACCCTGACGCACAAGGCTTTCAAGCGCTTCAAGCCTTGTCCCTGGGTGAAACTCTGGGTGAGTGGTGGTTGCTGATGGGTAACCAGGAGCTCAATGCGCTGATCGACCGGGTGATCGCCAATAACCCGGATTTGCGGATCGCAACGCTGCGCATGGCGCAGTTGCAGGCGCGTATGGACGTGACCAGTGCCAGTCTGTTCCCGGAGGTGAATCTGCCGGTTCAGGTCAAAACAGAAGCGCCCACGATCGTCGGCAGCAACACCGCAGGCTCGCCGATTGTTTCGCGGCGTACCTACCATGCCAGTTTTCGCGCGGATTGGCGACCGGATTTATGGGGCGAATTTGCCTCGCAAGTTGATGCCGCCAAATTGCAGTTATGGCGCAGCACGTTTCAGCGTGACGATTTGCAGCGGACTGTGATCGCCAGTGTGATGTCGGCCTATGTTGAGTATTTGTCGCTCAATGACCGTTTGCGTGTAGCCAAGGAAAACGACATCCTGGTCAGCGAATTGCTGGCTTCTGTGGCGACCCGCCTGGAGATTGGCGATGCGACCGCGATTGACTACGAACAGCAAAAGACGGCGGTGTACCAGGTGCGAGCCACCATTCCGGTCATCCAGCAGCAGCGCGAAGTGGTGTTGAACCGTTTGTCGTCTTTGGCGGGGGCCTTGCCCAATCACTTCCGGTTGTCTGAGCAGGGCCTGGACTCGATTCGTTTTCCGTCCGTGTTGCCTGGTGTGCCTGCGGCCTTGTTGCTGCGCCGCCCCGATGTGCGCGCGGTCGAGGCGCAACTGCTGGCAGCCGATGCCGATATTGATCTGGCCCGGGCACGCATCATGCCCCCGCTGGATTTGACGGCGCAGGTAGGCTATGGCAGTCAACAATTTTCAGATTGGTTTCAGCCTTATAACCTGGCCTGGAACTTTATTGCCAATTTGTCTGCCAATTTGTTTGATGCAGGCAAACGCTCCAAAGAAGTTGAGTTTTCACGTGCGATCTATGAGGAAATTGTCGAGACTTACATCAGGGTCGTTTATGAAGCCGCACGGGAGGTTGACAAGTCCTTGAGCGCCATCAGAATGATGGAATTACGCATGAATTTGCAGCGTATTTCAGCAGATTCGGCGCTGCAAGCCTGGTTGTTTAGCCAGGAGGCCTACCGCGCTGGTGCGCTAGATTATTTGGTGGTGCTTGACTCAGAACGCACGTTCACAAGAAATCAGGAGGAGTGGATTGGTGCCCGCCATGAGCGCTATCAGGGCTTGGTGAGTTTGTTCAGCGCGTTGGGTGG
>Ga0209211_10002583_pt1 | contig 30955 bp, 30 predicted proteins | sample RifGroA2_FD_183992 | JGI IMG/M metagenome (GOLD analysis project Ga0209211, IMG submission 183992) | Groundwater microbial communities from Rifle, Colorado, USA - Groundwater A2 (SPAdes) (version 2) | ecosystem: Environmental > Aquatic > Deep subsurface > Groundwater | place: Rifle, Colorado...
GAGGTTATGGTAAAGATTTCTTATATTTTTAAGATTTGGATTTTTTTACTGGCCGCTCATTGAGGGAGGCGGCCAATTTTTATGGGCGAAAATGGATCATTTTTAGTGGGCGTTGAGGGTTTCGATAATTGACTTGTTGGACATACTGAATTAGTTCTTCATCTAGCATACAAGTAGTGCCTATGTTACTCGGCTCCCTCTGCTTTGCATACCAAAAGCTAGATATAAGTAAACTGAAGGGCTCTCTTATTATTGCAAACAATTTTACATTGGACGTATTTCCAAAACAATTAAGGACTTCTGCGCCTATGTGGCCACCTGTATATTTTACGAATTTTTTTCTACTCTCATTAATCCTATAAAAAAAGTTTTCATCGAGCTTCCTAATAGCTTGATAGGGATAAAACTTCTCCGGTTCAAGGATGCAATGTATTATCCGTTCATGAGGGGAAGTATAATGATTGGTAATGATCTTATTCATAGTTGAACCACCCGTTTTTCCTATATGCATATTAACTATAATATCAGGTGTTTTCGGTGGTTTTTCTATCTTAAAGTCCGAATCAACAGCTATAATGTTTTCAATTGGCTTCCGAGAAAAGGCGTTACTATAGGAAAAGAAAAAACAAATAAGTAATAAAGCTAATACTATTGATATGTTTTTCAAAAGGTTGTCAGTTTTTTTGTCATCAAAATGCTTCATAAGCATATCCATTTCAAAAGAAATTGTGGATTAATACATCTCAACGTGCTTCGCAATAAAATCCAGATCCAATTGAGTTGGACACTCATTCCCTCTCAAAGGAAAAGTTAAAAACTCACGCCAAAAGATGAATTGTTCGCCATTGCTGGATACTTTTAATAAGTCTGGCATCGACTTATGATATACTTTGCGGGCGAGAACTCGAAGCAAAGGAATATTTGCAACTATGGTTTTTCCAAATTTCTTAAAGTAGTTGAGCTTACCAAAGAACTGAAAACTTTTTCTAGATGTGACACAACTCCTTTTTCCTCTTTCAATCAACTTATTTCCTTGATCTTCCCGTATGGAGTTCGCTAATTGCTCGTCCCCTAAGACTTCCCGAGAGCGATTTTTAATTAACTTTAAAATTCCGGGCTCAAGAAAAGGATGAATATAAGTTAAGTGTGCCAAATCAAAAGTTCTACGAGAGTGTTTCGTTTTAAACTTCTCTGGAAAACTTCTGAAGAGAGTATCTCGATAAGTTAAGTAATCTTTAAAAAAGAGTGATGGATCGCGTGAAAAAATTTCATGTGGATGCCAATTTGTAAAATAACTGGATTCATTCGAGAATCGAGCATAATAAAATTCAGGTAAACGCTTTACTTTTCCTTGCAAAACTGTTGACGTGGCGAGTACCAACTCCTGCCAATGCGTTGTTTGGACATTTTCAACTAGCTTGAAAGCCCTTTCTAAAACATCGCGCCTGTGTACTGCATAAAATAAAGCCTCATAATTTTCTAAAAATTGCCCAACTCTTTCTAAACAATCATCCCCCTCAATACTTTTAGATGCATAAACAACATGTTGAATTAGCTTTCTTTTAGTTTGTTGGTCTATACAATAATTTATATAAAACCCCTGTGCAGCCGCGTAATCTGAATGTTCCTGCAAAAAATTCGTTGCATTATCAAGTGTCGGTATAAAGGGAATATCATCGTCAGCACAAAACATGACATACTCCGTATCAGCTTTTGATACGCCCTCTCCGTATTTTTTGAATGGCGAGATCTCGGAAGAATATTCAAAATAATTTATTTTTAGCTTAGATCCTTTTAAAGCAGAAATTTTTTTTTGATTACAATCTCTAACATCCTTATCGCTTGAATCAAGAATAACTACGTTTATTTTTCTGTCTGCTTTATTCAAATACCTAAGCAATCTTCCAAATTTATCAGGACGATTATATGTTGGTATAACTATAGATAAAAAGTCATAATTTCTCATCTATATTTCTTCATTCTGGCTCTAAACAATCGAGAATATAATATTAATCTTTCTCTTAGAATAAATATTGTGTGCCTTAGGGCAAGGATATAATGGCGTTCTTTCAACATTGCACATAAAATATACTCAAAATTAAAAGGTGTGAACAAACAAAGTCTTTTCTTAAATATATGAGAAACGTCTCTCATTTCATCACTAAATATCGACCTAAGTAGTTCAGTAAGAATTTTTACTTGAGACTGCTTGTGATTCATACCGTTACGGGAATAACTTTTTGGAACTTCTCGCATTAAGGTTAAATACTCTGGTATCATACAAATTCCATACTTTAAAGCTATTATGTAAAATGAAAACCAGTCTGCATGCCAAGCCAATCCTTCAGGAAAACCTCCTATTTCTATTAAACTATCACGGCGCACAAGAGCTGTATTTCCAGAAACCCATAAATATGAACTTCTCAAACGATTAAATAATTTTTCTGGAGATAAATAATGTGGTTTGTCACCAAGATCAAAAGCTTTCCCCATTTTTTGACTATTATAAAGACGGAGGGTCTTTTGCTGAGCCAATGGGTCATCAACGAAGATGGCAAATTGTGAAAAACACAGCCCAACTGGAGGAAACCCTTCTAGAACTTCTAATGATCTCTTGAGAAAGTTAGGTAAGAGAAAATCATCCGCAGCACACCAAACTATATAATCACCTCGAGCTTTACGTAATGCTTTATTAATAGATGGAACAAGTCCTAGATTTTTTTTATTCTTTATTATCTTTATTTGAGGAAATTCCCTTTGAAAAGACTCCATGACCTTTAATGTATTATCTGTTGAGCCATCATCCACCAGTATAATTTCATCTGGAAATCTATCTTGATCACAAATAGCACTTAATGACGTCCATAAATAAGCAGCGCCATTATATACACTCATAAGGATTGAAACAGAGGGAGAAGGTTTAAGATGCATCATCTTAAGCCGCCTTTTCTTCAGCAATCTGTGTTTTAAGGTTTGCAAACCCAATGGCTCCCACTTCCGCATTGACTCGCAAATGAATGAGGCCTTCCCTATTATCTAATAAGCTTTGGGTAGAGCCAGCAACCGCTAAATCAATAAACCAATCAGCTGTACAGAGTTGGAGTTCAACTTCAAAACTATAAATTCCAATCTCCCCTGCTCTCTTTGAACTTAATGGATGCCCTAAAAGTCCTGAATGAATTGAATAAACCACTATACCTTCTTTACTTCTTACTGTGTAACCAACCAAAGGACTTTCGACGTCTTCTTTAAATAAAATGGAAACACAAATTCTTATTTTTGAGCCTGAGATGACAGCTCCAGGATTTTTATGATCTTTGTCATGAATTATATAATCAAGAATAACTGCTTTCCCAGATCTGTAGCGCTTTTCATTTTTATTATAGGTTGGATTCAAAAAACACTTATCTTCAGCTGTAGATAATTGATAAGAATTTATAGCCCTAGACTTTTCAATGACTTCAGCAGATTGTTTTGATGTCATTGGCAAGATATGTTTCTCATTTTCAGCAAAAAGGCGTTCGCTATATAAATCAACAATCTCTTTTGGTTCACCATGAGCAATAAGCGTACCTTTATCCATTAAAATAGCCGACGTACATAGACGAGGGATTGAAAAACGATCATGGGTCACAAGTAAGATAGTTTTTCCAGCCTGTTGAAATTCATGGAATTTTTGAAAACATTTCTGTTGAAAACGAGCATCTCCAACAGCAAGAGCTTCATCAATAATTAAAATATCTGGATCTACTGTAATGGCAGTCGCAAAGGCCAATCTCATAAACATGCCAGAAGAATACGTTTTGACAGGTTGATCAAAAAACTCTCCCAACTCAGCAAATTCCTCAACGTCATGAATGGCTTTTGATATATCATTCTTCTTTAAGCCCATAATCGTCAAATTTATTTTTGCATTTTGCCGACCAGTCATCTCCGGGCTAAATCCTGCCCCAAGTTCTATAAGAGCCGCTATTTTCCCTTTGACATTTATCTGTCCAGATGTTGGCTTTAAAATTGAGCATATAATCTGGAGAATGGTTGATTTTCCGGAGCCATTTGTTCCTAAAATTCCAACTGTTTCTCCTTTTGGAATCTCTATGGATATGTCCCTTAGAGCCCAATGGTCTTGGTGATACTTTTTTCGTAAAGGGTGCAATGCTTCACGCACTCTATCAGCATGAGATTGATAAAGGGTATATTTTTTGGAGACCTTCTCTAAAGTTATTACATTCGTAGTCATCACTATAACACATCCGCAAAGCTTGATTTAAGTTTGGAAAAAACAAAAGTGCCAACAAACCATATGGCTGTAGCTATTGATATAAAAATAAGAGTCTCCTCAACTGGAGGCAAGATAAGGTCTTTGTGCAGGAGAGATGACCGGTAGCCTGCAATAATATAGGCGAGGGGATTTATTTTTAAGATAAAGTTATACTTTTCAGGAAGCATACTTTGATCCCAAACTATAGGCGTTGCCCAAAACCATAAGTTTAAAATAACGCTCACTGTTTGACTCGTATCACGATAAAAAACATTAATCGCGGAGAGCAACCATGAAATGCCAGAGAGCAAAAATATTAGACAAAAGAAATAAAAAGGTAGAGTGAGCAAACCAATCCCTGGTAAATAGCCATAATATAAAAACATTAACATTAAGATTACAAATGCTATGAAATGACTAAACATAGAAGCGGCAACACTGACAAGAGGCAAAATTTCCATTGGAAAAGCTATCTTCTTTATTAAATACGCACGCCCTGTAATAGACTGTACGGCTCCTCCTAATGCTTCTCCGAAGGGCATCCAAACAACCAAACCACAAAACAAAACTAAAAGAAAAGGTTTATCACCAACAACTTGTGTTTTAAACCCAATTGTAAAAACTAGCCAAAAAACACTTAATAGAAGGATCGGGTGAATAATTGCCCACAGCATCCCCAAAAGAGTTCCAGAATATTGATTATGGATTTGCTGGCGCGCCATAAAATATAACGTATAATAATTTTTAACAATTACATTTATCATTTGTTTGCTGCTAAACCTTCTTTTCGTATAAAGCTTCAAAAAAACGCCTATTTGTGGGAACAGTTCTATACATAGTATTAGACCATTCGGGAGAAAATACATAATGTTCTCTCCTTACACAAAGTTTATCATGTGGGTTAATATATTTCTTGTATTGTTTTATATAAATATTATTTTTAGTAACTCGACACATTTCATTTAGAATGCAACTGATTTGATCATATCTCATTTCATGAAATGAACTAATGTTAATAGAAAGATTGAAATAATTTTCGGGAAAGAATTCAATTTGATTAATGGTAAAAAATGCTATATCTGCTTCTTCAAACTCTTTTTGAACTTTTTTAAAATTAGTGAATCTTCTAAATTTAAAGATTTTTTTATTTTTGAAAAGTACAGTTAAATAAGATTGTGCGACATATAAAGTTGGAGCAATATCAAAAATGACATATTTGCAGTTTCGTGCTTGTAAAAAAACGGAAGCTAAGCGGCCATATCCCGCTCCTATTTCAGCAATAAAAAGCTTTTTATAACGATCGTAACCAATTGGATTTACCATGCTATAATATTCAAGAACTGAGTTAGCAAGGTCTTGAGAGAGGAGCTTACCATTTAAACGCAGATCAATTGGATTACCAAACTCTGATTCGGAGAGTCTATCCATCAAAAGCTCAGGATCATTTGACCTAGCATAATCACATAAAAGGCCTATAGTCCTTTTATATAATTTCATTTGGTATTGATGCTTCCCTTGAAATACACGTCGATAACTTTTTTTCCACGAAAGTTGCCCCTCCATATCCGGATCTTTTAGCCGATATTTGTTAACGACAGGAATTTTTCCTAAAAGTTTTAACAAGTTAATTGATAAAACAAGGGGATCTCTGAAATTTATAGGAACATAGTTATAATAAACTTGATTTACAGTCTGTTTAAAACTCTGAATCCCCGATTCTCGCAATTGTATCATGTTAATCTCTGTAAAAAAATCCCAAAATTTAGAGGGATGATAAAGTTCACTTGCCTGGTTCACTTCTTCAAACATAGAAGCAATGTATTTTTCATCATGAAAAATTTCATTAATTAAACCTAGATCCATTAATTCTGATTTATATGCGGAAGGAAGGATGTTTCTAAATTCCTGCGGGTATTTATTGAGCAATACACCCGCTTCTCGAAGAGTTTTAATAATAGAAAAATCTTGTTTATTGTGTGCCAATTTTATAATTTTTAATGTATATTTCGGAATAAAAATATTATCTAACCTACTCAAAATTTCAAGAAACTGGGAAGCTATATTTAAGGTTGCAAAATCTTCTAGTCGTTTTAAACATAGTTGTCTCAAATTCACATGAGATGTAATAGATATAGGTATATTATATTTATTCCAAATCTTTTTCTGTAGAAATAACGTATAATTACTTTTAGAAGATAGAATAAGTTCAACAATCTCAGGCATTTTTCTAAAAACAATTGGACAGGAATTATGCAGAAAATGAAATATGCTTTCACAATTTGGATATTTTAAAGAAGATTTAATAATATCCAACCCAATGTTGGTATCTCTTTTTTCCCTAAAGAAATTTATCAAGCAATCTAGAATTTCAAAGCGCGAGTTTTGGCATGCAATGTCGATTAAGTTCTCTATTAATTTGTCATTTATATTTTTCTGAAAATTATTCAGCAAATATGAAAAAACGGCTTTACTCCCATTACTCGCGGCTATCTTTAGCAAGAGGCCTGGATTGTTCATGTAAGTGATTTGATTGGCATCTAAAATGTCTAGCACATATAAATGATCCAAAGTAACAGCAGTATTGAGAATTTTAGGGGTCGCTAAATTTTCATAGAGACAATCGCCCTGGAAAAAAACTGTCCGAGACACATTTGTATAATCCTTGATTTCCTTGGCTGCTCTTATCATTATCGCCTCATTAAGGCATTCAGACAACGAACAAGCACAGTAACGAAGACCAGGGGAGATAATTTTATTGCTGCAGCCAAATGTTTGGTGGCCTTGAAGTATTTTTGAGCATAAAAAGCAGATATTCCTTTTTCTACCTGCCCAGAAACATGTATACTTTTTTCTTTAAATTTTGAAAGAACCTTATTTACTTCAAGGACAACTATATCATATTTAGGTCGTTTATTAAAATATACTTTTGACAAATTCTCAGATAAAGAATGAATCGTGGTATATTCGGATGCACGAAGAAGCCATTCCCAATCTTCAAATCGTTTAAGCGATTCATCAAATGTACCAACCTTCGAAAATATGGTGCGATTCACTAACATTGTCGAGCCGGGAGATAAAAAACACCCCTTTTGTAATTCTTTTTTTGTTTGGGTCTCTTTAGGAATCCTCTCCTTTCTTGTTTTATGCAGTTCATGAATAATTTCAAATCCTGTTGTAGAAATTAAACCAGGGATTGTATTGTGATAAGCAACTTGTTTTTCTAATTTATTAGGCAACCACTCATCATCTGAGTCAAGAAAGGCAATTAACTGACATTGTGCTAACTTTATACCCGCATTTCTCGCAGCTCCTGCTCCACTATTCTTTGAGAGACGAAAGAAAGTTATTGGCAACTTTTTATTGCTTTGAAGAACTGACTCCAAACTTTCATCAGAGCCATCATCAACAACAATAACTTCAGTTGGCTGAAGTGTTTGGCGAGAAATGCTTTCCAATGCGCGCATTAAAAGTTGGGGTCGATTATAAACGGGAAGGATGACGCTACTATCATTCATAAAAAATTTCCTCAGACCTTAGGATCTCAGACGCTACGGCGCAAAGTAGCTTATTTTCGCCTAAATAACCATCACAAAGTTTCGCCAAGGCAAGACGCTCATGAAATGAACACCCATTCGCAGACAGCGAAAGAAAAAATCCTTGTTTACAGATTTTTTTTTCTTTGTCATTAACAAGAAGAAAGATTTTTTTTTCATCTATTTGACTAATGTTAATTCTTTCTAACATATGTTCATCAATTAAATAAGCTAAGCGTCCACGTGCATGATTTTTAAGCAAAAAATTTGCTATATAGAATGTTTCTAAAGCCGGCTCAACGTTTATTGTTGGGTTATATGCCAAATTACGAATTGGTTTTCCAAAAATCTTTATATCTTCTTGTAAATCCTCCCTGTTCCAATAAAAACAAAAAGATTGAATTTGAGGAATTGCAAACAACTGAGTTGATATATCTTGAAACGAAGGAACCTTCCTCAAAGGCATCATATCGATAAGCACGTCGACTGCGTTCGAAAAATTTATATCAAATATTGTTTCTTTTTTTGCTGTAGTAACGAAAACGTTACGTGTTTTATACTCTATACAATATACAATATAACCTAAAACCATATGGGGGAGAGTAAAAATACAATTTTTAATCCCATAAAAACGGTCATAAAACCACCTAATCCTTTGGTTAAAAGACATCTTTCCCCCGTGAAACTATTGATGTGCGCATTTGTTCATATAATCTCTCCAAACTCGCCGAATCCTCTTTCTCCCAATATAGTCTTTGATCATGACGAGCGAACAAAAAATGTTCCTGTCCTACAGGGACTTCTATGCTCTGACTGAACTTTTCTTCAATATGAGAAATAACATAGGGCACCCCACAAAAAGTTGCCATGGTAGCATAGCCACTTGATGATCCCATAAAAAGGTCTGCATGTGCGAGAAGGGCTAGTTCATGAGCCAAACCAAGCCCCATTGTTCGTGGAATTAAGACATTTGGAAGCCTTAAGAACTGATTTGTCCATTCAGAATAACCTCCTACAATTATAAATTTAACCCTATCATCAGAACTGTATATAGCTTCAAAGAACTTTATCCATTCCTTTAAATCTGCATCACGGTGAAGCGCCATAGGATTTTTTGATAAAAAGCTTTGACGCATATTTACGACTACACAAAATTGGCCAGGTAATTTTTTTTTGTAAAAATCTTTCGCCCAATTCTCATATCCTTTTGGAGAAGAAAGTATAGGTAAAAAATCATTCTTTTTAAAAAAAGAGTTTATCCGCCTATAAGAAGTTATATCTAATTTTCGCATAATATGGCCCCAAAAGGAGGGCCACGTCTTTCTGCTGTCCAAAAACGTCTTAATAAGGAACCTTTGTCCAAGAGCAGTATCTCGAATGACTTTAAGAGAATCTAGACTGGGCAAGCAAGTAAAAGCAGGAAGTAATGATTCGATAGCTGCAATTTGATTGTTTGGATTTAGAAACGCTTGATAGCGACAATAAGGCCGTCGTGGATCTATGAGTAACAAAAAATCTACAAGAGAACATTTACTCTCATGTGCCAATACAGCAATATTCATTTGCCATGTCAAAGCATCACCCAATGCATACGGCGCATATGAAAAATCGTATATGCCTGTAAACTTAGAAGCTATCAGAGCGTTTCTCCATAAATCCAATTACGCAAAACATTTATCTTTTGTCTACGATTTATCGATAAAGTTCTTCGAATATAGCTCCACGTACCACGAATAATTAAACGTGTGAAGAGTTTAAAAGATAATAAAGAGTAATATTGATGATTTTTTAGCAAAAAAATTAAGGTGTGAAAGCTATATTCATATATAACCGCAGATTTTTTAAAACAATATTTAAGCTCTCTAAACTGTGGTTCAAGAATTAAATCTAAAATTTGCCTTAGAGTTTCTAATTGTCTCTTTTTATCTTTTAGCCCTGTTGCTGAATATGAATCCTTCCTGATACAAAACCAAGTTAAATTTTGTGGAAGAAAACAGATACCATAACGAAAGGCCATAGCAAAACACGCAAACCAATCTGCGCCAAGTTCTAAATAAGCTCGAAACAATCCCACATCTCTTAAGGCTGCTGTTCTAAAAACACAGGAATTTGAGGGAAAAGTAAAACAACGTTTTCGTAAAATTGAAACTAATTCAGATGGGGATAAGTATAAAGGCCGACGAGAAAGGTTAAGTGGGAAAGCATATTTTTTTCCTGTTTTGGGAAAATATTCCCCAGGAAATGAGAAAGAAAAAGCAGCTTGTGGGTGTTGTATCAAAATAGATACTGATATTTCTAAAAGATTTGGCTCTACAAGATCATCACAAGCAGAAATTTTAACAAAAGGTGAGCGAACCAGAGAAAGCCCGCGGTTTATTGCAGCATTCACTCCCATATTTTTCTTAATACGCTCAATTCGTATAGTAGAATATTTATTTTGAAGGTTTTTAATGCGCTTAATTCCATCATCAGTTGAACCATCGTCGACAACAATAATTTCATGAGGAGGCAAACTTTGATTCAAATGTTGCAAAAGAACAGATTCAATCAAGTTGGCTTGATTGAAATAGGGAATTACGACAGTAATTAAAGATGATTCTAATTTATCCATTACAAAAAATTTTCAGCGGATAATAATTAAAAGGGCCCGCGAAACTCCAAATATGGGACATCAAGAAAGTCCTCTGGTTTAATATCTGGCTTTGACTCAGCAGCTTTCCCTAAAAGTTTTTTAACCGCTGATACTATATCAGAAGGAAGAGGATAGTAAAAATTTGAAAGAGCTCTTGTTGTAGGTGTGGGCACATCAGGAAGTGTGATACGAATTGGAGGTTCCTTAAGGTATTGATAAACTTTTTCGACGACCCTAGAAACAATTTCACCAGCGAAACCCGCGTGCTTCCAACCAATATCAGCAACAATAAGACGTCCTGTTTTCTTAACAGATTCTAAAAGAGGCTCCTCATCAAGAGGGTTAATTGTGCGAATATCAATAATTTCTATACTAATTCCTTCTTTTTCGAGTTCTTTAGCAGCATTTAAGGCCTCAATTGTGGCATATGAAGATGCTGCAATAGTCACATCGTTCCCTTTAAGTAAAACATTAGACTTTCCTAAGGGTACACGATACATTCCTTTTGGGACCTTATCGGTCATATTATAAAGCCAGCGGTGCTCAATAAATATGACTGGATTATTGTCTTCAATAGCAGAAATCAAAAGCCCTTTTGCATCATAAGCTGTTGCCGGAAGCACGACTTTTAAGCCTGGAACGTGAGCAAACCAAGAGTGCAGACTTTGTGAATGTTGAGCCCCTTGTCCCCATCCTCGACCAACAACCATTCGAATAACCATAGGTACGCTCGCCTGACCGCCAAACATATAATGCCACTTTGCAGCTTGATTAACGATTTGATCCATTGCGAGCATTGCAAATTCTAACCTGAGATGCACCATAATTGGCCGCATCCCTGTTAACGCAGACCCAAGCGCTACACCAGTCATAGCATTTTCAGAAACAGGCATATCTAAGATCCGTTTTGGCCCATACTTCTCGACTAAGCCTTTTGTTGAGCCGAACATAGCAGCACCATCACTAACACCTAACCCCATCACATAGACTGATGGGTCTCTTTCCAAACAAAGATCTTGAGCTTCTTGTAGAGCCTCTACAAACTTTAACTCTCTTGACATTTCAATTCCTCGTTTACTTAAGCTGCAAACAAATGCTCTAAAAGCTGTTCCTTTTCAGGAAAAGGACTTTCTTTTGCAAAAGAAATCGCCTCTTGGATTTCTTCTGCAATTTCCTTTTCCCATTTACTGAATTCACTATCAGTTAATATTCCTGCTTTTAATAGTTTATCCTTATAATTTCGCACCGGATCTTTTTTCTTACCATTTATTACATCTTCTTCAGTCCTAAATCCTAGATGGGTATCGGAAAGTGGACCACAATGTTCTAACCAGCGGTAATTTATATATTCAACAAACACTGGTCCTTTTCCAGAACGCGCATATTCGATCGCTTGACCTGCTGTCTGATATATTTCCTCCAAATCACTGCCATCTGCATGAAAGCTCTGGACACCAAAACCTTGTGGAATATTACTTAATTTAATTCCTTCTGGCCTTCTAACACTTAAAGGAGACATAACAGAATAGAGATTGTTCTCACATATCATAACGACTGGTAATTTATGAATAGCTGCAAAATTTAAGCTTTCATAAAAAGCACCTGTTTCTGTTGCGGCATCTCCAAAAAAGATAACGGATAATTTATTTTCTCCTTGTAAATAAGCACTAAATGAAGCACCAACCCCAATAGGAATTGTACTGCCAACAATAGGAACTGCTCCCAAGAACCCAGCATCAAGATCAATAAGGTGCATTGACCCACCTTTTCCTGTAGCACAGCCAGTTTTTTTGCCATAAAGTTCTGCCACCATCTTCTTTAAACTTCCACCTTTTGCTAAATAATGAGCATGGCTTCTATGTGCTGAAGTAATAAGCTCCTGCTTTTTAAGATGATGACAAACACCCACTGCAACAGCTTCTTGCCCTAAACTAAAGTGGGTCGGACAACGCATCTCATATTCAGCATATAATTCAGCCAAACGACTCTCTATCATCCTAATACGCAAAGTATCACGTAAAAGTACTAAAGAAATTTCTTTCTTATATTCTAACATTATCCTTCTATCGCAGTTTTATTGCATTACGCGCGTAAACGGTATTCCGTTGGCCAGTCAACAAGTTGATCTTGGTATTCTTTAACCCAATCAACCATTTCTTCGATCCCTTCACGTAAGGTAATTATAGGCTCCCACCCAACATCCTTTTTAATTGCGCTTGAGTCTAACCAATAGCAACCGTCTTGCCCTAATCGATCACCTACAATGTCACAAACTTCCTCAAATTTTTTCCCCATGACATCTGCAACAAGCGCGACTAAGTCTTTTATTGCTGTCGGTTCTTGAGGACCCACGTTATAAATGGTACCTAAAGGACCCTTCTCAGCCACCAAAGAAATGGCTCTTGCTAAATCACGAGCATGAATATAGGATTTCTTCGCGTTTCCACCCCCATGCAATGGCACCTTTTCACCTTTTAACACAGATACGATTGTCTTAGGAATAATACGGTGTAACAATTGGCCTGGACAATAGGAATTAGAAGGACGTATTATATTCATTGGAAAATTACAGAACTTATACATTGATTCTAAATACAGATCAAATGCAGCTTTTGAGGCTGCATATGGACTTGAAGGACGTATTGGATCGCCTTCTTTCGAGGGAGACATTACTGAACCATAAAGCTCTGATGTACCAATTTGAATAAACCTCTCAAGATAATCTCTTTTACCTAGTTCTTCAGCAAGTTTTGCTAAAGCCATCGAATTAGTTTCAAAGAACCGCCAAGAGTGCTTCCAGGAAACTGCCCCCTCGCCTTGAGCTGCATAATTAATAATAATCTGAGGTTTTTCCCTATCAAAAAGTTCGAGAAGGAGATCAAGTTCGTGGGTTATATGATAAGCGTAATATGAATATCGATCGTCATTTTTTCCAACATTTAAAGAAAAAGCTTCAGGTTTTTGTATATTTCGACCAACAGCAAGCATACGATCACAACTCGCCTTTTTCAAAATATAGTCACACGTTGTTTGACCAAATGAACCGCCTGCACCAATTACTGCATATCTTTTTCCCATATCATTCCCCTTCTTATGGTTAGCACAAAACAAATAACAATATACTTTCTAAATTCTTTTTCTTATTCCTGCAAGCTATTTCACAACCCCCTATTTGAGAGAGAAAAAGCCAGAGCCTTCCCTTATTTTTCTCTCCGCCTCTTCATCCTCTAACCATTCATACTGACTCAAGAGATGATCCTTTTGAAATTCTGCAACAGTGGTATCTGGAACCCCTGCAATCAACCTCTCTCCCTTAAAGAAAATGCCGCTAAACGGCACAGAGCAATCGCAACAGGCATTATAAACATCATTTAAGTGCTCCGCACGATCATCGATAAGAACTACTTTACCAGGGTTTTTCCTTAAACAATACTGGCGAATGATCTCTCCCTTACTATAAGACCCTGTTGAAAAAATCCCCTTATAAAAGGTTGCATCATAAGGCTTTGAAGGAGAGCTCAAAATCACCTCCTTATTCTGTCCACAGTAAGTTAAGGTGAATTCTAACCCCTTTTCAGTTAATTCCTTATGGCGCCACTTTTCCATCAAGGGGATATCTCCCAAGGGACCTGTTTCCATTTGTGTTAAGGCATAAAGAGGAAATTTTTCTTTTAACTCCTTGATAAAGCCGACCCACTCTTCAGAAACAAGTTGGGTTTGTCTTTGCAGCCGCCACCGACTTAAAAGAGTCTCAAAGTGAGGAATCCGTTCACGATCCCTTTTAATATCATCTATAAGGGTTCGATAGGGACTTCTGAAACGAAAAACCTTTGAAATTGGGGTGATAAGAGTATCATCCACATCAAGAAAAATAATTGAATTTTCCTCAATGCTAGAAAGAAAGTCCTTGATTTCCTTGAGGGTTGAAACAGACCTAATATGGTGCATCATACAGATCCTCAAAATTCTTTTCTAACCTCACCTCTCTGAAACGCTGGCTCTTTCGATCAAATGACTCTAAAACTCCTTTTTCTAGGTCAAAGTTCCAAGCATGAAGTAAAACCTTTCTTTTTTCGATCCTTTCCTTAATCCATGGAAAAGTTTCTAAGTTTTTCAATGAATTTATAAGAGAATATTGTCCACATAGAGTCATCCTTTTGTGAAGAGTCTCTTGAGAATGAAGTTTAAGAACGGTGTCATATGCTGGTTTTGCAAGCTCCATCCATTTTGCAATAAACCCCTTTTGTTCACAAGTCTCGGGGGTTTGTTCTAAAAGGGCTTGTATGCCGCCACATTGGGTATGGCCGAACAAAATCACGTGACGTATCCCAAGGCTACAGACCCCAAATTGTAAGGCAGCGCTGGTGCCATGGTAGGATTGATCCTCCTCATAGGGAGGAACAAGATTAGCCACGTTACGAATTACAAATAAATCCCCAGGTTGACAACCCATAACAATTGCCGGATCTATGCGTGAGTCTGAACAAGCAATCATAAGGATTTTGGGTCGTTGTCCCAAACGAACAAGGTCTTCAAAGATAGAGGCTGGATTCTTAAAATACTGTTTTCGAAACTTCTCATATCCTTTGATTAATGCTTTAATATCTTTTGCCAAAGTCCATGCCTCATGTCTCAAATTTAAAGAATCTGACAAGCTTGGTCAAAAGAAAGCCGAGGAGACCGCGGACCTCGTAAACCTGACGGATCCCCATATCCAAGGTTACATAAAAAATTTGATTTAAACCGTCCCTCTGGAAAAAATTCCTTATCCACACCTTGATTTGAAAAACCGGACATCGGGCCACAATCAAGCCCACAAGCTCTTGCTGCAATAATAAAATACGCTCCTTGAAGGGTGCTGTTACGGAAAGCAGTTTCTTGTGCAAAGTCTTCTTTACCTTCAAACCAAGACTTTGCATCTACATAAGGATACAAAAAAGGAAGGTGTTCGTAAAATTGAAGATCATAGCCCAGAATAGCTGTCAAAGGAGCACTCATGGTTTTCGCAACGTTGCCTTCATTCAAGTGAGGACGTAATCTTTCCTTTGCTTCTTTGGACCTCACAAAAACGATTCTTAATGGACAACAATTGGCACTCGTAGGTCCAAGCTTCATTAGGTCATAAATGGTGTGTAAAAGTTCTTCCGAAACAGGCTTATCAAACCACTTCGAGTAAGTTCGGGCATCTTTAAAAATCTGGTTTAAAGCCGCCTTTGCAATTTTTCCCATCTGATTCCTTAAGGCTTTAACTGTACATGACTTTCATCATAGGCTTTTAGCCCACGATTTTGAATTAATTGTTGTAAATCATGTGTATAAGCTGTTCCACGAACTGAATATTTCGTAAGGCATGCTGCTAATTTATGACCACATAATTCTTGATTCCTGGCTCTTAATAAAGCTCGATCCTTACGAAAGGCACTATAGGCTTGATGGCGGTTTAGATTTTTTACATAAGCTTCAACAGAGCGTTGAAGACTTTCAAACTTCGCAACTTTTGTTTTGGTTGCCATATATCCAAAGGGAGAATTCTTCTTTAGAGCAGCAAAAGAGCGCCCTCCTCCCGTTTCCAAAATTCCTTGAGCGAGAGCCAGGGAAGGAGGAACTATATCCACGTGAACAAGCAAAGACTCTATTTTGGTTGACTTACATCGATAGTCAAATGCGAGTTTACTGAGCCACATTTTTTCTGAATGTCGGAGGTGATGCCCATGCTTTTGGCGCTCCCGCAGGCTCAAAAGACGCTGTCTATCCGCTAAGATTTGTTCATTGACCCTTAAAATATGTGGTAAAAGGATCTGGATAAAATCAGAGTTTGAAGATTTTTTCTTAAGCCTCATATCCTGAGGAAGCTTTGAGAGGAATACGCGCGGAACGTGTCCTTCAGATTTTGCCTTTGCAAGTGTATAATTATTATTTTTAAAAACTCGATTAAGCTCTTTTACACTTGAAACCTGCAAATATTTGTCTTGAAAGTTCCGAGAAGGCTTAAGCCCAAAAGCCTTTGCTGATCCAACGGAGGCCGAAGGTTGACCTTTTGAAAGGACCTGGGTTTTCTCCACAATCTCGTGAGACGTAGATAAAAAGGTCTTACTCAAAACGTATCCAACATGACCCACAACCATTATCCCTACAATAAGGACTAGGAAAATTTGAGTTTTTGAGTTTTTCAACATATCTATCTCCTAACTCTCAATGGCTCTAACTTCAAGAACCTCTGGTACATAGTGATGCAACATATTCTCGATGCCAGACTTTAATGTAGCTGCGGAACTCGGACACCCTGAACAAGCTCCTTGCATATGTACATAAACGATACCCTCTTCAAATCGATCAAAAACAATGTCTCCCCCATCCATGGCAACAGCTGGACGGATACGTGTATCTAAAATTTCTTGAATCTGACCGACTATCGGATCATCATCATATTTTGAAGAAGTAGTGATTCTTTTGTCATAAAACAAGGGTTGATGCGTTACAAAATGTTCCATAATGGTTCCTAAGACCTCAGGTTTAAGAACCGCCCATTCTTCGGAATCATCCTTAGAAACTGTAATAAAATCCGCACCGAAAAAAATTCCCTTCACACCATGAATCTCAAAAAGTTTCAAAGCAAGGGGAGATTTTGAAGCTTCCTCTAGAGACTTAAACTCTATGGTTCCCTCTGACATAAGGGTACGACCAGGAAGAAACTTCATGGTAGCCGGATTTGGTGTTTCCTCTGTTTGTATAAACATTGTACACACTCATCCTTATCAACGATGCAACCTTCATAACCAAAGTCATTGTAAAATGCAACCCTTTCGTTGATAACTATATGAGCAACTTATCCCTCTATAAAATGAGGTCTTAATAGATATCCGTGAATGAATCCTTATGAACTTTGAAGTTTTTCGATTTCTTCTTTAGAAAGCTGGGTTGTGGATATAATAATGTCGACGTCCACGCCTTGTAAAAGGAGAGACTTAGCAATTTCCAACTCTCTTTCTTGTTTGCCTTTTTCAAGTCCTTTCTCTAGACCCTCCTCTCTTCCTTTCTCTAGACCCTCAGTTCTTCCTTCTTCTCTTCCTTTCTCCATTCCTTCGATTCTTCCCTTTTCAAGACCCTCATCATATTTCTGGGCCATAGAGGCAATATAAGCCCCCTCGTATTTTTCCGCTTGGTCATAGGTTAAAAGCTCTTCCTCGTTCCAGTGAAAGCGATCTAACTCCTCATAAGCGCGCTCAATGATCATGTCCTTGCCAACAAGCTTTTCTAACTCTTTCTCTGATGTCTTTTCTGCATTCTTAAAAAAGTACATCCATTTATCTGAAATTGAAGAAAGTTCATGAATTGACTTTTGAAACTTAGGAAGCTCAAGAAATGTAAAGGAAAAGTCCTTTAAGTCATGCTCATAACTATCCTTGTCTAAAATCACGTGTTCTGACTTCCAATGCTTTTTCTTAGGAAACATGATGAATTCAGCAATGGCCAAGAAAATCACTTCCTTGAGGTTATGATATTCTCCTCCTGCATGAGCTTGGGAAATATAAGCCTTTGACGCATAATATTGGGCGCGCTTTTCAAAACCTTTTTCTTTAGCGACCTGCATTTCGACGATGTAACGATTGTCCTTTTCGTCTTTGCAGAGGATATCCACAATGCTGGTCTTTTTTGAAGCTGTTTCTGGATCTTGGATAGTTTTAAGAAAGGTCACATCTTGAATCAAAGCCCGATCCTTAAAGGTGAGCATATCATTCAAGAAATGAATCAAGATATCCTTATTCTTTTCGGTTCCAAAAATTTTCTTAAAAGCAAAGTCATTCTTGGGATCTAGAAACTTTGTGAGCATCTTCTTTCCTTTCAAAATGAAGGTTCCATACTATAAAGTAAATAGCAAGAAATCAAATGATGGACGTATTTTTACCGATAGACAATGTCTCATTTGTTTTTGGACTTACACATAGCCCCCTATTGATAAGGGAGGTGATAATAATGCCTCAATTAATGTCTCAACAGAGCCCCCTCTATTTAAAAGGGCATCCATGGCAAAAGTTATGGGCATCTTTACGCCATATTTCTGAGCAAGCTTCACTGCGCCTGAGACTGTGTTAACTCCTTCCGTAAGCATATTTTTACTAGCCATAAGCTCATCTAAGGGTATTCCTTTGCCAACAGCCTCCCCAAAAGTCTTATTCCGAGATTGGGAACATAAACATGTGAGGATCATATCTCCAACACCCGAAAGTCCAAGAAAAGTCTCCTGTTTTCCTCCCATAGCACAGCCCAAGCTTGCAATTTCAAGTAGTCCTTGAGTCACAGCTGCCGCTCGCGCATTATCCCCCAACCCACGTCCTTCAATAATCCCAGTAGCAATGGCAATGATATTTTTACAAGCCCCTCCCATTTGAACACCAACCATATCATCAGACGCATAAAGGCGAAAATATTGACTGCTTAAGACTTCGGATAGCTCTTGACTTAAGTTAAGGTTTTCAGCAGCCAAGATTACGGCCGTAGGCAATCTTTTTGCAACTTCACTTGCAAAGCTGGGCCCCGAAAGGACAAAAAGAGGGTTGTTCGGGAAAAAGTCGCGAACGACTTCTGACATAAGACAAGTCGTCCCGATCTCAATACCTTTAGAGGCAATGACAAGGGGGGCATGGGAGGAAAGGACCTTAGAGAATGTCTCACAGGTGCTACGCATAAATTGAGCAGGAGGACTTAAAATAAATCCCTCTGCTCTTGCCAGTTCTTGAGGATCCAAGGTTGCGTGAAGGGATGGATCTAAAGGGATCCCTGGAAGACGATAAATATGTTCATGACGTTGATTAATCGCTTCAACCTCATCGGAACTAATGGACCAAATGGTCGTCTTTAGATTGGCCCTTATGGACGCAATTGCCAAGGCTGTTCCCCAAGCGCCTGCTCCAATAACACCGATATGGTTCATTTTGTTTAGTCTCCTTTTCCTAATTTTAAGTCTTCCAACGGCCACCGAGGACGGGGCGCAAAGGATAAAGATCCCACGTAATTCTTTTTAAGTCTTTCAATCCCAGCCCAAGCAATCATTGCCCCATTATCTGTGCAGAGATGTAGAGGAGGTGAAACAGCGGTCATTTCATAATTTCGTGCACAAAATGTCAAGCACTCATAAAAATATCGATTTGCTGCGACCCCGCCACTTACGGCAAGGGTTGAAATGTCTGGTTTTCTTTCGAGGGCCATTTCGATGGCATTCTGACACCTATCTTTTAAAATCTCCCCAATCGCTTCTTGAAATGAGGCAGAGAAATCTTCTTGAAATGAAGGTGTAGTTCCCTTGTTCTCCATGATGACTTTTCGCGCGGCTGTTTTCAGACCTGAAAAGGAAAAGTTACACCCTTCTTGACCCTTAAGAGGTCTTGGAAAAACAAAGGCCTCAGGATTTCCTTTAAGAGCTAACCGTTCAAGAAAGGGGCCTCCTGGCGAGGAATATCCTAAAAGTCTTGCTGTTTTATCCAAACATTCCCCCAAGGCATCATCGAGAGTTCCTCCCAAATAAATATATGTCCCAACCTCCTCAACGATAAGGAACTGACAATGGCCTCCTGAAATAAGCAAAAGAAGGTAAGGAAAGGAAATATCATTCGTGAGCCTAAGAGTTAAGGCATGGGCCTCAAGATGGTTTACTGGAATAAAAGGCAAATTCTTGGCGAGAGCCAATCCCTTGGCCATCATAACGCCAACTATCACCCCGCCAATTAAACCTGGCCCTCCAGCTACTGCAATTCCATCAATGTCATCTAAGGTGAGTTGGGCTTCTTCAAACGCTTTTTTAACAATAAAATCAATATGATCTAAATGAGCGCGCGCGGCAATTTCAGGAACTACACCTCCAAAAGGTTTATGGTCTTTAAATTGAGAAGAAACGACGTTTGAAAGAATTTTCTTCTCCTCGCTTACAAGGGAAGCTGCCGTTTCATCACAACTTGTTTCAATGCCTAAAATAATCATACCTTTTTGAACCATAAAAACTCTATCCTAGGCAAGCAAAAGAGAAAGAGGTAAAGTCTCACCTTATGAAATGTATTCGTATTGGAACTCGGGGTAGTCCTCTCGCCCTTATTCAAACCCAAGAAGTCATGGATAAACTCTTGACCTTTTATCCGTTCCTTAAGGGGAAACTTGAGGTTGTTCCCATTAAAACCACAGGAGATGTTATTGTAGATCGCAGCCTCATTGATTTAGGTGGAAAATCTCTTTTCACCAAGGAAATCGAACAAGCCCTCCTGAATCGGAATATTGATATGGCTGTTCATTCTATGAAGGATGTCACTGTTGAGATTCCAAAGGGACTAATTATCCCTGTTATTCTTGAGCGGGAAGATCCCAGAGATGCGTTAATATCGCGGGATAACCTAAGGTTTGATGAACTTCCCAAAGGCACTCTTTTTGGCACCTCCTCCCTCAGGCGTCAAGCTTATGTGCTCCAGAGGTTTCCTCACTTTCAAGTCACGAGCCTGAGGGGAAACGTGTCAACACGCATTGCAAAAATTGAAGCAGGAAAAATTGACGCAGCCCTTTTTGCCGTCGCAGGACTAAAGCGTCAAGGGCTCCTAGAGAAAATCACACAAATCTTACCCTTGAAAGAATGCCTCCCAGCTGTTGCACAAGGTGCCCTTGGTGTGCAGTGCCGTAAAGAAGATCATGATCTTTTAGAGATATTACATCCCTTAAATCATCCTCCTTCTTTTCAGGCAATTTCCTGTGAGCGAGCCTTTATGAAAGCCCTCCATGGCTCATGTCGCACCCCTATCGCAGCTCATGCCATTCTTAAAGGAGAGTCGCTTTATTTCAAGGGGATGATTTGCGAGCCGGATGGAAATAACATGCGTTTTGTATCACACAAAGGCTTACCCAGTGAAGCTGAGAAAGTAGGCCGTGAAGCTGTAACACTCCTTAAGGAATCCCATGTTTAAGGTGCTTTTAATACGCCCCTTTGAGGATGCGGAGCCTCTTATGACTCAATTGGAGGCCTTGGGAAAGAAAGCTCTTTGCTATCCTCTTTTTAATCCCTTTTTTCTTCCAGCGCCTCCCCTAACTAATCCTCAAGCCCTCATTATAACAAGCAAAAACGCACTCCGTGCTATACAAGATTCTCCTCATCTTAAATCTCTTCCTCTTTACGTCGTGGGTGATCAAACGGAAGAATTAGCCCGTGAATTGGGATTCACGCAGGTAATAAGTGGTGGGGGAACAAGTCAAGATCTATTGAAATTAGTTTTAAACCACGCCCACGCTACGAAAGGGGCCCTTTATCATCTCTCTGGCCAAGTGATCAAAAGTGATCTCACTAAGGAGTTAAACAACTTAGGTTTTAAGGCAGAGCGCAAGGTCGTTTATGGGATCAAAGATATCGCCCATTTTCCGAAAAGGCTCATCATTGATTTTCTCAAAAGACGCATTTCTCATGTGCTTTTTTTTTCAGCGCGTACGACAGAGCTTTTTGTAACCCTTTTCAAGGAAAGTGCCCTTGCCCCTGAAGAATACTTGAATGAAGCCCTTTGTTTAAGCTATGATATAGCCGAAAAAGCAAAAAAGCTTCCTTGGAAGAAGGTTTGGATAAGTCCCCATCCCTCAACCAAAAATATAATAGGATACTTTAATGACAAAAAACAATAAGGCACCCAAAGTTTTTTCCTGGAAAAATCTACAATCTCTTAAAAATATTTTTCTGTACTTTTTCCTAGCCATTTTAATTTTCCTAGCGATCCTTGTTTTATGGAAACAATATAAAGAAAAACAAACAAAACCTCAGGCTCCAGCCGTTGTCGAGCAAACCTTGCAACCCTCGTCCACACCAGCCACACCAACGAAAGAATTGGTTCAGCCAAAGATTCTTGATTTGTCTCAGCAACTGATTACGATTCAACTTTTCGAAGGCATTTTGGAGGGTTGGATTCCTTTGAATGTCCTTAAAACTTATTTGCAAAAAAATACGAACCCAGAGTCACAGACCTTACTTTTAACCCTTGCACCTTTGATGGAATGTCCAACCTATGAAGAGCTTTTTCGTGCCCTTACCTCCGATCTTTTTACATCTAAATCCCTCTGGGAACGTATAAAGAGTAAAGCAAAATCATTGATCAACATTAAAAAAATTGAGGGTGGCAGCGCTTCTGGCACAACAAATATAAAGGACGTTGAGGCTGCACTGGGCGAGAAAAATCTTCAAAAGGCTCTCACTTTATTTGAGAATCTTCCCAACGAAGACAAAGAAAGCCTTGCTGCATGGAAACAAAAGGTCCAGGAAAGGTTAAAAATTGAGACACTTTTCAAAGGATTGCTTCTTAAGCTTTCACAAGGACAAAATGGATGAAAGTGTTTTTCTTCTTCATTTTCACAGTTGCCCTTTTTGCTTTAATAGGAGGTGTTTACCTTGTTGATCCAGGGTCTGTTGAGATTCTTTGGTTCGGGTATAGTGTTCAACTTTCTGCTATTTTAGCCACAGGTGTTTTGGTTTTTTGTGTTTTGGCTTTTCTTATCCTTGGATATAGTCTTTGGTGGGTCATTCACCTTCCCTCCCGCTGGATCAGTGCCTTTCAGAAATCTCAAACCACTGGCCCCCAGTTTGAACTCCTAAGGCTTTTAAGTTTGTATGAGGAAGAATCCCTTAACGTAGCGCTCTCCTTCACCAAGAAAATGAGAAAAAAGTTTGAAAGCATTCCCCTATTTTTGTGGATTTCAGGAAATATCTTTGAAAAAACAGGTCATCACTTAGAAGCGGAACAAGCCTTTATGTCCCTTTTAAGTCATCCTGACACTTTCTTTTTAGGACTGAAAGGACAGATTCGTTCAGCCCTTAAACAAGGAGACTATAATCGAGCTTATGAGCTTTTAAAGCACGCAGAAAAAGATTATGGTTCTTCCCCTTGGGTTTTAAAGCATCTCTTGGCTGTAGCACGGGAAAAGAAAAAGTTTATTGACGCTGAAAAAATAGCCCTCCGTTTAGATGACTTAGGGTACCTCACAAAAGAACAAAGTAAAAAACAATTGGGCTACATAGAATATCAAGAAGCCCTGGACCCTCATATCACTCCGGATCAAAAAGAAGCCTACCTGAGGCAAGCCCATTATTTAGACCCTAGCCTCTCGCAGGTTTCAGAAATGCTGGCAGATATGCTCCACCAACAAGGCCATAAGACTCAAGCTCTGAGTGTCCTTCAAGCTACTTGGATCCAGGCGCCCACTCAAAAAATAGGAGATCTTTTCTTAAAGTTTACCTCCCCAAAAAACGAGGTGGAAGCTTTTCAAAAAGCAAAAGAATTTGTAAAGAAAAACCCCAATAACTCTGAAAGTCTTTTGTTTATCGCACGCACGGGTCTTAAAGCAAAACTTTGGGGAGAAACCCGAGTTGCTTTAACAGAACTCTTAAAGGAGCATCCCACAACTATAGCTTATCAATTGATGGCCCATCTTGAGTATCAAGAGCACCAAAATATGAAAGCAGCTATGGAGTGGCTCGAGTTAGGCCTTCAAGCTCCGCGTTATTCACCACCCCTTTTATTCTAAGCGCTTTTTAAACATCCAACCTGCAATGGATAGAGTAAAAATGGCAATAAGAGCCATGGGCCAGCTATATTTTAAGACTTCAAGAGTTGACATATCTTTTAAGAAAATTCCTCTGATAATGACAAAAAAGTGCTTTATCGGGATAAGATTTGTCCAAGGTTGAAGCCATAGAGGCATATTTTCAATTGGGGTGGCAAACCCCGACAGTAACATGGTAGGTGTCATAAAAACAAAGGAACCCAAAATCGATTGCTGCTGGGTCTTGGAGAGCGCAGAAATAAACAACCCAACCCCTACGATAGAAAACAAAAAAACAATCATACTTAAATAGAGTAGGATGAGAGAGCCCTCAAAGGGAACTTTAAACAAAAGAAGTGCCGCAATCATAAGAAGGGTACTTTCACCAATACTAATCACCATTGCCGGGACCATCTTGCCCACAAGAATTTGCCACGGCTGAGAGGGAGACACAAGCAATTGGTCAAATGTCCCATTTTCCCGCTCTCGCGAAACGGACATGGCGGTTACCGTTAGGGCCAAAACCATACTCAAAATGGCCACCAACGAAGGAACCGTATAATAAATATATTCAATGTTAGGGTTAAAAAAAGCGCGGAACTCTATATTAATTTTCTCGAGTATATCAACGCCTTGTAACTTGAGCATATCTCTACTAAAGGTTTGAAAAATAAGATTAAGATAGCCTAACACAATTTGGGAAGCATTGGATTTTCGGCCATCTAAAATCACTTGAACGGTAGCGGAATTCCCTTCAGCAATGTGGCGCGAAAAATCAGATTGCATGTGAAGAGCAACAATCGCCTTCTGTTCATCTATACCTTCTCGAATTTTATGGGAATCCTTATAATCATAAACATGTTTGAAATAGGGAGATCCCTTGATTCTTTGGATTAGCTCATGGCTATACCACCCGGTATCCTCGTTATAAAGGCCAATCGAGATATTATTTACATCCAAGGTTGCTGCATGGGTCAGAATCAACAATTGGATCAGAGGGGGTACTATCAAAGTAATCCGGCTCTTTTTATCCCGCCACACCGCAAGAATTTCTTTGATAATCAGGGCCTTAATTGGAATCCAGCTTTGTCTTAATTGCCCCATGTTAATCAAGCCTTTTCCTCATATTAAGAACAGAAATGCCTAGAAAAAAAAGTGCGATAAGTAACATGATCAAAAGACTCGGCATCACCAGAGCCCATGTTGTTCCACTTAAAAAACTGCTTTGAAGGATCGTCACAAAGTAACGCGGAGGAAAAACATAGGTCATAGCCTGAATAATCTCTGGCATGGAGCTGATTTCAAAAACAAACCCAGACAACATAAAAGCGGGAATAAAACCGATGATAATAGCAATTTGACTTGCAACAAATTGATTACGTGTTGTTGAAGACACGAGAAGACCAACCCCAAGAGCTGCTAGAAGAAAAATGGAAGTGGCAACAAGAAGAATGAGATAAGATCCCCTAAAAGGAACACCAAATAAAACAACACAAAGGAAAACACAAAGAATCATGGCACTGAGACCCAAAAGAAAGTAGGGAACGAGTTTCGCCAAGAGCATTTCTGAAATGCGAATGGGTGTTGCCATCAAAGCCTCCATAGTGCCTCTTTCCCACTCTCGTGCAACAACAAGCGCGGTGAGAAGGGTCCCAATGAGCGTCATAATAACCGCAATGGATCCAGGAAGAAGAACATAACGGCTTTTCAAGGAATCGTTAAACCATACCCGTGGCTCCATCTGAAGGGGAAGAATCACTGAGGTTTTTCCTTCAATTTTCTGCTGTATTCCCCAATTATTGACAACCCCTTCGGTATAGTTCAGGGCAAATCGAGCTGTATTCGGCTCACTCCCATCAAGCAAAACTTGAAGAGGAGCCACTGTCCCTTCAAGAACTTTTATTGAAAAATCTTGCGGGACAATGACTACTCCTCTGAGACGCCCCCCTGTAAGGTCCTCCTCAAGCTCTGCTCGATTATAGCTTGTCTTCACCTTAAAATAGTTTGTGCCTAAAAAAGCATTCTCAAGGCTTCTAGCTGTAGGCGACGTATCTTCAAGGAGGAGACCAAGAGGAACCTTATCTGCATCCAAAGAAACCCCATATCCAAAAATAAAAAGCATCATAAGAGGCAACACAAAAGCGATTAGAAAGGTGCTGGGATCCCGAAGGATTTGTTTTTCTTCCTTTTTAAGGTAAGCAAAAAAGCGTCGAAAGGAAAAATGAGTCATGAGGCTTTCTTTCTATCTATTCGTTCAATTAAGGCTATAAAGGCCTCCTCTAGAGAGGGATTTGGCCTTTTCTTGGTCTTCACCTTGTCCTTCAATTCCATCGGTGTTCCTGTTGCAATATTAACCCCACCATAAATCAAAGCGATACGGTCACAATATTCTGCTTCCTCCATAAAATGGGTCGTTACCATAATTGTAACTCCCTTTTCGACCATGCCATTAATGTGATTCCAAAACTCACGGCGAACGAGCGGATCAACACCAGATGTCGGTTCATCTAAAAAGAGAACATCGGGCTCATGCATCAGAGAACACGCTAAAGCTAATCTTTGCTTATACCCTAAAGGCAACAGTCCAGCATTGCTTCTCAAATAAGAAGAAAGATCAAAAATTGAAATCATCTGTTGAACTTCTTTAAGTCGCCTTTGCCCAACAAGGCCATAAATCCCTGAGAAGAAATCCAAATTTTCTTGAACACTCAAATCACCATAAAGGGAAAACTTTTGAGCCATGTAGCCTATGCGTGATCGGGCTCGAGATGGAGCTGTTTTTAAATTATAACCTGAAACAAGAGCACGTCCTGCTGTCGGTTGCAAAATCCCACATAACATTTTGAAAATTGTGGATTTTCCAGCTCCATTGGGTCCCAATAGCCCAAATATTTCTCCTTGTTTTATTTCAAAAGAAATATCCTTTGCAGCTGTAAAGGTGCCAAACATCTTTGTTAAATTTTCAGCCAGAATCGGATGATTCCCGCCTTTTATATGTTTGAAGGGCATATTTTCAGCCAAAGCTGACTCCCCATTATGACTTCCCCCAAGAATATCGATAAAAGCATCCTCAAATCTTGGTGCAACAGCTTGCCACTTGGCTTCCTTTTCTTCTATGTGAAACGAAGGAGAGCAAACAAACCTCAGCTTATTTCCTTGAATAACGCCGTCGATGATATCCGGACGTTTTAAAAATTCTTTAAGAATAAGCCGTCGCTTCTTAAAAAGGATATCCATCTCAAAAACACGGGCGCGCACCCGCTTGGTTAACTCTTTAGGGGGACCATAAAAAAGCAGCTTCCCTTTATTTAATAAAAGGACCTCTCCACATTGATCAGCTTCATCAAGATAAGCCGTAGACCACACCACACAAATGCCCTGTTGAACAAGCTCCTGCACCATTTCCCAAAGTTCACGCCGGGAGATGGGATCGACCCCCACGCTGGGCTCATCCAATAAAAGAACCTTGGGTCTCCCTAAAAGCGAACATGCCAACCCTAATTTTTGCTTCATCCCCCCAGAGAGGTTGCCGGCAAGCCGCTCTGTAAATGGTCTCAGGGCAGTAAAGTGAAACATTTTTTCGAAAACCTTTGGTTTTTCCTCTTCAGAAAGGTTATGGAGAGCCGCGTAAAAGTTTAGGTTTTCGATAACAGTTAAATCCTCATATAAACCAAATTTTTGAGGCATATATCCTATAACATCATGAAGATTCTCGGGCTCCTTAACCGTATCAAATCCTAAAACACTGATCTTTCCTTGGGTAGGCAAGAGAAGACCTGCCATAAGACGAAGGAGAGTTGTCTTTCCTGCCCCATCAGGGCCCACCAATCCCGTAATGGTCCCCGCTTTTATCACAGCCGTCACATCTTGAAGGGCAGGCAACGTCTCACCCTTAAACTGTTTTGAGAGAGAGGTAATATGAATTGAATCTTTAATGTTGGGCATCTCCTAGTCAGAGATTTTTAAGTTAACTGTGACAGGCATTCCTTGACGAAGCTGGCCTTTTGGATCATCAACATAAAGACGCAGCCGATAAACAAGATCTGTACGTAATTCTGGGGTTTCAACAGTTTTTGGCGTAAACTCCGCTTGAGGTGAGATGAAGCCAATATGTGCTTTAAAGGGTTTATCCGGGTTGGAATCTGTAAAAACTAAGGCCTCCATACCAGGTTTTATACGTCCTAAGTTGGGCTCAGAAACATAAGCCCGAATCCAAACTGGTTTATGAAGCGTTATTGTATAAACAATAGACTGAGGCGCAACAATTGCCCCAGGCTCACGCACGCGGCTGAGAATAATCCCATCAGACGGAGAAAATATTTCTGTATCTTTTAAATTAATTTTAGCGCTGTCGAGTTGGGCCTTTGCAACCTCCACGGCGGCTTTTCCAGCTTGAATATCCTCTTTCCGAAACCCTTCAAGGGCAAGGCTTAGACTCTCTTTCGCACTTTTTAACTGCGCTTCCGCCTCTTTCTTTTGAGCCAAAGCATTATCATAAGCTTGTTGAGAAGAAGCACCAATTTTAATTTGCTCACTTTCTCTGGCAAAAAGAATACCTGCATTGGTAAAAGTAGCCTCTCTTTCTCCTACCAAGGCTTTGGCTTCCTCGATCTCTTGGGGACGACTCCCGTGCATAAGTTTTAAAAAATTGGCTTCCGTTTGACCCACTTGAGCTTTGGCAGCCGCAAGATCTGCTTCGTAGGGTGCCTTATCCAAAACAGCCAAAACGTCCCCTTGTTTAACCTCATCGCCTTCTTCAAAGAACATTTTTTGAAGACGGCCACTAACCCGAAATCCCAGGTCAACTTGGCGAATATCCACGTTGCCGTAAAGAACCAAAAGATCATGATTTCGCTGATAACGAATAAAGCCAACAAGAATATAAACGATCATTATCACCAGAATGAAAACAGCCCCAAAGAGAAGGGGTTTTGGTATTTTCCTCATCAAAATCAATCTGCCCCCCTTTGGATTCCTGGGTTATTAATCTTCTTACTCTTTTGAAAGAAGATGATGAGTTTCTAGAAAATAGTATGCAACTTCAGCAGGCGTTTGCCTTCCTTCTGAAACCTCATAATTTAAGTCTATCATTTGTTGTTCAGAAATTAAACCAGCAAGAGAGGATAAAACTTTCTCTACTTGTGGATATTTTTGATCTATGTCTTCCCGCATAACTGGCGCTGCATGATAAGGAGGGTAAATATTTTTATCATCTTTAAGTATAACGAAATCATGTCCCTTCAGCCGTCCATCCGTCGTAAAAGAAGCTACGATATCTGCCAATCCATGATTAACAGTAACGTACATGAGCTCGGAACACACTTGAAGAATGTCCTTAAATTTAAACCCATAGGCTTTCCTTAAAGACGGCAACGCATCTTGTCGTTGAATAAATTCGGGAGGAGAAGCTACAACTAATGTGTCAGAAAAGGGAACAAGGTCACTTAAAGCTCGAAGATGATATTTAGTCGCTATTTCTTTTTTAACGGCTAAAGATTGAGAATTTGAAAATCCAAAAGGATCTAGCCATAACAAATGAAACTGATGCTTATAACTTTCTTTGACCTTATTAAAAACATCTTTTTCTTTTCCATCCCAGGGCCTTTGTAGAACTGTCAAATAAGCCGTTCCATCGTATTCAGGATAAAGGTCGATATCCCCCTTCAAAAGGGCTTGATGGACAATGGCTGTTGTTCCGAGATTTAATTTGCGAACAACCTGCAAGGTTGTTTTGTTTTCAATAAGTTGTGCCATTATTTCGGCTAAGATGTTCTGCTCAGAAAAATTTTTACTTCCTATGACAAGGATGTTTTTCTCCTTTGAGAAAAAGGTCATCTGTACACCATAAAAAATTAAAAACAGAGCACAAAAGCTTCCGAGCACTTTTAATTTAAAATGGCTTTTTTCCCTGTGATGAAGGTAATCTTCAAACTGAGAAATTCCATAGTCAAACCCTAGAGCTAGAAAGGCTGTCGGGATAGCTCCAAGGAGAATCAACCGCCAGTCATTCAATGCCAATCCTTGTGTAATAAAGTCACCCAATCCCCCTGCCCCGATAAAAGCCGCAATAGTTGCAATACCAATGGTTGAGGCGGTTGCTAAACGTATGCCTGAAAGAATCATAGGAAGGGCTAAGGGAAGCTCCACATGCCATAATTTTTGAAAATTAGAGAATCCCAAGCCATTTGCAGCTTCAATACACTCAGGCGGAACACTCTTTAAACCCATATATGTAGTCCTTAAAATAGGATAAAGGGCATAAAACGTAAGAACAATAAGGGTTGGTTCCGCCCCCAATCCTAAAATGGGAATCAATAAAGCTAACATGGCCAGGCTTGGAATTGTTTGGGAAATACTCCCTGCTTTTAAAAAAAAGCCACGCAGAATTGAAAAGCGCGCGATGAGAATACCTAAAGGAATGGCCAGACTAGAGGCGATACATAGCGTTATCGCAACAAATGCAAGATGCTCGAAGGTTTTCTGTTGTAATAAAGAGAGGTTCTCGTTTAAGAATTGGTAAAATTCGATAGAATGTCCCTCCTTAACTTCTTAGGTAATTTCTAATTTTGGTAAAAGTTTAGAAAAATGATAAGATAGTCTCGCTCTTTAAATCAATCCCATTATTTAATGAAAGTACAGAAACGGTGAACGCCTCTCCTTACTTGAGGGGAAAACTGCTTATAACATAGAGAAACTCTTTTTGAAGTGATGTTGTGCATTAAGCAAATGGCTAATTCAGACGTTTGAGTTTTTTAAAAAAATGGTGTTTAATAAATGTAAGCTGGAAGAAGCTTGAAAATTTCAACGAAAAACAAAATTGGAGAAAAAAATGAAATTAAATTTAACCGTAGCAACGCTATTTTTATGCGTAAGCATCCCCTCCTCAACGCCCACTAAAAATGATCCATTTTCGCCCATAAAAATTGGCCGCCTCCCTCAATGAGCGGCCAGTAAAAAAATCCAAATCTTAAAAATATA
>Ga0209211_10002584_pt1 | contig 30945 bp, 25 predicted proteins | sample RifGroA2_FD_183992 | JGI IMG/M metagenome (GOLD analysis project Ga0209211, IMG submission 183992) | Groundwater microbial communities from Rifle, Colorado, USA - Groundwater A2 (SPAdes) (version 2) | ecosystem: Environmental > Aquatic > Deep subsurface > Groundwater | place: Rifle, Colorado...
CCTGATGATTCTGGCCCACGACAAGGCGGCGGCAGCCAAACTTTCCCGACTGTTGCAGGACAACGCCATTGACAAGCAGTACCGGGTAACCGTGCTCGGCCGTCCCAGCCCGGAGCAGGGGGAGATCGAGCTGCCCCTGGACGGTAAGCCCGCCGGCACCCGCTATATCCTCACCGGTTATGACCCGGCCACGGATACCTCCGTGGTCGAAGTCACCATCAAAACCGGGCGTCTGCATCAGATCCGCCGCCACTTTGCCATGCTCGGCCATCCCGTCCTCGGAGATCCGCGGTACGGGGTCGGGAACAAGAATCTAACCGGCATGGAGCTTGTCGCCCATCACCTTGCTTTTCGCTGTCCCTTTACCGGCAAAAAGGTACGCCTCAGTCTTGACGAGCAGGTCGGGTAGAGGTTAGAGGGTAGGTCGGGTAGAGCAAAGCGAAACCCGACAATCTCAACGTCCACCACATCAAAAAAACGTCGTCATTTCCCGGCAAGGTCCGAAGGCAATGCCGTGGTGTGTCGGGTTTCGCTTTGCTCTACCCGACCTACGCCTACCGACCTACGCCTCAATAATTCAGAGCGGCCTGAGCATGGCCGGGCCGCCGAGCTGGCGCATTTGCTGCTGGATTTGCGCGGCTCGCTGGCGGAGGTAGCCTGAGGGCTTGGCGGGGTTGAAATGCAGGGGGCTGGGCAGGGTTGCCGCGAGAAGGGCGGCCTCCCTGCTGCTTAGCCGAGAGGCGGGTTTGCGGAAGTAGGCCTGGCTGGCTGCCTCTACTCCGAAGATGCCGGGGCCTAACTCCGCCACATTGAGGTAGACTTCAAGGATACGGCGTTTGGGCCAGAGACCCTCCAGCAGCAGGGTGAAATAAATCTCCAGCCCTTTGCGGACAAAGCTCCTTTGCGGCCAGAGAAAGAGGTTTTTGGCAAGCTGCTGGGAGATGGTGCTGGCCCCATGCACCTTTTTTTTACGCTGGTTGTGCTCCCAGGCCTTTTCAATCGCCTCAAAATCAAAGCCTCGGTGGTCGGGGAATTTTTGATCCTCGGAAGCGATCACCGCCAGGGGTGCGTAAGGGGAGATTTTTTTCAGGCCGACCCAGCTGTGTCGGAAACGAAAGTTTTTGTCCCCCTGCCAGAAAGCGACAATCCGCTTCTGGATCATCAGGGAGCTGCATGGCACCGGCACCCAGCGGAAGACCATGGTGATGGCCATGCTTCCCGTGATCAGCAAGAGGCAAAGGTGGAAGAGACGGCGCCGGATTTTGCGAAACAGACCGGAAAGCCAAGCCTGCCTGCCTTGATTTTTTGCGGCGCAAGAGCGGGCCGTGTTTTTTTTGCGATTAGCCATAGTCAGAACCGGATCCTGCCTGCCGCAATCTGCGGCACCCTGTGACCGCTTTTAGCTGAGTTGAGCAGCTTGTCTGCTCAAAACGAAACTTATACCCGAAGGGTGATTCCGTGGTTATTTGACCTTTATGGGTTTGCCCCGTGATCGGTTACGCCTGCCTCAGGCGTTGCTCTCCGATTCAGGCAAAGAAGGAAGGGGCGCGGTGATACTGCTGATGATCTTTTCCTCGGTCTTGGCAAAGCCGCTCACCATGGCCATGATCACCGTGGCCAGATAGGGGATCGACTGGACCAGCAGGACCATGATCCAGACCATCAGGTCCGCCGTCTCCGAGCCTTGCACAACCACGACGCAGATGGCCGCGAGCCAGAGGGCGAGCATGATCAGCCCTTCTTCCCGGGCTGATTGCAGGGCCTGTAGCAGGGCATGGCGTTTGGTCCGCTTCGGGGTCCGGAAAAACGGTTTGTCCTTGGTGAAAAAGCCGAGAAGGATCGCCTTGGAAATGGTGTGGGACAAGGAAAGGCCCGCCAGGGCCGAGGCCAGGGTCTGCCCGGCTGTGGCGCCGACCCTGGTCCGGTAGAGGTAGATCATCTTGCCCATTTTGAAAACAAAGAGGGCGAGCGGCATGATCGACAGGATCACCAGGGGCGGGTCAACCTTGAGCGGAAAATAAACCATGCCGGTGGTCCAGCCCAGGGCGGCCAGGGTGAAGAACAGGTTCAGGCTGTCCGCCAGCCAGGGTATCCAGCCGGCGACGAAATGATACCGCTGTCCCCTGGTGAGGGCGGTATCTTTACCAAAGAGCAGGGAGCCTGCATGCCGGCGCAGGATCTGCACCGCGCCGTAGGCCCAGCGGAAGCGCTGTTTCTTGAAATCGAGAAAGGTGTCCGGCATCAACCCGCGGCCATAGGTCTTGGAAAGGTAGGTGGCTTCATAACCGCGGTCAAAAATTTTCAGCCCCAGTTCCGCATCCTCGGTGATGCACCATTCCGCCCAGCCCCCGACCTCTTGCAGCACGGACTTGCGGACCATGGTCATGGTGCCGTGCTGGATGATGGCGTTGCGTTCGTTGCGGGTCAGCATGCCGATATAGAAAAAGCCCTTGTATTCCGCATAGCACATGGCCTTGAAAAGGCTTTCCCCGTCGTCCCGGTAATCCTGGGGCGCCTGGGCGATGGCCAGGGAAGGCTTGGCAAACTGGGGAGCCATGTCCTTAAGCCAGTCCGGGGTTACCACATAATCGCTGTCAATGACCGCGATAATCTCGGCCTCCGGCGCAGTTTTTTCCAGAGCGAAATTCAGCGCTCCGGCCTTGAATCCGGCCAGCGGTTCCACATGAAAGAAACGGAATCGGGCTCCGAGCTCTCGGCAGTGGGCCTCCACCGGTTGCCAGACCGCCGGATCCTTGGTGTTGTTGTCGATGACCAGGACTTCGTAGCGGGGATAATCCAGCTGGGCCAGGGCGTTCAGGGTCTCGATCAGCATCTCGGGCGGCTCGTTGTAGGCCGGCACCTGGACGGAGACCATGGGCAGCTGGTCGTCTGCCAGATGCTGCGGGGTAAAGGGGCGGCGCCACTGGGAAAGCCAGGTTGCCTCCGCCCATTCATGGGCCTCGGCCAGGAGAACCACCACCACCCCGATCATGCCGATCACCATGAGCACACCGATGAGGATGGTGGTGGGGTTCAGGTATTGCCTGGTATAGGTGTAAACGATCCACACCGCTCCGGTGGAAGCGGCAAAGGCAATGGTGGCAAGAAAGCTGCGCCCCCGGTTGCGCAGGGTTTTGCTGTCGGTCAGGAGAAAGGCGAAGGTGATCATGGCAATTATCGCCGAGATCCCGGCCAGCATCCGCCATTCCGGAATTCGGACAATGGGCGCGGTAAAGGGAAATTTCGGCTGGCGGTTTACATCGTATACGCCCCAGTACGCGCCCACCGAGCCCTCACTTCCTTGCTTCCAGGGCTGGTCAAAGGCCTCCATGACATAGTAGGTATATTTCTCCTGTTCGGCCTTGGCCAGAAAACGGCGGAGAAAGATGGCTTCGTTGGCCGGGGAGGCCACCGCCATCTGGCGGGTTCTGCCATTGCTGGGCCAGCCTACCTCGCCGATGATCACCTGCTTGTCCGGGAAATTTTTTTTCAGCATGTTCATGTGCTTGACGATGTAATCAATGGCCTGGGCCATCTCCACCCCTTCCCAGTAGGGCAGCATGTGGGTGGCGACGAAATCCACATGTTCGCCGAGTTCCGGATATTTTAACCAGATATGCCACGGTTCGGCTGTGCTCACCGGAACTCCGACGACCGCTCGTACCCGGTCGATATAGGTCATGAGCTCTTCCGGGGTCAGGTCGCCACGGAGGAGCGCTTCGTTGCCGATGATGATCCGGATTACGTTCTTAGGATTTTCGTGAGCGATCTTTATGGCGGTCTCGATTTCCAGCTCGTTTCTTTCCAGATCGCTGGTCAGCCAGGCGCCGAGGGTCACGTTGAGTCCGTGTTTGCGGGCCAGGCGGGGAATCTCCGCCAGGGAGCCTTCCAGGGTATAGGTTCTGACGGCATGGGTTTTCTTGGCCAGCAAGGCCAGATCCGCGTCGATCTCTTCTTCGCTGGGCAGGACGTGGTCTATGGCGCTCTGCCACTCGCGGAACGGTGAAAAGGAAAAACCCTGGATGCGGTTGGGCCAGCGGGGCTCCTGACCAGGCTGGTTGACAAAGGCCCAGATGGAGCTGGAAATAACCGCGATCGCTATGGCAATGAGGATGTTAGCCCTGGTCATATGGCTCTCTTGTTTGGGAAACTTTCCTGCAGGCGCACGGGCAGCGGGCTGGGAGGAAACAACGGCGGAGACGGGTTTCTCCGCCGTCCGGCGTTTTGTCTGGTCTGTAAGAAAATCAGCGGGGCTGGACCCATTTTTCGAATAAGCCTGTGGGGGAAAGCGTTGGAGATTACACCGTCAGCCCAGTATATAAGGCTGAAGGGTGTTGCTTGTCAATCCTGTTCATGGGAGGGGATGTTTTTTCTGCTTTGCCGTGATTGAATTATCCGGAAAATCCCGGATTGTTTTGAAACGCCACCTGAATTATGATGCTATCATGCCCCCGGAGATGCGGGAGATGTCCTTTCAGCCTGAAGCTTCCTGACCTGTTATGTGGAATGGGTCGAGGTGTAAGAGGCGGGGGATTCTGGCCTGATTGTCTGATTGACATCGTAAAGCAAAAGGCGTACTCTTTACAAAAATACATACGTCTCTTGCTCTTTTCCGGGAGGAACCGCACATGCACACCAAACTCACCCTGCGCCTTGAAGAGCAGCTTATTGAACAGGCAAAGTCCTACGCCACCCACACCGGAAAATCCGTGTCGCAGCTTGTGGCTGAATACTTTGTCCTGCTGACATCTCCAAAAAAAGAACATTCTTCTCCAGCCGCTCCCATAACCCGATCCCTGCGCGGTTTGCTGCGGGAGTCTCCCCTGGATGAAAAGGATTACAAGACATATCTTGAGGAGAAACACGGGTGAAAATCCTGCTCGACACCAATGTTGTCCTCGACGTGCTCATGGACAGGGCGCCGTTCGCGGATTCAGCGGTTGAGCTGTTTGCAAAGGTGGAGGATGGAACCATCATCGGATATTTATGCGGCACCACGATAACCACCGTGTATTATCTGGCGACCAAAGCGGTGGGGGCGACAAGGGCGCGGAAAGAACTCGGGAAATTGCTGACTATCTTTGAAATCGCACCGGTCAACAGGCATGTTCTCGAATCGGCGTTGGCCGCCGGCTTTGCCGATTTCGAGGATGCGGTGATCCACGAAGCAGCCCGTCATGCCGGGGCCGACGCGATTGTTACTCGCGACCGGAAGGATTACAAGAAATCCCGGCTGGCAGTGTACACCTCGGAAGAGATGGCAAAAATACTGGCTGCGCACGGAAACGAATAATTCCGTTTCTAAATCAAGATGGTAACGCGAAGGCAAGCGAGCAGCGACGAGACAGAAGAGAGAATGAGAGAATGGGATCAGGAGCTGACAAAAACACTCTATGAACCAACATCACCAAACTTCCCCTACCGTGCCGCTGGCCAAAACAAGTTGTTTTAGAACCAGCGTCCCCACCTTATTTCTGGAAAAGTGAGGGTGCGACCTTCCTCATTGCGTGGGCAGCGGCATGCAGATCGGAAAGGCAGTGCTTTCTCCGACCACCGAATCAACCCTCACTGGTTACCATCTTACGCTTATGCTGAAAATGAAAATTCTTCTAAGTAACTGCCAAGCTCGAATCAGCTCGCTTACGGTCAGGGCAAAACTCCTGTTACTGGGTATCGGGACGATTTTTGTAATGTCTCTGGGCATGACGATAGTCGGAGTCTGGCAGGGCAACATCTTTAGCAACATGGCCCGGGGCGAGGCTGAAAAACTCATAGACGCCGACCTCAATCACATCACCGAGAGCATTTATAACCTCATCAAGGCCCAGGACGAATCCGTCCAGCAAAAGGTCAATTTCGATCTTAATGTGGCCCGCCACGTCTTGAACCTCCAAGGCACCGTCTCGCTCTCCCGGGATACGGTCGTTTGGAACGCTACCGATCAGTTTACCAAGCTCTCGAAATCCCTTCTGCTGCCCAAGCTAATGATCGGCAACAACTGGCTGGGCAAGAACAAGGTCCTCCCTATCGAAACCCCGGTCGTGGACATGGTCAAGAGCTTGGTCGGGGGCACCGCCACGATCTTTCAGCGCATGGACAAGCAGGGCAATATGCTGCGGGTGGCGACCAACGTCGAGAACCTTGACGGCACAAGGGCCATCGGCACCTATATCCCGGCCATCAATCCCGACGGAAATCCTAATCCGGTCATCGCCGCGGTAATGCGCGGCGAAACCTATCGGGGCACAGCCTTTGTGGTCAATGCCTGGTATGTCACCGCCTATGAGCCCATCCTCGATCATCAGGGAGAGATCATCGGGGTGCTTTATGTTGGCGTCAAGCAGGAGAATATCACCGCTCTAAGGCAGGCCGTAATGCAGATAAAGATCGGTGATACCGGCTACGTCTTCGTCCTTGGCGGCAAAGGCAGTTATAAAGGGCGGTATATCATTTCCAAAGACGGCCGACGGGATGGGGAAAACATCTGGGAGGAGAAAGACTCGGCCGGCAACCCATCAGTCCAAAACATCGTCAACAAGGCCGTTGATCTCAAGCCGGGGGAATTCGCCACCGTGCGCTATTCCTGGCACAATCCGGGGGAGCTGGCGCCAAGGTACAAGTTAACCCGCATCGCCTACTACGAACCATGGGATTGGGTGATCGGGGCCTCAGCCTATGAAGACGAGATTCAAAAATCTCTCTTCAAGCTCACGGACGGTTACTGGGTCATGATCTATAGTTTTGGCACAGTGGCCTTCCTGGCCGCTCTCCTGGGAGGATTTTTTACCTGGCTCTATGCAACCAGAGTGATACGGCCCTTGAAAGCCGTCACCGTGGAGGCGCAACGTCTGACCAACCAGGACTTTCCTGAACTGCTCAAGGCCATGGATGCAGTCACCCAAGGGGATCTAACGATCGGCATTGAGTTTGAGAACCGTCCCGTCGAGATGCCATCCTCTAACGACGAGATTGGCACCTTGGCCCAGACCTTCAACGGCATGAACAATGTATTGTATACCGTCGGCAAGGCCTTTACCCACATGGTGGTCAACCTTAGGGAGCTTACCGTTCGCCTGGAAGAAAAAGTTCAGGAGCGCACGATTGAGCTTACCGAATCTAAACGCCGACTCTCGGACATCCTGAACTTTCTACCCGACGCCACCATCGTTATCGACAACAAGGGCACAGTCATTACCTGGAACCGGGCGATGGAGGTGATGACCGGGGTGCCGGCGCACGAGATGCTGGGCAAAGGAGGGCATGAATATTCCCTGCCTTTATATGGAGAACGCCGGGCGATTCTTATCGATCTGGTGATGAATTTCGGGGACGTCATGGAGCAGAAATACACCAATATTCAGCGGGTCGGCGATAACCTCGTTGGCGAGGCGCTGGCTCCGAACCTTCCTGGTGGTGGCAAATACCTCTCCTCCACGGCATCACTGTTAAAAAATTCGCGCGGCGAGGTCGTGGGGGCGGTCGAGTCCATCAGGGATCGGACGGAACTCAAACTAACCGAAGATCGGCTGAAGGAACATGTAACCAAGCTGGAAAACTACGCCGATGAGCTCAACAAAATGAACGAAGAGCTCCGTGTCATGCGGGATGAGCACAAAAAAGCCAAAGATGATGCCGAGAGCGCCAATCGCGCCAAGAGCACGTTTCTCGCCAATATGAGCCATGAACTGCGCACGCCAATGAACGCCATCATCGGCTACAGCGAAATGCTGGCGGAGGAGGCCGAAGAGCTTGGCTATGATTCCTTCATTGCCGACTTGAACAACATCAACTCCTCGGGCCGCCACCTGCTGGCCCTGATCAATGACGTCCTCGACTTCTCCAAGATAGAGGCCGGCAAAATTGAACTCTACCTTGAGACCTTCGAGGTGGCGCCGATGATCCACGATGTCACCTCAACCATCAATCTGCTGGCGAAAAAGAACTTTAATACCCTGGAAGTAATTTGTCCGGAAGAGATCGGCGCCTTGCACGCCGATCTTACCAAGGTGAGATCGGCGTTGTTCAACCTCCTTGGTAATGCCTGTAAATTTACCAAACAAGGGCAGATCACCCTGGAAGTAGCGACGGGTTCGGAGGCCGGCTCCGACTCAAGCTGGTATTATTTTACCATCCGCGACACCGGGATCGGCATGACCACGGAGCAAAAAGATAAGCTGTTTCAGGCTTTTATGCAGGCGGACTCCTCCACCACGCGTAAGTACGGCGGCACCGGGCTCGGGCTTTCGATCAGCCGGCACTTTTGCCGGATGATGGGCGGGGATATCACCGTTGCCAGTGACGAAGGGCAGGGCTCCACGTTCACCATCAGGATCCCCGCCGTGGTCAGCCGCACCAGCACCGAGTCATCCGAGCCAATGCCTGTACTGTCAACCGTACCTACCCCCGACCGGATCGGGAGCCTGGTGCTGATCATCGACGACGACCCTAAGTCCCGCGACCTGTTGTCCCGCTCGCTGCGGCAGGAGCAGTATGCCATTGCCTGTGCCTCCAGCGGGGAGGAAGGGTTAATGCTGGCACGCCAGTTGCATCCTGACGTGATCGTGCTCGATGTGCTGATGCCAATCATGGACGGTTGGAAGGTCTTGTCCACGCTCAAGGCCGATCCGGAGCTTAAGGATATCCCAGTGATTATCCAGTCGATGCTTGATGAAAAGAACATGGGTTTTGCGCTGGGCGCCTCGGACTATCTCACTAAACCTATTGATCACGACCGTCTGTCGCAGGTTATCAAAAAATACTTGCATGACAACCGTAACGACTCAATCCTGATTATTGATGATGACCAGAGCACCCGAAACATGATGCAGCGCATGCTGGAAAAAGATGGCTGGACGGTAGAGACTGCGGAAAATGGCCGCATCGGCTTAGAGCGGGCTTTGCTCAGAATGCCGACCTTGATTCTCCTCGATCTGATGATGTCAGAGATGGATGGCTTCCAGTTTGTCGATGAACTCCGCATCCGTGAGGCCTTGCGGGAGGTTCCGGTGGTGGTCGTCACCGCCAAGGATCTGAGCCCGCAGGATCGCGAGCGTCTTGAGGGATATGTGAAGCTGATTGTCCAAAAAGGGGCGTTTAGTCGCGAGCAACTCCTCGCGGAATTGCACAAACTGCTCTCCATGCATTGCCAACATAAACAGGCATTGAGCTTTGAGGGCAACGTTTAAGCGGTCTGTCCCAGAAACAGATGGCCCTGTGTGCGTTCGCTCGTTCGTGACCCCTGCAGGTCTTCACCGATGTGCTCTAAAAACGGCGAATCACCTAAGTCTACCCGGATGTCGATAAGAATTCAGAAAGGCGAGCATTCCGGGCGCTTTCTCGGATGCTGAAAGGTGGCGATTGCGCCAGAAGAGCGCGCCCACAAAGGCCGCCAGCATCAACAGATCCCCAAGATCAGCCGCCCAGATGATCGGCGGCGCAGACAAGAAAAGGGCATGGACCGTCAAAAAGAGCACCGCGAACGATTTGGACAGCGGGATGGTGATTTCAAAGGCCGGGTACACCAGCGCCAACAAATAGTAGATTCCGATGATCAGTAAAAAGATACCGCTTTGCGAGGGAAAAAACCGCGGCCCCGGCTCGGTAAAACCCAGAATTCGCATCATGAACTCGGGCGCAAAGAGCATCAGCGCCCCCAGAATGCAGCTATGGACGCCAATTAAGACGATCAACAGCTTAACCAGCTTAACTCCCGGGCGGGAAGCGGCTGTACCATCTTGCGCGGCGATTTGTGTTTGTCCAGTCACTGACTACTCCTACGTAAGACTCGGTATGGCGTTCTGCCCCTGCGCTTTTTTTAGCCCCCAGACAACGAGGAGTGTGCTGAGGCATCCTGTCACCAGAATGACCGCTTGGACAGCCGCCAAGACGGAAACCATTCCCCAGTCGACTCCGGCAGCATTTTGCGGGTGATAATCGAGGGTGAAGCTAAGATTCCCAAGTGCCGGCACGAAGCCCATCTGGAATGCCAAAAATCCGGCGGTCATCAGAGGTGTCAAAGCGACCACCCACTTCCAAAACCTCCCGTCGGTAGCACTCGATAATCGTTTTGCCATCCACGTAGCCACCAAAGCCGGGATAGCGCCGCAGATAAATAAGGCCGTGATTACCCCCGCCCGGTGCCAGGACGAGACCCCGAAAAGTAACCCGTCCGGCCCCGCCTCCCATTGATGGATCAGCGTTTCGGCGGCCAGCAGGCCGAACAGCATCAGCACAAACGTGGCAAACATGGGGTTCCGCTCAAGACCAGACCTGAGCTCGGCGGCTGGCCAGCGCAGGCTTAAGCGCGGCGACCCGTTCGGGCAGTTTTGCACGCAGTTCAAGCACAACACACAATTCTGGTTCGATTCGACAAACATCACATGCTGGGACATGGGACAGCCGGCAATGCCGTTCTCGCCCCCGGTATAACAATTATGGCCCTTGCATTTGGCGGTACAGATATCAATAGTTGGCCGAAGTTCGATAAGCGAGGTGGTCGCGCAAACGCCGCCAAAACCTCCGAGTGGACATATATATCGGCACCAGGCCCGGCGAGGGAACAGGCAGCTCGTCACCGTTGCCCCGGTCAGGATGGCAACCAACAGGAATCCGGTCGCGATGGGCGAATGCCTCATGCCGGTGACGGCTTCGGTCCACATGATCAGGAAGAAACCCACCATCGGGATCAAGATTTCTTTATCCTTCATCCAGGCGGGAATCCGGCGCAGGCGCTGTGGCTGCACCAGGCGCTGCAGAGTTTCTCCGGCCAGTGCCATCGGACAGACGGCGCACCAGATCCTGCCGAACAGGCTGAACAACAGCATCAGCATTGGCCACCAGATCGCCCAGACAAGCAGTGTTCCTAGATGCCAGCCATCTCTTGCGGGCACCAGGAAACAGCCGGCCATGATCGCCGCGAAGAAGGCCGCCGCCAGGATCCTGACCCCACCAGGAAAAAACCGCAGCGCGAGTTTGGTTGTCGGTGCATGCAAATGCAGGAGATTTAGCCCCTGGGCCTGGCCCGAAGGCGGCAGGCCCAGGAAAATCTCCTCAACCCCGATGGTCTCTTCACCGGTCAACAACACCGCGCGCTCCACGACCTTCTCAAGCTCCTGCACGTTCATGATCGGATAGTCATAGGTGATCAAGCGGGTGATGGCGGGATCCTCAAAACCCACCACCGTCTTGTTCAGCCTCTTGGCGCATCGGCTCATAAAATAGCTCGCCAGCTCCAAGATGTCGCGTTTGCGCTCCCTGAGCGGGGGGACCACCAGGAGATGCCTGGCCAGTACCTCAGCCAGCACCGGCTGGAGCTGACCGGCGGTTACCAGCTCAAGAGGGTTGCCGCCGCAGGTGGCAATCAGGCGCACATCCTGACGGTGCTGGCCCGGCAGCAGGGTCTCCGGGTCGAGAAAATCTGCCAGCCGTTCCTGAACGGCCAGTGGTAAGTGCTCGATGTTCTTGAGCAGGATCGTGCCGCCGTCCACCAGATCCATGTAGGTCACGACCTGACTGGACGCCGGTCCGGCCTTGCCCGGGCGAGAATCTCCGAGCAGCTTGTCGCCCCATGGCGACTCGGCAATACTGGAACAGTCGATGCTGAGCAGGGGAGTTTCCCTTCGGCGCCCGTCCTGGTGGATCAGTCGGGCAAGCAATTCCTTCCCCGTACCTGGTTCCCCTTGTATAACCACCGGGCTGTCCGATTTCGCCAACAGGTCGATCTGCTTGCGTAGTTCGACCAAGCTCTTGTGCTTGCCGATCAGCTCCCCATAGTTATGAGACTTGTCTTGCTCGATCTGCCGCATGTGCGAGACTTCCAAGTCCCATTTGCGCTTCCTCTCGATGCAGCCCTTGATTTTGCCAAGAAGAACAACCGGCTTTACGGGTTTTGCCAGGTAATCTTCCGCGCCTACTTCCAGACAGCGAGCCACACTATCGGCCTCATCCCACGAGGAAAGCATGATGACCGGAATCGGCCGCAGGCTCCGATCCGTCTTGAGCAGGTCGAGAACCTGGAAGCCGTTCATCTCCGGCATCAGCACGTCGAGCAGCACCAGATCAGGGCGCCGCTCCTTAATCATCGCAAGTGCCTGCCGACCGTTCTCTGCCTCGGTGACGGCGTAGCCCTCACGCTTGAGGCGCCGGACCAGCAGGTCACGGTCTACCTCGTTGTCATCGGCGACTAGGAGAGAGCCGCCAAGATGCTGCCCATCGTTTACATTTGCCTGCCGATGCCGGATGGCATGCACCACGCCGCTGACCGCTTCGTGAATCTCATTGGATACGGCGGACTGGTTCGAGGCTACGGCAGTATTGGCTTGTCCCTGCTGGACCAGTTGCACCAGATCCTCAATGAGTTCGAGCAGGCGTCGAGCCGCCGTCTCGATCTTCCCTAGGTCGTCGGCAAAGAGTGCCGGGCTTGCGCTGCCGAGTTCGTCTTGCAGGATCTCGCAGTATCCCAGCACTGTATCGATGGGGGTGCGCATGGCGTGGCGGATCTCCACCCCGATCTTGTCCCAATCGAGCTGGATCTCGCCAACGGAGGAGCCCAGCAAGCGATCAACCAGGGTCAGCAATTGCTTTCCGGCGTCGCAGATATGTTTTAGATCGGGAATGGATTGCGGAACCGTGGCATCCTCGACAAGCATCTCGCCATAGCCAATGATGGCGTTGATCGGCGTTCTGATCTCGTGACGCACATGGGCCAGAATGGCCCGTTCGGCTAGGACATCCATCTGGGGCGACGCTTCTTTGGATATGCCCTCGGAGTTCATGGCGAGAAAACCGGCCCCAGCAAGGCCTCGATTTTCCCGAGTAGTCGTACCAACTCGATGGGTTTACTATCGTAGTCATCGCAGCCGGACTCGATGGCCTTTTCCCGATCGCCGGACATGGCGTGAGCTGTAAGGGCAATGATCGGAATGGCGCGGGTCTCGGCGGCGGACTTCAGTTGTCGGGTGGCTTCCCAACCGTCCAGCACTGGTAGGCTCAAGTCCATCAGGATTAGTTGCGGGGATTCGGAGCGGGCCATGGCGACCCCTTCCGCCCCATCAACGGCGATAACCACCTCATAACCTTTTCGGATAAGGCGGCGGGACAACATGTCCCGGTTCATTTCGTTGTCTTCCACCAGCAGTAATTTGGGCACGGTAAGCCTCCATCATAAATCTGGTTCCTCTCGAGAATCGGTGCGAGGAATTTTGTTGAATGGTTGAAAAGCATGAGCCTCATCAGTTACTGAGAAGGTGCGAAACTTACTAGGTATCTGGGAGGAGACTCATGCTTGTGGAAACTTTGATTCAAAACACTCTTGAAATGCAAGGATTTCGTGTGGCCGATGTCACATTTGTCAATGGGAGCCTGGAGGCAGAAATAGTTCCAGACCGCCGCTACGCCCCATGTTGCGGGGGTTGTGGCCAGCGTGCCGACTACCGGAGCAGGTGGGGACGTTCTTGATCTCTTTCTTCGCAAACAGCAGCGTTTCGCCTATTTTTGCCGTCTGAGTCACTGCTATCCTTATCGCCACGCCTGACATTCTTTTCTATGCGCCCTCCGCCTATGTGATTTATATAGCGAGCGGGATATTGATGGCAAGCTTAAAGTTTGTTGGGCAGGTTTTGTTTGCAATCGATGTATTGCCAGGTTCTGATTAGTCAGGATTGAAATTACGCCTCATCTTGAATATGATGCCGATTGCCTGCCCATTTTTTCTGCCCTCGGAGATGCGGTCCATGTCCTTTCAGCTTGAAACTTCTTTTACTCCCGCCGGAGACCAGCCGGCAGCCATCGACCTCCTGTGCCGGGGGCTGGCGGAGGGGCTGCCGCATCAGGTCCTCCTTGGGGTCACCGGCTCGGGCAAGACCTTCACCATGGCGCAGGTCATCGCCAAAACAGGCCGCCCGGCCCTGGTCATGGCCCCCAACAAGACCCTGGCCGCCCAGCTCCATGCCGAGTTCAAGGAGCTCTTTCCCTTAAACGCGGTGGAGTATTTTGTCAGCTATTACGACTACTACCAGCCCGAGGCCTACATTCCCTCGTCTGACACCTATATCGAAAAGGATTCCGCCATCAACGAGGCCATCGACAAGATGCGCCACTCCGCCACCCGGGCGCTCCTTACCCGGCGGGATGTGATCATCGTCGCCTCGGTTTCCTGCATCTACGGCCTGGGCTCCCCGGAGGAGTACAAGAACATGCACCTGTTTCTCAAGCAAGGGGAGGAGTATCCCTTGGAAGAGATGCGGCGGCGGCTGGTGCACATGCTCTATGAGCGCAACGATCTCTCCTTTCACCGCGGCACCTTCCGGGTGCGGGGCGATGTGCTGGAAATCTTCCCGGCCTACGAGGAGGATCGCGCCGTCCGGGTTGAATTTTTCGGCGACACCATCGAGGCGGTGAGCATCATCGATCCCCTGCGCGGCAAGGTGCTGGAGCGGTTTGCCGAGCTGACCGTTTTTCCGGGCAGCCATTTCGTTACCTCCAAGGATCGGCTGCAGCGGGCCACGGCCACCATCAAGGAGGAGCTTAAGGAGCGGCTCGCCTTTTTTTATGAGCACAACCGGCTGGTCGAGGCCCAGCGTCTTGAGCAGCGCACCATGTTTGACCTGGAGATGCTTCAGGAGCTGGGCTACTGTCACGGCATTGAGAATTACAGCCGCCATTTCACCGGTCTGGCGCCTGGGGAGCCGCCGCCCACCCTGCTGGACTATTTTCCCCCCGATTTCATCCTCTTTGCCGACGAATCCCATGTGACCATCCCCCAGGTGCGGGGCATGTACCGGGGGGACCGCTCCCGCAAGGAAACCCTGACTGAGTTCGGCTTCCGTCTGCCCTCCGCCCTGGATAACCGGCCGCTGATGTTTGACGAATTCGCGGCCCGCATACCCCAGGCGGTCTATGTTTCGGCCACCCCCGGCGATTTTGAGCTTGAACAGGCGGCGGGCCGGGTGGTGGAACAGCTGATCCGGCCCACCGGGCTTCTGGACCCGCAGATCCTGGTCCGGCCGGCAACCAATCAGGTGGATGATCTGCTCGAAGAGGTCCAGCTGCGGGAGGAGCGGGGAGAGCGGGTGCTGATCACCACCCTGACCAAGCGGATGGCCGAGGATCTGACCGATTATTACGCCAAGCTCGGGGTGCGGGTGCGCTATCTCCATTCCGACATCAAAACCATGGAGCGCATGGAATTGATCCGCGGTCTGCGCCTCGGGGAGTTTCAGGTGCTGGTGGGGATCAACCTCCTCCGCGAGGGGCTGGATATCCCCGAGGTCTCGCTGGTGGCGGTGCTGGATGCCGACAAGGAGGGTTTTCTGCGCAGCGCCCGCTCGCTGATCCAGACCTGCGGTCGGGCGGCCCGCAACCTCAACGGCCTGGTGATCCTCTATGGGGATCGGATCACCGATTCCATGCGCCAGACCATGGAAGAGACTGCCCGGCGGCGGATCATCCAGGCGGAATATAATGCAACCCACGGAATTACCCCGGAGAGCGTGCGGTCGCGGATCAAGGATCTCATGGAGACGGTGTATGAAAAGGATTATGTCACCGTGGAGCTGGCCACCGGCGAGGACGGGCATCACTACGCCTCGCTGGCTGAACTGCGCCGGGAGATGAAGGCCCTGGAAAAGGAGATGCTGGCGGCGGCCAAAGAGCTTGCCTTTGAGGATGCGGCTGCCCTGCGCGATCAGCTCAAGAAATTGAAGGAAATGGAACTGGCATGGCTGTGAAAAACGGTTTGCTGTACAGACTCTTGCTGGCCGGGGTGCCGTGGTTTTATACCGGCTTGAGCCGGCTGCTTTTTGCCACCTGCCGGGTCCGGGTACATGGGCGTGAAAACCTGGCCCGGTGCGAGGCGCAGGCAAAACCATTTGTCTGCGCGTTCTGGCATTACAGCGTGTTTGCCGCGGTTGAATTAATCCGCAGCCGGGGGGGGCGGGGCTGGGGTGCCATGGTCAGCGCCAGTGAGGATGGTGAATTCGTCGCCCGGATTCTTGTCCGGCAAGGGGTTGTTGCGGTGCGTGGCTCCCGGAACCGGGGCGGGTTTGCCGCGCTTAAGGGATTGATCGGCTTGCTCCGCCAGGGCTATAATGCCGCCATCGTTGCCGACGGCTCCCAGGGCCCGGCCAGGGTGATGCAGGCCGGGGCCATTTTGCTTGCCGGCAAAAGCGGGGCGCCCATCCTGCCGCTGGCGGTGGCCGCAGACCGCTTTTGGGCCTTTCGCAGCTGGGATCGCACCCTGCTGCCCAAGCCCTTTGCCCGGCTCGATCTCTGGTATGGCGAGCCCCTGACCGTGCCGGAAAGATGTGGTTCGGAAGAGATCGAGCAGTATCGCCTGGAGATGGAGCGGAGGCTCAATGGTCTGTATGGCCGGGCCTGGAGCCGGCTTGGTAAGGGTGCCCATGACGCGTAGTCACTATTTGGGTCGAGGAGATTCATGACGATGCCGCATACCCTGAAGAACAAAAGCGTCCTGGCCGGTTTTTTTCTGCTGGTGGTGACGGCCATCGGCACCGCGGGCTATTACCTGCTGGGATACCTGGCGCACGGAAGTCCCTTCTGGTCCCTGGGCGATTGTTTTTATATGACGGTCATCACCCTTACCACCGTGGGGTTCGGGGAAATCCTTGATCTGGCAAACGTGGCCGGAGCCAGGCCGTTCACGATCTTCATCCTTTTGAGCGGTCTTGGGCTTGCCGCCTACTTTGTTTCAACCTTCACCGCTTTTCTGGTCGAGGGCGAACTCACTAATGTGTTCTGGAGAAAAAAGATGGTGCAGAAGATTCGTAAGCTTTCCGGTCATATCATTGTCTGCGGGGTGGGGCGCATCGGCTGTTCCATCATGGAGGAGCTACAGCGGACCCATACGGATTTTGTGGTCATCGACCCGAATGAGCAGCTAATCCGAAAACTGCAGGCGCAATGCGGAGATTTTCCGGCGGTGGTGGGGGATGCAACCCATGCCGGGGATCTGGAGGAAGCGATGGTGGCCACGGCCAGGGGCGTGATCTCCACCCTGAGCGATGACAAGGACAACCTCTGCGTGGTGGTGACCTGCCGTCAGCTCAACCCCAAGCTGCGCATCATTTCGAGCTGCAAGGATGCCGAGTTTGCCGGCAAGCTCGAACTGATCGGGGCGGAAGTAGTCATGCCCAACGCCATCGGCGGGCTTCGCATCGCTTCTCAGATGCTGCGGCCCCAGGTGGTCGGCTATCTCGACCTCATGCTGCGGGATAAAAACTGCCCGGTTCGCATCGCGGATGTCACCCTGAGCGAGCGCTCGAATCTGCTCGGGCAGCCGTTGAGTGCGATCAATTTCGACGATTTCGGGCCGTTGCTGGTCATGGCCATCATCCGCAAGGATAATCCCTCCCCTCTGTATAATCCGCAACGGTCGGTGGGGTTGCAGGCGGGCGATACCCTGGTGGTGCAGACGGATATCGATTCCCTGGAGAGGTTCCGGCGGCTGTATACCTGAGCGAATGTAGGATTAGATTTTGCATGTGAATTAGTTTGTTCATTTTCCCCGACGTTGCGGATCGTCGTCAGAGCAGGAAGGGCAGGAACATCTTGGTCTTTTTTCGATATTCGTGGTAGGCGGGGCCGAAAAAGGCGAGATTTTCCTTTTCTTCGATGAAGCCGGCGGTCAGAATAAAAACGGTCGTCGCCGCAACCACGACCAGCCCCACCGGACTGAAGTGCTTGCAAAACGCTCCCCAGGCCAGGAGCAGTAGCGAGCTGTACATGGGGTGCCGGATGTAGCGGTAAATCCCCCCGGTGACGAGGGTAATCGTGTTTTCAAAGGCGAAATTTTCCGGCGCAGCCTCCCGCACCCTTGAGCCGCCAGCCGTCCTGAGCATGTAGAGCCCCTGGACGACGAAGAGGATGGAGGCCGACAGCAGCAGCCAGGAGACGATCTGGATCGGCGCAGACCAATCGACAAACCAAAACGGGTGATTGTGCAAGATCAGGAACGCAATTCCCTCGAAGGCAAAAAAACGGTAAAAGCCGTGGCAGCCCGGATTGTGCAGGGGCTTCCAGGAAATGACCAGCAAGACCAGGGAAATCACAACGAAAAGCAGAATCTTGGCAAGCGAAAAAGGCTCCATTTGTATCCCCACGTTTTAATTTTTTTGGCACACCCCGCGCAGCTCAGACAACCGTCAGCAGCAGCCAACCCACCGAAAACCTGCCGCTTTCAGGGATAAAACCCAAAATCCGGTTCCCCTTGTGCAGCCTGTCGGAAGAAAACAGCTCTTCCAGCATGATATAAAAAGAGGCGGCCCCGGTGTTGCCCCTGCTGGCCAGATTGGTAAACCAGCGCTCTTCGGGGATTGCAAAGTCTATATCCTGCAGTTGCTGCCGGAGCGGTTCCCGGAAGTATTGCGAGGAATAATGCGGCAGGAACCAATCAATATCCCCAGGCCGCAGGCCATGTTTTTTGATTACCGGAGGCAGGCTGTTTCCGACCAGGGCCCGAATCACCTCCCGATTCAGCAGCCTGGCATCCTGTTTGATGGTCAGCATACCGTTTCTGGTTGCCGCCCCGTCTTCCCCAACATATTCCCGCCAGCCCCTGAGGCTACCGTCTGCCTGCTTCACGGCGCCGGCATACATGCAGGTCTCCAGAGCGTGGGCATGGGAGATGATTTCGATCCCGTCAATGCCGAGGGAGAACCCGTCTGTTGCCGGTTGGTTTTCGATCAATACCGCTCCGGCGCCATCGGAGAGCATCCAGCGCAAGAACTCCGCCTCAAAGCAAAAGGCGGGATGATTCGGGCTCTTTTCCGACTGTCCGGCCGCACCCTGCATGGCCTGAAAAAAAGAGGTCCGCAAGAAGGTTGAGGCCAGTTCGGAACCTGCGGCAACCGCACGCCTGCTCAACCCCTGGGCCACCGACATGGCGCCGTATTTTAAGGCCGTGATGCCGGAAAGACAGATCCCGGCGGTACTGATGACCTCACAGGGGCCGCAGCCCAACTCTCCGTGCACCATGGAGGCGTGCCCGGGCATTAGCTGATCGGGAGATGAGGTGCCGCAGCAGAGGCAGTCGATAAACTTACCGGAAAGTTTGCTGCCGGCCGGCACCAAGCGGCGCACGGCCTCCGCCGTCAGCCTGGCGTTGCTGTGCGTTGTCGCCCCGGTTTCCGGATCGATGGCATAGTGGCGGGACTCGATGCCGTTGCCGGCAAGAATGATCTGCCTGGTTCTGGCGGCGATCCGGTCCACCTTCCCCAGATATCTTTCCAGGTCATCATTGTGCACCGGTTGACCGGGAAGAAAGGCGGAGACTGCGGTGATAAAAGCATTCATGGCAGGTTAACCCAGCGTTTTGTAGAAAGGAATGGTGGACACATTATAGTCGCGCGTTGTGGTGGCTGTTGTCAAGGAGCTCCGCATAACGGCTGTAAAACCGCTGTTCCTCAAGCCTTGTCGGGGTGACGGCATTGGTCAGGGTGTAATAATCCAGGTTATGGTTGCTGAGCCGGTGCTGTTCTTGCCTGTACAAGGCGGTGCCCGGCAGGGGGGTCATGACCGTGATCATGGGCAGATCGATCTGCCTTGCCCCGAGATAGGCAGCGAGATGGTCAAAGTCGTCCTCCCCATAATCGGGGGAGATGATGAAATCGCCCACGATGGTAATTCCCAGAGCATTGAGGATGGCAATGGCCTCACCGTTCATGGCGGCCTGATTGGCCTTGTTCATGGCCGACAGGCTGGCATCGTCAATCCCTTCAAAGCCGATGATCACGGCCCGCAGGCCGGCCTCTTTCCATTGCCGCAGCATTTCCGGGTGGCGGACAACCGTATCGGAGCGAATATCGGCCAGGTATTGTTTGTTGAGGTTCGAGGCGAGCAGGGCGTGGCCCAGGGCGGTGGCCCGTTTGACATCGCCAAAGGTGTTGGCATCCACCAGCCGGATGATCGGGATCTCGGGCAGCAGGGAGATATCCCGGATGACCGTCTCAATGGATTTTGTCAGGTAGCCGCCGCCGGTCTGGCCTTGAATGGAGCAGAACAGGCATTGGTGCGGGCAGCCGAAGGCCGAGGCGACAAAGCCCATGTTGATGCCCAGTTTTTCGAGAAGGTAATGGGAGCGGTAGCGCTTTACCAACTCATAAGCAGGGGGGCGCTCCATGACCAGATCGGTAAGACAGTTCCGCAGTACCGGCCGGGCAATCTGCTGGTCCGGCCTGGTCCGGATCACCCCGGGCAGAGCAGTGCAGTTCTTTTCGCTGCCGTTGCCGCTTTCCAGGGCGCCCACCAGCTCGGCAAAGACCTTTTTGCCGATCCCGACCACGATATAATCCACCACCGGCTGATTGAAAAACCCCGGATCATTGCTGGCATGAATCCCGCCCACCACCACGGTCGCCGGGCAGGATTCCTTGACCCTGGCGGCAAGCCGCAGCATGGTATTCGCCTCGCAGGTCACCCCGGTAATGCCGACCAAGTCAGGTTGAAATTCGCTGAGCTCCCTGTCCAGGCCATCGGGCTCAGCCTTCAGGTCGAGAATCCGTACCGGATGTTCCAGGAGATTTCCGGCCAGCTCTTCGAGAGCCAGGGGTTCGCCGCGAAAAATCTGCTTGAGTGAAGTTATCCCATAGCGCTCTTCGGGAATGCTTCGTCCGCAATTCGGGGGATTGATAAGGAGAATATGCATCATCACCTGGAGTGGAATTTTTTCGGGCGCCGGCCCTAAAATCGCCCCGGACACCGCGAATCAGCGCGGAAAATAGACCGGCAAAATATACTCAATGCCGGAAATAACTTAGGGGCCGTTAAAAAATATCCATTACCTTCTTATCTATTTTATTACGACCCCTTATGCCGCTTACGATATGAGAATGTTACAGTTATTTATTTACGACGGCTTAAACCACGAACCGTAACTGTTCGGCAGTGCCGCAGATTGCGGCAAGCGGGACGGCAAAGCGTACATCAGGTACGTGAGCCGGACCGATCGTCGCTGTCAATCGTCGGCAGCAGTGCCGACAACATGTGGTGCTGCTGGATAGTTACCTAAATCCGTACCTCCCGCCGGAATCGTTCCGGGCCGATGATAAACTGCACCGTGGCCAGTGAGCCGATAATCGTGCCCAGAATCCCCGGGGCCATGATACTCTGCCCGGCCAGGAACAGCCCCTGCAACGAGGTGCGGTTCAACAGGGCGCCCGAGAGCAGTTGCTCCGTCGAACGCATGACCCCATAGGCCGAACCGTTGGGGCTGTTGGTCCAATCCCGGATGGTCAGGGGGGTGGAGACATCGAGCAGCTGGACGCCGCTGAGGGGACCGGTGATCTTTTCCGCCTGACCGATCAGCCGGTGGGCAAAGTCCGTTTTGCTCCGGAGATATTCCTCGCCCCGCTTGCCGCTGAGGGTATGCTGCCAGCGATCCCACCGGGCTTCATGGCCGGAGGTGATCAGGGAGAGCAGATTCTGGTCCGCTCGTTCGCTGGGGCGCAGTTGCACATAGATCAGATCGCTGGCGTCGCCGCTGGCCTCGGTCTGGATGCCAAACAGGTTGTGGGCGAAAGCCGGATGGAGGTCGGCCGGCACCAGGGCATGGACTGCGGTCATTCCGTGGGTATCCTGCAAGGCCTGAATGCGCCTGCGATACGAGGGCTTGACGCTTTCGGGCGGCAGCAGCCGCAGGGTTTCCCTAGGGTGGAGGGAGGAGATGACCAGATCTGCGTCAAGATTTTCCCCGGAGGTCAGGGTGACCCCTTGCACCCCGCCGTCCGCGGTGCGAATCTTGACGACCGCGTCGCCGGTGCGCACTTGGCCGCCGAGGGAGGCCAGACGATGGACGCAGACATCGGCCATCTGCGCCCCGTTACTGGTCAGGCGCCAGGCGGAGAAGAGATAACTGGCCAGGGCCATGGTGTGATAAAATTGCGGGCAGACTGCAGGCGGAACACCGATCAGGACCGAGGGCAGGCCAAAGACCGCCCGCAACCCGGGGCTGCAGCCGAGCCGCTCGAAAACAGTCCCCAGGGGCTCCATTTGCTCAAGCCAGGAAAGGGGTGGCTTTTCCGAGTAGAGAAAATCCAGTTGTTCGAACTGGCTTCCACTGCGGCGCAGCATCGCCATCAGGGCCTCTATCTGCGCCTGCTGCGCGGGAAAGGCTGCCCGCAAATTGTGCTCATAGGCCGCAAATCCCGCAGGCACATCAAACGATTCGATCCCCAGGCGCGCATCGCTAAAGACGTAACGATCAATGGGGCCGTCCGTGCCCATCCGCTGGAGGGGCAAATCGGCGGTGATTCCCAGATGATCGAAACAGCGGCGCAGAACCTGCCCTTCATCCAGGGCGCCCAGATAATGCAGGCCGACATTGCAATGCACTCCCTGGCGCACATAGCTGCGCATCATCCCGCCGGGCTGCCTGTTTTTTTCGACCACCGTGACCTCAAAACCGAGCCGGGCCAAAATGATGCCGGTGCTCAATCCGCCGATTCCGGAGCCGATGATAACGACTTTCGCCATGTCTGCCTTATGCCTTGCCTTGGTTGTAGATCGTTTCGCGCCATACTGCCTGTTGGTGAAAAAGAACGGCAGGAAAATTTTTCTATCTGTTCGCTTTGATGTACTCGGCAAGCCGCGCCACCGATTGCAAGACAACCCGGCTGGTATTCTCCGAGTCCATTCTCACCCCATATTCCTTCTGCACGGTCACCGCAATCTCCAGGGCATCCAGGGAGTCGGTGCCCAGGGGGGAATCCGGGCCGATCAAGGGATCGTCGGGACCAATGGTGGCCAGGTCCACGTCGGGGAGGTTGCAGGTGGTGCAGATCAGTTCGAGGAGCTCTTGCTGAAGTTGGTCCATGGTCGTTAAGAGAGCCTCTGGCATTGGTTAAAGGGAGAGGGCTATTTTCGGATTCCGGCAAGCTTCCAGGATAACAAAGCGGTTACCACGAAAAACAGCAGCAGGCGGCCCAGGTCATCGAGGATGGCCGACAGGGAGTAGCCGCGCAACAGCAGGTCCTGGAAGGCGGTCAACCCCCAGTTGAGCGGCGAGATGATGCTGAGCCGCTGCATCACTTGGGGCATGGCATAGACCGGCACCATCACCCCCCCGAGGGCAGCGGCTGCCACCACGCTGGTGGAGCCCAGGGTGGACGCCTGCTCGTAGGAGTTGCAGGCCAAGCCCAAAAAGATGCCGTAGCCGCAGGCAGCGAGGCTTGAAAACCCGACGGTGAGCAGCACCGCGCCCGGATGCATGGAAACGGTAAAGGCCGGCAGCCCGAGCGAGGGGAAGAGAAAGGCCCCGATCAGGGCGATAAGCAGGAACTGGCAGAGGCAGACGCCCATATAGGCCACGGCCTTGCCGGTAAAAAGCACCAGGGGGGAGACGGGCAGCGCGGTCAGCCGGATCCAGATGCCGGAGTTCCGTTCCTGCAGGATTGAGCCGGCAATGGGGATGGCGGTAAAAAACATCCCGAACAGGGCCCAGGCCGGCACGTTTTGCTGGACCGGCTTATACTGAGCTGCGCCGATTGCTCCGGGGTCGCCCTGGTTTTCCTGCAGGTCAAGGAGGGGTTGCCGGAAAAAGGCAGGAAGTTTGTCGCCGGCCAGGGGGCTGCGTTCCGGCTCCACCCCGACCCGGGCCATGGTTTGCGCAAGCACCCCGCCGAGCTGGGCCAGCTTTGCCTCAAGGGCAATGGTGGTTAAGGCCATTTGCAACTGGGCAATAACGCCCGAGCGTAATCCGGCCATGATGCCTGGGTCAACAAAGAGCTGCACGGAAGTGGTGGCCATCTCCCCTGGCTTTTCCCGCTCCTTGCCCTGCTGAAAAAGACGCGCGGTTTCCTTCTGGAAGCGGGCGGAGGCGCCCCTGGGAATCACCACCCCGACCTGATAGCCGCCGCCCGTCACGGCGGCCTGGATATCCGCGATCTCTTTCTGCCTCTCATCCCAGACCACAAGCTCGAGAGTGGTTGAGGCCAGCTGCTTTTGCAGGGATCTGCCGAGCTCCCCCTGGTCCAGGTCGAGAAACAGCACCTTGGTCTGTTTCTGGCCGGTGAGTTCCATGACATTTTCCTGCACCAGGGTGATCAACACCACCAGGATCGCGGGCATGAGAAAGAGGACAAGCAACCCTGTCCGGTCCCGCCGCAGAAGCAGGAGTTCCTTGGCCGTGGCGGCAAAGATCTTCAGCATGGGAGTGCTTGTGGGGAAAAAGATGATTCGGTGATGTCCATTAGGTATCGCGAAGTTCCTTGCCGGTCAGATGGAGAAAAAGTTCTTCCAGGTTGCCTCTCCCGCTTTGCTGGAGCAAAGCGGGGGGGGCGCCCTGTTCCACCAGACGGCCGTTGTCGATGATCCCGATCCGGCTGCAGAGTTCCTGGGCCTCTTCAATGTAGTGGGTGGTGTAGAGGATGGTGGTCCCCTGCCGGTTGAGCTCTTTCAGCTGCGCATGGATCAGGTGTCGGGACTGGGCGTCAATCCCCACGCAGGGCTCATCAAGGACCAGCAGTTGCGGCTCGTTCAACAACCCCACCGCCAGGTTCAGCCGCCGCTTCATTCCGGTTGAAAAGGTGGCCACCCGATGGCGCACATGCTCGGTAAGCCGGGCAAACTCAAGACCTTGTTGAATCCGTTCCCCAAGTTTCTTGCCGCTGAGGCCGCAGAGTTTGCCAAAAAAATTCAGGTTTTCCCGGGCGGTGAGTGTGTCATACAGGCCGATATCCTGGGGCACCAGGCCCAGGATCCCCTTGATTTCGTGCTCTTTTTCTTGAAAAGAGAGCCCCCTGATCCGGACGCTGCCGCTGTCTGCGGGAAACAGGCCGGTGAAAATGGAGATGGCCGTGGTTTTTCCAGCCCCATTGGGGCCCAGCAGGCCGAAGAATTCCCCCTGCTGCACCTCCAGGCTGAAATCATTCAGCGCCGGGCGGTCGCTGTTTTTGTATTGCTTGACCAGGGAGCGGGCGGAAACCACGCAGTTTAGCCCCGGCTCGGGCAAACACGGGTTGCCGGCTTTCATGGCTGCTGTCTGGTCCATTGCCTCAGCTCCGTGAAGACTTTTTCTTCCATGGCTCCGCATCGGTTGAGGCATTCCACCATGGCAGGATAGCTGTCCTCCGGGCGGCCGCGCTTCTTGCAGATCCGGGCGGCCATGGCGGCAAACTCGCGCCAGGTGTCCCCTGCCGTGGTCAGGGCGGCGGCGCACTCCTGCAACCGGGGTTCCTGCATGGCCGCCGCGCTTTCCTGGAGAAAGGCTGAGTACATGAAACGGAAGCCGCCCCCGCCGGTGCCGATTTCCTCCTGCATACGGACAACGTGCCCCAGGTGCAGGGCAGCCTTTTCCCGGCCCAACCGTTGCGGCCATCTGCTGAGCCGTTTTGCCAGAAAGCGGATGCCCTTGACCCCGATCAGGGGAAAGGGGCTGGCCAACATCATCTTGCATACCGAGCGAATCCCCCGGACGATATGGGGTTTAAGTTCCAGCCCTTCCGGTGCCTGGGTCAAATAATACATTTTTCCCTTGGGAGCAAGGGCGCCGGAGGCAAATCTGGCCCGGGCCAGATCTTCGGCCGGGCAGCGGACCGGGGCGGGGAAAACAGGGTCGCTGATCAGATAATCATTTCCCTCCTTCCCATAGACGACCAGGTTGTGAGCGTTGAAGTGAAAGCGCAGCGCCTTGGGGAAATAGGGGAGCCAGAAAACCCCGGTCTGCAAGCCCACCGGGATGGAGGCGGCCAGGGTCTGGTCCAGTTCCGCCATGGCCGCCTCCCGGTTCCGGAATTTCTTTTCAACCATGCAGACGCCGTCAATGGCGGCAATCTTGCGGAGGATCTGCCCTGCAGCGGCCCGGTAGGTAATCAGGGGCAGCCCGTTGATCCGGATAAAAGGGAGATAGCCGAAAAAAAGCCCTCCTCCGAGGCCAAAGGCCATGGCCTCGGAAAGGTTGAGGCCATGATGGGTCAGCAGGTTGGCGGCTACGCCGCTTTCACAGTGGGCGGACTGGGTGTGGGGGAAATCGAGCAAAAGGTGCGCTCCAGGTTATTCGTGATTGGGGATGAGAGGCTGGAGCCTGCCCTGGGTCAGGTCATCCGGGGAAATTCTGTACAACTCGGCATACTTCTGCAGGGTCTTGGCAGACAGCCGGTTAAAGATAAAGGGGAGCAGGTGCAGGCAAACCTTCCAGCGCGGCTGATCGGTGTACTGGGCCAGCAGGCCGGGGTCCATCTGGTTGGCGGTCATGTAGTAGTGGAGACAGCTTGCCCGTCCGGCGGCAATTTTATCTTTGGAGGCGGCAATATTTTTTTCAATCTCCTGCCAGGCTTGATGATTGACGACATGCACCGGCTGCCAGACAAAATCCGGGGTCAGCGCATATTCACCCTTGCCGTTGACGGCATAGCACACAATTTTGAGGCCATCGGTTAACTCTCCAGCGGAAGAATGATCGGGCAGCTCCATGGCGTCTGTTAAAAGGTGAAGCCGAAAAGCACTTTGATGGAATTCAGCGGGTCATTGGGCTCTTCGCTGCCGCCATTGGAGATATGGTGGTAACGTAATTCAAACAGCAGGTCGTGGTCCGGGTTTATCCCGTAATTGAGCCCCAGGCCGAACTGGAAATTACCATTCAACTCTGACCCCATTCCGGGAACATCGGCAAAACTGTAGACTGGGCCGCCGCCGCCAAACAGGTAGGGACGGATATCCTGGTCGGCGGTAAAGGTGTAACAGGCCAGGAAATTCATCCCAACCATGCTGGAGACATCGGGGCTGACGACAAAATGTACGGGCAGCTCCAGGAGGATGGAGTGAAAGCCGCGATACCATCCAGAACCGAGGTTGTCAAAGATGAGGTGATTGTAGCGCAAGACAAGGTCAAGGGTCTCGACCCGTTGGCTGGTCTCTCCCCAGCCGGGAAAACTCTGACCATAGCCGAGCAAAACTCCCCAGCTGTCTTTTGAGGTATCAAAGATGGCTGCTTCGGCGGAATCGGTTCGGGGAAAAGTGCACAATAGCAGGAACAATAACCAAAGCAATAATACGGCATGTTTACCAACAGGAATTTTTTTCCACCCAGACTGAGATGTGCTCATTGGTCTTACCCCTTGGCAGAGAGTGCAGAACCTGGTTAGGCGGTGGTTGAAAAAGTTTCCGCCGTAAGCCGTCGTAAATAAATAACTGTAACATTCTCATATCGTAAGCGGCATAAGGGACTGTAATAAAATAGAAAAGAATGTAATGGTTATTTTTTAACGGCCCCTAAATATCGAAAGAGTGGCGAGAGTAACCTGGTATCAGTTGGAAATAGTTAAGACCAAGTCATCTCGCTGCCAGTAACGGGAGATATCTCCAGCCGTTATTGCATATTGATGACCGCATCTCGAACAGCTCGAACGAATTGAAACCTTCATGGCCAACACTTCTTTAGGGTCATGATATTCCAAAAGGCAGCAAAATAGCAAAATAAACTATGTATCAAATGGCTCACAAAAGTCAATCCCAAGAAAATGCAGAAGGGGCCCATTCGTTTAGACAGCAGCCGGGGTTTTCAAAGTGGATTAGTTTTTCGGCCTTAAATGAAAAAAACCAGGATGGCTTCTAACCATTCTGGTTTCTGATATTTTTTGGTGCCCTCGGTACGACTTGAACGTACGACCTACCGCTTAGGAGGCGGTTGCTCTATCCCCTGAGCTACGAGGGCCGTTGTCTAATTTTTTTCTGCACAAAAGACGGCCCGTACTATACCATCGGCAGGGTAATGCGCAATATCTTTCTCGGCTGGGAGCGCCTGCTCCGCCTGGCATCAGACTTATTCCGGCAGGAATTGGGCAAGGATTGCTGCTAGGCTGCAGACGGAGAAAAATGGTAATCGTTCACCAGGGGCACCAAAATTCAAGATAAGCCCAGGAATGTAAGCGTTCAGCAGTGCCGCAGATGCGCGAAAGAGGCCTGCGAAGTGTGCTATTGCACATGAGCAGGCCGATGACAAAGCAGATGAGGTGCTGCTGAACGCTTACGGAAAATGTGTGAAAAATCATGGTCAGCCTGTGGGGATGTGCTAGAATGACGCAGTGCTCAGCGAATCACAGTGTTGCTTGGCGGCTTTGCCAGGCGTTTTGGAGAGGTGCTGGATGAGGATTGCCACGGTGGAGCAGATGCAGCTCTGCGACAGATTGACCAGCGCGGAATACGGCATTTCCGGGCGGCAGTTGATGGAAAATGCCGGGTGTGGCACGGTGGCGGCCATGGCTCGCTATTTTGGGCCGCTGGCTGAGCGGCGGGTGCTCATCTTTATCGGGCCCGGCAATAACGGAGGCGATGGTCTGGTGATCGCCCGTCTCCTCTTGGAGCAGGGCGCCCGGCCGCAGGTGGTGAGCCTGGTTCCTTTGGAAAAATTTCAAGGAGATGCGGCGAGAAACCTTGCCCTGGTCATCCAGCTGGCTCTGCCGCTTTATACCTGTCTTGGCGAAGAGAATTTATCGGAAGTGAAGCGGCTGGTGGCGGAGAGCGATCTTCTGGTGGATGCCATTTTCGGCACGGGGTTGCGCCGGGAGATAACCGGAATATTTGCCGCAGTTGTCGGATGCCTCAATGCCGGCAGCCTGCCGGTGGTGGCGGTGGATATTCCCTCCGGGCTTAGCGGCGACCCCGGCCTTTCCCAGGGCGTCAGTGTTCGGGCGCAGCTTACCTGCACCTACGGGCTGCCCAAGTTTGCCCAGGTTGAGCCGCCGGGCAAAGAGCAGGTCGGGCTGCTTGAGGTTGTTGATATCGGCATCCCCGCCGCAGTTGTCGAGCGGGTCGGGATCACGGCTGAGTGGCTGGATCATGCTTTCCTGCAGCCTCTGATCCCGGTTCGCGGCCTGGCTTCCCACAAGGGAACTTTCGGCCACCTGCTGGTGCTGGCGGGCTCGGTGGGCAAGGGGGGGGCGGCGGTACTCTGCGGCCTGGGTGCGGCGCGATCCGGGGCAGGTCTGGTGACCATCGCCGCGCCGAAGATGCTTGCTGGCGTGGTACAGGGAGCCTTGCCCGAGGCTATGATCGAGGCGCTTTCTTTTTCGCAGCACTGCCTTTCCGACACCGATTATGAGCAGCTGCTGGCGGCGGCTCAAGGCAAGGAGGCGGTGGCGGTGGGTCCCGGCCTGGGAACGGCGGAAGAAACCGGGCAGCTGGTGCGCAAGCTCTACCGGGAGTTGCCCCAGCCCATGGTGGTTGATGCCGATGGGCTTAATCTGTTGGCCGACGAGCTTGCTGTCGCCCCTGCCGGCCCAAGGGTTTTGACTCCCCATCCAGGGGAAATGTCCCGCCTGACCGGACTTCCTACCCTGGAGATCCAGACTGATCGGCGGGCGGTGGCGGCGGACTTTGCCAAAAAGCATGGGGTGTATCTGGTTCTGAAGGGAGCGGCCACGGTTATTGCCGCACCGGATGGACGGCTGGCCATAAACGCCACCGGCAATCCCGGCATGGCCGCGGGCGGCATGGGCGATGTGCTCACCGGCCTCATCGGCGGCCTGCTGGCCCAGGGCGTGGCTCCCTGGGAGGCTTCCTGTCTGGCTGTCTATGTGCATGGCCTGGCTGCGGACCGGCTTGTCCGGGCCGGGTATCCTTTCGGCTTTTTGGCCAGCGAGCTGGCTGCGGAGATTCCGGCGGCTTTTCAGGAAGTGCTGGGATTTGAATGCATAATGAAAAATGGAGAATGAAGAGTTGGAAAGATGGTATCCAGTGTAAGCTGTTTTTGCGTCTCTGCGCCCTTGCGTTAATTTTTTAGTCTTGGAGAAAGGACATGCTGATTGCCAAAGAGATCATGGCGAAGAAGGTTGTTTCGGTAAAGGCGGATCTGCCGGTGGAGAAACTGGCGGGTGTTCTCTGGTCTCACCGCATCAACGGGGCGCCGGTGGTTGACGACGACGGGCAGCTGATCGGGGTGGTGACGGAAAGTGATCTGGTGGATCAGACCAAGAAGTTTCACATCCCCACCGTCATCTCCATCCTTGACTCGGTTATTTTTCTGGATCGCGCCAAAGAGGTGGAAAAGGAAATCAGCAGGATGACCGGCGCCACGGTGGGGGATATCTGCTCCCGGGAGCCCGTGACCATCAGGGAGGATACCCCCCTGGATGAGATCGCCACCATCATGGCCGAGAAAAAGGTTCATACCCTGCCGGTGCTCAAGAATGGCACTCTGGTTGGCGTGGTCGGCAAGGCTGATATCATCCGGACCCTGGCCAGAGGGTAGATGGAACTGTTTACTGTTTGAGAAGAACCTGAACCAGACCGCGCACCGAGTTGCCCACGAAAATCGCCTCTGCCTGTTCAAGATCCTGCCGGGTCAGGATGGCTTCCCGCACCGGCAGGGAGGGGTGGGTAAGCAGATATCTCCGGAAAACCCCGGGCAGAAGCCCGCATTCCACGGGGGGGGTGAGAAGAGCGCCCTGCTGCTGGACAAAGATGTTGGTGATGCTTCCCTCCGTCACCTCTCCCTTGGTGTTTGTGAAAAGCACCTCGAAAAAACCTCCGGCCAGAGCTCGCTGCCGCTCGGTGTCGTACAGCTCCCGCAGGGTGGTTTTGTGAAAGAGCGAGGGGGAGCCGGGGTCGGTGGCCTGGGACGAGAAGGTCACCTTAGGCAACTCGGCCTGGGCCTGGGCGGTTTGACGCTTCGGCCAGATGAGGGCGGCCGGGGCTGGACATGGGGTGGCGGTAAGTTCGATCCGGCCGTCCTTTGCCAAGGTCAGCCGCACCCGCATGGGAGAGGCGGAAAAATCACGGGCCAGTCGGGTAAGCCTGGTCATGAGTTCCCCTGGGCTTACGGGATAGCGAAAGTAGGCGGCGGAAGCAGACAGTCGTTCCAGGTGTTCGCTTAGGAGCCAGTAGCCGGAGCCCGGCTGCCAGAGGAGGGTTTCCATAAGGCTGAAGGCGGGGGCCGGGTTGCTCAAAAAACACCCCTTGAGCAGGCATTCCCGCCATTCCTGCTCCGGGTCGGACTCA
>Ga0209211_10002585_pt1 | contig 30937 bp, 31 predicted proteins | sample RifGroA2_FD_183992 | JGI IMG/M metagenome (GOLD analysis project Ga0209211, IMG submission 183992) | Groundwater microbial communities from Rifle, Colorado, USA - Groundwater A2 (SPAdes) (version 2) | ecosystem: Environmental > Aquatic > Deep subsurface > Groundwater | place: Rifle, Colorado...
GGGCTTTGCCCAACACGCGCGCGAGATTGAAAGGCAAAATGCGCCGCACCCATGCTTCGCATGGGTATTGTCAGAACGAGAATTTATAAATCCGACAGCGGTTTTCCGGCCAACCGGTCATCCCGGATCTGGAGTTGCTGGATAATTTTTTCGAGCGACGAGTCGAGAGACAGCATTGTCTCGACCGGCAAGGCCGACAACGCTTCGGGCAGGATACCCTCGGCCGGGCCGGGTGCATTAACCAATAGCTTTGAAGCCTCCTCAGTCACCCGCAATCCGACGCGACGCTGATCCTCTTTGCTGCGCTCCTTGGAAACCAGTTTGCGGGCCACCAGTTTTTCGACCAACTGGCTGCATGTGGATTGGTGGATGGAAAGCCGTTCGGCCAGTTCCGAGATGCCGATGCCGGGCGTATTGGCAACTTCCTGCATAACCCAGAGCTGCGACCCCGTCACTCCGCAGGTTCGCTCTATCTCGCGGAAGTGCTGACGCACGGTGCCGTAGATGATCCGGAATTTTTTCAGCACCTGTAGCGGGAGCTGTTTTTTGTTGCGATTGCCCACGTTATACCCCAGTAATTTTGTGCCGACTGATCCGGTTGGCTGGATTATAAAGTTTGCATTCGCCGTTTGCATCAATTATATTGATGCAAATTGATTTGTCGTCAATTCATTTCGCAACACGCAAAATTTTTACCCCTTAATTTCCAACAGGAGAAACCGATGAAAACCAATCTGGCCTTGCTGGCCGTCATATCGCTCGCAATTTCGGCATGTTCCACTCCCCCGAAGGAAGCAACCGCACCAACACCCTATCAGGCAACGGCGACCGGCAGCCAGCAGCCCGGCACGGATTCCGCACCGGCAGCCGACACCGGCTCCAGCGATCTGGCAGCGCAGCTGCTGGAAATGCAAAAGAACAGCGTCTATTTCGATTTCGATGAATTCGCGATCAAGCCCGAGTACCGCGAAGTCGTTCATCAACATGCGCAATCCATCAAGAAGCAAAAGGCGCTTGCCATCAAGCTGGAAGGACATGCCGACGAGCGCGGCAGCAGCGAATACAATCTCGCGCTGGGCGACAGGCGCGCAAATGCGGTCCGCAAATCTCTCGAAGTATTGGGTGTGCCAAGCGGCCAGATCCGCACGGTGAGCATGGGCGAAGAAAGCCCAAGGTTGGCCTGCCATGAGGAAAAATGCTGGAAGGAAAACCGCCGCGTCGATTTCATCGGCAAACAGAACTGACAGCGCAATTGACGCCACTACTGCAACGCGAAAATGAGCATACTTTAAACATCAGCCAAAATGGCAGAGTCTTGCTGTTTGGCGAAGTATTGGCGGACATCTTTCCCGATCGCACAGTTCTGGGTGGCGCGCCTTTTAACGTTGCAAGGCACCTCAAAGCCTTCGGGCGCAATCCGGTTTTACTCTCCCGAGTGGGCAATGACGATCTGGGCACGGACGTGCTCGGCACGATGGCGCAAAGCGGGATGGAAACCGGCGGCATCCAGTCCGACATGCATCACCCTACCGGGCAGGTGAAAGTGCACCTGGAGGACGGCGGCCACCGCTTCGACATACTGCCCGAACAGGCTTATGATTTCATTCACCCGGCGGTGGCGCGCATGGTCAGACTCCCGCTCAGCCCGGCGCTGGTCTATTACGGCACGCTGGCGCAACGCCATGAAGTGTCCCGCCGTGCGCTGACTACCCTGTTGCGCAGCACGAGTGCGGCTAAATTCCTGGATGTCAATTTGCGCGCGCCCTGGTATGACGAAAAGACGCTGCGCTCATCCCTGCAATATGCGGACATCGTGAAGCTGAATGCGGAAGAGCTGGGCGTGCTGGCGGAAATGCTCGCGCTGCCGGAAAACAAGCCGCAGGATCAGGTGCAGGAATTGATACGCCAATTCGATCTCGACCAGGTGGTAATCACCTGTGGGGCGGAGGGTGCATGGCAAATGGATCGGGCCGGCACGGTCGTTGATGGCGGTAAAAATAATCGTGCCTCCGTAGTGGATACGGTCGGCGCAGGCGACGGGTTTGCCGCAGCTTATATTCTGGGCCTGCTGCGGCGCTGGCCCATGGCCAGAACGCTGGAACGCGCCAACGCCTTCGCCGCCGCGATCTGCGGAATCCGGGGCGCGGTTCCCGATCATGCGGATTTTTATGAGCCGTTCACCAAGGAATGGGGAATATGAACCCTCGCCAGCCTGAACCCGGAAAACCGTTGTACATCGTCCTGATCAGCGTGCACGGGCTGATTCGCGGCCACGACCTTGAGTTGGGACGCGATGCGGATACCGGCGGGCAAACCAAGTATGTCGTGGAACTGGCACGCGCTCTGGGGGAGCGTGCGGATGTCGCGCGGGTGGTGTTGATGACGCGCCGCGTCATCGACCCACAGGTCAACCCGGACTACGCGGAACCGATCGAGCCGCTTTCCGAAAAAGCCGCCATCGTGCGCATCGAATGCGGCGAAGAAAAATACCTGCGCAAGGAAATGCTGTGGGACTCGCTGGATAATTTTGCCGACAACGCCCTCGCCTACCTCAAAAGCCAGGGCGAGATGCCGGATGTCCTGCACAGCCATTATGCGGATGCCGGTTATGTCGGCGCGCGGCTGGCGCACCAGCTCGGCATCCCGCTGGTGCATACCGGACATTCGCTGGGCCGCAACAAGCGCATGCAGCTGCTGGCCAGCGGCGTCAAGCGCGGCGAGATCGAAACGACCTACCACATCTCGCGCCGCATCGAGGCGGAAGAAACCACGCTGGGCGTCGCCGAGCGCGTCATCACCAGCACGCAACAGGAGATCCGCCAGCAATACGGCCTTTACGATTTTTACTGTCCCGACCGCATGCGCGTGATCCCGCCCGGCACGGATCTGGAAAGTTTCTTTCCGCCCTGCGGGGATGAAGCGCACAGCAATATCGCAAACGAACTGCGGCGTTTTTTGCAACAACCCGACAAACCGGTCATCCTGGCGTTGTCGCGTCCCGACCCGAAGAAAAACATCGTCACGCTGATCGAAGCCTACGGCGAGTCGCCGCAACTGCAACAAGCCGCCAATCTGGTGATCGTGGCCGGCAACCGCGACGATATCCAGGACATGGAAGATGTCACAAGGAACACTTTGAACGATGTCCTGCTGGCTATCGACAAATACGACCTGTACGGCAAAGCCGCGTATCCCAAGCATCACAAGGCGGAAGAGGTTGCCATTTTATTCCGCCTCGCGGCGGCTTCCCTTGGGGTGTTCGTCAACCCCGCGCTGACCGAGCCGTTCGGCCTGACGCTGATCGAAGCGGCCGCTTGCGGCCTGCCTATCGTGGCGACAGAGAACGGCGGGCCGGTCGACATCGTCAAACATTGCCAGAACGGCCATCTGGTCAACCCGCTCGACAAGCAGGCGATGGCGGAAACCCTGCTGCGCGTGCTGGCTGACAAAAAAGAATGGCGTCGCCTGGCGGAAAACGGCATACAGGGCGTGCGCCGCCATTATTCCTGGCAGGCGCATGTGGAAAAATATCTGTCGGTCATCCGCCCGCTGGTGGAAAAAACCGAGCCGTTATCGAGAATGAATCTGAAGCGGCGCCACGGCATGTTCCGCGACCGTGCGCTGTTTACCAGCATCGATTTGAACCTGATTGGCGACCGCGCATCGCTGGCGAATTTTCTGCAAACCATGCAGCAATACAGCAAATCGGTCATCTTCGGCATCGCGACCGGACGCCGCCTGGATGATGCGCTGAGCGTATTGCGCCAATACGACATTCCCGTTCCCGACGTGCTGATCTCCAGCCAGGGCACAGAAATCCACTACGCGCCCAACCTGACGCAGGATACTGTCTGGGAGCGCCACATCGGCCATTTGTGGAACCGCCAGGCGGTGCGCGACATCCTCAGGGAAATACCGGGGTTGGAGATGCAACCCAAAAAATTCCAGAGCGCTTTCAAGATCAGCTATTACATCAATCCCGCAGTCGCGGATATCCAGGAAATCCGGCAGGTGCTGTTGCGCAACGAGCAGACGGTGAACGTCATCTTTTCCTTCGGGCAATTTCTCGACGTGCTGCCGGTCAGGGCCTCCAAAGGGCTGGCCCTGCGCTGGTGCGCCGAGCAACTGGGCTTCCCGCTGGAGAACACGCTGGTGGCCGGGGTCACGGGTGCCGATGCGGACATGTTGCGCGGCAACACGCTGGGCACCGTCGTGGATAACCGCCATCTCGCGGAATTATCCGGCCTAGCCACCGTCGACAGGATTTATTTTTCAAAAAAACCGCATGCCGCAGGCATCCTCGAAGCGCTGGATCATTACCGGTTCCTGTCCAACGGCGAGGAGAACGGCGCATCATGAAACGTTTCCTGCTTTGCACCGACCTCGACCGGACGCTGATCCCGAACGGTGCGCAGCCCGAATCGCCGTCCGCAATGCAGCGGTTCAGGCATCTGGTAAGCCGTGAGGAAATTACACTGGCCTATGTGAGCGGCCGGCATCGCGCGCTCATCGAGCAGGCCATCGCGAAATACGGCCTGCCGCAGCCTGACTTCGCCATCGCCGATGTCGGCTCGACCATCTACCGGATCGACCCGTCCGGCTGGCGGCAATGGGACGAATGGGATGCGCAAATTGAGCCGGACTGGCACGGCCTGTCGCGTGACGAACTCTACCGGTTGTTGAGCGTGTTTCCGGTGTTGCGCTTGCAGGAACCGGAGAAGCAGAACCGCCACAAGCTCAGTTTCTACGCCCCGCTCGAAACGGATGTGCAACAATTGCTCGGCGGGATGGAAGCGCGCCTGAAGCAGGCCGGAATCAGGGCCAACCTGATCTGGAGCGTCGACGAGGCCGCTGCCGTCGGGCTGCTTGATGTCCTGCCGGCCAGCGCCAACAAGCTGCATGCCATCGCGTTCCTGATGCAGCAGCAAGGCTTCGGCCATGAGAATACGGTTTTTGCCGGCGACAGCGGCAACGACCTTGATGTGCTGAAGAGCGGCATCCAGGCCGTGCTGGTCACGAACGCCGATGCGAAAACAAAACGGCTGGCAGCAGACGGTGCGGGCTGTGTCTATATCGCCAAGGGCGGCTACCTCGGCATGAACGGCAACTACAGCGCCGGCATCCTCGAAGGGGTCGCCCATTATTTGCCGGAAGCCGATGCATGGCTCCGCGGATCAAACATGACAGAGGATTAGTGATGTACGAACAAGCCTCGCATGCGCTGCTGAACGAAATCCTGGCAGCATTAAAACCGGAGATCGGCAACATGCGGCTGCGGCATTTCTACACCCGGCTCGGCGCGAATTTCTACGCCATCCATTCCCTGTTCCATTTGCTGTACGGTCACCGCCCCGATTTCAAGGAACAGATGGTCAGCTTGGTCGAGACGCTCGCGCTGCGCTACATCGACCGGGCACCGCCCTTGCGCAGGTCGGACCTGGAACGCGAACGCGACTACAACTGGTTCATGAGCCAGAAATTGGTCGGCATGGCGCTGTACTGCGACCGCTTCGCCGGCGACCTGAAGGGGCTGCGGATCAGGCTGCCCTACCTCCAGGATCTGGGCGTCAACATGCTGCACATCATGCCCATCCTCGACTGCCCGCCGGGCCACAGCGACGGCGGCTACGCGGTGCGCGACTTCTGCAAGGTCGACGCGCGTTACGGCACAACGGAAGACGTCGAGGCGCTGTCTGCCACCCTGAAACGGCGCGACATGTTGCTAGTGCTCGACGTCGTGGTCAATCACACCTCGGACGAGCACGAATGGGCGCAGCGCGCGCGCCGGGGCGAAAAAAAATATCAGGACTATTACTACGTCTTCGACAACCGGGAGATGCCGGACACCTATGAAGAAACCATGCCGGAGATATTCCCGGCCACATCGCCGGGCAACTTCACCTGGGACGAGACGATGGGTAAATGGGTGATGACCGTTTTCAACAGCTACCAGTGGGACCTGAATTACCACAACCCGGCGGTGCTGATCGAGATGATCGACATCATCCTGTTCTGGGCGAACAAGGGCGCGGACATCCTGCGCCTGGACGCGGTGGCGTTCCTGTGGAAGAAGATCGGCGGCACCTGCCAGAACGAGCGCGAGGCGCACCTGTTGCTGCAACTGATGAAGGATTGCTGCCAGGTGACCGCGCCGGGCGTGCTGTTCATCGCGGAGGCCATCGTCTCGCCCAACGAGATCACCAAGTATTTCGGCGAGGACGCGATCAACGCCAAGGAGTGCGAGATGGCCTACAACGCCACGCTGATGGCGCTGCTCTGGGATGCCGTAGCCACCAAGAACGCCAAGCTGCTCAACCTTGGCATCAAGAACCTGCCGCTCAAGCTGGAGCGCGCGACCTGGCTCAACTACGTGCGCTGCCACGACGACATCGGCTTGGGTTTTGCCGATAACGATGCTTTGCTATCGGGCTATGACCCGGCGCAGCATCGGCGCTTCCTGGTCGATTATTTCACCGGCAGGTTTCCGGGCTCGCTGGCGCGCGGCATGCCGTTCGGCGAAAATCCAGAAACCGGAGATGCGCGCATCTCCGGCTCCCTCGCCTCCTTGGTCGGACTCGAGACCGCGCTGGAAAACAACGACGAGGACGCCATCGACGCGGCGATCAAAACTATATTGCTGCTGCATGGCGTAATCCTGTCGTTCGGCGGTATACCGCTGCTCTACTATGGTGACGCGATCGGCATGCTCAACAATCTGGAATATCTTGCAGACCCATTTCAACGTGACGACAATCGCTGGATGAACCGTTCGCGTTTCGACTGGAACAAGGCGGAAAGACGCCATCAGAGCGGTACGGTGGAATACCGGATTTTCAGCGCGCTGAAAAAAATGATCGCGCTGCGCAAGGAGATCACCGCCTTCGCGGATTTCGACAACCGCCGGCTGCTGCCGGTGGATAATCCCAGCCTGCTCGTCTTCTCCCGTACCGATACGCAAAACAGCCGTAACCGGGTGCTGGTCGTCTGCAACTTCAGCGCCGAAAACCAGGCAGTGAAAATCGGTGCCCTGAGGCCACACGGTTTTTTCCAGCAAGGCGGCATGAAAAATATTTGCACTGGAGCAAGCATCGCGGCAGATGACGATACGCTCGTTATCCCGGCACTTTCCTTTTACTGGCTGACAGACTGACTGCGGAACCGGGCGGCCGTCAATCTTTCTGGAGATGGAGGGACAACTCCGGAACTTCCGTCAGTTGCAAGTTTGCCGAGGCAATTTGCACCTTGCCGTGCGTTTCTTCAAACCCTGCAAGGATGCCGGTAAACAACTTATCCTTGGTGCTTCTCCTGATCTGCGGGTAGACGATATAACGCAGGGTGAATTCGATCCAGTTGGAATCGAAGCTCATCGTGACGACTGGTTCGAGTGTTTCCTCATCAGTGCTATGGTGGTGGACGAAATTCGACCAGATGTCTTTTTCCGCTTCCATTATTTCCGCCAGAACGGTTTTACCGGTGACCCCGATAATCTCGCGCGCGAGACGATGGTCTGATCCCGTCCGGACCGGAATCACGATTTCGTCCCACAGGAATGGAAAGTCGGCGTTGTAATTAAAGACATGCTCCCGCAGTATCAGGCTGTTCGACAAAAACACCACGCGGCCATTGTACAAATCCGATTTGACCCACGCGCAGCATTCCATGACCGTTGTGGTCAATGGCCCGATGTCGATTACATCGCCCATCACGCCACCGATCTGGATCCGGTCGCCGGTTTTGTACAGCCCGCCGAAAGAGATAACGGCCCACCCGATCAGGCCTTGTATCAGTTCACGCAAGGCGAAACCGATACCTACGCTGAGCGCGCCGATGATGACGGCCAGGTTGGTTATCTGGTCGCTGAAAATGACAATGGCGGCAACCAGCGTCAGCGCATAACCCGCCAGACTGAAAGCCTTGCGCGTCTTGTAACGCAAGTCCTTGTCTTCAATTTTGCCCGAGGTGATAGCTTGGGCAAAACGTACCAGCGACAAAATAAGGATCATGGCCAATATGGCCGTCACTCCCTTGATGAAGAGCGGATGTCCGGTCAAATTGGTGATCAAGCTGTCCATGGCCTGTAAAGTATCAATGATCCACTGCCTCTGCAAGCGGTTTGCCCAGCGCGCGACCATAGATATTCTGCACCCGTGGCAGCGGATAGAGCATCACCAGCAAGGCCGTGAGCGTAATGCTGACCAGCACCACCATGTAAGTAGTATCGCGGATCACCTCACCGCCGGTAACGCCGTATTGCAGCGGCAACGCGGCCAACACGGCGGCGGCCAATCCTTTCGGCGCCAGCATCGAGGTGAAGGCTGTGTCGCGCAGGCTGTATCCCGCGTCGCGGAACACGAAACGGGTGAGGGTCAGCCGCATCACATAGACGGTCAGCACGATGATGATTGCCACAAGCGCAAGGTACGCCTCGCCGAAATGGATGGAAATGCCGAGGTACACGAAGAAATAGGTTTTCAACAGAAACACCGCTTCACGGTAAAACACGAAATCCATTTCATTCAGCGGCACAAGATTCCGATCTATATTCCGCATGCGGTGCAGCCCGAACTTCTCAAAATTGGTCAGGGTGATACCCAGCGCAAGGGCGGCAATCGCACCGGAAAACCCCAGAAACTCGGTCAGCCCATAGACGATGAACACATAGGCGAGCGTGGAGGAAATCGTGTTCGGAAAGTCGCGCACCTTGCCCAGCACCAGCAGCCAGCCAATGCCACCCAGTACACCGAAGATCGCAGCAAAGAATAGCGCGGCCAGCACACCGCCGGCCAGCCTGCCCGGCTCGACGCTGCCCTGTGTATGGATTTGCAGCAGCGCAAACACGCCGACAATACACAGCACGTCGGTGAGGGAAGATTCCAGCACCAGCACGGTGGTGGGTTTCTCGGACAGGCACAGGGCATTCACCATCGGGATGACCACGGCGGAAGACGTGCCGCCCAGCGTGACACCGAGCAGGGCGGCGGGAAGCAGCGACAAATCAAGCAGATAGAAACCGAACGCGGTGACGATAAGGGTAGTCAGCAAGAAACACCACAGTGTCAGCACGCCGGTTGTTTTCAGCGACTTGCCCAGCACACCGAGATTGAGCGAAGTGCCACCCTCAAACAGGATCACCACCAGCGCAATGGTCGCGATCAACGATCCGACCTTGCCGAAATCCTGCGGCGTGACGATGCCCAGCAGCGGGCCGAGCAGGATGCCCAGCAGCATCAATACCAGCACATCCGGGATGCTGGTCTTGCGAAACTGCAAGGACAGGAAATGCGCGAAAAAAACCATCAGGCCAATCGCCAGAATCGTGATGGACATAGCCGACCTTTCTTGTGTTGACAGCCCGATTATACATGGCGAATTTTACAACCCGGCTTGCCGTGAGCTTGAGGTAGGCTCACATCGAAAAAGTCTGTATAGTTCTTTTCAACTTTATTGAAAACATGCGGCTTAATCCGATGATGTTTTACTTTTCACGCACCGCATCTGCTTCGCTGATTATATTCTTGCTCGCCGCTTGCAGCACTATTCAGGCGGGGCGAGATTTTGACATGCGCACGTTCGAAACAAAAATTGAACGCGGCATATCCACCCAAAACCAGGTTCGTACCTGGCTCGGTGCGCCAGCGGGCACTGGGGTTAATGTGGACACGGGCGGTGAACGCTTCGATGAGTGGACTTATTATTTTGCCTCGGGAAAACTGCCCGATATGTCAGGCGCGAAAATAAAGATACTGCAAGTCAAGTTTGACAAGCAAGGAATTGTACGCGGCTACAATTGGTCGACTTCCGACCAATGACAGGAGCGCAAGAAGCAACAGTACCAGGAGCGTCAACCATGAAAAAAATCACAAAAGCCGTCTTCCCGGTAGCCGGTTTCGGCAGCCGCTTTCTACCCGCCACCAAGGCCAGCCCCAAGGAGATGATGCCGGTGGTGGACAAACCGCTGATCCAGTATGCGGTGGAAGAAGCGGTAGCTGCGGGCATCACCGACATGGTGTTCATCACCGGGCGCAACAAGCGGGCAATAGAAGATCATTTCGATATGGCTTACGAGGTGGAAGCGGAGCTCGCCGCGCGAGGAAAACATGAGCTGTTGCGCGCGGTGCAGGAAGTTATCCCGAAGCACGTGAATTGCATCTTCATCCGCCAGTCCGAGGCGCTCGGGCTGGGTCATGCCGTGCTGTGCGCACAACCGGTCGTGCAGGACGAGCCTTTCGCCGTCATTCTTGCAGATGATCTGATCGATGCCGAACCGCCTGTCATCAAGCAAATGGTCGGCGTGTTTGCGGCCCACCAGTGTTCTGTGCTGGGCGTACAAGATGTCCCCCGCGAACACACTGGACAATACGGCATCGTCAGCACGACCCCTCTGGCGCCGGGTGTGGGACAGGTACACGAGTTCGTGGAACAGGTACACGGAATCGTCGAAAAACCACGCCCGGAAGAGGCCCCCTCCACCCTGGCGGTGGTCGGGCGCTACATTCTCACGCCACGAATTTTTCATCACTTGGCGCAAGTGCAGGCAGGCGCTGGCGGCGAAATCCAGCTCACCGACGGCATCGCCGCGCTGCTGCAGGAAGAAATGCTGCTGGCCTATCGTTTTGTCGGCACCCGCTACGATTGCGGTTCAAAGCTGGGATACCTCAAGGCGCAGGTCGCCTTTGGGCTGAAGCATGAGGATTTGCGCGAGGAGTTTGCCGCCTACCTGACAACGCTGCAATGAAGTGACCCTGGCGAACATTCGCATCCAACACGCCACGCCCGCGTCAAAACGGTTGAGCAAATCCTAAACCGGCATAGCCGGAGTCCCATAAGTGGCCTGGATGAAAGGTGGGAAATGCAGAAAACGATCCTATTCAGCGATCTGGACGGAACCTTGCTCGATGCGACGAACTACTCCTTCAGTGGCGCACTGCCAGCCTTGAACCTGATTCGGGCGCGAGGCATTCCGCTGGTACTCTGCTCCAGCAAAACGCGTGCGGAAATCGAAGCATGCCGCCTGAACATACACAACAGCCATCCTTTCATTTCTGAAAACGGCGGCGGAATTTTCATTCCACAGGGCTATTTCTCCGCACCGTTTGAAGCGGCGGCATTTGACGGCTATCGGCTCATCACGCTCGGCTCGCCTTATGCGGAGATCAGAAGACACTTTGTCGCCCTCAGGGAACGGCTTGGCACAAAGGTGCGCGGCTTTGCCGACATGAGTACCGAGGAAATTGTCGAGTTGACGGGGCTCTCTTGCGACGAGGCGTGTCTGGCCAAACAGCGTGACTTCGACGAGCCTTTCGTCTTCGATGGCGCGCCTGACGAGCGTTTTCTGCAAGCCATAAAAAAGACCGGCCTGAACTGGACTCAGGGGCGGATTTTTCACATTCTGGGAAATCACGACAAGGGCCGTGCCGTAAAAATTCTCAAGGCGCTCTACCGGCAAGAGCATGGCGAAATCTCCAGCATCGGGCTGGGCGATGGCTTTAACGACCTGCCATTACTCCAGGCTGTTGACCGCCCGGTGCTGATCCGGCACGAGGACGGCAGCTTTGATACCCGCATCGGCATGGCGGGGCTACTCAAGACGCAAAGCCCCGGCCCGCAAGGCTGGAACGAAGCGGTACTGCAACTGCTTTCGGCCGGAAATACCGGCGAAGCAACACCGTCGGCGGATCTCATCCAGATTTTCAGCGCCGCCCTTGCGGCCGTCGATCCTTACCGGGCCGTGCTCAACACCGCAAAGCTCGAGCATGACTGTCTGACTGTCGCCGGTGCCGCCTACCCGTTTGAAGCCTTTAGCCGCATCGTTGTGGTCGGTGCGGGCAAGGCTGCGGCGCACATGGCGTTGGCGGTTGAAACCCTGCTCGGCGAGCGACTTTCCGCCGGGCTGATCGTCGTCAAGGAAGGCCACACGGCCAAGCTGGACAGGGTCGGGCAAATCGAGGCTTCCCACCCCGTGCCGGACGAGGCCGGGGTGGAGGGCGCGCGGCGCATACTGGAAATGGTGCGGGCCGCCGACGAAAGAACGCTGCTTGTTTGCCTGCTCTCGGGCGGCGCGTCCGCGCTGCTGGTCGCGCCGGTCGCGGGCGTGACGCTGCAAGACAAGCAGGAAATAACCGCTTTGCTGCTGAAAGCGGGCGCGTCCATCGGCGAACTGAACGCCGTGCGCAAGCATCTTTCCGCCGTCAAGGGCGGCAGGCTCGCACAGGCCGCCCACCCGGCACAGATGGTGACGATGATTCTTTCCGACGTGATCGGCGACCGGCTCGACGTCATCGCTTCCGGGCCGACCGCGCCGGACGGCTCAAGTTTCGCCGATGCCTGGTCGGTGATCGAGAAATACGGGTTGAAGGAAAAAATCCCTTTGCGCGTCATGAATTATCTGCAACGGGGCATCGCCGGACGGGAGAACGAAACGGTAAAAGACGGAGACCCCTGCCTGCTCGGAATCCGTAACGTGATTGTCGGCGGGATCAGCCTGGCGCTGGCGGCAGCGCAGGAAAAGTCCCGGCAACTCGGGATTGCCGCACAGATCGTCACCGCCGAATTGCAGGGCGAAGCGCGCGATGCCGCGCGCTTTCTGGCGCATACTGCACGCATGGCGCAAGCCGCTATGGAAACGGGCGAACGGCGCTGCCTGCTGTTTGGCGGCGAAACCACAGTCACGGTGAGGGGCACGGGGAAAGGCGGCAGAAACCAGGAGCTTGCTCTGGCTTTTGCCCTGGAGATAGCCGGACAGGAAGGAATTTCCCTGCTTTCCGTCGGTACGGATGGCGGCGACGGGCCGACCGATGCGGCGGGCGCCCTGGTTGACGGCAACACGGTCGCAACAGCGCGCCGACTGGGCATAGCGCCTGACGCCCACCTCGGCGACAACGATTCCTACGGTTTTTTTCAACAACTCGATGCCTTGTCCCTCAATACCTTATCCGAGGAGCGCAGCCATTTCATGACCGGGCCGACGGGAACGAACGTGATGGATATCCAGATCATCCTGCTGAAAAAACAACCGATACCAAACGGCGCGGCCGCGAATTCTACTGTGTCACAAAGCGATCAAGGGCTATCCAGACGATGAATGACGTTACCTTCAGAACAGGGGTGCACGAGCAGATCGGGAAGATCGGTTCTGCCGACATCATTGTCGGCATCCCGAGCTTCAATAACGCAAGAACTATCGCTCATGTGGTGCGCGCGGTACAGGCGGGGCTGGCCAAATACTTTCCCTCCCACAAGGCGGTGATCGTGAATTCCGATGGCGGCTCCAGCGACGGCACCATAGAGGTCGTGCAGAACTCGTCCATCGAAGACTTTAACGCCATCCTCCTTCACCACCGCGTGGAGCCAATTTTCAAGATCGCGTTCCCCTATTCCGGCATCCCGGGTAAAGGGAGCGCCTTTCGGTCTATTTTCGAGATCGCGCAAAGACTGGATGCGAAGGCTTGCGTCGTCGTCGATTCGGATCTGAGAAGCATCACGCCCGAATGGATCGAGCTGCTCGTCAAGCCGGTGTTGAATGGCGGCTTTGACTATGTTGCCCCGCTCTATCACCGGCACAAGTTCGATGGGACGATTACCAACAGCATCATCTACCCGCTCACCCGCGCGCTCTACGGCAAACGCGTGCGGCAGCCCATCGGCGGGGATTTCGGCTTTTCCGGCAAACTCGCACAGTTCTACCTGACCCAGGACGTGTGGGAATCGGATGTCGCGCGTTTCGGCATCGACATCTGGATGACCACGACGGCGATCGCGAATGGATTCAACGTCGCGCAATCCTTTCTCGGCGCCAAGATACATGACGCCAAGGATCCGGGCGCGGATCTGAGCAGCATGCTCTACCAGGTGGTGAGCGCCACCTTCGACCTGATGGAAAGCCATGCCAAGGTATGGACGCCGATCCGGGGATCCGAGCCGGTGACGACCTTCGGTTTCGAATACACCGTCGGGCTCGAACACGTCAACGTGAATACCGCCAGAATGTTGAATCTGTTCCGGGAAGGCCTGGCTAACCTGCGCGATATTTGGGTTAACATACTCGGCGCCGGAGACTTCAGGGAAGTGGAGCGGCTGGGCACGTTGAGCGATAGCGAGTTCTGTTTTCCCATCGGGCTGTGGACACGGGTCATCTATGATTACGCCATCGCTTTCCACCTGAAAAAACTGCCGGCAGAGCACCTGATAAAGTCCCTGACCCCGCTTTACGTGGGAAAAACCGCATCCTTTATTCTGGCGGCCGAACACATGGAAGGGCATGAAGCGGAAGCCGAGATCGAAAAACTTTGCATGGAGTTTGAAAACAACAAGGATTACCTCGTAACCAGCTGGAAATTTCAAGGAGACAAATCATGATGGATTTTTTGAACCTGATACTCGAACCGCTGCAAGAAGTATTTTCAAAATTCAAAGCCTTTGTGCCCAATCTTTTGGCCATGCTGGCCATCCTGGTGCTAGGCATCGTTCTGGCCAGGCTCCTCAAATTCATACTGGTAAAATCCCTGATCGCCATCAACTTCGACAGCTGGTCTGACCGGATGGGTTTTACCGCGTTGATGCGCAAGGGGGATATCTGGGCAAAACCCTCCGCCACGCTCGGCGCAATCATCTTCTGGTTGCTGGTTATCGTCACGCTGATGATCGGCCTGAGCGCCCTCAAGATCCCGGCGATCGACAATCTGGTCGAGCAAGCCTTCATCTATATGCCCCGTGCTTTTTCTGCGGCCGTGATTCTGATGATCGGCTATGTGCTTACCGGATTTATCAGCCAGGGAGTGTTGGTTGCTGCGGTAAACAGCGGCTATCACTACGCAAAACTCCTTGCCGATGCCATCCGCATCCTGTTGATGGTATTGATTCTGGCCATGGCCATGGAACAGCTCCAGATTGCGCCCAGCATCGTGCTCGCCGCTTTTACGATCATCTTCGGCGGCATCGTAATCACGCTCGCGATTTCTTTCGGTGTGGGCGGCATCGATGCGGCGAGGCGAATGATAGAAAAGGAAGCCGCAGGAAAGCCGGATGCGGAAACAAAGGATGACATCGAACACCTCTAACCGAAGGGAACATCATGTCGGATTTCTACCAGACAGGCATCATCACAACGCTCCATCAACTCGGCAAACCCTCTCTGGAGCGGCTCGAATCGGAGCTGCTGGCCTATTCGAAAACCAGGCCTCTAGCCTTGGTATTGCCGGCGCTCTATTCCGAATTTGAAGGGCCGGCCATGCCGGGGATAGTCCAGGAGCTCGCCAAGGTAAAGTATCTGAATGAAATCGTACTGGTTCTCGACAAGGGCTCCCAGGAAGATTTCCAGCGGGTGCGGGAGTTCATGTCGCCGATATCGACGGAAGTCAAGATCATCCACAATGACGGCAAGAGAATAAGCGAAATATATGAAACGTTCGCCCGCAACGGGTTCAATGTCGGCGAACGCGGCAAGGGACGCTCGGTGTGGCTTGCCTACGGCTATGTGCTGGCGCGGGGCCGGTCCGACGTGATTGCCCTGCATGATTGCGACATCGTCACTTACAGCCGCGAACTGCTGGCGAGGTTATGCTACCCCGTCGTCAACCCCATTATGCTACCCCGTCGTCAACCCCAACCTGGACTACGTGTTTTGCAAAGGGTACTACAGCCGGGTATCCGGCAAAATGAACGGGCGTGTCACCCGGCTGCTGGTGACGCCGCTGGTCAGATCTCTCCAGCAACTCGTCGGGCCGCATAATTTTCTCGCTTTCCTCGACAGCTTTCGCTACCCCCTCGCCGGCGAATTCTGCATGACAACGGAACTGGCACGGGTGAACAGAATCCCGTGGGACTGGGGACTGGAAGTCGGCTCGCTTGCCGAAGTACACCGCAACTATTCGCCGCGCCGTGTTTGCCAGGTGGATATCGCCGCGAACTACGAGCACAAGCATCAGGCGCTTTCTGCCGATGATGCAAACAAAGGCTTGATGAAAATGACGGTGGACATCTGCAAATCCATCTTCAGGACTTTGGCCTCGGAAGGCGTGGTGTTTTCGGACGGGCTGTTCAAATCCCTGCTCGTCTCCTACCTGCGGCATGCCGAAGACACAATCATGAAATACGAAGCGGATGCAGCCATCAACGGCATCAAATTTGACCGGCACGAGGAGGCGATGGCGGTGGAAGCCTTTACCAGAGCTATCGCCATGGCGACCCAGGCGTTTATGGAAAACCCGATGACCACGCCGCTCATCCCGAACTGGAACCGGGTGACCTCGGCCATTCCGGATATTTTTGAAATGCTTAAAATGGCCGTGGATGCGGACAACAAGTGAGATTCCAGGTCGCTTCAAATCAAAGCGGGCTACCCCCGCTAATCGTTGCTCATACCGGGTTGCCCAAAGCATTCTCAATAGCCAAGGCTTTTCAATAGAAAGAAAGGAACATCCGCATGAAGTTTATCGGGGCCGTCATCATCGTCGCATTATTTCTGCTGGGCGTGTTTCTGCTCACCAACTGGAATACGCTGATCATACCGACTCAATTGTCCTTCCTGTTTTTCGACGCAGAATTCCCCGTCGGCTTGATTTTTCTGGGCGTGACACTGGTACTTGCGACACTCCTCATCAGCTACACCCTGATGCTGCGAACCACTATGCTGATGGAAGCACATCGCTACGCCAGTGAACTCCAGGCACAACGCAAGTTGGCGGAGAGCGCCGAGACTTCACGGTTCGACCAACTGCGCGAACAAATCACCCTTGAATTCGCACGGTTGCACACAGCAAACCAGGATACCCGCACCAGCCTCATGGCACATGCCGAAGGCATGGATCAGTCACTCCATAAAATACTCGATGAAGCCACTAACAGTTTGTATGCTTACACGGGCGAAGTGGAGGAAAAGTTGGATCGCGTCCTCGCCGCATTGCCGCCCAGACAGATGCCTTAACCAACCTGAAAGAAAGAAAATGCCTACCAAAGACGAATATGTCCGAAAAATGCACTCGAAGCTGGATCTTTGGAACGCCGAAATCGACAAGCTGGCCGCCAGGGCGAACCAGTCCAAGGCTGAGATGCGCGCGGAGTACGGCAAGCAGATTGAGGAACTCCAGCCAAAACGGGATGAAGCCAAGAATAAGTTAGAGCGGCTGCAAAACGCAGGCGAAGGTGCGTGGGAAGATATGAAGGTGGGCCTGGAAATGGCGTGGGATGCTATCGGCGAGACCGTTGATTCAGCCAAATCCCGCTTCAAATAAATTGCTCCACAAAATTACGCCGCGCGCTGCCTATTGCCAAATCAAAAGTGATATATCAAGGGCGCAAGGAATGCACCCTTGTATTGCGCATTCCACGGTCATTCGGCCACTGATTCCACGCACATCCGGCCAGCCATTCCACGGTGATTCGTCCACCATGTAGTCATTTTCAGCTCTCCCACACCATGCTTGTGCGCAGCTGATTTCCTTTAAGCCCAACAAGCTGCCAAAAAAAAAGCAGTTGGCAGTGATGTTATAATTCCCGCCAGCAAAAATTCCTGCCGTTATGTCACCGAAGTTCGGTTTCACCCCCTCTGGTAAATAAACAGCAAAGGAGTTTTACATGACCAAAAAAATCCGTGTTGGCCTCATCGGCTATGGCAAAGCGGGCAAGGCCGTGGCCAACATACTAAGCACTGACCCGCGTTTCGACCTGCGCTGGATTGCACGGCGCTCGGCAATTGCAGAACCGCAAACGCATCCTGATACTGACATTCCCATTATCAGCATTACGCAGCAGTCGTTCGATGAGCTGTTCGACCAGCATCCGGTGGATGCAGTAGTCGACTTTTCCACTCCTGAAACCTTGCGCGCTTACGGCGAGGCGGTGCGCAAGCGCGGCATCATGCTGGTCAGCGCGATCTCCGCTTATTCGGAAGACGATCTGGATTATGCGCGCAGCTTAGGGCTGGATACACGCGTGATGTGTTCGCCCAACATCACGCTTGGCATCAATTTCCTGATCGTAGCGGCCAAGCTGTTGCGCAAGGCTGCACCGTTTGCCGATGTGGAAATCGTCGAGCAGCATTTCCGCGACAAGCCGGAAATCTCCGGCACGGCACGCAAGATTGCGGAAACGCTGGAAGTGGATGCCGAGCAAATCACGTCGCTGCGTTTCGGCGGGATTGTCGGTCACCACGAAGTAATCTTCGGCTTCCCGCACCAGACCGTGCGGCTGATCCACGATTCGATCCGGCGCGAGGCGTTCGGCACCGGCGCCGCTTTTGCGCTGGAACAACTCGCTCAATGCGGCAACGGCTTCTACAGTTTCGATGACCTGCTGATGCGCGTGATGCGCGCGGAGTTGCTGGAGAAAAAATAATCAGGCCGCTTTTCTGGCAGCTTGCCGGCGTGCGCTAGAATCACCCGCATCCATACAGATTGGAATACCAAATGGGCAACTATACTTTCCTTGACTATCTGCCTTTTTCCAAAGAGCTGTTGCGCGTCATCGTCATCCTGATTTTGGCCTGGTTACTGATGAATCTAAGCCGCAAGCTGATTCGCATGTTCCGCAATTACATGAACTCGCGTGCGGATTCGGCAGAAGAAATCCGCCGTATCGAAACCCTGGCGCGCGTGTTTCGCCATACCACCATCGTGGTGATCTCGCTGGTGGCGGGCATGCTGGCATTGAGCGAGTTGGGTATCTCTATCGCACCCATTCTCGGCGCTGCGGGCGTGGTGGGTATCGCGGTCGGCTTTGGCGCGCAAAGCCTGATCAAGGATTATTTCAACGGCTTTTTCATGCTGCTGGAAAACCAGATCAGGCAGGGTGACGTGGTAGAGATAAGCGGCAAAGGTGGCCTGGTGGAAGATGTCACCTTACGCTATGTCTGCCTGCGCGACTACGAAGGGAACGTCCACTATATCCCGAACGGGCTGATTACCACTGTCACCAATAAGTCGCGCGGTTATGCCTATGCGGTGATCGACGTGAGCATCGCTTACAGCGAAAATATTGACGAGGTCTGTGAAGTCATGCGCGAAGTCGCCGGGCAGTTACGTGCGTCGGAGGCAGTTGGCGCGAAAATACTCGATGATATTGACATCGCCGGGGTGCAGGATTGGGCGGACTCGGCGATCGTGATTCGCTGCCGCTTCAAAACCGTCGCGCTGGAACAATGGGGCGTGCGGCGCGAGTTTTTGCGGCGGCTGAAGGAAGCGTTCGATGCGCGCGGCATTGAGATTCCCTACAATCACATGGACCTGACCATCTACGCCGGGCGGGACAAGCAAGGCAATGCGCCGGTCTTCCGTGTCATCAGCCCGCGCGATGCCGAGCAACCGAAATCAATTGACCCTTAGAACCCTAAGCCGGACAAGCCGGAACTAAAAATGGGAAGCTGTTTTTCCCACCCCTCCCACCACTTTTTCTAAATTGATATAAAGCAACGGGCTGGCTGCAATCCGGCACACCGGCTGCCGGATATTATTTTCCCTGAATTGCCTGGATATGAGCCCTGCTCAGTTTCTGGTACAGGTGAATCTGCCGCTGAAGCGGCCACCAATCGTAAAGAAAAATCTGTAATGGGCGCCACATGGCAACCCAACCGACGATCGTGAGGCTTTCGCGCGCGATGGTGAGGCCGGTATTGGTGCCGAGATTTCCAATGGTATCTGCCACGAACAAACATAACGAGACAAAAACAAGGCCAATGACAAGACTCATACGGCCTTGCCATAGAAAGTATTTCAAGGCGCTGCGTGCACGCTCGGCTTTGTAGGTGAAGTGATTGTGGATCGCTCCGGTCAACATCCCGGTTGGATCACCCTCCGATGGCCACTGTTCAAGGTGAATGGTTATATGGAAACGACTTCGCAGTGCAAATCCTGAGGCCCATGTTTCGATGAAATCCTCTGCTTCCGGATCAAGGTCTTTGTTCAGGAACGGCGTTGGATCCATCGAGTTAAACAACTGCGCAACCTCACGCACTCGTAGTGCCAGGCGGTGGACGGGAGCGAGATGGGCTGATTTTGTCATCGGTGATTTGGATATAGGTTCTTCATTTTCATGAAGGGGTTTGATAGTTTTTTCTTCTCAAAATTTACGTGCCAACGAAACCATATATTTTTATTAACAGCAGCACGCTGGAAGCCACTGCAACGGCCTTGAATCAATCGTCGTTTCCCGTTCAGTCGCGCCGAACTGTCTGCTTAACCGCCGCTCCACGTTCAACTCATGCGATAAATCCACCCGCGCCGCGCCAGCCATTTTTCGATTTCCACGGCAAAGAATACGACGCTGGACAAGACCAGGCACAGCGCAAGTTCCTGCATGCTCAGTGCTTCTGTTTTGAAAATCGGGTTGAGTGCGGGTACGTAAATCGTGGCCATTTGCAGCAAGAAAGTAAAGATAATGGTCGCCGCCATCGCCGGATTGGATAGGAAGCCGATGACGAACAGGGATTCCTTTTCCGAGCGTATCGCCATGATGTGCGCGAGCTGCGACAGGGTCAGCACGGTGAACACCATGGTCTGCCAGTGCGCCGAGCCGCTTTGCAAGGCCCAGGCCTGCACCAGTAAACACATCCCGGCCATCAGCAGACCGACCCAGATCATGTGCTGCCACATGCCGTGTGCGAAGATGCTTTCCTGCAGCGGGCGCGGCGGGCGGCGCATGATACCGCGCTCGGCGGGCTCCGCCGCCAGTGCCAGACCTGGCAAACCATCGGTGACCAGGTTGATCCACAGGATCTGGATCGGCAGCAGCGGGATCGGCAGCCCGAGAAACGGCGCGAGAAAGATCGTCCAGATTTCGGCCGAGTTGGTGGTGATGCCGTAGCGGATGAACTTGCGGATGTTGTCGTAGAGGCGGCGGCCATGGCGCACCGCATGCACGATCGTGGCAAAATTGTCGTCGAGCAGCACCATGTGCGCCGCTTCGCGCGCCACGTCGGTTCCGCCCTTGCCCATAGCCACGCCGATGTCCGCAGCCTTGAGCGCGGGCGCATCGTTGACGCCGTCGCCGGTCATCGCCACCACCTCGCCCCTGTCTTGCAGCGCCCGGACGATTTTGATTTTCTGCGCCGGATCGACGCGCGCATAAACCCGCACGTGCTCGACTTCAGCTTCAAACGCTTCCTGCTCAAGTTGCGCCAGTTCCGCGCCGGTCATCACGCGCGCATCGCCACCGACGAGGATACCGAGCTGGCTGGCAATCGCGCGCGCGGTGGCGGGATGATCGCCGGTGATCATCACCGGCGTGATGCCGGCAGAGATGCACTGCGCCACGGCTTCCTTCACTTCGCCGCGCGGCGGATCGATCAGGCCGGCAAAACCGAGGAACACCAGTTCGTTCTCCAGTTTTTCCGGGCGCGTGCCGTCAGGCAACGCGGGCCAGCGCCGGCAGGCAAAGGCGAGTACGCGCAAGCCGTCGGCTGCCATGAGTTCGGCCTGCTGCAACAGCGCCGCCTGGTCGATGTCCTGTTCACCATCGGTGCCGAGCATGCGCACGCATAGCGGCACGACGGTTTCCGGCGAACCCTTGGTGTAGGCAATCGCGCCTGCATCCGCGCCGTGAAAGGTGGTCATGCACTTGCGTTCGGAATCAAACGGCAGTTCCAGCAGGCGCGGCGATTTCTGCTCCAGCGCGGTTTTGCTGTAACCGGCCTCCTGCGCGGCGTGCAGCAAAGCCGCCTCGGTCGGTTCGCCGCGCGCTTTGTTATGGCGATCCAGGTGCGCATCGTTGTTCAGCGCCAACGCGCGGAACAACGTCGGCCACGGCTCCACCTGCTTATCGCCCTGCACTGCATCCCACAGTGAGCCGGCGGCATAAAGTGCCGTCACATGCATCTTGTTCAGCGTGAGCGTGCCGGTCTTGTCGGAACAGATAAAGGTGACCGACCCCAGCGTCTCAACCGCGGGCAGGCGGCGGATCAGGGCATTTTGCTTGACCATTTTATGCGCGCCCAGCGCCAGTGAGATCGTCACCACCGCCGGCAGCGCCGAGGGGATGGCCGCGACAGCCAGGCTCAGCGCGGTCATGAACATCAGCAGCAGCGGTTCGCCGCGCAGCACGCCGACGGCGAACACCAGCACGCAGATCGCCAGCGCGGCGATGGCAAGGCGTTTGCCCAGATTCGCAAGACGCTTCTGCATCGGTGTCTTGCTTTCGCCGCTCTCGTTGAGCAGGGCGGCGATTTTGCCGAGCTCGCTGTGCATGCCGGTTCCCACCACCAGGCCGCGCGCGCGCCCGTAAGTCACGATAGTGCCCTTGTAGGCCAGGCACAGCTTGTCACCCAGCGGGACCTCGGCGATGGCCAGCGCCTGCGTCTGCTTCTCCACCGCAACCGATTCGCCGGTGAGCGCCGATTCGTCGATCTTGAGCCGTGCCGTCTCGGCGATGCGCAAATCGGCGGGCACCACGTTGCCCGCCTCCAGCAGCACCACATCGCCGGGCACCAGCGCAGAAGCATGAACCATTTCCGTCTGCCCGTCGCGCAGCACTTGCGCGTTCGCCTCGGCCATGCGCTTCAACGCCGCCATGGCGCGCTCCGCGCGGTATTCCTGGATAAAGCCGATCACCGCATTCAGGATCACGATGACCACGATGGCGATGGTGTCGCCCAAATCACCGACGATGCCGGAAATGATCGCCGCGACAATCAGCACAATGATCATGAAATCGCTGAACTGGTCGAACAGCATGCGCCATGGCGAACGTGCGGCTTTTTCCAGCAACACGTTGGGGCCGAACTGCGCCAGCCGCTTTGCCGCATCGTTCGCGCTCAATCCGGATTGCAGGTCGCTCTCCAGCCGTTGCGCCGTCTCGGCGGCGCTCAGCATGTGCCAGGGGTGCTTGCTATTGTCCATGCTGGAAGAGCACCCAGGTGTTGAGGATATACAACAGGAACAGCCCCAGGCTGATCCAGGTCAGACCCAGCATAGTTCGCCCCTGCGGGCGGAACACCAGGCCGACGATCACCAGCGCGCTCATCATCACGGCGGTGAAGGCGGTCAGCGCGTGGCTGGCATCGACATGCGCGAGCAGCGAACCCCTAGTATAAAACACATCGTCCACCGCCAGAATAATGATGTCAAACAGGTTGCTGCCCAGCAGGTTGGCGATGGCCATGTCCAGCGCGCCGATGCGCAGCGCCGAGATTGTGACGGCGGCTTCGGGGGCGGAGGTCACTGCTGCCACCAGCAAGGTGCCGACAAAGCTCTGCCCCCAGCCCATCATGTCGGAAATATCCTTGGCGACAAAGGGCAGCCAGGAGCCCGCCAGCACCACCGCGGTGGCCGCCTGCGCGTAGCCTTTGACGGCGCTGCGTAGCGTGATACCGGGATAACGCTCGGCGCTCGCCTCGACGAATTCGGACAGGGTGCGGCGCTCGTAGCTGTAAACGGCACGCATAGCCACCAGGTAGACCAGCAGGATGAACGGCGAGTAGAGTCCCACATGCCCGAATGCCGGGCTCATTCCCGCATGATCCAGCAGCAGGCTGAAGCCGGCGAAGGCGATCAGCAGTGCGCCCAGCGAAGCTGAAAGTATATGCCCTTGCGCGGCACGACTATATAGGGTCTCGCGCCGGTACAACGCATCCAGCATCACCAGGATGGCAAGATTGAACACCGTGCTGCCCAGCACATCGCCGACAGCAATGTTGGGCGCATTGGCGAAGGTGACGGCGGAAATCCCGGTCACCAGTTCCGGCAGCGATGTGGCGGTGGACAGCAGGATCAAGCCCACCCATGATGCGGAGACGCCGGACTTCTCGGCGATGATGTCGCCATTGCGGGAAAGAAAATAGCCCGCGTAGCCGATGACGGCGAGACAAAGCAGAAGTTGCAACCAGAGCAGCATGTCAGGTACCTCCTTGCCGGGTGGACGGCGGAATAGTACAACAAGCCCGCAATTTGTTTTTTGGGTCGTACCGCATCGATCAGATTCAGGATCGACAAGATCCGCGCACCATCGGGGTGGATGATCGCCTTGTAGGATTAAGCCCGCAAACTGCTGTAAACAATTGGTGGGCTTTGCCGGCCAAGCACCTTGCGCGATTTTTGAGGCAGGCTGTTAACCTGATTCAGCCTCGGATGCCGTATCCTCAGCCTTGGCCTTGCGCGGCACGGTCTTCGGGTCGCAAGTGATCGGGCGGTAGATTTCGACGCGGTCGCCGTCATTGAGCACGGCGTCCAGTTTGCTGACCTTGCCGTATATGCCGACCTTGTTTTTCTCGAGGTCGATCTCGGGAAACTGTCCAAGAATGCCCGAGCGTTCGATGGCGTCCTTGATGGTGGCGCCATCGGACAGGTTTACGTCAAACCAGGCTTGGCGCTGCGGCAGGGCATAAGTGATTCCAATTTTCATTGTTTTCCCCTTACGCGGCGCTGTGTGCGCCGCCCATCTGGATAGCCTTGCCGGCGCGCACGTCCAGTATGCGTTTACCGACCACCAGCAGGCCGAGGGTCAGGAACCCGCCGGGCGGCAAAATCATCATCAAGATGCCGGTATCCTCAGGCAGCAAGCGCATTTCCATGAATTTGAACGCAGGGCCAAACAGCAGCGATGCGTCGGAAAACAGGGTGCCGGTGCCGACGATTTCACGCACTGCGCCGATCATGGTGAGCGCAATGGTAAAGCCAATCCCCATGAACAGGCCGTCCATCAACGATGGTAGCGTCGAATTCTTGCCCGCGAAGGCCTCCAGCCGTGCCAGCGGCAGACAGTTGGACACGATCAACGGAATGAACATGCCCAGCACCTTGTATAGCTCGTGCATCCATGCATTCATGAACAGATCCACCAGCGTCACCATGGCAGCGACGACCAGGATGAAAACCGGAATACGCACCTCCTGGGTGATGTAGTTGCGGAACATGCCGACCAGCATGCTCGATGCGGCCATTACCGCCGCCGTTGCCAGCCCCATACCCAGCGCGTTGGTGGCAGTGCCCGTCATGGCCATGGCCGGACATAGCCCCAGCAACATGGCGAATACGCCATTGTTTTCCCATAAGCCATCCTTGACGATGGTTTTATATTGAGCCATTTTAATGCCCCTCCTTCTTTGTTCCTGCTCCACCCGGTTGCGCTTTGGGTGCGTTCATGTCCATCATGTGCGCCTTGTTGGCCTCAAACAATTCAAGTCCTCTGCGGATGGCATCGACGACGCCACGCGGCGTGATGGTAGCACCAGCCCAATAGTCGAATTGCCCGCCATCTTTCTTGACTTTCCATTTATCCACTGGCGGATTGCCGAGGGACAGACTGTCAAACTTGAGTATCCAGTTGCCTTTCTTGACTTCCATCTTGTCGCCCAGCCCCGGCGTTTCCTTGTGTGAAATAACGCGCACGCCAAGAATTTTTCCCTGTGTGTCGATTCCCATCATGAGTTTTATCTGTCCGGCATAACCCACGCCAAATATTTCGTAGGCCAGGCCGGTTACCTTGCCATCTTTGGTAGCGCGATAGACAGAGATTTCCTTGCCGCCCTCGTTTTTCATGAGGATGGAATCCTCGACCAGATTGTTGTCGTGGATATTGCTGGGAATTACCTGAGCAAGCGAATTCAGCTTATCTTCCAGAGCGCGTGCGGCAATATCTTCCACGGTAATGTGGTTACTGAAAGCAAGTATGACGCCAAAGCCAAGGCAAAATGCACCCAGAATCAGCCCATGGGCAAATGTGCGCTGTTTTTTCATGGTTTTTTCTCCAGCGGCAGCGGTTCACCCTTGCGGTTGCGGCCGAATGCGCGCGGGCGTGTGTATTGATCAATAATCGGGGTCAGAGAATTCATCAGTAGCACCGCGAAAGCGACGCCTTCAGGATAGCCGGCGAAAGTACGGATCAGCCAGATGAGCACGCCACAGCCGATGCCGAATATCAATTGTCCGGTTTTCGATACTGGTGAAGTGACATAATCGGTGGCGATGAAGAATGCCCCGAGGAAGGTGGCGCCGGATACCAAATGGAAGGTGCCGGAGGCAAAGCGTGCGGGATCGACAAGGTGGAATATCGTAGCTATCAGGAACAGGCCTCCCATCACGCTCAACGGAATGTGCCATGAGATGACGCGCTTGGCCATCAGGAACAGGCCGCCCGCGAGGATCAGGATCGCCGAGGTCTCTCCCATACTGCCGGCGCGGTAGCCTAGCATCATGTCCATCAAACCGGGTACATCCGCCATCGATTGAGTCACCGGAATATGGCGTGACAGTTCAGTTTTGATATGCCCCAACGCCGAAGCGGAGCTCACCGCATCGGGCATGTGGCCACCAAAGGTGATGGCGAGTGCATCGAAAAAGCCTGGTGCGCCTGCCGAAAACAGCGGATGCGGGACGATCCAAGTGGTCATCGCTACCGGGAACGAGATGAGCAACACGGTACGCCCCACCATCGCGGGATTAAACACATTCTGGCCAATGCCACCAAAGGAATGCTTGGCCATGGCGATGGCGAAAATCGCCCCCAGCACACCAATCCACCAAGGTGCCCAGGGCGGCAAGCTCATCGCCAGCAACCAACCTGTCAGCAGCGCAGAACAGTCCGCCAGTGTAGCCATCACCGGCTTGCCCGCCAGCGACAGGCAACCCGCTTCGATCACCAGACAGGCGCCGACCGTAACGGTGAACAGCATGATCGCCGGCCAGCCGAACAGGTAGAGGTTAAATAAGGTGGCTGGCAATAACGCCAACAGCACCGTGAACATGGTTTTTTGGACGCTGTTTAAGCCGTGGGAAAACGGCCCGCTCTTTTTCATGATTGCGATACTCATACGTTAGCCTTTTCTTCGATTGCGGCTTTCGCCTCCCCGCTATTGCCTGGCTGGGTAGTGTCTGAAGCGGGTTTACGTGCGGCCAAGGTTGCACGTTTTGCCTCAGTGGCCTTCTCGATGCGGATGGTGCGTACCTCGGCCAGTGTTTTGATACGGTCGTTTTTGTTGCGCTCGCGCTCCAGGTCGTTCAGCACGCCCTTGGCGTAGTTGAAGTAATGCACCAGCGGGATATGCGACGGGCAGACATACGAGCAACTGCCGCATGAGAAACAATCCATCACACCCAGCTTGGCGGCACCCTCCAGCTTATCCTTGCGGATAAAGGCCGCCATATCCAACGGGGACAAACCGCACGGGCAGACAGTAACGCAACTGCCGCAGCGGATGCAGTTTTCAGTCGGGCGGTCGTTGATCTCTTCGGCGGTAAGCGCCAAGATGCCCGAGGTGCCCTTGACCACCGGCACTTCCAGGCTGGGCAACGGCGATCCCATCATCGGTCCGCCATTGACCACACTCTCGGGGCGCTCAGCAAAACCACCGCAGAACTCGACCAGGTCGGAGACACTGGCTCCGATCGGCACCAATACGTTATTGGGTTCGCGTATCGCGCCGCCGCTCACCGTCACAACGCGTGCGACCAGTGGACGTCCAAAACGGACTGCGTGATGTACTGCGCGCGCGGTAGAGACGTTATGCACCACGATGCCAAGATCGGCGGTGAGCTTGCGTGCCGGCGTCTCAAGACCGGTGATCGCCTGCACCAGATGGCGCTCTGATCCCATAGGGTACTGCACCGGCACACCAACCACTTCGATATTGGAAAAAGCGGATGCCGCCTTGGTCATGCTCTCAATGGCCTGCGGTTTGTTCTGCTCGATGCCAATGACAATCCTGGGAGTGCCCAGCGCATGAGCCATGATACGCGCGCCATCGATGATTTCGTCTGGATACTCGCGCATCACCCGATCGTCGCAAGTCAGGTAAGGCTCACACTCGGCACCGTTAAGTAGCAGGGTATCGAGTTTTTTCTGATCGCCGAGATTCAGCTTGATCGCCGAAGGAAAGGCGGCACCACCCATACCGACGATGCCCGATTGGGATACGCGTTCGTTGATCGTATGCGCATCTACTGCAAAAGGATCGGCAATGGGTTCGGGCAGTTCAGCCCATTCGTCCTTGCCATCGGGTTCGAGGATGATGGTGGTCTGCGGCAAACCGGAAGGGTGCGGCGCAGTCACTTCGCTTACTGTCCTGATGCGTCCAGATGTAGGCGCATGCTGCGACGCAGACACCGTACCCTGGTTGCGCGCGATCATCTGGCCTTTTTTGACCATCTCGCCTGCGGCGACCAGCACTTCGGCTGGCGCGCCGATATGCTGCTGTAACGGAATGTAGAGCGCGGCTGGCATCGGCATGACAACGATGGCCTTCTCGCTGGTCAGTTCCTTGCGGTATTCCGGGTGTATGCCGCCGAGAATCGGGAAAAGTTTCATCTGTGACTGCTCCTTTAGTGCGCGTGGCCAACTTCTGGCTTGGAGTGCGTATTTTCAATTTCGGGCTTGGGCCAATGCCAGTTGCGCAGCGTCACCTTCACCGGAACCATCACGATGGCATCGGTAGGGCAGACCGGGACACATTTGCTGCAACCGTGGCAGGCATCGACAATAATCGTGTGCATCAGCTTGTTGGCGCCCATGATGGCGTCTGTCGAGCATTCCCTGATGCAGCGCGTGCAACCGATGCACAAGTCCTCGACGATGAAGGCGTGTTCTGGGAGCTTCTCTTCATGATCCGAGGTATCGGCGGTGACGCCCAACTTCTTGGCCAACGCTTCGATTGTTGCCTTGCCGCCAGGCGGGCACAGGGTTACTGCCGCCTCGCCTTTTGCCAACGCTGCCGCGTACTGACTACAGCCGACATAGCCACACTGGCCGCATTGCGAGCCGGGCAGCAATTCCTTCAATTCTTCTTCCAGCGGGTTTTCTTTAACGGCAAGAAATTTTGCCGCCAAACCAAGCAAGGCGCCCAGAATAATACCCATTACCGTAAGACTGCCGATCGCGATCCACATAATCTATACCCTCAGTTCATCACGCCGTCATACCGGAGAAGCCCATGAACGCCAGCGCCAGCAGACTGGCGACAATAAAGCCGTTCGGCGGGCCCGCAAACAGGCGGGGAATGTCGGCCAGCGCCAGCCGTTCGCGCAATCCGGCGAACATGACCATCACCAGACTATAGCCTACTGATGAAGCAAAACCGAACAGCGTAGCGCTGATAAAATTCATCTTGTGCTCGACCAGCAGAATGGCAACGCCCAGTACCGCACAGTTGGTAGTGATCAGCGGCAGGTAAATACCCAGCATCTGAAACAGCGGCGGGGACACTTTCTTTACGGTCAATTCGGTGAACTGCACGGCGGCGGCAATCACCATGATGAAGGTGACCGTGCGCAGATAGCCCAAACCGTAGGGTTGCAGCAGATAAGTTTCGACCGCCCAGTCGGCCATCGACGAAACGGTGATCACGAAGGTGGTCGCCATACCCATGCCGACGGCAGTGTCGATACGCGTGGTGACGCCCATGAACGAACACAACCCAAGGAAACGGGCCAGGATGACGTTGTTGACCAGCGCCGCGCTTATGATTAAAAGTGCATATTCTTTCATTTTGCTATCCCTTGCCTACTTATGAATTGCACGTTTCGCCCATACTGGCGCGGCGAATAAAACGGGGGGCGAGTTCGCCCCTCTCCATCAGGCGAGCGGCCCTGATGCGCGACAGCCACAGTCCGAGTACGAGACCCGAGAGCATGGCTCCCATAGTGACAAAATCATTGCCAGCCACCGACTGCGCCAGCGCTCCGGCACTCAGCAAGGTGGCAAGCGGAATGACATAGGCGGTGACAGAAGCCCTGAGTACCGCATTCTCGTTAATCCCTACCACCACCCGTTCGCCGACACTCAGGCCGGCATCGTTAACAAGCTGAAAGCGGCGTTTTTCCAAACGGCTGGCCACGGTACCAATGCCTTTTGACCCGCATGCGGCTGCGGATGAGCAGCCGCCGCAACTGGAACCCGGCTCGGGTATCAACCAGGCCGTATTGCCTTCCACCTCCACCACTTGGGCGATGCCCTCGGCCATGGTGGGAGCGCTGAAGTCTGTCGTCGTGTGTACAACTCCACCCATGATCATGCCTCCACGGTTGAGACTACGCCCTCGGGCGTGACGTAGATCGCCTTCTGCCCTCCGGCAGCCTTGAGAATAGCCTGGCGGCGCTCGACCGGTGCCATCAGCATGGCGGTCGAAAGTCCGTCGGCGATGCTGCCGGTGTCTGCCACCACCGAGACCCCCAGCAGCGCCGGCGCGGTGCGTCCGGTGCGGGTGTCGATCAGATGCGTGAAGGCACTTGCGGAATCGAACAGTGTGCCGTAACCGCCCGAGGTGGAGATACACTTGTCCACGATATCCAGCGTCACGACCGAACGGCTCGGGTCGGCGGGGTTGGCAATGCCGATGCGCCAGGCGGTGCCGTCCGGCTTGGCCGACAATGCGCGCGGCTCGCCCATGTCCACCAGCATGCGGTCAAAACCGTGGGCGCGCAGCACATCGGCAACGCGGTCGGTGATATAACCCTGCGCGCCGCTGTTCAGCGTCAGTCCCATGCCGGGACGGTCGAAGGAGACCCGGCTGCGCCCGGCATCCACCTCGACTGCGCGCCAGTCCACCAATGCGAGCGCGGCAGCGAGATCGCGCGGCGCCGGTCCGGCAGGGTCTGGGTTGCTTGCGGTGAAGTGGCGAAAATAGGTTTGCCACACCGGCTGGATGGTGGGGTCATAGACGCCATCGCTGATCTTGGCCAGCGACAAGGCGCGGGTCAGCATCGCGATGAAATCGTCCGGCGCATTTTCGAGCACGCCTTCGCGGTTGAGCATCGAGATCGAGCTGTCCGCGCGGTAAACGCTGAAAATCGCCTCGAGGCGCTTCAGTTCGCCCAGCCCGGCAGTAATGGCGGCACGGGCCTGAGCCTCGTCGGTATGGTAAAGCTGGATGGAAGCCGGCGCGCCCAGCGCGGTGCCTTCCCAGCGCACCGGATTGGCCTGACTGCCTCCCGCCTTCAGCAACAGCGGCAGGCCGGCGGCAGCGGCGACAAAAGTAATAAAGCGACGGCGAGACATTACGGCAGACATAAGGGCGACCTCAGGA
>Ga0209211_10002586_pt1 | contig 30934 bp, 30 predicted proteins | sample RifGroA2_FD_183992 | JGI IMG/M metagenome (GOLD analysis project Ga0209211, IMG submission 183992) | Groundwater microbial communities from Rifle, Colorado, USA - Groundwater A2 (SPAdes) (version 2) | ecosystem: Environmental > Aquatic > Deep subsurface > Groundwater | place: Rifle, Colorado...
GCTTACCACCTGCGTAAGACGATGCCGAGTCACCCATCCTTCAGGAGCTTGTTCATGCTCCGTCGCCAACTCCTGCAACCGCCAGACAATCTCGGGACCATAATGGAGTACGGGGTGGCCCGTGCGATCCAGATAGGTCTTGACGTCACGTCCTTCGACAAGCGAGAGTTCCGTCATTCTTTGAGAAATCCATGCTTGAGATTTCCCCAGCGCCATGAGACCACCCGCTGTCATCCACCCATCGGGAGCTCGTTCGTATTCCTGAGCCAGTTCTCGCAATCGCCGAACCATCTCTGGACTATAATGAGACGCTGGCTTGTTTGAGGCATCAAGGAACGATTTAACATCTCGCCCTTCAGTGGGGGTAAGCTCTTTGAGCTTATTCCCAATCCAAATAGGAGATTTTTCGAGAACCGAAACCAGACGGTGAATCGTCATCCACCCTTCGGGAGCATGTTCGTATTTTTTCTGCGCCAGTTCTCGCAACCGCGCGATAATTTCAGGACTGTAATGAGGTGCAAGTTGATTATTATGCACGCCGAAATAGGAACGCACATCTTTTCCTTGAACAGGCGAGAGACTCTGCATAAATCTCTCCGCTCTTGCATAGATGAGCCCCGTCTGCTGTTTAATACCCGTCATCGTCATCCACCCTTCCGGAGCTTGTTCGTATTCCCGAGCCAGTTCTCGCAATCGCCGAACGATTTTGGGACTATAATGTACATGCGTATGATGAGCTTCCGTCAAATACCTCCGGACATCTACTTCCGCGATGAGAGTCAATTCTTTGATTCGGGTTTGAATCCAATTTTCGGACTTTTTTAAAATTTTCGCAAGACTCCTAATCGTCATCCAGCCTTCGGGAGCACGTTCATGTTCATGCGCCAGATCCAGCAACCTCTGGAACATCTCGGGGCTGTAGTGAAACAACTGCTGGCCATTCGAGTTGAGGCACATCCTGACATCCCGTCCTTCAACAGGAGTGAGTTCTGCAAGTCGAGATTGAATCCACTCATTGGACTTGTGTAAAACCTTTCGAAGACTGTAACTCGTCATCCACCCCTCGGGAGCCGGTAGAATGGCTTCTTCCTCTCTGTCGGCTGGGGCAGTGGAATCTTCTTTTTTCGCCGCGTCGGCCTCCTCGCCGGCTTCCTCTCTCGAGGGCTCTGCGGCGTATGGACGTTCGATCAGTTCCCGCAGATCTTCGACATAGCTTTCCATGCTTCCACGGAACTCAAGAACGGATACGAGTTCGGGGTGGCGCTCTTGTAGATCGCGGAGATCGTCTTTTCGGCTTCGAAGATACTCTTGCGTTTCTCGATCATTTTGAACGAAGTGGATCACATAAGTTGCATTCCTCTCCTCATCATTCACCAGCAGAAGTTTCCTCCGTTCTTTAAGCACGAATGCCACATAACTCAAGCGGCGAACCATCCTTTCCGTCGTCGTCCCGTCAATGAGATCGTATGGTTCGCTCATTTGGCTCAAGAGATCAATGACCGCTCTTGTCCGATGAATAACTTCCGTCTCCCGATAGGGCTCCCCGCCTTCTCCGGAATGAATCTCTCCGTCCCCGGGAGGAAGGATGACATCCTGCGTCGGACGATAGGTATCAGGGAGACGAGAAAAACGGCCTGCGCTTCTTTGATCATGGGCATATCGCCTCACATCAAACCGAAGCACGGAGCCTTTCCTTGTTTTCTCTTCAATGAGATACAACTCCGCATCTAAAAGAGCTGCGATGCGTCGGAGCTTGATACCAGGCGCGGCAAGAAGCGCAAGAAGACGACTCTGAAACGCCGCTTCCGCTTCGGAAGAGACGGCGTGCTCAATGGGCGACGGGTATTCTCGTCTCATGTTCATAATGGTTATCTAGCGCTCCACGTCAATCTCCTCCTTCTTTTCCTTCATAAACGCGAGCCAGCCTTCAATGATTTGAATCGCCATCTTGAAGGGGGCCTCCACGATGAAATCGAGAAAGAAGAGGAAGATGTTGATGCGGGGAGCGCGCATGGAAATCCACCGGCCTGCTCGGATCACCGGCAGAGTGAAGAAGTCTCCAATCGCCATGAAGATCCCGCTCTTGCCTGGCACGATCACGAGTTCCCGCTTGGAGCGTCGGATCGTGATGCCCAAGAACATGACGAGTGAAAGGAAGAGAAGGAAGAGGAGAATTGAGAGCGCGTTAAAATGAAACGTCAGAAGAAGAACGATGATGAGGCCGTAGCTGAAGAGGAATGTGAGCGCGTAGAGCAAGTTGAAGAGAAATCCCGCCGTGCCCTGCGCCCACGGTTTTTTGACTCGGACTTTGAGCTCGAACCCCTTCGTGCCATCCATCCCAAGCGAAGTCGAAGGGCCGGAAATCATTCCCGTAACACCCTCCACGAGAAGCTCCGTATTCTTTTTTTCCGGAATGGTTCCCGTAAGTCCCAGAATAACCAGAAGGACGGGATGAAAAATGATGTTGACGAGAAGCGGCACGTAGTTGCTCTCTTTCAGCACGAAGACCTCGTAGGGAAGTTCAATGATGAAGGCGAGGACGAGCTTCGTGAAAAAGAGAAAGACGACCGCTCGCAGAACGAGGCGCATGAGACGCGCGCGGAACACTCCGTAACGGCTCTTCGCCGCCTTCTTCACCGCCTCCTCAAGCGCGGAGGGATTGCCCGCGAGTTCTCCAAACGCCTCCGCGTCTTTCGTAAGAATGTCATGCAGGACTTTGAAGAGCACCATTTTCCGGCGCAACATGCGCGCGACGGGCTCGCCCATGGCATGAAACAACTCACGTTCCACGGCCTGATGCACAACCGAGAGATGTTCTGCGATCTCCGTCACGAGCGCGCCGTCTCCTTTGGACCAAGTCGGATAAAACAAGTGAAAGATGCGGAAGCGCAGAGTCGCCTGATTGGACTTGAGAAGCGTCCTGTGAACGCCGATGAACAGTTGAAGATCCTTCTCCTCTTCGCTCAACTCGAGCTTCTCCGACCAGTCCACATGCGTTTTGAGCGTTCCGTACGCAAAGCTCACGAGGGCTTCTTCGCGGCGAGGCGGAACAAGCAAGTACTCCAATTCCGTCGAGAGAAGATCGAACAGCCATGAGGAAAGACGCTTGGAATCAGGGTTCGCTTCAGCCGCTTCAAAGAGCGGCACATATTTCTGGAGCACGGCGGCCGCTTCTCGTTCACGGACAACCGGAATCGCTTTGTTGGGAAGATAGCGTGCCCAGATGAGTTCTTGCAGAAGCTCCTTCGCGACCCGCTCCGGCATCAAATCGTCGGAGAGGCGGCGGCGAAGAATGCGACGAATGGCGTTGCGACGCAGAAGATGCGCTTCGGAATACTCGAGCGTGTTGCGGATCACCTCGTACACGGACGCGGCGCGCCGAACAAGATCGTTGACGGCGATCGTTTCCCCTTCAACCGGCAGAGCTTCGCGAGCGGCGGCGGCGCGATAGGCCGAAATGAGCTGTGTCAAGCGCTGGTTCATACGATGAGAGGCAGGGAATGAATGGGTAAGTTTTCTCCAAACACGACGGATTCGATGCGATACACGCCGTGCGTCGGCGCTTCAATATAGCCGTTCCATGCCATGCGGGCAAACGCTCCGGACGCGATCCAATCCAAAAGCCACTCGTTCGCATAGCGCGGATCTTCCTCATACACACCGCCTCCCACTTGCTCAAGCCACTTGCGGTTAAACTCCTCCTGGGATCCAACCGGAGGCGCCATGAGAATGGGGAGACCGAGACCGGCGTAGAACGACAGCTCGGATGGTTTCGTCCAAAGGATGTCCGTGTCGTTTAGAAAACGATGAAATTTTTTGAAGTACTCCGCGCGTTCTTTGTAGACGCTGACAACAAGCGTCTTGCCCAAAACAGAACTAAGGCGAAGGCGCCGAGCTTCCTCTATGAGCCGCTTGCCCAACGCGGGACGCGCGCCCGCCATGAGGTGCAGCCGCAACGTTCCTCGGCGCAAAGGATGAGACAGGCTTTTCAAAATCGTCTCCGCCAGCCGCTCCTGCGCGCCCGCTCCTCCGATGGCAAACATCACGGAGGGCACATGCCCGTTTTTCTTCATGGGACAGACGCCCTTACCCAAATGCGCTTCCAGTGTGCGTTCGTTGTGAGAGCGGAAGATGCCTTGCGGATCCAAGGCGCACATTCGACGCACGAGCGTCTTCTTGAGAATCGGGGCATCAACGCCGCCGATCAGTTCTGGCGGAAGCGGAAAGCCGGTGAGAAAAATGCGGTCGCCGCGCACGCCGTAGAGCTTCAAGCGTTCCGCGCACCGGCCGTTGCCCACGATGTAGTTGATGCGGCTCTTCTTGGGATCCATCGGCGCCCACGCGCGAGAGATATCCGTATCCGTCGTCACGCACCAAATGTCTCCCGGATAATCGAACTCCTCGGCCATGAAGGCGACAAAGAAGAACGTCGTGATGATGGGCACGGGCTTTTTGGCAAGCGTCTCGATGAGGTGCCGCCCAAGCCCGATCTTGATCGCCGCATACATCTGGCGCAGTTGAAGCGACGGCTTCGAAAGGTCTCGGCGAGGATAGAACGGACGGATCTCCTGCGTCTTGTCCACAAGGAGCTCGAACATAAGATCGCCCACGAGCGGGATGGATTTCGTCCGAGACATCGTTTCGTAAAACTCGCGGCTCTTGCGCCAGAGTTTGCGATCGCGCTCGGGAATGCCGGAATAATTGTTGGCGACAATGATCCCCTCGCCCTTCACGGCCAAGTGTTCGAGCGAACGCGCCGGCCGCTCGTGTCCGTAGCCCATGTCCGCGGCAACGATGTGCGCTGAATGATGGTCGTGCATAAGACTTTATTATAGCAGACGAGACTGTTACAATGTGTGCACATGTCTTCGACAAAACATGAGTTGACTCAAACCGCGCGCGAGTGGAAAGAACTTCAACACGAGACACCCATCGGGCTGCACGCCGCCTCGCTCTCGCTGAACCTCCTCTTCAGTCTCTTCCCGCTCCTCCTTGTGATCGTCAGCATCTTTGGCGTCCTCAACGCCTCGCCGGTGCGCGCGCAGATGATCCTCGGCTACGTGAGGCCGTTCGTCCCGCCGGATGTCTTCGGACTTTTGGCGGATGTCTTTGTCAAGTTTCTTCAGACAAGTTCCGTCGGCGTGTTTTCCATCGGCTTTCTCTTGCTCCTGTGGGCGGCAAGCAGAACCATGCGGGGCGTCACGGGAAGCCTTGATCGCATTTATCGTAATGAGACGCGACGGCGCTGGGCTCTTCGCTCCGCCATTGCCGCCGCCGCAACCGTTCTGCTCGGGTTGTTCTTTTTTATCGGATCCAACCTCCTTGTCTGGGGAGATCTTTTCGCTGCCTGGGTTGCCTCACACACCTTTGTTCCACGCGAGCTTTCATTCCTCCTCTCAAACCTTCACTGGCCAATGCTCTTCCTCCTCGCCCTCGGAGCCGTTCTTCTCGCTTATAAATTTATTCCCAACCACGACGTGAAGACAACGTGGCGGCATCACCTTCCCGGAGCTCTCACGGCAACCTTCGCGTGGATCATCGGGAGCCTCCTCTTTAACCTCTACTTGAGCTCTACCTCGAGGTTTGAGATCTACGGCGCGATCGGACTTTTCATCGTCCTCATTCTCTATATCCAGCTCGTAAGTTACGCCTTCCTTCTCGGTGCGTATCTCAACAGTGTCTGGGAAGGCCTGCGGCATCGGAATTGGTTGGGACGGATTTGGGAAGGGATGCGAGGAGGGCGAGCGAACTTTTGACAAAAAGAATAAAAAGTGATATTATTTTCTCAATTAATGAAGAGATTGGTAAGTCTCTATAAAACTTCCAGAAAGAAAAGGAGGCTGGGATGCAAGTGTCCCAATGCGTCGTGCCGGGAGAAGGCGTGTTTCTGCTCCTGTGCAACGCACCGATGTGCGAGATGAGGAGCAAGGTCGTGGAAGTCGGGCGACAACTTCCAAACCACACAAAGAGGATCCTCCATTTCAACGTAGAGGTGAGAATCCTCCTCGTCTTCTTCCGCACAAACTAGCTCTGTGGGGCGCCCCAAGCGGCGCCCCACAACAACACTTAATTAATCGTTTAAAATAGTAATTCTATGAGCGGAGAAATTCGTAACCCGGCGGAGGAAGCGGCGGCACGAGAAATGGCAGCAAAAAAGCAGGAGGCAGAGACAGAAGTGGCCAATCCAGTATCACTACTCGATAATGTCGATGAAGAGGGGGAGCCAGAGAAGCCATTCGATCTAGCCGAACTTGTTCAGCACTTGAGCGTATTTCTTAATGGTTCTTCGGTCGAAACCGTCTCGATATCGAGGTTTGAAAAGATGGGTGGTCGATTAGAAGATGGTGAGGCACAGCTTGTCGGTACGCGCGGTGCCGTCGGCGAAATTTTCTATCGAAAAGGATCTGATGTACACCGCGTTTATATTTCATCCAAGGAGACGAAGAGTCTTGGGTTCAGGGGAGGTCATGATCGTGAGAATGCGGTGACGGCACTTAACGAACTTGGATTTAAGAGCCAGCTAGTGGGCCCATTGGAGAGTCCTCCTTTGATAAACGCATTCGATCAGTCCCTCCTGAAATTTGTTGCATAGAATGAATAAGATCAAACAGCAGAGCTTCCCGTGGTCATGGTTTTGGTTCTCGATTCTTTGCGGTAGGAAAGAAGAACCCACGCCCTTGACGCCGGTGCCATGAGACGGTATCTTACCGCGCGTATGGCAAACACCTGCGCAATCACCGGCAAACGGACGACGACGGGACACAACGTCAGCCACTCCAAGTGTGCGACGAATCGCACGTTCAAACCAAATCTGCAGAAAAAGACGTTGATCAATCCCGCCACCGGACGTCCCGTAAAGCTCACCGTCTCCGCCCGAGGACTCCGGACATTCAAGAAGTGGGTCAAGGAGGGAAAGAAAGTTGATCTCACCAAGTTTACCCGAACGACCGATGGGTCGGGCGGGCTCTCCGCTTAAGCCAAAAAACATCCACGGATCTTCCGGGAGTGTTTTGTTTATGGAATATCCCAATAAACCTTGAAAGTACGGCTAACCTTTCAATTGAAAGGTTAGCTAAGGAGTGACCCCAGTTCCCTTTAAGGCCTCCGCCGAGCCCGAATATCGCGAGCGTGAAGATGATCCAAGTACGCTTGCGTGGCCATGTGTCGCACACAACTCGGCGTATACCGGTATAGCCATTTGCCAAAACGTCCATCTGTGTGTGGAATTCCAAACAAATCTACATACGGATGCGGCTGTCCTGTGGCCATACGAGCCAAAAGTTCACCGGAAAGAAACCCAAGGATCAACCCATGACCATTGTAGCCTCCGGCCAGATAGACGCCGGGTTCGACTTCACCGGCATAGGGGAGCTCGTCATCCGTAACACCAAACGATCCCCGCCACAGATAGTCAATCCGTGGATAGGGTATGGTGAAGGTCTCTTCAAAAACGCGGCGCATCAGAGAGCGATCCATAGGGACATGCGAAGTGTGAGAGAGTTTTGACGAGCGCCCGGATCCAAACATGATCCGGCGATCGGGTAATCGACGAGCGTACTCAAAGAGAGGAAACTCATTCCAAAGAAGTTCTCCTTGTGTCCAACCGGGCACGATATCAACCGGCTCCGTCACCGCAACCGTTTCGGTCACACTCACAAGCGGAACACGACCTGAAAGCCACGCTCCGGCATCATTATCCGAACACAGAAAGAGACAACGCGCCGTAAGCGTTCCTTGACTTGTCCGTACAACCATCACGTCACCCTCGCAATGGTATCCTTCATACGCAACCTCTTCTACCAACGTGCCGCCATTGGCCACCACTGATCGCGCAAGACCAAGAGCCAATTGATAAGGATCCACGACCGCATGACCAGCTGAAAGCAGACCCGCACGCAGACGCAGAAAGGCAAAACGATCCGTAACCTTCTCCCCATTCAGCCACTCCACCGGAACGTGAAGGGTACGCAACATTTCAAATTCATCACGAGCGCTTCTGACGCTTTCGATCGTCGTCCCAAATGCAAGAGCTCGTACGGACTGCCAGTCGCAATCAATCTTCTCTTTCAACACGGTGTCTCGAAGAAGATCTCCTCCATACGTCAGCGCGTCAAAAACACGACGAACAAACCCAAGTCCGCGCCGACGATAAAGTTCGACATAATCTGATCCGACTTCTCCCGTAAGCATCCCCGTAGAATGACCCGTCGCCCCTTGCCCGACGCCTGCGCGTTCAAGCACAACCACGGACCGACCCGCTTGAAGCAAGTGGTAAGCCGTTGAAAGTCCCGCAATACCGCCGCCAACCACAACGGTATCCGCGGATGCGGGCAAGACGGAAGAAAAGACCGGTACATGATTCGCTTTCTCAATCCAATAGGACTCCTCCTGCATATGACTTTTATTCCTGACGTTCAATGTCAAGAACTTCGATGTCGAAAATCAGCGTTGAGTTTGCCGGAATGGAGCTGACGGATTGATCGCCGTAACCGAGACTCGGCGGGATGGTGAGGACGCGGCGCTCGCCGACTTTGACACCTTGGAGACCGTACTCCCAGCCTTGGATCACGCGGTTTTCTCCAAGCGTAACGACAAAAGGAGTTCCGCCGCGCGATGAATCGAACTCGGTTCCGTTCTCAAGCGTCCCTGTATAGTGAACCGTAAGACGGTCGCCGTTTTGAGCCTCAAGCCCATCCGCCCCTTCCGAGAGAATCTCGATACCGATATCAGCGATCGGATTAGGTTGGCCTGTGCGTTGATCGGACACGTCTTCCTCGACGGCGTCAGAAACCGGCTCGGGAGCAGAAACCTGACGGTTGCGAACAAGATAATTGACGATGAGCGCCGCGATCAAGATGAGGATCGCAAGGGGGATAAGGGACATGGGATGGGTGAGTTTCATAATTAGACAACAAGAATGATGGGAGTATAATAACCGCATTCACCCCAATAAGACAACCCCGGCGCCCATGGGCGCCGTATGAAAAAACTTGTCGTCGTAAACTACCCGAGCGACTGGCACGCGCACGTCTCCGGCGTTGATGTCGTCTCCGTACGGTCCTATTTGACGGATCCTTCCTACCATGACATGCGCAATGTGCGCGTTTTTAATTTATCCCGCAACTACTGGTACCAGTCTTCCGGCTACTACGTCTCCCTCCTAGCCGAAGCGCGCGGACACAAGGTGATTCCGAGTGTCACGACCATCCAGGATCTGAAATCCGCCAGCATCGTGCGCACCATGTCGGAAGATCTCGATACAATGATCCAGCACAAGCTCTCTCGCCTCAAGTCAAATAAATTCGAGTTGAGCATCTACTTTGGCAAAAATTTAAGTCCACGCTATGACGAGCTGTCGCACAAACTCTACGGCCTCTTCCAAGCGCCTCTGATGCGAGCCCATTTTATCTTTCAGCGTAAGTGGATCCTACAAAGCATCACGCCTATTTCGGCCAAGGATATTCCTGAATCGCATCTCCTCTTTGTCCAGAAAGCCGCCGGAGCCTATTTTGGCCGTCGTCACTACGAACGCCCTCGCGCAAAAAAGTCTCCTTACGACCTCGCTATTCTGGTCAATGATGACGACCCTACCGCTCCGTCCAATAAGCCGGCGCTTCAGCGTTTCGCAACAGCCGGAGAGCGCGCGGGTTTCGACGTTGACTTCATCACGAAGGCCGATTACGACCGTCTGCCTGAATACGACGCCTTGTTTATCCGAGAGACGACGGCCGTGGGACATCATACCTACCGCTTCGCCAGAACCGCATGGAAAGAAGAAATTCCTTGCTTGGACGATCACCTCTCCATCATGCGCTGTGCCAACAAAGTGTATCTCGCCGAGACGCTTGAGCGGGGACATCTTCCCATCCCAAAAACGCTCATCGTACACAAAGAGAACCGCGACGCGGTCGCGGGATGTTTCGGCAGATTTCCGATCGTCCTCAAACAACCCGACAGTTCGTCTTCAAAAGGCGTAAAGAAAGTCGCGGACGAGATCGAGCTCAAAATCGAGCTCGACCGGCTCTTGTCGGATTCCGATCTTGTGATCGCGCAGGAATTCATCCCTACGCCGTTCGACTGGCGCATCGGCGTTCTGGAAGGCCGCGCGCTGTATGCCTGCAAATACTTCATGGCGCCGGGACACTGGCAGGTGCTCAACTGGAAAAAATCGGGACAGGCGGGAACGGTCGAGACGATCGCCGTCGAAGAGGCTCCCAAGGCGGTCGTCGAAGCGGCCGTGAAGGCGGCGTCTCTCATTGGCTCAGGATTTTACGGTGTGGATCTCAAGGAACAGAATGGCCGCGTGTACGTGATTGAAGTCAACGACAATCCCAACGTGGACGCCGGCGTGGAAGATCGGGTCATCGGCACCCAGCTTTATGACGACATCATCGGTTACCTGCGCCGCGGCGTGGACGCCGTTTATAAAACCGCACCCCTATGAGGCCTTTCGGATTGTTTGAACGTTTCGGACTCGAGCTCGAATATATGGTCGTGGATCCGAAACACTGGATGATCCGTCCGATCGTGGACGAGGTGCTTTCGGCGCGAGCCGGCATGACGGTTTCAGATTGGCGCGACGGCGAAGTGGAATGGTCGAACGAACTCGTGAACCACGTCGTAGAGATCAAGGTCGCGCAACCCGTCTCCTCGCTTGAAGGAATCGAGCGCGTCTTTCACGAGCGCATCCTCGCCATGCGTCCGTCGCTTGAGAAACTTGGCGCCACGCTTCTGCCCGGCGCCATGCACCCGTTTATGGATCCAACCTGCGAGACGAGCATCTGGCCTCATGAGAGCCGTGAAATCTACGAGCTCTACGACCGCATCTTCAACTGCCAGCGCCACGGCTGGGCGAACGTGCAGAGCGCTCACCTCAACATCTCCTTCCAAACCGATGAGGAGTTCGCGCGTCTTCATGCCGCCGTGCGCGTCCTCCTTCCTCTCCTCCCCGCTCTCTACGCCGCCTCCCCGATTGCCGACGGACACACGACAGGGTTCGCCGACACGCGCCTCGACTACTACCGCACCAACCAAGAGCGGCTTCCTCCGCTCGGAGGAGACATCATCCCTGAACGCGTATGGAGCGAGGCCGAATACGAGCAGGAAATTTTTGAACCGATCAACAAGGCGATCGCACCTCTCGATCCCGAACACGTCTTAAGCAAATACTTTTTGAATTCCCGCGGCGCCATCGCCCGTTTCGACCGCGGTTCGATCGAGATTCGCTTGAACGACACGCAGGAATGCCCGCGAGCCGATGCGGCATTTGCGCGTCTCGTCATTTCCGTTCTCAAAGCGCTCGTGCGTGAAGACTGGAGCTCACGAGATACTCAAGCCGGATGGGAGACGAACGAGCTGAAGGCTCTGCTCCTTGCAACAATCCAAGATGCGCGGCATGCCAAGATCATGGACGGCCGTTTTGCGGAACTCTTCGGTTTGCCGCACAGGAAAATGAAAGCCGGAGCAATTTGGAAACATCTGATAGAAACCGTGGGGACGGCGGACGACGCGGACGTCTACGAGACATATCTGGAGCATGGGACACTCTCGGAACGGATGCTTGGAGAAGTCTCAAAGACGCCCAGCCGCGACGAGCTCAAAACACTATGTCAAAAGCTGAACGCCTGTTTGTTTGAGAACCGAATGTTGATTCCCTGAAGCTTCTCTGAATCCTCACGAAAAAATCGCATCCATGAGATCAAATCCGAGAGTAGCAGACATACCAAGAAGTCCGGGGGTGATGAAGATGACAAGGGCGAGGAAGAGAACAAACCAGGCAAAGACACGAGCCGGCCATCCGTAGAGATCCACCGTCGTCGTTTCAGAAAACACGCCAATGTAACGCTTGACGACGCCCTCGACCGCCTCAAGCGCGAGCCAGACACCCACAAAGAACCAGAGCCAGAAAAGGAAGAAGAGGTTCTCCGTGAAGGGAACAAGAATAACAAGGAGCATGGCGTAAACGCTCCAGCGCTTCACGCGCCCAAGACGAGCGACGAGAGCTTCCTTGCGGGGCGTCATGCGCATGAGCTTTGCTCGCTCGGTTTGAGTCTTCGGTTCTGTCGGAAGCCGTTCATAGCGTTTTGCCTTGAGGTCGAACTTGTGCAGACGAATCCAAGCCCACGTTTTCTCATCGAGTTTCTTCAATGACTTTGTATCCAGCCGGCTCACCATGCCAAGCAAATGAAACCCGCTTGATGTTTCGTCCGGCTCGTCAAGATACTTCCATCGCTTCCCTTCCATGCGCCGAAAGGTTCCCCATGCGATGAGGATCCCGAGCGCGGCTCCGCCGAGGCCGAAGGAGAGTTGCGCGAAGGCGGTAGCAACCGATTCGGCGGAGGCAAAATAGGCAAGGAGAAACAACCCGAGAGTAAGCATAAACCCGACGGCAAGTCCGACTCGTCGAGATCGGCGCAATTCATCATCGAACACGAAGGCCGCATAAGCTTCCGGTACCACGCCATGCTCCTTGAGAACAGCAAGCGCCCCCGCATCGCGCGCAAGGATGGATGAGAGTTCTTGGACGATGTTCATAGATGTCCATTGTATCATGCTGTGATAGAATCCCCATCGTTATGATCTCTGCTTTCATTCTCCGAGAACGAGCGTACCTGTCCCAACTCCGCCCCGAAGAGCGCGGACTCATCGTCGGCTCGTTTTTTTACGCGCTCGCCGCTCCTATTCTCACCATCTTCTCCAACACGTATCTCTGGCGGCAATCGCCCGACGCGGTCGTCCTCGCCCTGTTCAATGTTGGATTCTTTGCGGGACTTCCCATAGGTTTTTATCTCAACGGTTTTCTTCTGCGCCGCTTCGCCTCCGCGCGGCTCTACTTCCTCGGCTGTCTTCTGCAAGGAGTCGTTCCCATGGTACTCGTAACGCTTGGAGCTCAAGCAAGCGGACTTGCGCTCCCGCTCGGACTTGCACTTGGCGTCTCCGGCGGCATCTATTGGGGCAACCGAAATTTTCTCACATCACGGCACACGGCCGGACCCAAGCGTTTCAAGTTTTTGAGTCTCGACATGACGGCCGTTACGACAGCGGGCATTTTGTCACCCATCGTCACCGGCGCGTTTCTCACGCTTGGCGAACGCACCGGCTTGTACGCTGTGCAGAGCGCGTATGAAATCGCCGCCGTGTTCGCCCTGCTCTCGCTCTTCGTCGCCGGAGTCGGCGTGGCACGAAGCATCCGCGCGAAAGACACGCTTTCGGCTCTTACTGTTCATGGCACCGGACGCGACTGGAACCGCCTGCGCAGTATCGAAGTTCTGCATGGCGCGGTGCACGGTTTTGAAGCCGTCATCCCCATCGTGATCCTTCTTGTTTTCGTAGGACTCGAGGACTCCATCGGCGCGGTGAAATCCTACACCGCCGCGCTCGCCGCGCTCTCTCTCTACATCGTCGGACGATATGTAAAGCACCGACATCATGCCGGTGTTCTTGGTTTCTGGACGCTTGCAACCGCCATCGGGCGGGGTACGTTCGCCATTCTTTCGTCACTCGGAGGCGCCATCGCCATGTTTACCGCCGACGGACTTTCTGGTTCCTGGCGATGGGCGTCCGCGACAGCCGTCATGTACGAGACGGTCGAGGCAGAAACGGCGGGGCACGACGGAAGTCTCCGCTACGCCTACATCACCGATCGCGAATTGTTTTTGAACATCGGCCGCGTCGCCTCGCTCTTCCTTTTCATCCTCCTCTTCCGAGCGCTCCCGGAAACAACCATCCGCTATGGCCTCCTCCTCCCCATCCTCGCCCAAATCCCCCTCGTCCTTCTCACAAAAAAACAAACCAACCATCTCCCGCATATTTCATAACGAGATCGAGTTGTTGTTTCAACTATTCGCCTATTCGCGCGCCTGCCCGGCTCCGCCGGGAATTAGCCGAGCTTGAGGAAGATTGGAGGTGAACCTAATCTGTCACGTCAATCGCAACCAGCGTGGTAGGGCAATGCGACAGGACGAGACCTATCGCAATTTCTCAAGTTCGTTAAAAATCGGATCATTGAAATCACATGGAAGTTTTTCGAGAATCGTTTTGGCAATATCAACGCTCCTTGCAACCTCGTCGAGATTCCTGACCGCCGTGTAATAGCGGTAACTATCAAGCGTGTCAGCCGCTTTCACAATGAGTGCTTCTTGGCCTGACTGGATACATCGATCAATGTACTCCCGCCGACGTATGGCGGGGTCAACAATACTCCGATCCTTTGTATTTGCCTTCACAATGGCGTACACATCCTCACCGAACTCACCTCGAATCATCTCATCCGGGCTCTCCGTCCATTCAAGAACATCATGCAACAAACCTCCAAGGACAATATGTTCTGAATAGTCGCGATCATAAAGGTGCATCGCTACGCGAAGCACGTGCATAAGCAATGGCTTTTTCCGCTCCTCGCCGACGGGCATGGACTCGCAGAGTAACTTCACCGCCTTCTCAAATTTCAGTTCCAAATCGTTATTTCCGAGATTCATAAAATTTCTTGATCAAATATTTGTTCGTGAAAGCCTTCAACTCAAGCATGGATCGAAACATGGCAATCCCGACAAACGAGAAGAGCATTTTCCTGTGTGGATTGGCCGCCATGAGAGCGAGATACAACATGGTGAAGTTCCATGGTCGGCGTATGCCGAGACTTTCCGCCTTCCACGGCGCCGCACCCGACACAACCCTTGAACCTTTTCATAAGTTTTGTCTTTAAACTCTTTGGGAATGGGTCTTCCCGATCTTCTCGTATCTCGACAACGCCCAGATGTTTGAGAACCATCCTGGCCAACTCGACATTCCGAATGTCCGGATAACGACCTGCGTGTATGAAAGCCCGCAAATCTTCTACAAACCTCGCAACCGTTCCAGAATCCTCAACGGATCCCACACGCTTCGTATCATGCTCAACCGTCCTCTTGCCAAAGTCGGCAGTAGACGCGCCTTGTTCTCTGCTGGGTCTCATACGCCCCCATCCTATCACAAAACCACGCGGCCGAGACGCACGGAAAACTAAACAAGTACTTACGATCGAAGGCGCAGTTCCTCGAGCTCCTTCATAATATTTTCGACTTCCCTATGGAAGATGCTCCTCATCTGACGAACCATGGTTGGACTTAGTTCGTTCAAAAACGAAATGGTATCTGCATATCCCATCCAGCCGGCAATCGTAGAAAGACCATCAATATAAGGTTGTCTGAATTTGCCATCTGAAAAAAGTATCCGGATGTCGTCTATTCGTTCCTGCTCACCATGCTCCAAAAGATAAAGAAGTTCTGCCAGCATTGGTAGATCTTCATATTCTTGCACATTGTGTACGAACTCGTGGACAAACAATGAGTGTTCAATGTTTCTTTGCGATTGATCGCCACGCATGGCTGCAAGGATGCGCCCTCTGGATAGATACATTTCTATGCCCGCATTCCCATGTGATTCCCCTCCGACGATCCGAAGGTAATACTTAGATGGTGTTGGATATCCCTCACCAAAAACACCTTGCACATAGACAACGGCTGTCTGAAACATTTCTCGCGCCACTGTTTCTATCTCTAAATCAGGGCGGCCTCCAGGCCATGCGACGGATACTTCAATGGCCGGTTGACGATCTTCTTTTGGTGCGTGGTCTGGGTTGCTACCATGGTATTCAGTCATACATTTGGAAAATGCAAAAGTAAAGACCTGACCCCAATTTCCTCGCTGATAATCTACTCCTTGTTCTCAATCCGCAACACCGTGTGGAGCCAGCACCATCCGTAAAAACTTTCCACGAGCGCGATCCATGCGACCACAATGATGATCGTGTTGACCGCTTCGTTGGAATAAGATGGAGCCCAGGGGCCGAGCCACCAAAAAGCGAGAGCGAAACGCAGGATACGATCGAGCTTGCCGAGATTTTGCTTTGGCATAAAGATGGGTTAAGGATATAATGAATTCATTATACACCTTTATTCATCTCTCGCCTCTCTATGATGGGTTTTTATTCAAACATGATGGGCTTTGGTTCCGGATTCGGACCACTGGCCATTCTCCTTCTCTGGGTCCTCATGATTCTCGGCATCGTCGCTCTCGTAAAATACATCGGGAAGAAGTGATTTCTTTTTTACACATAGTCCTCTTTCAACTATTCGCCTATTCGAACGAATTAGCCGAGCATTATTCTCCATCGACATCTCCATCCGTACACTCCATCCGTACGCTTGAGCAAGAGCTTGCTTCGTGCTATGATCCACCGCGCTTAGGGGCGTAGTGAAACGGTATCACGAAGGTCTCCAAAACCTTTATTCTGGGTTCGAGCCCCAGCGCCCCTGCCAAAAATCACCGATCATCTCGGTGGTTTTTGAACATCCGCCTAACCTTTCAATTGAAAGGTTAGGCGAGTTTTATGCTACCATGATTCCACATGATTTCCTCCAAGCAACATCTTATCGAACTTCTGGCGGAGGCGGATATCGAGGTGGGCGGCTTGCGACCTTGGGATTTACAAGTACATGACGAGCGGGTTTTTTCTCGAACACTCGCCTATGGGTCGCTGGGTTTTGGCGAGGCGTACATGGATGGATGGTGGGATTGTAAGGATATCGAGGGAATGCTCGCGCGAATATTTCGCGCGGGACTCGACCGTCACATCATCGGTTGGCGCACCCTCCTCTTCGCTCTCTCCGCTCGCCTCGTCAATAGGGCGAGTCCGCGTCGAGCCTTCGAGGTCGGGCGACGGCACTACGACGTCGGCAACGATCTCTATCAAGCTATGCTCGACCACCGCATGGTCTACACCTGCGGTTACTGGAACAATGCCTCGAACCTCGACGAAGCGCAGGAGGCAAAACTTGATCTCGTTTGCCGAAAGATCGGACTCAAGTCGGGCATGCGCATACTTGACATCGGTTGCGGCTGGGGATCGTTCGCCAAGTTTGCGGCCGAGCGATACGGCGCGGAGGTTGTCGGCGTTACCGTGTCCAAGCGGCAAGTCGAGCTCGGACGAGAGCTATGCAAAGGTCTACCCGTCGAACTCAAGCTTCAGGATTACCGAGACATCAACACAAGCCAACCGTACGACCGCGTCGTGTCGCTCGGCATGTTTGAACACGTCGGATATAAAAACTACGCGGAGTTTATGCGCGTGGTCCGAAAAGCGCTCAAGCCCGAAGGTCTCTTCCTCCTACACACCATCGGCGCGAATACAACGCGCCACGCCAACAATACATGGATCGACAAATACATCTTCCCCAACTCCATGCTTCCCTCTATCGTTCAAATCGGAAGAGCGATCGAACCCTCCTTCATGATGGAAGACTGGCACAACTTCGGCTTGGACTACGTGAAGACACTGCGCGCGTGGGACAAGAACATCGAGGCCGCATGGAACGCGCTCGAGACGAACTACGACGAACGCTTCCGTCGCATGTGGCGATTTTATTTGCGTTCTTCCTCCGCCACTTTCCTCGCCCGCCGCAATCAGCTCTGGCAAATCGTCCTCTCTCCACATGGCGTCAAAGACAGATGGGGATCCTGCAAAAGTCGATGAGATTGCGGATTGCGGGCTGGCAGTCGTTGAAAACGTACTGAATGGTACGTTGAGACGATGCCAGGGCGCCCGCAGGCCGCAAGCTCGCGACTTTTGCAGAGATCCCAGATACCAATCGGTGCGTTGAGTCTCATCCGTGCGGATGGTGCAACGGGACATGTTCGAGTTTATTTTCGTAAGAAAGCGGGAGAGCGTCGCGGCCACCTAACAGACACGTCAGATAATGTTCCGAAGGCTTGAGGCTGTGACGGACGATGTTCGGATTGCCAACATAGACGACCGCTTCGTGTGCGCCTTCATCCGTATGCACCTTCATGGTCGCGCGGCCATACGTCTCCGGATAACCTTCCTGATGATCAAGCTCCGCAAAACCGTCCTTGGTCACTTCGGTATACAGCACCCCATGAACCGTGCCGCCGGGATGAGGTTGAATGTCGGCAAAACCGATATCGGGATCGTTCGGCCACGGCACATCAAACACGATCATATAGCCCTTGATCCAAGCTGGAATCCGGCGAGAAGACTTCGAGAGTCTCCCTTTCATCACGGAAGGATCCATGTTGCAACCGTAGGCAAAGTAATTCATGCGTGCAGTATACCACGGCTCGCTCACGCTCTTACGCCACGCCGGCACGTTTGCGTTCAAACTCTTTCAGATATTTTTTGCGAATACGGATGGACTTGGGAGTCGCCTCGACCAGTTCATCCTCGGCGATGTATTCCAGCGCGCGCTCGAGATCCATTTCGAGCGGCGGCGTGAGCTTGATCGCCGCGTCGGATCCGGATGCCCGCATGTTCGTCAGCTTTTTCTCCTTGATCGGATTGACCGTCATGTTTTCTTTCATGCTCATCCCGATCACCATACCTTCATAAACGTCCGTGCCGGGCCCCACAAACAGCGGCCCGCGATCCTGCAGGCCGTCGAGCGAATAGGCCGTCGTTTTCCCGTCGAATCCGGAAATGATGGAGCCCGTCGAGCGGCGTTCAATGTCACCTTTGTACAGCGCATAGTGCGAGAAGATGTGAGAAAGCGTGCCCTCGCCTTTTGTGTCCGTCATAAATTCCGTGCGGTATCCCAAAAGCCCGCGCGTCGGAATCACGTATTCGAGCCGCGTCGAACCGTTCGCGGACGCCATGTTCGTCATCTCTCCCTTGCGTTTGCCGAGCTTCTCAATCACGACACCGGTAGATTCGTCAGGCACGTCAATCGTCACACTTTCATAAGGTTCTTCTTTCGCGCCGTTTTCTTCGTGGAGAACGACACGCGGCTGGCCGACTTGCAATTCGAATCCCTCGCGGCGCATCCGTTCGATGAGAATGGAGATGTGCATTTCCCCTCGGCCGGAGACGGTGAACACGTCGGCCGTTTCGGAAAAATCAATGCGAAGCCCGACGTTCGTTTCGATTTCCTTTTTGAGACGCTCGCGAATCTGCCGCGACGTTACAAGCTTCCCTTCCCGTCCGGCAAACGGCGAGTTGTTCACCATGAAATCCATCTTGAGCGTGGGGGGATCAATCGCAATCGTGGGCAGAGCTTCCGCCGACGGATCCTCCGCAATCGTGTCGCCGACATAAATGTCGGGAATGCCGGCAAGCTGGACAATGTCACCCGCCTCCGCCTCATCCACTTCGATCTTCTGCAAACCGCGATGCGTAAAGAGCTTTGTAATCTTGTGAGACGCTCGAGATCCGTCCGGCTTTATCACCGTCACCGACATGCCGGCTTTAAGTTTTCCCTCATAGACGCGGCCGACCGCAAGACGCCCAAGATAATCGTCGTAGGCAAGGTTGGCGGGCTGCATGCGCGCGGGCGCCTCAAGGTGATGCAAGGCCGCTGGCACGGCAGAGAGAATGAGGTCAAAGAGCGGCTGGAGATTTTGCGAATCGTCGAGAATGTCCATCTTGGCGATGCCCGCTTTGGCGTTCGTATAAATATGCTTGAAGTCGAGTTGGGCATTGCTCGCGCCGAGCTCCACAAAAAGATCGAAGATCATGTTCAGAACTTCATCGGGACGAGCCGTCGGCTTATCAATCTTGTTGATGACGACAATGGGCTTGAGTCCGAGCGCGAGCGATTTGCGAAGCACGAACTTCGTCTGCGGCATAGGGCCTTCGTAGGCGTCAACAAGAAGGAGCACGGAATCCACCGTCCGCAAAACGCGCTCAACCTCGCTCCCGAAATCGGCGTGGCCTGGCGTGTCCACGATGTTCACTTTCACGTCGCCCAAAACAATCGAAGCGTTCTTGGCATAAATCGTAATGCCGCGCTCACGCTCAAGATCGTTGCTGTCCATCACGCGCTCCATAATTTCTTCCCGATCCGAAAATGTGCCCGACTGCTTGAGCATGGCGTCCACAAGCGTCGTCTTGCCGTGGTCAACGTGCGCGATGATGGCAATGTTTCGGAATTCCATAGCATTTGAAAGCGCGATGATAGCACGTGAACCGCCTTGACGCAATGGTAAGGGGTATGATGAGGTATGCGAGCTGGGATCGAATACAGGCCACCTCGACCCACACATGGAGATCCGATGACCAAGCCCACCAAGACCAAGGTTCAGTTCAACTTCAAGGTCAACGCAGATGTCGCGGAAACGCTCCGCGCGATGGCCAAGGCGAGGCGAATCCCGGTAGGCGGTCTCATCGAGAGCTTGTACAAGCGGTGTCAGGCGCAAGATGAGGGACCTGAAGCGTTCCGGAAGTACGTGCGCGCGGTTCGATTGCGGACCGTCAGGACCAGTAGACCCCTCACGGAGGAGCTCAAGGCGGTCATGACGGAGCTCGAACCCCATCTCGACAAGATATTTTTTGAGGAGTTCCGCTACCTCAACGACGAGAATACTTAGGGGGAATGTATAAAATCTGATTCGGTTCAATAGCGGTCGAGCCGAACCCCTCGCCCAGCGTGGATCACACGCTGGGACTTCATTTGGAAAATTGGGAAGAATGGGGTCAGGTCGGGATACGAGATTTTTTGAATTTAGAAAATCCCATATCCCGACCTGACCCCATTGTCCACAAAACCTAAATTCGTCCTATGAAAAACACCACCATTTCCATGTGGTGTTTTTCTTCGCCTCGATAGCAAGAGAACTGGGTGGTTGTTTACTCTTCCGCCAAATTGCGCTTACTGAAAAGCTCGATTGTCCATGAGAATGCGACGCGAAGTTTGTTGGAGAGGCCGGGAGTTTTGAAGAGGTAGACGGTGCGCCACACGTACCAAACCGGCACGCCCGTGATGGTAAACGGACCGATGCGTCCAGCGCCGTCGCCGTAACCAAAGGAGACGAGAAGCCCCCGCACGCGCGGCGCATAAGCGCGCAGTGGCCGGCGCGACCTTGCGCGTATGATGTTCTCGGCAACCACTTCCGCTTGCGCCGTCGCGGTCTGTGCGAGCTTCGGGATAGGAACATCCTCCAGATGAATCACATCCCCGAGCGCAAACGCATGCTCTTTGCCCTTAACGCGCAGATGAACGTCCACCTCGACATGCCCGCGCTCGAGCGCCTCGGATGCATCCTTGAGACAATCCACGTTTGGAGTGACACCAGCCGCCATGATCGTGAGATTGGAGACAAATGATCCACGGTTCGTCTCGACCGTCTCCGCCGTGAGACGTTCTGCGGCTGTTTCGAGTTCCACCGCAATCCCACGCCGATGAAGACGCTTCATGGCACGGCGTTGAATTCCCTCCGGAAATATCGGGAGGATGACATGCCCAAGCTGGATCACGCGCAGATGATACCGGAGGCGCGGATTGTTGCGGCGTAATTGTTTCAAAAACAACTCCATTTCAAACACGAGCTCGATTCCCGTCGGCCCTCCGCCGATCACATTCACGTTCACTTCCCCGTCCACCCCCTGTCCAAGCTCGATCATGCGCTTCTTGACTCTGGCGGCATCCTCGATGGATTTGAGCTCGAACGCGTGCTCGCGGCCTTTGAGATCATAAAAGTTCGTCGAGGCGCCTGTGGCGATCACGACATCGCCGTAAGAAACCTCGGCTCCTTCGACGAGAACGACGCGCCGATCAAAATCCACCTTCTCAACTCGCCCTCGGATAAATGCAAACTTTCGATTTTTGAAAAACGAAGCGTACTCGAACGTGATGTCGTCCGACGTCAAAATTCCCGTCGCCACCTCATGTAAGAGCGGCGTGAAGGTGAAATAGTTCGTCTCGGAAATGAGCGTAACGGGAATGTCGAGCTTGAGAAGACGGCGCGCAACCGACACGCCGCCGAACCCGCCGCCAACAACCACTACAGGATGTTTTGTATTCATACAGTCGTACGCCATGATAGCACATGGGCATCACACCTTTGAATTCAAAGGTGTGATCTGCCACAACCGACCAACTGCCTAACCTTTCAATTGAAAGGTTAGTTTGATGCTGATTCTTTAAGAAATGAAGGGACTTTTGATGGACGGAGGGTTGACAACGTGTTAAAAATAAGGTAGGTTCACGCGTCCTGTTTGAGATAATTCCTTCTCGAATCGGCGCCTACCCGCATCCATGGAGACCAACCTGATGCGCACCACCCTGTCCGCTTCTGATCGTCGGTTCGTTTACCTCACCTTGCTCGGTCTGCCGATCCTCGCCATCGTCCTCTTCCTCGTGATGACCACCTGCGCTCCCGCCCGCGCCGCCGAGCCGGAGACGAGCCCGACGCAGAGCGCGATCGTGTCGCTCGAGGCCGCGAAGACCGAGCTCGCGCTCCCCCTCGACGAACTCAACACGGAGTCCATCCGCCTCCAGACCGAGCTCTCTAGGACGATCCAGTCCTGCCAGGAGGCGCGCGTCGAGTGGCGCGAGGCCTTTGCGTCCATGATCATGGCCGGAGGAGCCTTGAACGCGCTCGAGAACATCAGCACCGACCCCATGATTGCGGAGCTCATCTCGCGCCAGATCGAGGAAGCGCGCCTGCTCCTCGTTGTCCACGAGGCCGAGATGGCCGTCGCGATCGCGCGCGCCGGGGAGATTGAGGCCACCCAGACAACCCTCGTCACCCAGCGCGACGAGATCGCCACCAAGATCCGGGAGATCAAGGACGCGGTCGCGACCCTCGACGAGGCCATCAGCGATCTCAAGGCGACGGGAGCCTCCATCGAGGACACCAGATCCCGGCGAGTAGCCAGGCCCGGAGAGACGTGGGATGAGTACTACGCGCGCATACGCCCAGAAGAAAGCCCATCCCGGACGGCCCGCCCCGTCAGCTACGATGAGGCCAACCTCATGCGCGGCGAGCGCGGCGAGATCCCCGAGGCCTTCGCCGCGTGCATGACCCTCCCGCCCGACCGCACTGGCGCACCGTCCACGCTCGAGTGGGTGCTGGATCTGAGCAAGCGCGACCACTAGCCACCCTATCTCTCCCTCGCCCCGAGCGAGACGTGACGAACCCTCGAGTTCTCCGTCTACTCGGGGCTTCGTCATTTCTAAAAAAATTTGCTATACTCCTCGCATGAAATCCTTTATCACTATTTTGCTTGGAACAGCTCTCGCACTCGGGATTTTTGGCATGCAGATGCCTTCGGCGGATTCGACTATGCATGGAGGTATGAGTGCGGCTGAGCACTCCATGATGGCCTCCGAATGCGGTTCCACCACCTGCACAACGACGACACCGTCCGACTGCGCCGCGCTTTGCTTTGTCGCCTCCGGCATCAAGATGAACGTTGGCATCTTGCCGAGCCAGAGCTTGACGCTCTTCATCCTCACCGCCGCCTCCATCCTCGCGCTCGTCTTTTCTCATCAAGACACTCTCCTCCGTCTCGCCTTCGCCCCGCTCACGCATTTCGATCCACATCTCCTCCTCACCACGCACAAGAGAGAATAGGGATCTTCGTGATCTGTTTTATTCACGTTTTCTTTTCCTCTCTTTTTTCTATGCAACAACGATTCTCAATCCGCGGCATGCACTGTGCGAGCTGCGAGATCGTGATCGAGGATGAGCTGAAAAAACTGACGGGCATCATATCTGCGAGCGTCTCCCACGCGCGCGGCGAGGCCGTCCTTGATTGCGACGAAGGCGCTCGCATCGCTCCGGCAGATCTGACACGCGCTTGCGTTCCTCACGGTTACACGTTTCACGCGACCGAGACTCTCAAGAATGCATCTACAAACACTGCCGGAGAACTTCCCGTTTGGATACGTCTGGGCGGCGTCGCCGTCATCCTCCTCGCGCTCTTCATGATTCTCGACCGCATGGGCTTCTTCCGTTTCTCCCCATCCGTGGACAACCCTTCGGGATTCGCTGGCGTATTTGCCGTCGGTCTTATCGCCGCCGTCTCTTCCTGCGCCGCCATCGTGGGAGGCCTGCTCGTGGCCGTCTCGGTGAAATATGCACAGCGTCATCCGAACGCAAACCGCGCTCACAAACTCCGACCACATCTCCTCTTCAACACCGGACGGTTGGTAGGCTTTGCCGCATTCGGAGCGGCGCTCGGATGGATCGGGCAAGGCATCTCTCTCTCACCTGGGGTGAATGGATTTCTGGTTCTCGTCCTCGGGATCGTTCTTGTCGGATTCGGCGTGAACCTCATGCGCATTCTGCCGAAGAATCTTCCCGTTCCCAAACCTCCCAAGAGCCTCGCGCGCCTCATTCATCGCTTTACCGAATCGGAGCATCCGGCCGTACCGTTCTTTCTGGGTGCCGCAACGTTCTTTCTCCCCTGTGGCTTCACGCAAGCAATGCAACTCTATGCGCTGTCGCTCGGGGACCCATTGCAGTCCGCCGCGGTCATGTCCGTCTTCGCGCTTGGCACGCTTCCAGCGCTTCTTGGCATCGGCGCCTTCACCTCCGTGGCCAAAGGACGCACACTTACGCGGTTCGGACAAATCGCGGGAGCATTCATCCTTGTGCTGGGCATCGCCAACTTCCAAAACGGCGCCGCGCTTCTTGACTGGCGCCTGCCTTCCCCTACGCTCAAAACAGCCCCAGCCGTCTTAGCTCCCGTCCCGCAAAACGGCCGGCAAACCATTGCCATGAACGTTACGTCCTACGGTACCTACGAACCAGCGGCACTCACGGTCGTCGAAAACATTCCTGTCGTCTGGAACATCACGGGAGCCGATTTCATGGGCTGTGCGAGCACGCTTGTCCTGCCGGCGTTCGGCGTCTCCGCCTATCTTCGACCGGGACCCAACACGGTAACCTTCACGCCGACGCGCATCGGACGTTATACGTTCAGCTGTTCGATGGGCATGGTTCGAGGTACGATGAATGTCATTCCTAACACCAACTGATCTTATGAAAACCACTCTTCCCATAAAAGGCATGCACTGCGCATCGTGCGCGATCAAAATCGAACGCGCGCTCAGCAAAGTCGAGGGCGTCGCCTCGGCACACGTCAACTATGCTACCGAGAAAGCGACCGTGGAGCATGACGATGGGCTCAACGTCGCTCTCCTTCACCAAGCCGTACACGACCTCGGATACAAAACTGGCGATGAAGAGAACCCCAACGATCATGCTCACAGCTCAAAGCCCACAGCTCACAGCTCTTCCCACATGGCGCATGGAGACGACATGAAGACCGCCGCGCGAAGAACGATCATCGCCTTCCTCTTCGCCATTCCCTCCTTTGTCATCGCCACATTCGGAATTGAAATCCCGGGCGACGTCGTGGGACGCAATCCCGCCGAGTGGCTTTCGGGCATCTTGGCCACCATTGTCTTCCTGTGGCCGGCTCTTTCCATGCACAAGACGACGTTCAAACAGGCGCGGAGATTCACCGCCGGCATGGACACACTCATCACACTTGGAACAGGCGCGGCCATCATCTTCAGCTGGTGGCAGATTTTTGCCGGAGGCCATCTTTACTTTGAAACCGCCGCCGTCATCATCGCCTTCATCCTCCTCGGCCGCTACTTCGAGGCTCGTAGCAAAGGTAAGGCGGGCGAGGCAATCAAAAAGCTCCTTGAGCTCGGCGCCAAAACCGCGCACCGAATGGGAGAAAACGGAGCCGTTGAGGATGTTCCCATTGACACCCTGCGCGTAGGCGACCGCGTGCTCGTAAAGCCGGGAGAGAAAATCCCGCTCGACGGAGAAATCATCGAAGGTTCATCGAGTGTGGACGAATCAATGCTGACCGGTGAAAGCGTGCCCGTCGGCAAGAGCGCGGGCGACATGGTGTACGGCGCAACGTTGAACGCGCAGGGAGCACTCACCGTACGCATCACAAAAGAACCCGGCGACACCGTGCTCGCGCAAATTGTGAAACTTGTCGAAGACGCGCAAGGACAGAAGGCGCCCATCCAGAAACTGGCCGATAAAATCTCCGGCGTGTTCGTGCCCGTAGTGATCGTTGTGTCCATCGTAACGTTCATCATCTGGTTCCTTGCAACCGGCGACTTGAATGCATCCATCATCCCCGCCGTGGCGGTTCTCGTCATCGCGTGTCCCTGCGCGCTTGGACTCGCTACGCCCACGGCCATCCTTGTCGGAACCGGGCGCGGCGCGCAGAACGGGATTTTGATCAAGAGCGGCGAGGCGCTCGAGCGAGCGCGCGGGATTCACACCGTCATGTTCGACAAAACCGGCACGCTCACAGAAGGCAAACCGCGCGTAACAGATCTCATCTCTTCGCATCTCGATTCCACGGTCGCCGAAAAACTCGCTCTGACAGGATCTGACCCCGATCGCTGTCTTCTTGCGATCGCCGCGGGACTGGAAGCATCCTCCGAACATCCGCTCGCAACCGCCGTGCTCCACGAAGCGAAAGCGCGAGGTGTCAAGCCAGTCGAAAGCTCCAGCTTCACCTCCGTCACGGGACGCGGCGTGCGCGCAACTCTTGGAAAAACAATGCCGGCTCTTCTTGGCAACCCGGTCTTTATGGCAGAAGAAGGCATCGGCCTTACGGAAGTGTCAGACGACCTTGCCCGTCTCCAGGAGGAAGGAAAGACGGTCGTGGTGGTCGCACTGAACGGGCAGGCAACGGGACTCATCGCCATCGCAGACACTCTGCGGCCGGATGCGAAGGAAGCTGTCGCGGCGCTTGGCCGATCGGGACTTGAAATCGTCATGTTGACCGGCGACCATGCAAAGACGGCCGCCGCGATCGGACGCGAAGTCGGCATCGTGGACGTGCGAGCCGAAATTCTGCCGGACCAAAAACTTAAGATCGTCAAAACAGCGCAGGAAGGCAACCGCCGCGTCGCGTTCGTGGGCGACGGCATCAACGACGCACCCGCCTTGACGCAGGCCGACCTCGGCATCGCCATGGGATCGGGCACCGACATCGCCATCGAGGCCGGACAGATCGTGCTCGTGGGCGGAGGACCCGAGAAAGTCGTTACGGCGATCAAACTCTCGCGCCGCACCTACTCCACCATCAAGCAAAATCTCTTCTGGGCGTTCATCTACAACATCGTCGGCATCCCGCTCGCCGCCCTCGGTCTCCTCAACCCCATCATCGCGGGAGCCGCCATGGCATTCTCCTCCGTTTCGGTGGTTCTCAATTCCCTTCGCCTTCGCCGATTCAAAGCTTAATTCGAATTATTCTTAACGTCGTCTTATGAAACTCGACGCACACAAGCTTGCCCTTGCAAGCGCTCTTACGTCCGCTCTCTTCATGGTCCTCTTAAGTCTCGGCAGTGGCATGGGGCTATACCAAAGTATGGCTACCCAAATGCAGTCGTACCACATGTGGTACGCGCCGAGTTTCGGAGGCACGTTGACCGGACTCATCGAAGCCGCCGTCATCACCTACGTCTTCGTCTGGATCGCCGTCTCGATCTACAACAAGATGGTGGAAAAATAAGAATTCGTAGACACAATAAAACCCGCTTTCAACAAGGCGGGTTTTGGTTTACGTCTTACGTTTCGAAGAAACAGTGTGTTTCCGTCCAATGTTCTTTCGTGCTTTGTGGTTTGTTCCGTCTCATCCTCAACGTCTGTATAACATCTGCCACATTTTGACTTTTCCCCATAATACCATGAGGGTTTCCACAGGACATTACAATCTCATACAAGGGATTTGCGATGAGTAAATGGCATAAGCGTACTTTGGCTCAGCGGGTGCTCGACGACCTGCAGACCCAGATCAAAGCCGCACGTACGGCAAGTGAAGAAGCCCGAGTTGAGGCCAACAGACAATCTCACGCCATGCAGTCACGTTACGATACGTTTCGCGAAGAAGGCCAGGCGTTGGCTAGCGCGCACGCGAAGCGTTTCCCTGAGATGAGTAAGGGCGTGAAGCTCCTTGAGGAGTTCGTGCGCGACTGCATTCATCTCGATGACACAGAGCCGGAGATCGTCACGGTTGGAACGGTCGTTACGATTGAAGATGAAGGTGACGGAACCGTTCAGAGATTCTTCCTTGTCCCGGGCGGAGGTGGAAATCTTCTCTCGACGCCAGCGGGGTCGGTTCGCACCCTTAACCTGTCTTCCCCCATGGGGCATGCCCTACTTCGCAAGTCAGTCGATGATGAAGTCGTTCTAACGCTCGGTGGTCAACGCAAGCGTTTCTCCATTCTGGAGGTTTCGTGACAAGTCTTCGTTCGATCCTCGTGTGCGGGAATATGTGCACGGGCAAGAGTACGCTTGGGCATCGGCTGGCTCGGAACCTGCATGGCAGGTATATTTCCTTCGGGGATCTCAAACGCGAACATCTTGTCCTTGGGGATCCAATCGCGCGATCCATGCAGAACTATGCCGATCGTGGAGAACCGATCCCGCCAGATCTGGCTTTCAGAATCGTCGAACCTCATCTCGAGGCGTGCACGATTCTGAGTGGCTTTCCGATCTCTCGTCCGGAAATGATACGTCTCGAACAGACTTGTTGTGTCGTGGCCGCCATTCATCTCGTTGCTGACCACACGCAGATCGAGAGGCGATTCTTCGCTCGAGGAGAATGCCCCGTCTGCCTTTACCTCGGAACGATAGAGAATCACTGTCCTGAACACGGCGTGAAGCTGGTTCAACGTAACAACGTTACGCCTGAAGAGTTTCAGCGACGGGTTCGTCTCTACGAACATCGCATTGTGCCGTTCGTGGCCTCGTTGCTTGATACAGTTTCAGTACTAAGAGTAGACACGACAACGCAAGACCAAAATAGGGTTCTCGTCCACGTGCAATCCTGGCTGAACGAGGTGCGGTAATGGACGCTCAGGATCTCACGAAGCCCGCGATTCGTCTGAAAGTGACGGGGTTGTGCAATCGCAGTTGCACATTTTGCCATGAAGAGGGCGACATGCGTACGATCGATGCTGTACGTGCTGACCGTGAACTTTTCGAGTGCCTGGAAGAACTAGCAAAAGCCTTGGGTATCGAACGACTGATGCTCACTGGAGGTGAACCGACCATCCATCCGGAGATATCGGAAATCATCCAAGGAGCTACGTTCCCTCACGTCTCGATGACAACCAACGGTATTTGTCCAATCGAAGATGTTCAATGGCGTCTCTGGCACGATGCAGGCCTCACGAACGTTGCGTTCAGTATCCACGATGCGACTGTGCAGCGCTTTTTGGCGCTGGAAACGTGGCCGCGTCGTCCCGGCTGGGGACTGATGGCTCTACAGTCGCAGTTCGAAAACGTTCGGAACGCGCTACTGGCTGGAATTCCCTCTCGTGTGAACATCGTCGTTTATGCGGGCGAGGAAGAAGCCCTCCGCGTCGTGGAACGATTGATCTCTACGCCAGACATCTCCAGGGAGCACTTGGAGATCCGGTTCCTCAACGACCTAAGCGCCATCGAGACCAGTGGTCGTGCGATGGGGCGCCTCCAAACTATGCTGGACGGCCAATTAGTGCGCCAGGAGCGCCGTGCTGGTACGTCGAACCTCACTCACTACTTTCAGGGACATGACGGCTTGCAGTTCTCGATGAAGCGCTCGGACCGCTACTTCGTTGAAGCCGTTTGCGGCGGGTGTGCGCTGAAACTGTCGTGTCACGAGGGCTTCTACGGAGTTCGTGTCGAGAAGCGATCGGGGCAATACCATGTTCGGCTATGCATCTACAAGCACGGTCATGACGTCGTCATGCCCTGGCAAGACTTCCTAGATTCCCCTCTCGTAAACAATCTTCGAGACGTTATAAAATAAAACCCATCACGTCTTTGCTCGAACCCCGTCCTCGCACAGGGTTCGCTTCTTTTTTATCTTGTTTGCTATAATGCCATTATTATGACCCATCAACGAGAAGTTGAAATTCGTTTTAAGCTCACGCCCGATCAACGAGAAGAGCTTTTAACGACACTTAAGGAGAAGGGCTGGAAATCAAAATCCGTCTTCCAAAAAGACGTATACTACTGCAATCAATCTTTTATTGATGCCTGTAAAGAAAAAGATTGTCCGTACGTCGTGCGTATTCGAGAATCAGGTGACCGAGCTAAGCTAGCGTACAAATCCTTCACGGACGACGGAAGCTGGGTGGAACACGAAACGGGGATTGAAAACCCCACTGAGGGATCTCGGATTTTAGAAGGAATTGGGCTCGGCGCTTATTTGACCATCAAAAAAGAGCGTCTTGTTGGTACGTTTGGTGACATGGAGCTTGCTGTAGATACTATCGAATCACTTGGAGACTTTATAGAAATGGAGATTATGACAGATGATGTCAAAACTGGAAGAGCCCAGCTTATTGAAACCGCGAATACTTTTGGTGTTTCCGAAGAACGCATCATCACAAAAGGATACGTGCAATTGATGGAGGAACATTTGAAACGGTAGTGCTTGACCTCCAACGCCGCCATGCAAATGCAGTCGTACCACATGTGGTACGCGCCGAGCTTCGGAGGCACGTTGACCGGACTCATCGAAGCCGCCGTCATCACCTACGTCTTCGTCTGGATCGCCGTCTCGATCTACAACAAGATGGTGGAAAAATAAGAATTCGTAGACACAACAAAACCCGCTTTCAACAAGGCGGGTTTTGATTTACGCTTTACGCTTCTTGGGAAAACGCCGACATGGAGAGCACATCCGTCACATCCGCCGCATTGAAAACGTGTTTCTCGTGAAGTTTTTCCACAACACGCTTTACTTGGCGGTTTGTGTAACGTGTCGGGCTTCCGATTTTTACTTCGAGATCCAAAACTCGGCGATCAACATGCTCCCGAACATGGGCAAAGGAACGGCGAGTTTCCGTCCTATGTTCTTCCATCTGTTCCGCCAAAAGAGCAATAGCTTCGGTATTGTCGTGGATATCTTCTCGAAGGCTTTGAACATTGACCTGAAGAGCGGAAAGGAGTTCTTTCTTGGTTTCTTCCACAATGGCCTGAGTCGTCTGAAGCAACTCCCGTTTGCTGTCTTCGACGATAGCTCGAGTGTTTGTATCCATGGTCTGAAGCAACTCTCGTTTGCTGTCTTCGACGATAGCTCGAGTGTTTGTATCCATGGTCTGAAGCAACTCTCGTTTGCTGTCTTCGACGATAGCTCGAGTGTTTGTATCCATGGTCTGAAGCAACTCTCGTTTGCTGTCTT
>Ga0209211_10002588_pt1 | contig 30919 bp, 31 predicted proteins | sample RifGroA2_FD_183992 | JGI IMG/M metagenome (GOLD analysis project Ga0209211, IMG submission 183992) | Groundwater microbial communities from Rifle, Colorado, USA - Groundwater A2 (SPAdes) (version 2) | ecosystem: Environmental > Aquatic > Deep subsurface > Groundwater | place: Rifle, Colorado...
GATCAGTTTAATATCAAATTCCAGTTTGGCATCAAAAGCTTCCTTGTCCGTATTGCCGTTGCAGTAGACGAAATATCCGGTGTCGGAAATCCTGAAACCGTTTTTGCGGAACAGCCACTGGTATATCTCCATCTGCCGTTTGTAACCGATCTGCCAATCGGCATCGAGTGTTACCTCTTCATCTTTGGAAGTGGCTTTATAGTCGACGATGATGAATTCTCCTTCCGGGTTTACCCAGACGTCATCCACTCCTCCGGTGACGACTACATTGGTTGAGGCAATTTGTATTCTGATTCCCCTTCTCATGGAATCCCGCCATTCGTCGATCTTTTCATGGGCCAGAGGTTTGGCATCGATACCGTAATGTTCCATCAGAGGATGTTTTGTGCCTTTTGCCCGGTGGATATCAAATTCCTTTTTGAGGAGTTTATCGACGGCGGAGTTGAGGGAAAAAGGGAATCCGGGTGGTTGGGCGATCCCCAGTCTCCTGTCCAAATAAAAACAGCGGGGGCAATTGATGAAGTTATCTATCCTGCTTCTGCTTAGACGGTATAATTCAACAGATCCGGGATTATATAAATTCCTGACTCGATTTGGATTGTAATATTGAGACATCTTTATTCAGAAGTATACATCTTCCGGTTTGTATTATTCAATAAAAAACATGAATGGGAAGAAATTAAAAAACCCCGAGTTTCAGCAATTTCCTAGAGTTCAGAAGATAAATTGTAAATTGGCATTATTATTGAAATACTGGTAATTTTGGTAAATACTCCACCTAAAAGAAAACTCACAATTATAAAAATTATCGCTATTTTTAAATACTTTTCTTTATATCCAAATTTTGAAAATAATTTAAAACCGAGGAAAAAATTGCCTAATCCCATAACTATAAGAATACTTAAAAATATATATGTATGTATTAGATTTGGGCCATTTGCTTGGAATTCAGCATATAATTCAGTCAGCCTGGGAATAGTAAACAAAATAAAAATGAGAGGAAAAACAACCTCAAAGATTCCTAAGAAAAAATTTACAACTCCAACTATCTTATATATAGCCATAAATCAATTTTATTAATCATTTACAAATACTTCAATAATTAAGAAGCACATGAGGTTATAATAAATGCGCTTGTGGGTCAAATTGCTCCCTATAGCTAACGAAGTTCGAACTTATTTGTAGCTATTTAGTTTCCCCAAGATCGTGGAGGATGTTAAAACTTACTATGTACGAATTTAAATTAAAATATTTAGAAAGATAAATTTAATACTGCAAGTCTAGGATCTAAAAAATTACCATTTTCTTGGATTAATTTTCCATCAATTAAAACTCTACCTCCTCCAAACTCAGGCAACATCATGCAAGTTAAGTCTTCGTGATAAACGCTTCTAACACCATTATCTAAATGAACAAGTTTACCATTATATTCAGTAAACAAATAAGAAGATCCTATAGCTATATGGAAACTTCCGCCAACTTTTTCAACAAATAATCCGTTAAGCATTGGTCTATTAAATACTCTATTGGTTCCCAAAGCCACTTCACCGACTTCTCTAGCCCCTTCATCAGCATTTAACGCTGATTCCATCCACTTAGTATTCTCAAGATTATCACTTTCAACTTCAAAATTGACAACCTTACCATCTTTGAATTCAAGGATAAGATTAGGCGATCTCCTTCCTGCAAACATAACTGGATATGGTAAAGCTAGTCGTCCGTTTATTGTACCTCTATTTGGACTTGAAAAAACTTCACTTCCAGGAATATTTCTATCAATTGTTGAATTTGCAAAAGTTTGGTCTTCGATGCTCATTGTTAAATAAGTTCTCCATTTTTCTTCTAATTTTTCACCACCAAATAGTTCCAACTGTTTTCCTGGATTAAGAATTTCATTAGCAAGGATTTCTTGAGCAGCATCTATTTGATCCCATGGACGATCACAGGCTCGAAAAAACATTTCTAAGTAATCCTCATAATTCATTCCATCAATTTTTGCTTCGGCTTCCGTCGGAAGATAAATAAGATTCCAAGGTCTTCGATCTACCCGTAATCTTAAAGCTGCTTCAGTAGCTTGATTCCATTTTTTGGAGATATCTCCCGGAACTACATCCATTGCTTCAGGAAAATCGCTACTCCGAATAATTGAAACTTTGGTTGCCCAGGAAATATCTCCGTTTTCTCCTGCAGCCATTTCGTTGAACACTCTTGGTGTCTCGTTTTGGGCAACACCTGCTAATACAGCGGCCAAAACCAAAGGATCATTAGATCTTGGTAGAACGGCCGCTCCTTTTTCAGCTGCTTTATAAGCAACAAATTGAGCAAGCTGGCTACCCCCGGGATCATACCTTAACAGTAAACGGTCATCGGAACCGATTTTTAAGGCTCGATTAACTATTATCTCTGCCAGTCTTTCAATTCTTGAAGGATCAAATCTTTTCACTTCAAACGAAGGTTCAAAAGTTCGATTATCTGGTATTGAAATTCTTAGTCTTTCTAAAGCTAGTTGGGACATTAATTTAGCGCTTTATAACGGTCTTATATTAACACCTTATTTCATTTTTTCAAATAATAGTACTTTAGGTTTAATAATGTGCTAATTTTTGTATATAAAATAGATTTTATATACAATCGAAAAATGGTTTAAATGTCGAAGCGTTTTATGTAATTTCTATTGTTATGAAGCTCTAAAATTAATTAGTTCCCCCTGTGGGATATTATCCGAACTGTAAAAGTAATTAATCTTTCTTTATTTTCTTTCCTAATCTAATCAGAGCATTTCCGACTGAATTTTGGAGTTTATTCAATAAAGATTTCAATCGCTGAGGTTCTTCTTCTATTTGAATCAATTCAACAATATTTTCTTCTTCCTCACCTAATTGATCTAGCATAATCACGATTGTGTCAATAGCAGAACCGATATAACCTAAATCGAGTTGATCTTCATTAAAATTTACTGCATCTTCTGAAGTAATAATTATTTCTTCATTTTGCAATAATTCTTCAAATGAAATTATTCCTGCTACATTTATAATTTCTTTTAATTCGTGTTCTGTTTCTTTTGCAGTCATCCATGGTATTAATTGATCTCTAATAATTTTTTCTAATTCCGAAAAATCAATGGGTTTTGATAAATCAGCTTCCTGTTGAACTTTTTCCAAGTATTCCAAAATGTCATAGGCTACTGGTTTTTTTTCTTCATAATAATACCCTGATGATTGTCTGAAATGGTTTGTTGGAATTAGTCTTTTTCCATTTTTAATATCAATATTTCTGTAAAATACTCCCGTTGCTCCATCTGTTGAATTTCTGACGAATGTTATCTGATGCGGCTCATCAAAAACAGTGTTGTGCAGGAATACATCCATTTGAGATAAACTGGTTCCGATAGGATGCTGGTGATACCAACCAATAATATGCACATCTTCATAAGTCTCTGGATGTTCGGTTCTTAAATACTCAAGGATTTCCCACGCTCTTATCCATCCGGTTACAGTTATTGCCGCAGAGGTGGCGGTTGTTCTTGAAGTGCCATCAATCGGTCTCATTGGTATTGTCTCTTTTAATTCGACGTATGTTCTATCCCGGTCATCAATCTGGTCAATTCCAATTCTTCCAAGTACTAATCCTATAGCCTCCAGAGGAACTGCAGAATCCAGATGGTCAATCATCCGGTTTTCTGCATGTTGAGAAAGGAATATATCAAGAGGGCTTTGTGTTATTTCTAAGTCCGAAAATACAGGATGGTCTATAGGAGATGAAACTCTTTCCTGATAAAAAGGCCTTGGTGAATCCCGCCTAGTTGGTACTTGAGTATGTATCACTTCTAGGATTTGGATTGCAGCTTCCAACTCCTCATCAGTCATGCCAAAATCAGGCTCTAATCCTCTTGAAGGATGCCAATCTGCTACATCTTCAGGTATTCTATGGCTAAATTCATCTGCCATAAGTGGGAAATTATAAAACTTTACCCTATAGTAGTCAATTTTGTAAATTTAGTTAAATTCCGAAGAAATCCGTAGAAATTGCTCCGACTGGTGGACTATGTGAGGAACTTTTTTACTTCTTTTTTTACATAATCCTGTGTCACTGACTAAAGATATTGTTTATAATTACTCGAAGTAGATAGAGCAAATTATTAAACTCAATTAAATAAAAATGCAGGAAAATAATACTGTTATAAATAAAGAAGCACTACTATCTCTTAACAATCAGGAACAAATGTTAAAAAGCAAACCAAGCTATATAAAAGCTTATGCCGTAAGTATAATTTTCCCTCCTTTTGGATTTTTCTATTTTATTAAGTATTTTTTCTTCGGAGACGGAAGTTTGGATGACAGAAAAGCGGCAATAATTTGTCTTGTCTTGACTATAGTATCAATAGTAATAAGCGTCTTAACACTGCAAATGTTTTTTAATCAAGCAATTAATCTGAATGATCAAAATTTGAATGTACTTAAGGAGCTAATTACACCTGAAAATCAGAATACTCTTCGAAAACTGCTGCAATAATTAATCTAAACTAAAAACAGGGTTTCTTTATCAACTTAGTTTTGAAATAAATATAAATTGCTCCCAGAGCCTTGGACTAATATAACCATAGACTTCAATACAATCACGGATACACTTCAAGATGTTAGATACATTGGAGAATTAAGAGCAAGGTGGAAAGAGATTAAATTATTACATCGTCATTAAACAAGTTTATATTCACAGAATCCTTTTTTTGTGGTTTAATATGGCAAGCAATAAGAAAATAGTATACGATATTAACAATGCTCAATAATTCTTATCACCCTAAAACTAGTGATGGTATTATCCGCAAGGCATTAATAAGAAAACTCCTGCAGGAACACCCTAATGAACCAGATACAATTGTTGTCGAAGAATTAGGACTACAACACGGAACAGTTAGAGTTGACGTCGCGTTAGTAAACGGTAGACTACATGGCTTTGAGCTAAAGAGCGATCTAGATACGCTCTTGCGCCTCCCAAGACAAATGCAGACCTACAACATGGTATTAGATCAGATAACTTTAGTCGTAGGAAAAGATCATTTACATAAGGCAGTTAACCTTATTCCTGATTGGTGGGGAGTTATTATCGCTAAATCTATAGACACAGATGGAAATGTTAGATTTTATGAAATTCGCGAGCCTGAAAATAATCCCACACTTGATAGCATGTCCATAGTAAGGCTTTTATGGAAAGATGAGGCATTAAGTATTTTAGAAAATCTAGGTCATGTCTCAGGTATCCGCTATAAGCGCAGAGATGTTATATATGAGAAGCTTGTTTCGGTATTGTCTCAGGATGAGTTAAAAGCCAAAGTAAGAAAATCTTTGTCTACTAGGATAAACTGGCGAGTTGCGAGATAGTGCAAGCCATATGATGATTTATACCTGCTCTTAACCATGTTCTGGGGTTGCCTGTTTCCTTCGTACTAATGTCGCTGCCAATTTTTTCTACATAAGCATCTCCTTCGCTAAAATCCTTGCCAAAAAACTCTTCCCTCTCCAGTAAAAGATGTGCAAGCGCAGGATACTGTGCATGACCAGCGCTATTAATGCTTCTGAGACCTTGACCACGCATTAACATCCATTTATCTTTTAGCGTATATCTTATGCTTGCACTAGGATTTGATCCGGGCGCAGGCTCGCTATAAATGGGATGTTGTATTGTGTAGTCGCCAAAGGATGGCTTTCTTGATAGTTTTCCGGAATTAATCTGACTTAACCAACAGTTCCAGTCTGCGCGATCTATAAAGTGCATATCAGGAGTGAAATCCATCAAGTCTTTAGGGAAAGTTCCACTAATGGTAGTGAAGGTTCGCCACTTTGAAATATTAGGAATTTGAGTAATAAAGTCTTCTATATCTAAGCATTTGCTGTCGGTAATTTGGAAATCTAAAACGAGATCTACCTCTGCTTCTGACAGGTTATATTTGCTTAGAAACTCTTCGATACTGCTTTTAAGGGCAGTGGTAAAATCACTTCTAAATAATCTCAAGCATAGACCTAATTTATATTCTTTAGCATGTGTTGCGACAATCAGTTTTACATCATCATCTGAAGATAAACTTACGGCTGGGATTAGATTAAGTTTTAGTTTTAATCCCAAAGAAAGAATTTGTTGCAAGCCACTACTTCTGATTGAAAAATCTACTTTGCTAAAATCAATAAAAGCCGGGGTTTCACCCCAATATTTTAGGATTTCTTCTGGAATTTGAGGTATTTTCTCGTTCATTTTTGCTATTGACTCATCTAACAATTCTGCCGGAGTTTTAACCCTTTCAACACCGCCTTCTTTTATTTTATATTTTGTGGTCTGTGGCATTATCAGCTCTATGAGTGGAGTTAAGGATTTTTTATTTTCATCACTTAGATTTCCTAATGCCTCTCTTTCAGCTGCTTTCCATCTTAATACTGATATGTAGTGTTTATAGTCAAACATATTATAATTTCCAATTTACTTCTGGGAAAAAAGGTCTTACTTTGCCTTGTCCAAGAAGAGCAAATAAATAAGGATATTTATCATTCTCATATCTCATTCTTCCGGCTACGATTGCAGGATTAACACCTAATTCTCTTGCTAAGCTTTGTGCTGCTATAGGAGAAGGAACAAGCTTTGCTGGGCTATTAACCCATTTACTCTCTGGAATTAAGGTCTCTCTGGCAAAGCCATCAGCAGCTTGTTCTTCACTGCTCAGATTTTCCTTATCGTCTAAGTCATCGTAAAAAAGATCAATCGGACTATCAAAATGTAATGCAATATGCGCTAACTCATGCATTAATGTAAACCAAAAATTATCTAGTCGATCCTGTCTAAGTGTCATGCCAATGATAGGATGGTCTTTATTAGTCATTATTATAATCGCATCTAAATAAGTATTCTGAAAATGCGGCTCTACGACAAATCCTATTCCAGTTTTTATCAATAAATCTCGTGCTAGCAGCACACCATTTGGCTCTACACTCAGCTTAACCATTCGTTCCATAAATTGAGGTGTGAGTGAACTTTTATCAAATTTCGTTGGATACTTAATTTTATTAGCTTTTTTGACTATATAAGCTGACCAGATTGCAAGCGCATATTTGTCTACTGGTCTTTTAGAGCGGTAATAGGTTTTGCGTAGCATGCCAACAAAAGTGGTTGGAGCACCAACTGGAGAAAAGAAATCTTCAATAAGTTGTTTACTTGTATATTCTTTTATGTTTTTGTCTTCAAAGTATCCTCTTTTTGCCATTTCTCTTAGAGGATAATTACTCCAAGAAGAAGCATCTTCGAAGTCATCAGATTTTTTCAATAATACTTTTGCAGGAATACCTAATCCAGCTTCAAGCTTTCTCATCATATCCAGAGTTAAAGATCTCTTTCTAGAAAGAACTTCCGAAACTCTACTGTTACTTCCTAAATAGTGAGCTAAATCTGCTGGTTTTAATCCTTGTTGTTCCATTCTAAAAAGAATGGCCTCAACGGGATCTGGAAGAGTATCTGGAAAAGCATTAGCTTCATACTCTTTAATTAATGTTGCGAGTAGTTCTAGTTTTTCTCCTTCTTCAGAGTCTGGATTAGGATCTTTATCCATTAAATCTTCAACCCATTTTAATGCTCTTTTGTAATCTTCTTCTGTTTTAATTGGTTTTATTTTATATTCCATATATTCCTTTCTATTCAATTGACCATTTCATGTATTCATTATGCGTCCCCGCTTTTTTTATTAAGACGACTCCATTTTTGTAATTTATCTTTACCCATAACCGGTATGCATTCCCTTTTATATTGAAAACAACATTCGAGTTTATAATGCTGGCACTCCCATACCGCTGCTTAACGCCTGCCGGTGTCTCCCACACTGCTGCCTCCGCCTCTGCAAGCCAAGAGTCAACCTGAGAGCGTGCATCCGCGTGCTTAGCCTTAAATTCATTAATAACTCCTTTGCCAATCACTTTCATTTTGTTGTGATGTTTGTGATACCCAGTAAATCATTCCCATCTTGGTATAATTTTACAGGGTATCTTTTATTTTGTCAAGGGGTTAGGTAGCGCTAATCTAAAGAAATCAGAATTTACGTCCAGCTGAAGTTAGAGGAGCAATTGTTCGGCGAAAACTCGTTAAACTGATACAAGGCTAACAGGTTATATTAAGAACGCTTTACGTATACTAATTTCGTGCCTGGCTCCCCAAGGTAGGATTCGAACTTATATTTCTATACACACGAAATTTATTTGAATAAAACTATTCTGGAAATAAGTCTAGGGATCGCGAGTTTTCGATTGGGAAGAATTGAGAATCAAATACTGTGTTGGGCGACAGAGGATAGAGTGTTTTTGAGAAACAAATAAAAACGGCTGACTGAGGCAATATTTACTCTTTCACCTTCTTCATGGGCTTTTTGAATTGTGGGGCCCATGGAAACAGCTCTCAAATGGGGATATTTCCCCATAATGACGCCGCATTCCAGACCTCCGTGGGTCACCGCAGTCTCCATTGGTTTTTCTCCGATTTTTTCCCATTCTGCAGCCAGTATAGCTAAAAGCGGGTTTTCCAGGTCCGGTTTCCAACCGGAATATGCTTCACTTTGCCTGACCCTGGCTCCGTATTCCTTCGAGATTTCCTTTATATTGCCCCTTACTTCCTCAAGTTCTTCTGTTACCGAACTCCGGGTCATCATTTGAATTTTTGCTTTATTCCCTTTTATTCTGAGAGTGGCTAAATTGGTTGATGTTTGAGGCAACCCTTCAACTTCTTCCGACCATCTTATGAGTCCGTGCGGAAGCGCCTTCAATAAAGACATAAGCCTTATTGTCGATTCGTTTGTCAGCATTTCTGCCGGTTGCTGATCGCTTTCAACGGCCGTTATATTAAGACCTGATTCCGTCAACCCTGATTCTGCCGTCAATCTGGCGGCCAGTTCAGAAATTAATACCAGACTCTCTTCCCGATCGTCTTCATTTACTGCAATTAATACTTCTGCTTTGGCAGGAATGGCGTTTCTTTTTTCGCCTGAGGTAAAGGAGATCAAATTTATCATATTCTGTTTTTTCATGAGTTTTTCCATTAATTCGTTCATCACTTTTATGGCATTTGATCTGTTTTCTCCTATGACTATTCCGGAATGTCCGCCTTTGAGACCTTCCACCTGAAGGGCTATTATTTTTTTATTTCCCACGGCTTCTTTTGTTATGGGAAGATTAATATATGTATCCCCTGCTCCGGCGCTGCTGATTGTTATTATCCCTTCATCTTCAGAATCCGCGTTAATCAAATACCTATAACCGTCCAGATCATTTTTAAAATCCATTTTTCTGGCACCCACCAGACCGACTTCTTCCGTTCTGGTGATCATCAGAGCCAGAGGCCCGTGTACAAATGATTTATCTTCGGTTAAAGCCAGCAAAGCGGACAGTCCTATTCCGTTATCGGCACCGAGAGTCGTATCTGCAGTAATCCATTCTCCTGTTTCATCGACGTACGGTCTGACACCGGATACTGCCGGATTGGGTTCCCCCAGGCAAACCATATCCATATGTCCCTGGATAACGATTCCTGGAGCATTTTCATATCCTTCAGTTGCCGGGAGTTCTATAAGAAGATTGCCATAACCGTCTTTTTCAATCTGCAGATTTCTGTCCAGGGCGAATTGTTCCAAATGTGTTCCTATTTGATTTTCCTGACGGCTGCTTCTGGGTATTTTGGAAATTGCCGCGAAATTTAACCACAAAGACCGGAGTCTCGCATCCATTTCGGCAAACGGCAAACTTTCAACTCCTCTCTCTTGTAAAGACGGCATAGCCATAAAAAAACTGCCCGGGACGGGCAGATGTGGATGTATGATAGATGCGGCATGACTTTTTGTCAATTCAGGCGGCTATGGCAAAGAAATATTTTGTAAAACGAGCTATACTGGGGGTATGGCAAAGAAAAAGCTCAAAATTGACAGGCTTTGGTTGATAGTGATCCTGCTGGTACCGTCGGTATTGCTGAATGTTTTCTTGCTGGTGAGGGAAAGGACGATATTGGATCAGGGGGTTAAAGTTGAAGGGGTGATTGACGGGGATACTTTGGTCTTGGAAGGAAAGGGAAAGATTAGGTTGCGGTATGCTGATGCTCCTGAGTTGGAGTATTGCGGAGGCCGGGAGGCAAAGGATTATCTTGAAAAATTGGTAGTCGGCAGAAAAGTAACTATTAAAGAACAGATTCCCGATCAGTACGGACGCGGTATGGCTCTGGTTTGGAGGGGCAGGACTCTTATAAACAAGGCAATGCTGGTAAGCGGCTGGTCGAGGTATCACCATGATAATTCTGATCTGACAAAGGAGCTTAAAGAAACTGCAGCAATGGCAATTGAGGAAAAATTGGGAATTTTCGGCAAGTGCCAGTCAAAAGATATTCCGGACAAAGAGGGTTGCACGATCAAGGGAAATATAGATAACAACAATAAAACCAGGATTTATTACCTGCCGGGCTGCTCACAATATAACTTTACGGTTGTTGAAAAGGATATGGGTGAAGCCTGGTTTTGCACGGAAAAAGAGGCTAAAAAAGCCGGCTTCAGAAAAGCCAAAACCTGTTAATCTGATTTATCATTCCTTGCGATTATAGCCCAGACTTCGGGCAGGAGGACCCGGTCAAAAGTAATTTTGGGCGAGATTTTTATTTTTCTTTTTGCCAGTTTTCCGGGATCGACGAAATCCTTTATCCGGCAGACCGGTCCGTCTTTTGTATAATCTGACAGTCTAACCTTCACAGAACTTCTTCTTGTAAAATATGGCCACCGCGGCGGGAATCCCTTATCATGTGCTGTTTCGTTAACATCCCTATGTGTAAGTACCACCAGTCCGTTCGGTTTTAGCACTTTCCGGGCTTCTTCAACAGTTTTTACAATCCATACTGTTGATACGGCATTAAAGACGAAAATGAAATCAAGGGAATTTTGGGGCAGTTTTTGGAGGTAATCCAGAGATTTGGCTCTTTCAATAGATTCAGCTATCTTAAATGAGTCTATTCCTGTTACTTCAAGGCCGAGCAGTTTGAGGACAAACAGTCCGGAGCCGTCTCCCGCGCCCAATTCGACTGCTTTCATGCCGGTAAAATCAGGAGGAAGAAATCCCCCTTTCTGAAGGTAGTTGATAATTGAGGCAATGCCGGCAGCCCGCCTGTAATTAGTTAACTGCAAGTATGCTTCAGGAGCACCCTGATCATCTCTTTCCATGCCGGAGGATTATACTATTTCCGGGCAGAATTAGGTAATAAGGGTATTTTTGATTAACCGGAGTAGCTGACGCTTTCCATGATTCTGACAAAATCGGCTATATAGCTGTCCGCGTCCGGGCCGTCGGCCAGAAAGACAAAGCCGTAGATTTTGCCGTTTTCTTTTATGTGATGGTAGGAAAAGCAGCCGAGTCCGCAGACGAGGACTTTCTGGTAGACCCTGCGACCGAGAGTTACTTCGGTAAATTCAGTCGGAACGGTATTTTGCGGTTCCACATTATATTTCTGTTGTACCCATGCTTCGGCATCGAGATCGGAAACTATCGGGTTCATGACGGCAAAACTGGCTCCGTCGTAAAGCTCTGTCTGTGTCTTCTGGGTTTCTCCCCAAATCTGCATGGCAAACAGGTCTCCCTCCTGGAAATTCTGGCCGTCAGTCCGCACTTCCCAGGTATCGGGATATTGGAAAGATATGTCTGCCTCGGGATCTGAAAAAGTTTTCCAACCGCTTTGGGTTTCAGTTGGCACGATTGAGGAGACAGTTGCAATTTCCGGTTCGGGAGAAACAGGCGGCCGGCTGCCGACTGCCGCCAAACCGGCTAAAAGTATTGCCGCAATGACAACTGCCGAAAGAATCAAATAGCGGTATTTATTCATATTGATATTTTATCATACCGAAATATAATAAGCCGTATGCCGAAAATGCATGAAAAAATCATAACAGTTCCTCCCGGAGTAGAGATTAATTACGGACTTACGGAGGACAGTGATTCCGTAGTAACACACTCGCCGACCCAATTAAAAATTATCGGTCCTTTAGCAAACGGAGCATACCCGGTACATATAATCGAAGACGGCAAAGAAAGACCCGAATTACTTTTTTATCACCAGCCTGAACCAAAACCCCCGAGACCTGAATAATCAGAAGTTGATTTTCCATCCAAAACCGCCTTTAATATTTCATCAGACATGCTCATTTTGAAGGTATTTTAAGTTCTTTCCCGACACGCCCATTACTCCGAAAGATATGATTGAAGGTTTTCTATTAGGATCAGGGCGCAATTCCCCGGTGAAAGTACCGTATCTGTAGTCAGATCTTCCTCCTTTTTCGACTCCAATTTGCTGCAATTCGAAATCCGGACTTGGTGAACTTGGGATCGCTCTATAATCTTTTAATGATCCGTCAGGTCCGGCTAAATTATTGAATGAATATAGTGTATCTGTAAATTGTTGTGTGGAATCATAATAAGGCATATCTCCCTCTGATTTTTGAACCAGATTGGCTTTCTCTATCCGCAACTTTTTCATGGCCTGCGTGTAGGCTGCCATTAAAACCGCGAGATCAATTCCGGGCCTTACTTCGGTAAAATCATTTGTCCTGGGAAGCATCATGCCTCCTGCCGGAGGTACGGGTCTCATTTCCCATCCGTCTCCGCCTTCGCGCCTTTCATCAAAAACAACTGGAATTGTCAGCAGTTCAAATGTCCCGATTTTAGATCCTTTCTCCTTCCGCTTTTCCGGGCTCATTTGGGAAAAAGGATCAGGTTTCCAGAAAAAGACTCCTCCATTCTCACCCAGTTTATGGATGTTGATTTTCGGATTTTCTTTGGTCGTGACAAATGCTCCGATTATTTCACCTTCTTCTGCCACATATGTTAGAGCGGGTCCTTCGGTTGTAAGCTGAAGGAAAAACTCAGGCTGTTCACCGTAAGGAGATTCAACTACCGGTACGTAAACCACTGACTGGGTACGGGGAATTTCTTCCCAGGGATTGCCAAATCCCCTTGCTGTCAAAATTTCGGTCAGTTTTACAGGTCCGCTGATTAGCTTGATTTCCGCCTCTTCCCGGGATAACGGAGATTCTTCCCTGACTATGAGAGGGGCAGCCCTGCCTTCCATTTCACTGCCATTAATTTCTCTGACAATTACCCTGACTGCCGCACTGCCTGATTTTATGGCCAGACCTTCAGGAAGCATTCCCTGTTGCCTGAAGTGCTGATGCAACTCAGATACTGCTTGCATTGATTCAAGTCTTAATGATTCATTAAAATATGAACGATACCACGCTGATGTATTTTCTGCTCCCCGATCATGCCAGCCTTTAGTCAGAAATCGGGCTATCTCATGCAGTCTCTGATCTTCTTCGCCGGGTACATGGTTTTGCTTAAGCAGATTATCGAGCAGATCTGCATTTTCAGAGGAGGGGTCTTCAGCCAGATTGACAATCGCCGCTTCCAATATCAGTCTCTGGTCGGGATACTCCGGTACTTCCTGCGGCAGATTTTTTTCAATTACGGTAATTTCCGCCGCCAGCAAAAAAGCATCGTCTTCACTAAAAGAATAGCAGGAACTGGGCCTTAACAGGTTGTAGATATGCAAACCCATCAAATATCCCTGCTCATTTTTACGGGCCCCCTCCGACTTCTCATTGTACATGTGCTGAAGTCGCAAAACTGTTTCAACCGCAGGAATTTTCCCGGACTTATTATACATTCCCAGGGCATGTTTATATTCCTCAATAGCCCGGTTATGATCGGACAAACTCCCGTAATAACCTCCCAAAACTGCATAATGATCACCCAGCATAATTTCATCGTCGGGAGTTATGATGGATTTATCCTTTAATTTTGCATTTACTTTATGCAGGGTTTTTTCTGCTTCAATCAAAGAGATCAAGGCCGGTATCCTGGAAGGAAGAATGGTTTGAGTATCTGCCGATAAAACATCCCCTGCTCCCGAATATAAATCCCGGGTAAACATGGAAACATAATCCCGGATTTCCGTTAATTCTTTATCAGTTAAAATATATTCAAATTCTTCCAGTATTCTGTTTACATGCCAGGCAGTATCTTTGGCAGTTTGCAATTCATGATTGCCGTGGTAGCCTAAAAGGTCATTTTTTACCAAAACCAGGTTTTGCCTGATTGCCAGTTCCCTTGCATTTACCCTCTGATCAGCATCACTGTATAGGATATCCCTGGCTTTTTCTTCATTCAGCTGAAATGCCAAATGTAAAACATCACCGGCTGACTTCAGCTGTTTTTCATCAGCAGATCCTATAGACCAGGCTGATTCCACAACCTGTATTGCCTCATCTGATAATCTGTTCAATAAATGTGAGAGGGAATCCCGGAATTCCGATTTGAATGTCAGCAAAAGGGCATTCCTGGCCAGAGACGGCTCGAGTTCTTTTTGAGACTGATAACCCCCCTCTATGTAATTCCGGTAATAATCGAATTTGTTTAATGATGGATGACTCTTAGAACCTGCAGATGCCTGAAGCCGCTGGACGCTTGATGCGTATCGTGACAGTGTCAGGCTGAATTTCTTTGCATCTGCGGCTTTTTTATCAAAGGATCTTTCGGTTTGGAATATACGTAACATTTCTTTTCTGATGAAGCCGGGTAATGCAACCTGAAATGCTTCATGGAAATCAGCAGCCTGTTCCTGAATTTTTCCTGTCAGGCTAAGAACTGACCGCAAATCATCAAAAGCCCGGTTATGGGAAACCGGGTCCTCTGTCTCAGCAACAGAGATACCTGTCCCGGGAAATCTTTCAACGAAAGCTGTGCGGATAAAATCACGCGTAAAAGTAATTTCCGGTTGAGTTGATTCGACCCTGTTATTCATCACGATGCAAATTATACTATAGGTTGTTTAAAAAACAAAATAGTTTTAGGTTGATTTCGTCCGCAGAGTTCAAAAAGGCTTTGCGGGATCGGGCTTTTGGCCTTATAATACCGGCTTGTATGGAAAAAGTTACCGTAGGTTTCGATCTGGCTCCGGATACTGAAATGTATGTCTACTGTTTAGCATGCAGCACTCTCCCTCATCACGGATTATTGTATGAATCTGCCCGAGTGAACAACGTCACCAGAAGAGTTGCTAAATCTATTCTTTCTGAGGAAGGACACGGAGGGATGATGGGACATGAAGTCTTGATTTTGGACAGGAAATCCGGACAGGAATTGCACTTTGCTGACGATCCGCAAACGATATTGGCATATAACCGCCCGAATCTTGATTTGCAAATTGCGGGAAACTCAGAGCTGGATTAAGAGAAACAATAACCTTTCTTTCTTCATTTTCTAACTCGAAATATAATTTCTTACTAAATTTATGAGGTAAATTGACACTAAGTCAGTATCTTTAGTAATATGAGGACGAAGGAAAAAATTATGACACTACCTAGACCTAAAAAGAGAAGACTGATAAATAAAACTAAGTTTATTAGGTTGGCAAAAAAAGTAAACGAAAGCTTTAAAGAGGAATATGAGTATTTATGGAAAAAGAATTTAGAATATGGAGATAAAATTCCTCCCCACTCTCCTTCCTTCTCTTAAAAACAAACATCTACTTTTAGACACGAATATCATTCGGGATGCTGTAAAAAACCCCATTGTTTTCAATAATTTCTTTAACGATCTGAAAAAAGAACATGTAACTTTATCCACGATTGATCATGTTAGGTATGAAATATTGAAAGGATCCTTAAATGAGAGTAAATATACAGAAAAAGAAAAATTTCTCAATGAAATAATCGATGTAACAATTCCTGTTTTACCTGAAACGTATAAACTTGCGTACGAGTTAATAAAAATGTACGGAATTAATGGGTCAGGTGTACATATTACTGATTTAATATTAGGAGCAATTTTAATGCAATATGAGAAGAATATTTATTTAATTACTCGTGATACTTCAGATTTTATTTTGAGTATATTCAAACTACCATTTATAGTTAATGCCACTTATAACAAAGGGATTTATTCTTATGGAATTTATCAGTACATAAAATAATTTTTGACTAGAGGCAAATAAGTATAATAGAATAAACCAATTGGAAAAATCGAAAGTGGGGACAAGTATCCCGATTAAATCGGGTGAAGCCGCCTCACTGGATGCGGAAAGAAACCCCGGATCAAACCGGGAGAGTAAACTCCGACGGGTAAGCCCGTGACAGCAGCAATAAGTATAATAAGGTGGTACCGTGAGTGACCTCACCCTTTACAGGTGGGGTTTATTTGTGATTATGATCCATCAGGAAATCAGGAAAAAATTCATCGACTTTTTTACGTCTGAGGCGAGGAGTCACAAGGAGATTCCCTCGGCACCTCTTGTTCCCGAAAACGATCCGACGGTCCTATTTATTACCGCCGGCATGCATCCTCTGGTCCCCTACCTTATGGGCGAGCCCCATCCTCTGGGTAAAAGGCTCGTTGATATCCAGAAATCATTCCGCACCGATGACATCGAGGAAGTCGGCGACCGGCACCACCACACCTTTTTTGAGATGCTGGGCAACTGGTCTTTGGGCGACTATTTCAAAAAAGAGGCTATCGGTTGGTCGTTTGAGTTTTTGACTGACAAAAAATGGCTGGGACTTGACCCCGGACGGATATACGTTTCCGTTTTCGAGGGAGACAGCGACGCTCCCCGTGATGAGGAATCGATCCGGGCCTGGCAGGAGGTTTTTCAAAAGGCAGGCATAAAAGCAAACGTGGGGGATAAACATAAAGGGGTTACGGGAGACAGCCGGATTTTCCCCTATCCCAAGGATAAAAACTGGTGGGGTCCTGCCGGCTCGACCGGTCCCTGCGGACCTGACTCGGAAATGTTTTATGATACCGGGCTTACGATGCACCAGCCGGAAATCCACGGGGAAACTTGCCACATCAACTGCGACTGCGGACGCTACCTGGAAATCTGGAATGACGTCTTTATGGAATTCAACAAAAAAAAGGACGGCACTTATGAACCGCTCAAACAGAAAAACGTCGATACCGGCATGGGCATGGAGCGGATGGCGGCTTTGACTGCTTGGCTTAGAAAGCTCGTGCCGGAGCCGGACCCCTATCTGACTGACCTTTTCAAAATCGCCCGCATGAAACTCCAGGAAATATCCAACAGGGATTATGAGGAAAGCTTCGCCAAACCCATGCGCATCATCCTCGACCACAGCCGGGCAGCGGTGTTTCTTATGTCCGACGGTGTTGCCCCGGGCAACAAGGAACGCGGCTATATCCTCAGGCGGTTGATAAGACGCAGCATCCGCCAGGGGCAAAAATTGGGCATCACCCGCGATTTTCTCTCCGAGCTGGCGGGAGATTTTGCCGCCATCTATTCCCCGTCCTATCCGGACCTGAAAATAAACCTGCCGGAGATAAAGAAAATGCTGGGGGCGGAAGAGGCCAAATTCCGCAAACTGCTGGACCGGGGACTTCGGGAGATAGAAAAAATGCCTCTTTTGGACGGGACAATCGCCTTCGACCTTTACCAGTCATACGGTTTTCCGCCGGAGCTGACTTTTGAAATCGCCTCGGACCGGGGTGAAAAAATCGACCGGAGTGAATTTGAGAGGGAGTTTACCAAGCACCAGGAAAAATCGCGGACAGCCGCCAGGGGAATTTTCAAAGGCGGCCTGCAGGACCACTCGGAGCAGACGACCGGACTCCATACGTCTACCCATCTTCTGCAACAGGCCCTGCGGCAGGTTTTGGGCAATGGTGTCCGGCAAAAGGGCAGCCATATTACCGCCGAACGGCTGCGTTTTGATTTTTCCCATGACAAAAAAATGACCCCTGAGGAAATTGCCGAAACGGAAAAGCTGGTGAACTCGCAGATTAAAAAGAACCTGGCCGTAAACTATGAGGTAACCCCGATTGCCGAAGCCGTCAACCGGGGCGCCCTGACCGTGCCCGGAGCCAATTATCCGGAGAAGGTCAAAGTGTATTCAATCGGCAAATTTTCCAAAGAGGTTTGCGGCGGGCCTCATGTTGACTTTACAGGCTCATTGGGAAAGTTTAAGATTGTAAAAGAGGAGGCCGCAGGCAACCTAAACAGAAGAATTTACGCTATCCTGGAAAAAGAGAAAGCCTCCTGACCTACCGATGTCATTGCTGTCACAAATCCTTCCGAAAAAGGAATCTATCGATTATTTTCTGACCCTGGGTATTGAGGAAAACTTGATCAGGGCGGCCGTGACCGAGCTTTCAGGCGACAAGGCTAAAATCCTGGGGATTGGCAAAAGCGAATTTTCCGACGAAAACCACGAAACCGAAGCCTGCGACATCGCCATTACCATGGCGGAAAAAGAAGCCGGCAGCGAGCTTCTGGTCGAGAAAGTCATTTTTGCCCTGCCGCAGATTTACCTCGAGGGCGAAAACGTCAAACCGGAATATTTAAAAAAGCTCAAGAAAGTCACCAAAGAATTAAACCTCAAAGCCGGAGGCTTTATCGATTATTCCTCAGCCGTGGCCTTTTTTCTGGAGCAGGAAGAGGGAGCGCCGCCGACCGTCATTCTCATGGATATCTCCCGCAGCCATCTGACCATCTCCATGGTCAGGATAGGCAAAGTCCAGCAAAATATCATCGTTCCCAGAACAGAATCCCTGATAGAGGACTTTACGGCCGCTTTGCCGAAGTTAAAGGCGGAAATCCTGCCTTCGAGGATCATTCTTTATGACAATTCGGAAAAAACCGACGGCTTCAGGGAGGAGCTTCTGAAGTTTCCCTGGCACAAACATTCCATCTTTCTGCATACGCCGAAAATAGAAATTCTGTCCAACGAAAAAATCCTTTCGGCGATAGTTAAAGCCTCGAGCACTTCCTTCCTGCAGCCTGACACATCTATGGAAGAAAAGGCAGAACCGGCCGGGGAAAAAAGCGGGGAGGATGAGCCGAAACTGCCGGGAGAAAAACCCGCGGATAATGATGAAATAAAAGAACTTCAGGCGGAAAATTTCGGCTTTGTCGAAGAAACGGGAGTAATCCCTCCCCCGGTTGAGACAAAACAGGTAAAACCGGCCGCCGGAAAATTTCCTCTGCCTGAAGTTAAACTGCCTGAAATCAATCTGCCCCAATTTAAATTGCCCAGCCTGCCGTCCGTAAATTTTCGCGGGAAAACCCCCTTTGTCCTTTCAGCAGTGTTAGTCACAACTTTACTGGGTATATTGGGATTTATGGTCCTCAAATATCCCAAATCATCAGTTGCCCTGATAGTCTATCCGTTGCCGCGCGAGCAGAATCTCAAAGCAGTTTTCTCGTCGGATGTAAAAGACGGCTCAAACGCTATCCCCGTCCGCACCGTGGAAAGCGAAGTTGCGGGCAGCAAAAACGCCACAACCACCGGCAAGGCGCAAATCGGCGATAAATCGCGCGGTGAAGTGACTATCTACAATAGAACTGCCGCCTCCAAGACTTTCGACAAAGGCGTAGTCTTAACCAGCGGCCCTTTGAAATTTACCCTGGATGAGGATGTCAAAGTAGCTTCTTCCTCGGAGACGAATGAAGGCATTACCTTCGGCAAAACCGGGGCAAAAATCACAGCCTCGGCAATCGGGCCGGAAAGCAATCTGCCGGCCCAGGCGGAATTTACTTTCAGCGATTTGTCCAGCAATTCCTTCACCGCCAAAAACACCCAGGCTTTAAGCGGAGGCACCAGCCGCGAAATACCTTCCGTCTCCCGGGAGGACCGGCTGAAACTCGAGGAGAACCTCATGTCGGAACTTGCCTCCCAAGCCAAACAAAAACTCAGCGGGCAACAGGCCGCCGGCGAAAGGCTTTTGGAGGAACCGGTTGAAACAACCGTCTCTTCCAAAAAATTCAGCGCCGGGGAAGGCGAGGAAGCCAAAGAACTGGAACTCGCGATGTCAGTTAAAGTGGCCGTTTATGTTTACAGGCAAAGCGATCTGGAAGCTTTGGCCAAAAACACCGAGGCGCCGGCTCTGCCCGGATACCGGCTTGATCCGGACAAACTGAGCATCAAAGTCATTGAGGCGGAAAAAGACGAATCCGGAGAAATCAGCACCAGTTTGAAATTAACATCCTATTATCTGCCGGAGTTCGATATGGACAAAATCAGCGGGGAGCTTGCGGGGAAAAGTTATGATGAAGCCCAGAATTACCTCGAAAAAGTGGAAAATGTCGGCGGCATCCAGATTGTGGCTGATAAATCTTTGCCATTTATGGTAAAGAAGCTCCCCTTATCGAAAGACGGCATCACGCTCCGGGTTATTTCTAAATAATGGCCTTATATTCTTACACCAAAAAAAGTAAGGGAAAGCTGAAAAAGCTGATGACTGTTTTTTCAGTCATATTCATCCTGTCCGGGCTTTTACTGATGTCCTGGGTTATTTATCCGATTGCCAGTTTTCAGTTCTTTTACCAGCCCAAGTATGCCAATCTTCTCAGACCGGTAGCGGAAGCGGACGCGGCCGACAATTTTAGCGACAACCTTTACCAGGTAGTCGGGGCCGCCTTCGAAGATTACACCCGGGCTTCCTACTGGTTTCCCAAAGCCGCCAATTTCAAGTTGTCCCGCAACCAGACAAGCTATACCCTCTCGATTCCCAAACTGAACATAACGGACGCATTCGTTGATATCGGCGGGGAGGATCTGACCAAAAGCCTTATCCAATTCACCGGCCCCATGCCGGGAGAAATCGGCAATCCGGTTGTTTTCGGCCATTCGACACTTCTGTGGTTTTATAATCCCTCTGATTACAAGGCGATTTTTTCCAAACTGCCGGATCTTGAGATCAACGACGAAATTGTCATCAATTCGGACAATGTGACTTATACCTACCTGGTAAAAGAAATGTACATCACCTCTCCCAAAGATCTGTCTGTTTTAAACCAGACGGACAAGGAGGAGCTGCTGACTTTGGTGACCTGTGTGCCGCCGGGCACCTACTTAAAAAGATTTATCGTCAAAGCCAAACTTTCCAAAATATGAAATTCATCCCGCTTTTCATATCTTCATATCACACCAGGTGTGATATAGCTAGACACATCCGGGATGAGGGAAAATATGACCGATAAAACCAAAAAAAATCATCTGCAGTCGCTCGAAGCGCTTTCCGCCATCAAAAAAAAGCTGCTGGGCAAATCCTTAAACTACCGGGAAATATTTACGCTTATGGATGAAGTGGCCAGCCAACGCCTGGGACCTGTCCTGACGACATATTTTGTGGCCGCAGGCTTTAAAGAGGGCTTTACCAATACCGAACTTTTTTATCTGACCAAAGCCATGGCGGAAACCGGCAGCAAACTGCGCTTCCGGGGAATTGTGGCTGACAAGCATTCGACAGGCGGTCTGGCCGGCACCAGAACGACTATGATCGTCGTGCCGATTGTGGCTGCCGCCGGCTTCAAAATCCCCAAAAATTCCTCCCGCGCCATCACCACCCCGGCCGGCACAGCCGACACCATGGAAGTTTTGGCCCCGGTCACTTTCTCGATTGCCAGAATTGAGCAGATTGTGGAAAAGGTAGGCGGCTGCATTCTCTGGGGAGGCCACCTGGGGCTGGCTCCTGCCGACGACATCATCATCCAGGTCGAAGCACCGCTTTCCTTCGAGTCTTTTGACAAAATTATCGTCTCAATCATGGCCAAAAAAATTGCCTCGGGCGCAACCCACCTTATCCTGGACATTCCTGTCGGGCCGACGGTCAAGATTATCCATTTCAAGGACGCCGAGATAATTTCCGAAAAATTCAAGTTCCTGGCCAGGAGGTTCGGCATTAAAGTCACGGTTGACATCAACCAGGCGATGGAACCGGCCGGGCACGGAGTCGGACCGGCCCTCGAAGCCCGCGATGTATTGAAAGTACTTGAGCAGAGACCCGACAGGCCTTATGTTTTGGAAGCCAAAGCCCTGAGGCTGGCCGGCAAACTTCTGGATCTTTGCTTCAGCGACACCAAAATTAAAGAAAAAGTCAGCGGCGAGGATATGGCCAAGGAAATCCTCAAAAACGGCAAAGCCCTGGCCAAAATGAAAGAGATCATCAAGATCCAGGGCGGCAATCCCCATATCGGGGCGGAGGACGTGCCCCTGGGCAAATACAAAACGGAAATAGAGGCAGGCAAAAAAGGCAGCATTACCAGCTTCAACAACAATGAACTGACCGTCATCGCCAAAATTTTGGGCTGTCCGCTGGACAAACAGGCTGGTATCTACCTCAACCGCAAAATCGATGAAAAAGTGGACAAAGGGGATGTATTATGTATACTGTATTCTTCAGATAAATGGCTTCTTCAGGAAGCCAAAGACACCCTGAAGAACATACCGATTTTCAAGATCGCCTGATGAAGAAAAAACTTAACATTTTGCTGATTTTGTCTGCCCTGATTTTAGTCCCCTTGTATTTCTGGTGGCAGCAGGCTTTGAAACCGGTCAAACCCCAGGATTCTTCCCTTATCACTTTTACCGTTTCCCAGGGAGAATCGGTCCGCACAATTGCCGACCGGTTGGAAGATGAAGATCTGATCAGATCAACTGTCGCCTTCTTCCTCAAAGCCAGGTTTACCAATTTGGGCCAAAATATCCAGGCCGGCGACTTTATCTTAAGCCCCTCGATGGATTTGAATACCCTGTCCGAATCGCTTCAGCACGGCACCAACGATATCAGAATCACCATCCCGGAGGGGTGGCGCAACGAGGAGATCGCCATGAAAATCTCCGGGGAATTCGGCCTTCCCGAAAGCGAATTTCTCAAAGTGGCCAAGGAAGGCTTTATGTTCCCGGATACTTACCGCCTGCCCAAAGAGACGACCCCTACGGAAATCGGGGCTATGTTTCTGGCCAATTTTGATAAAAAAATAAAAACACTGGACCTGGGGCTGATGGAACGGAAAAATCTTTCTTTAAATGACCTGGTCACGATCGCCTCAATGGTCGAGCGGGAAGCCAAACTTCATGAAGACAGGCCGCTGATTGCCGGAGTTATCTTAAACAGGCTTGGTATCGGCATGAAACTGGATATCGATGCCACCATCCAGTATGCTTTGGGTTTCCAAAACGAACAGAAGAGCTGGTGGAAGAAAGACCTGACAATTGTAGACCTGGATATCGATTCGCCCTACAATACTTATAAAGTTGCCGGTCTGCCGCCGACCCCCATTGCCAATCCCGGACTGGCCGCCATCAGAGCGGTTCTGGAAGCGCCCGATACCGATTACCTTTATTATATTGCCGACGGAACAGGCAAATCCCACTTCGCTTCGGATCTGGAAGGCCACAACCGCAATATCTCCGCCTACCTCAACAAGTAAAAATTCAACCTGGGAGGTGAATTAGCTTTGCACCTAGGAAGAAAAATAGATTTATATATTGTGGTAAAATACGTCCTATGGCACGATCACCTGAAGGAGAACCCTCACGCGAAAAAAAATATCTCAAATGGGCGGCAGGTCTTGGCCTGATTGCCTTAGGTTTAATTGCATTATTTTAAATCCCACATGGATAAGCTTCTAAAATGCCCCAAATGCGGTGAGTTTTTCGAGCCGTCCGTAGCTTTCAAGCACCAGTTTGAAGAACAAATCACCGAAAAAGTAAAAAAAGAAACCCTGAAACAGGCCGGGGAAATCCTGGCCAAGGAATTGAAAGACCGCGACAGCACTATCGGGGAACTTAAGAGTCGGGTTGAAAAAGCCGAAGAGGAAGAACTGAAAATCAGGAAAGCGAAACGCGAGCTTGAGGAAGCCAAGGCCAAATTCGAATTGGAAAGCCAGCGCCGGCTGGACAGCGAGCGGGAAAAAATCCGCCTAAAAGCCGTCGAAGAAATCCAGGAAAAAGACAAATTCAAATTCGACGAATATGAAAAGAAAATGGCCGATATGAAAAAAGCGCTAGATGAAGCCACCAAAAAAGCAGCCCAGGGTTCGGAGCAGCTTCAGGGGGAAGTTCTGGAACTGGACCTGGAAAATCTGCTGCGCGAAACCTTTCCCAATGATGAAATCCTGAGTGTCGGCAAAGGCCGGGAGGGCGGAGATATCATCCACAAAGTCAAAGGCAAAACAGGCAGGCTGGCCGGCATTATTCTCTGGGAAACCAAACGGGCCAACTGGCAAAAAGTCTGGCTGCCGAAACTCCGGGAAGACGGCCGCAGGGAAGGGTCTACCGTCAACGTCCTGGTCAGTATCAACCTGCCGGCAGAAATCTCCGATTTCCAATTAATCGACGGTGTTCTCGTTTGTTCCTACAAGTTCGCTTTGCCCCTGGCGGCCATTATCCGCCGGGATGTCCTTCACATCGCTTATGCCAAACAGACTGCCGAAAATAAGGAAGAACATCTGGAGGAACTATACGGTTATCTGCAAAGTGAAGCTTTCCGCCACCGTTTTGAAGCATTTGCCGAAGGCATCATGGGCCTTGGCAATGATTTGGATTATGAAAGAAGGTCGATGGAAAGGGTCTGGAAAAAAAGGGAGACGCAGATCCGCAAAATGCAGATCAATGCCGCCAAAATGTACGGCGAACTCCAGGGAGTCATGGGCAATGCTCTACCCGACATCAAAGTCCTGTCTTTGCCCGACGGGGAGGACAGGGAAGATTAAATGAAAAACCAATTTACTGTCGAAACCCGGAACCCCAAACAGATTGTCGATATCACCGATCGGGTCAATGACAAACTGCAGGAATTGAAGGCAGGTGATGGTTTGGTGCACCTCCAGGTTCTGCATACAACGTGCGCCCTGACCACGGCTGACCTTGATCCGGGCACGGACCGGGATTATCTTGAGGCTATAGAAAAAATGTTTCCGGAGGGAAATTGGATCCACCCCCACAATCCCGCCCACGTAGGCGACCATATCATGTCCTCCTTGATCGGTCCTTCTGTTGTCCTTACCGTCGGAAACGGCGAATTGGTTTTGGGCACCTGGCAGAGAGTAGTTCTGGTCGAACTCTCCGGTCCCCGGCCGCGTAAAATCACCCTGACCTTTATCAGGACTTCCTGATGTATCACACCAGGTGTGATATAGCTAGACACATCCGGGACATGCCTATCATGCCTATTATGAAAAAAAGACTATTTCTGGCTTTCACCCTGCCTGAGACTTTGACGGAACAGTTCAGCCTCTATCAGCAAAAATTGGCAAAATTTGAGGAGCTGAAAAAACTCGGCCTGCGGTTGACGGCAAAAGAGAATCTTCATATTACGCTGCTATTTTTGGGCGATTGTGAGGAAGATAAAATCGGACAGATTTCCGGAACAGTCAAAAAAGCCTGTCAGGAAATTGCCCCTTTTCCACTGGAATTTTCCCGTATGGAGATGCACAGGTATATTTGGGCGGTCTATAAAAACAGCGCCAGTTTTGAAAAACTGAAAAATATTCTCGAAGTAGAATTGCTGGGAACAATCTCAAAAAAATCAATCATCCATACAACCTTGGGAAGGATTAAAAGGGAAGGTGGGAAAATAGGCCTGCCGCCAGCCGGAACTGTTGACAGGGAATTTACCTGCGGTAAAATTCTCTTGTTTGAATCTCATTTAAGAAACAATGGGCCTGTATATTCAATTATTGAGGCGTTTAATCTAAATGGAAAATAAAGACAAGGTTTTTATTCTGCTTAAAAAAATACCCGTAGGGAAAGTCACTACGTACAAAGCATTGGCCAAAAAAGCAGGACTTGGAAATCCCAGGCAAGTCGGCAAAATTATTCATGGAAACAACCATCCGGAAATCTATCCCTGCCACCGGGTAGTCAAATCGGACGGCACTTTGGCTTCAGGTTACAAATTCGGTGGACTGGCAGGCCAAAAGAAAAGACTGCTTTCGGAGGGAATTACATTCAGCAAAAACAAAATCGATCTCTCAAAAAACCAGTTTAATTTCAGTTGACACCCCTTAACAGATCACTGATTTCATCAGCCAGTTCCAGGGCATAACGGGAAACTTCAATGCTTTTATTGCCACCAAAACCGCAGGTATAACTTAACAGACACTGATCCCTGACAGTTTTTCCGTCAAGACCGGTAACTCGGGAAACATAATCAACTGCCCCCTGATATTTGGATATTATTTTTTCAACAACTTCCTGATGCCGCCCCCTCAAATCTTCAACCAATCGCTCCTCACTATCCTTGCCGCTCCCTATTAAAATTCCCATTTCTTCAGCCAGCATTTTCTGACTAACCCCGCTTTGGGGAATTACACCGACGCCGATAAGACCGTTACCCGATATGAAATTCCTGATTATATCCGTATCACCCCTTAATAATTTCCCGGGATCGATTTTGGCAAAATCACCGTGCACCAACCCGATACCCAGCTTCATAGCCCAGGGCATTTCATATATTTCACAGGAATGCAAAGCGGGGACGATATTTAATGCATCCAAAAGACCACGGTCGGCAACTGTACCACCATCATCCCAGGACATTCCCAGCATGACTTCCATATCATGCCTCAATCCTTCGAGAACATCTGCATTGGGATTATCCAGACTGACGCAGACGACAGGAGCAATCCGGGCGGCTTTGGATAAGTGGGTTAAAGACATAGATGACATGATGGTATCCTGTATCTGTCCGACTTCGGGGGATAAATGAAACCTGGCGCAGTTGGTTGAAGTCAGTTGCGTTTTTAATACTTGAATATTCTTTTTTTTCAAAAGATCGGCATTTTCCTGAATGATCTGCCACATCGGTAATGCTCCGGGGTGAAAATCAAGCTCTCCTGCTATTTTTCCTTCAACTTCCTCAGCAGTCATACCGGGTTTAATGATAATAGTTGAACCGTCCATTATTAATCCTTCATCCGGATGATAATTAGGCTCCTGATTCATTCCGATTCCTTCATCTGCCCCTGCTTTTTGGGCAACCGTCATCACTCCGGTTTTCTCCAGCTCCGGCACCAGATAGTTTTCAAAAACGTTCCGGGCATATTCCATACCCTCCCCTTTGACAAATCCGGGAATATTGGGCATGCTGCCCACTTTATATACCCAGCCTCTGCGGCCGCATTCTTTCAAAACTTCCAGCCGTTCTTCCATTTTCATAAGCGGAAATATTTCAGCCTGTTCGGGAACCTGCACAACCGCTCCGGAAATGCCGTCGGGGGAAGGTATCATTGCTTCTCTTATGTTGACCATAAAATCAGGCAGGAGGTAAATTTAGAAAGTATTATAGCACCGGAGATCTAGTTATAAATAACGCAGACGTCAGGGCCTTTTTTGAGGTTCATGCCGTGGGGATGAATTTCAAATCCCATTTTCCTGTAAAAATCTGCAGAATTATCTCCGGCAAACAGAAAAAAATTAAGTTTTGGATATTTTTCCAGGCATTTGTTTATAAGCTGTTTGCCGATGCCTTTTTTCTGGTATTTAGGACTTACCATGAAATTCCAGATAGAGGCATATAGGGATTCATCAGTCAACACTCTGGCAAAACCTGCCAGCTCTGTGCCGTGCCAGGCGCTGACGACAAACTGGGAATTTTGGAAAGCCTTCTCGATAGCTGCCTTATAAATCTTCCGCTTCTTCGGATGTCTCAGGCATTTTGTTTCGTATAAAATATCGACCATCTGCTCGAAATCAAGTTCTTTTGTTACTTTGTATAGGATGTCCATCTCAAAACCAGCCTTTCTTTTTTGTGTCTTCTTTTTCAAATTCTTCCAGCAGTTCTTTCTGCCTGGATGAAAGTTTGGTAGGGATGAGAATTTTGATTTTTATATAATGGTCTCCCCGGCCGCCTCCCCGTAATATAGGCACACCTTTTCCTTTCAGCCTGACCAGTGAACCGGGCTGCGTCCCGGGCTGGATTTTCAGATTCAAAGGCCCGTCGATAGTCGGCACACTGACGACATCTCCCATGGCTGCCTGGGAAATGCTGATGGGCATTTCCGATATCAGGTCATAATCCTCCCGCTGGAAACGCGAATCTGGCTGCACCCGGATAAGAACGTCGTAATCTTTGAAGCGGATGCGCGATCCGTTGTCAACGCCCGCCGGTATTTTTATGGACTCTTTCCTGCCCTCGACCGAGACTGATTTTTCCGTACCCTTGACTGCTTCCATGAAATCAATTGTCAGCTGGTAAACCGGATTTTGTTTTTGCCGGGATTGCCGGCCAAAGGGAGAAGCGCCGCCGAAGAACTGTTCAAAAATGTCGAAAGGATCGGAGAAACCTCCGAAGTCCACTCCTTCAAAAGGATTGCCTCCGCCGGAACTTGAATAGGAATAGGAAAAAGGCCCGTATCTGCCGGTTTGCTGCCCCCCACCTCCGAAGCCCTGCCCCTGGGCAAAGGCTGATTCCCCGTACTGGTTATACATTTCCCGCTTTTGGGAATCGGAAAGGACTTCATATGCTTTGGTGATTTCCTTGAATTTGTCGGCAGCCCCGGCGCTTTTATTGCGGTCGGGATGCCATTCCAATGCCAGCTTGCGGTAAGCCTTTTTTATTTCGGCATCCGTGGCGCTGCGGGAGACACCCAATACTTCATAAAAATCTTTGGCCATATCCCTGAAAATAACGTATTAATGAAATTATTACAACTTGGTATTTTTAATCAGTTGACAGTATGGGTTGATTTTTCATTATTCACTTTTTGCAGGATAACGGAAGTCTGGGCAAAAATTTTATTATCATGTTTCAGGATGAAACGGTATTCCCCTTCGGTATCAAAACGGAAAGTCACTAAATCAATTATTAAGTTGCCTTTTCCGAATGGACTAAGCGTTAATTGAATTTGGATGGTTTTATTCTGCTCCTTTAGCACTTCTCTTCCGGCAGGACTGATCACTTCAAGGGAAATTATCAACTTGCTGTTTTTCTCTCCCCGCAGTACTGCCGCCAGAACCATCTTCGGATGGACGGTCGGAAAATTAACCGACCCGATCCGGTCAAAGATGCCGATGATCGAGATTTTTCCGTCCCGGGAGATCAATGTATAATCGCAAACGGCAAACAGTTCTGCCGTGAGATTGATTTTTTTTCCGATTGGTACCATTACGAGACTACTTCGCCTTCCTGGACATCTTCCTTGTCTTTTTTCTTGCCTTTCTTCTTTTCCCCGTTTTTGTCCTCTTTATTATCTCCGGAAGGCGGCTGGTCAGCCGAAGGAGGCTGAGTTTGCTGGCCCTGGTACATGGCCTGGCCGATTTTCGACAGCGAATCGGAAAGGTCTTTGGTTTTACTTTCCAGTTCTTCTTTACCGCCGCTCTCCAGAATGCCTTTGAGGGCGCTGATTTTTTCCTCAACCTCTTTTTTTACGTCATCACCAACTTTGCCTTCCGCGTCCTTTAGGGATTTTTCCGCCACATAAATCATATTGTCTGCCTTGTTGCGGGTCTCAATTTTGTCTTTTTTCTCCTGATCCTCTTTGGAGTGGGCTTCCGCTTCCTTGGTCATTTTTTCGATTTCATCCTGCGACAGGCCTGTCGAGGAAGTGATCCTGATGCTTTGGCTTTTTCCGGTCGCCTTGTCCTTGGCCGAGACATTGAGGATGCCGTTGGCATCTATGTCAAAATTGACTTCGACCTGGGGCACCCCCCTGGGTGCCGGCGGGATGCCGTCGAGAATAATGCGGCCCAATGATTTATTGTCTGCCGCCATCGGCCTTTCTCCCTGCAGAATATTTATCTCGACCGAAGTCTGGTTATCGGCAGCCGTCGAGAAAACTTCGCTTTTGCTCGTCGGGACGGTCGTATTCCTGGTAATCAATGGAGTGGAAACTCCGCCTAGCGTCTCAACGCCCAAAGTCAAAGGCGTAACATCCAGCAAAACCACATCCTTGACTTCACCTGTCAAAACACCGGCCTGGACAGCCGCGCCTATGGCCACCACTTCATCAGGATTGACGCTTTTATTCGGCTCTTTTCCGAAAAATTCCTTGACTTTGGCAAGGACTCTCGGCATTCTGGTCATGCCGCCGACTAAAACAATTTCATCGATTTTGCTTTTGTCGATGCCGGCATCCTTCAGGCAGGCCTCAACCGGAGGGATTGTCTTATCAATCAGTTCCCCCACAATTGTTTCCAGCTTGGCCCTGGTGAGTTTCTGCACCAGGTGAAGAGGCCCTTCCTTACCCTGGGTGATAAACGGCAGATTGATATCGGCCACAATCGAGGTCGACAGTTCTATCTTGGCTTTCTCGGCAGCATCCCTCAATCTCTGCAGTGCCTGCGGGTCTTTCCTGAGATCGACATTCTGTTCTTTCTTAAATTCCTCAGCAATATAATCCAGGATGACCTGATCAAAGTCGTCTCCTCCAAGATGCGTATCGCCGTTGGTGGCTTTGACTTCATAAACGCCTTCACCAAGCTCCAAAACGGAAATATCAAAAGTGCCGCCTCCCAAATCGTAAACTGCTACTGTATGGGAATGTTTTTTATCGAGACCATATGCCAAAGCTGCCGCCGTCGGCTCGTTAATAATCCTTTTGACGATCAGCCCGGCAATCTCGCCCGCCTGTTTGGTGGCCTGCCTTTGGGCATCGTCAAAATAAGCCGGGACGGTGATGACTGCTTCGGTGACTTTATCACCCAAATAGCTTTCCGCGTCGGCTTTGATCTTCTGCAAAATCTGGGCGGAAATTTCCTGGGGCGTATAAGTTTTGCCTTCGACCTCGACAACCGCCATGTTGTCGCGTCCGGCCTTGATGGTATAAGGCAGCCATTTCATGTCCTTCTGGACCGATTTGTCGTTGAATTTCCTGCCCATCAGGCGTTTAATGGAAAAGACAGTCGATTTGGGATTGATGATCATCTGGCGTTTGGCCACGTCACCGACGATCCGTTTGACGGGATCCACAACTGACGGGATGACGTTTCGGCCTTCCGCCGAATGGATTACTTTGGGACTGCCGCCTTCCATGACAGCTACGCAGCTGTTGGTAGTTCCTAAATCAATGCCGATTATTTTTGCCATTTTATTTCTCCTTTATTTCCCCTCTTCGGGAACAACTTTTTTAAATTTCTCTT
>Ga0209211_10002589_pt1 | contig 30912 bp, 36 predicted proteins | sample RifGroA2_FD_183992 | JGI IMG/M metagenome (GOLD analysis project Ga0209211, IMG submission 183992) | Groundwater microbial communities from Rifle, Colorado, USA - Groundwater A2 (SPAdes) (version 2) | ecosystem: Environmental > Aquatic > Deep subsurface > Groundwater | place: Rifle, Colorado...
CACCAAAATAATAACTTAGTTATCTAATAAACAAGGTAAGTAAATAGATAATAAAAGGTAAGTGTATCAATCAAAGGTCAACTTTAGTGATAAATAATTCTGCAAATGGTTATACAATCCATAAACAACCCAAACAACGTCTGGTCTTTGGAATACACTTTCTTACATTATTGGGTTGTTTTGAGTAAAATAGGACTATGGATAAGAAATCCTTGCGCCAGTTTTTAATTGACTCAAATAAAGCAGGTTATGCCGGTGGTGAGGAAAAGAAATGGATTAAAGAGGCGGACGGATCAACTACAATCCCTTATATACAAGGTGATTGGAAATCTCACGACAACTTCTTTGGTGGTGAACCATATGGTGGGAGAGTAGTCGTCTTCTATAAAGAAAAACCTGTTTGGATTATGGTTTATTATGGTTGGGTTGCTGAAGGAACGGCGACTGACCCGATCTACGCAATCTTAAGAAGTGCTTTAAAAGCAATGCCAGAGGATGCTCCTTTTCGTGGACCCAAAGAGTTCAAAGAGGGAGATCTTATCTATTCCAATACTTGGACTGGAGATGTTGATCGATATTCTGGAGAAGAACAAATCACTCAAGGTGAAAAGTTGCTGTACAAAGCAAACTATATGGGTGGTTTAGTTGACCAGAGAAAAGGAGTATAATTATGAAAATCTCAAAACAGATAAATTTCCTGAACTTCTTAATGAAATTTTGAAATAACTATGAAAATGTATTTATCCTCATTCAGACTTGGAGACCACCCTGAGCAATTAGTGAATTTGGTGGGTGCTAATAAAAAAGTAGCTGTAATTGCTAATTCAATAGATTTTGGGAACGATCCGGAAAGAAGAAAAGCTGGAGTGCAAAGAGAAATTGACGATTTAACAAAGCTTGGATTTCAAGCTGAAGAACTAGATTTAAGAAACTATTTTGGCAAACCTCAAGATTTAGAAAAGAAACTGTCTGAATACGGAACATTGTGGGTGAGGGGTGGTAATACTTTTATTCTTCGCAGGGCTTTCAAAGAAAGTGGGATGGATAAATGGCTGATTAGCCAAAAGGACAACAAAGAATTAGTTTACGCTGGCTATTCAGCGGGAGTTTGCATTCTTTCACCCTCATTAAAAGGGCTCGAAATCGTTGATGATCCCAATATTATTTCTGAAGGATACTCAATAGAAACTATTTGGGAGGGCTTAGGGCTTATAGATTTTGCTTTTGCACCACACTTTGAATCACCCGGACACCCTGAAACTGAAGCGGTTGGTAAAGAAGTGGAACACTATAAAAAAACTGGTGTTAAATACAAAGCTCTTCATGATGGTGAAGCAATAATTATTGAAAGTTAAATATGGAAATTGATGTGGCCAATGTTTTTGTAGATAACAATGGTCAATTCGGAAATCCAGTTGGGATAATTGTAGACGAAAAAAACAGAATAAATGAAAAGAAAAGGCAAAATTTAGCAACTAAATTAAACTTCAGCGAAACAGTTTTTATTAATAGTCTCGCTTTTCCTAATGTAAGCATTTTCAATCCACAAAACAAAGTTAAATTTGCCGGTCATGCAGTTTTAGGCACTATTTATTTTATAAATCACGTTCTCGGAAAGAATATCAACTCGGTAAAATGTGATAGTGAAATGGTCACCGTTAAAATTGAAAGCAACATTACATATATTTGTGCTCCAATAACAATTATACCTTCATGGAACTATAAACAGTTGGCTTCCGGGAAAGATGTTGAAGAACTTCCCGAGACCGTCGCTAATCAGATGGAGCACACTTTTATTTGGGCATGGATTGATGAATCAAAAGGTTTAGTTAGAGCCCGAACGTTTGTTCCAGATTGGGGTATTCCAGAAGATCAAGCAAACGGATCCGGGTCTATAAAACTAGCTTCTCAACTTAATAAAAATTTAGTAATTACTCATGGTTTAGGGTCAGTGATTTACGCAAAACCTTTAGGATCTGAATTTGCTGATGTTGGAGGGTTAGTTAAAATTGCTGAAAAAATAACATTATAAGAATAACCTCGTTGGTATGGAAAGATCTCTATTTTTGTGCCAATCCATAGAAAAAAGTTTGCATGATGGGCATTCCTACCGGATTATCAACGGCATGAAAATCCATCATTTTCATCCCTGCTTCTCTTACCGCCTCATCAAAAAGCGGCAAACCGAGTTTAAGCGTGTCGGGAGTATATCTGCCCAGTTTTTTTTCAAGGTTCGGTACTTCTTTTTCGAGAAAATTGACGAACATCATGGATCCGCCTGTTTTTAAAACGCTGGCTGACTTTTTGATAATATTTTTGAATTGCTCATTTGTTTCCACTTCACCTATTCCTCCGTATTCTGTCACGAGATCATATTCTGTTCGTTCAATGGCTGGCGGCCATGGTTTTAAGTAATCCCGGATTATTAGTTGTCCTCTTGCTGATCCAAGATTTTTAAAATCATCAATGGTAAATGACTCATTGAGGTATTGATGTGCGATAAGGTATCCTTCCGGAACTTCCGGTAAAGAAAGCACCCTGTCTGCCTCGTCTAGAGCCTGTTGGTAGATATCGAATCCGTCAATTCTTTTTAATGAAGGCAAAAAAGAAGCCCAAAACCAAATTCCGGTTCCAAATCCCAAATCCAGGACAATTTCGGCTTGAGGAAAATGGTCTTTAATGTATTTAGGAATAATTTTCGTTTCCGGGAATTTATCCAAAACATCTTTATACAAAAACCTGCGACCAAAACCCGTAATATAGGCTTTTACAGCATCTTCATCCATAAAAAAATTATATCAAGAAGGTTAAAACTTTCCTAACCCGGTGGATATTAACGCTTCTTTTTTCAAACGAGTCCATAAAAAACAACCTCAAAAACAACCTCGGAGGTTTGGAAGATTGTTGAGATAATCTAAACATGCGGTACGTTCATTTTGGAACGCCTATTTTCCAAACACCTTTTTCTCGAAAAGCAGGAATCGTTTGTCGACGGGCCGAATTCAAAAGCGAATGGAAAGACCGGCTTTGTTTTTTTGCATATTCGGAGAGAAGAGCTATATAAATACCATCTAAATAGGTAATTCTTTTATGCAAAGATTCTAATAAAGCTATTTCAAAAATGCGGGATATTGGTTTAATTGTATGTGAAGCATCATAAGAACGAAGTGCTTGATAATAGGTATCTTTTTCTTTATTACGAATAATCATCGTTGGAAAACTAAATTTTAATAGAAGTAAATTATTGATAACTCTCCCTATTCTGCCATTACCATCTAAAAAAGGATGAATATTTTCAAATTCAGCATGAAAACGTGCGATTTTGTGAATATATGGTGTCTCCATCTCTGAGTTGAAGCGCACAATGATCTCATTCATTCTCTCCTCAATGAATTCACCAGGAATGGCAATATGGGTTCCGACTCGTACCAATTCCTCTTTCTTACGAAAGCGACCGGCTACTTCATCTCGAATATTAGTTAATAACATTTTATGCAGTAATAATATTGAGTCTTTGGATAAAGATAATTCGTTTATCTTTTTTTTAATATATCCATACACGAGAGCAAGATTTTTGGCTTCAAATATTTCTCGTAAAGTAAACTTTTTGCCCGCCTCCATTTGTAATAATATTTTTTCTGTTTCAGGAAGTGAGAGAGTGGAATTTTCGATAGCATTTGAATTGTATACGCGTTCGGGCATTTCTGCCTCATCGAGCATATCAAGAAGAGACTCTTTACCTATCCTTTTTTTTTGAAATTCCTCAAATAGACGGGCTATATCTCTTATGTGGTTTCTCATGCTAATAATACTATCATATTAACGTCATTTTGTCAATATATCGTTAATTTACTATGAAAATAGAATTGAATTAACGTGTCTTGGAACTTTGGAACAAAGGTTGATATCGATTTGTTCGTTTAAATAAGTTCCATACGGCTAAGCTTTGGTTAAATAAATATGTCCTGAAACGCAGGTTAACCAAATTTATAGACTGTAAGGGTAAATTCCGCCAATTTCGCCTGTTACGTACGATACTGGTTTGCTAAGGGTGATTTAAAGGAGAAAACCGAGATACTCAGTGCACTTGGTTTGAACCTTACTATCAAAGACAAAAAACTGCGTGTTGACGGTCTAAATCCATTTCTGATCATCGCGGATGGCAAACGCCGGGTTGAAGAATTATCTAAAAAGTTCGAACCTGCAATAAAGCCCGACTTAACGGGACAAAAGGCTCCTCTCGAAGCCCTTCGTCAATCTTGGCTGCGGGGCTTGGATTCGAACCAAGAATACTCGCTTCCAAAGAGCGATGTCCTACCATTAGACGACCCCGCAAAGGTCACAAAATCCTTGTACCCAAAACATTATTTTTCTTTGAATATCCGTACTTTTTTTCAACCTCACCCTTACTAAACCAAAATATTTATTTTTTGTATTTCTTCTATGACATCGGACGTTGTGTTTCTTGAAGTATATTCTATCAAATTTTGATTCAGAAAGACCGGTATTATTCATCCAATACCTCTTTATTGTTGCTATTCTATGTTTATGATTATCATGGACATAAATATCTAATGTAATATCTTCCAACTTCGCTTTTATTATTATTAATAACCAATAAATGAAAGTTTTTATCATTAATGGATCCGAGTTGCTGAAATACACACTTTGGCCATATTTATATTCTTTCTCTTTTGCACCTTCAGCCCAATACAACATTGTTCCGACAATCCATAAATAATTTTTATCGTATTTAAGCTTTTTTATTTCTCTTAGTGATTCTTTCTTTAAAAGCTCTACTTTTTCTACTCTTTTTCTTCTACAAGTTGCCCACCCTTTTTTTCTTGATATTATTCTAGCCGGAGTGGACATATATCCGCAAGGTCCCTCAGGATGGCGCGACCAGTAAGCGACAGTTGCTTTCGAGATATTTAAACTTTTTGATATTTTACCGTAAGACCAACAATCTTTTCTCAATCTAAGTACCTTTTCTTTTAGTAGAATATTCATTTCTAATAGTGAACTCTTGTTCACTTTAAGAATAATATTATTTAGGATATTTGTCAAGAAGATTACGGTTTTATAATTGTATAATATATGTATGGAATTTGAGGCTGTGAAGCTGGTTGTTTTTGTCCCGGAAACGCATGCGGAAAAAGTCAGACAAGCGATGGCAAATGCCGGCGCAGGACAAGTCGGCCATTATTCCCACTGCAGTTTTTCCGTAAAGGGAATTGGTAGGTTTTTACCTCTTCCGGGAGCAAATCCGGCAATCGGAAAAGTGGGCAATTTGGAAGAAGTAGTAGAGGAGAGGATAGAAACTGTTTGCTACAAAAAAGATTTGGAAAAAATTCTTAAAGCGATTAAAAAAGTGCATCCATATGAAGAAATCGCTTTTGATGTTTATCCTTTGCTTAATGATCCATATAATAAGCAGTAATATTTTTTGTGGCATATAATCCATTGTAGTTTCCTTATTCGATTTATAACATTTGTAAGCATGGAAATTAAATTGAATAAATCACAAAAAGAGAGATTGTCGGAATTCATTTCCAACATCGGAATAATATTTGTGGCAACAGTGATTACGCCAGTTTTTTCTGGAACTATGGTAAACTCAATAATAATAATTCCTGCGTTTATACTAGGATTGGGATTTCTTATTATAAGTTTGGTGATATTAAATAAATGAACTTGGATTGGCTGAAAGTTGTTTACATAGTTGGAGCATTGGTATTAGTGGCAATTGCAATAGTGCTGTATCCTACTCTGCGGAATAAAAAGAAATAGCCTATAGTTTCAGTTGACAAAACAGGAAACTAGCTTTATACTTCATTAATATGTTAATTGTCTGTTTCATTACCAATCAGGCTAAACTTGATGTCTCCGAATACGGAGATATCGCTGTTTGCCTATTGGGGAGCAGATAAGTTTTTAAGTTTTCCAATAGAGCAACCAGCCGAAAAGGGCTGGTTTTTTTATGAGAACCATAATAACCAAATACTATCTATATACATTCCTTATCAGCCTGCATTTTTTCAGTGCGGTGCTGGTGCCTTTTTTTACAGACTGGGGAGGGATAAGCAAAACCCAGATGATGATTCTGCAGTCGTGGTTCATGTTGTGGATTTTTTTGCTGGAAATACCGACAGGAGTTATAGCCGATTATCTGGGCAGGAAGCATTCGGTAGCCATAGGTGCTTTTTTGTCGGTGGTCACATCCATAGTTTATGCCAGCATACCTAGTTTTGAAATATTTTTATTAGGCGAGTTCCTTTTTGCTGCAGCATATGCCTTCATATCCGGTGCCGAAGATGCATTTTTATACGATTCCCTGAAAGAGCATGGACAAGAGCATGAAAGCAAAAGGATATTTGGTATGGCGCATTCCATCATGCTTTTCGGGTTTCTCGTATCGGCGCCTATCGGCAGTTTCATAGCATCCAGGTTCGGGTTGAATTATCCCATGTTGTTTAGGGCAATACCTTCCTTGATCGCATTTTTTATAGTATTGTCATTACCGGAGCCGAAAACAGCGGACAGGACTTCTGAAAAAAGACGCTATCTTGATATCGCCAAAAAAGGTTTTATGTTTTTTTACAAACATAAGTTGCTGCGCCTGATTGCGATAGACGGAATCATAGTTTCCGCTTCCGCCTATTTTGTCATCTGGCTGTACCAACCGGTATTGCAGATGCTGCAAGTACCGGTATTTTACTTTGGCTTTTTTCATATGATACTGATGGCTAGTGAAATATTTGTAGCGATGAATTTCCATAATCTGGACAAATGGTTCGGTTCAACAAAAGGCTTTTTGCGGTTTTCCGCTATTGTCACGGCTTTATCTTTTATTGCCGTGGCGGTTTTTCCCAATGTCATTACGGTAGTTGCCTTGGTTATTTTTGGGGGCGGTTTTGGATTGTCCAGGATTGAGTATATGTTAATTTATATGAACAGGATGATTCCTTCATCTGAAAGGGCGACAATTTTGTCGTCAATTTCCATGTTTAGGAGATTGCTATTGGTATTTTTGAACCCGGTTATGGGTTTTGTGGCTGACCGGTCACTGCCTTTTGCCGCTTTGTTGTCTGGTTTGTTGGCTTTGTTGATTTTTTTCTTTTCACCTTTGGAAAAAGAAATACTGGAGTAATTGGTAATATATGGCAAGATTAGGCAACATCCGGCAAGATATGGTAAAATGTTTTTATGCTAATTATACCCGAGTATGTAGTTTCTTACGAATTGATAAGCTTAATATCCAAAATAGAGGCCTATTATCAACTATTTCTGTCATTTGATATACCGTCACTGGTATTTGAAAGGATAAGACGAACAAGTCTATTGAAAAGCTCTTTGTTTTCCGCGCGTATAGAAGGCAATACGTTAAATATGGAAGAGTTACAGACAACCTCAGAGGTACAGAAAAAAAAGGAAATATTTAATATCATCGAAGCTCATAAATTCGTAGAAAAAAATATCACCAAGAGCCGACCTGTTACCATAGAGCTTATTCAAGAGCTTCATCATATCGTTTTGCATGATTTGCATGCCAATGCCGGACAATTAAGATTGGAAATAGGTGCGATTTTCAACCAGAGCGGGGAAGCTGTTTATTTGTCGCCGCCTCCCGAGAAAATAAAGCCCCTATTATATGAACTGCTAACATATGTCAATTCGGACAGGGAAAAAATACCGCTTGTCACAGCCATGATTGCCCATCTGGCTTTTGAGAAAATCCATCCTTTTATTGACGGCAACGGCAGGGTGGGAAGATTACTTATTGATATGGTGCTCCGGTCAAAAGGTTACTCATTCAACATTCCAATACCCTTCGAAGAATTTCTTGATGACAACAAGACTCAATATTATTCGGCAATCGATAGGGGATTGAGAAACCCGGACAACTATCTTTTTTTTATGCTGGATGCATTTCATAAGCAGGCAGAAAAAGTCAAAGACGAGCTTTTTGTTCTGCTGAAAAAAAAGGAGACAATATGGCTTCCTCCCCGCCAGGAAGAGATCTTTCAGATAATAAAAGAACACAAGATAATTTCTTTTGATTTTTTAAGAAGAAGATTCCTGAAAATTCCTCCAAGGACATTGAGGTATGATTTAAAAAAACTGGCTGATGCCAAACTGATTGTGAAAATAGGGAAAACCAGGGGCAGTTATTATGCAATGAAGGCAGATTAATTAGTTTTACCTACTCTCTTCTTATTACATCCAAAATCAGAACCGTAATATATGCGAAAAATACAAAATAATTTTGCATAAATTTAATTATTGATCCCGGCAATAGTATAGATTGCCCCTGACCTGTCATCAGAAATTAATAATCGGTTGTTTTTGTTGAAAATTACATCTACCGGTCTGCCAAGCACCCGACTGCCCTGCAGGAGTCCGGTGACAACATCTTCTTCCTTTCCAAGTTTGTCACCATTCAACTTGAATCTCACCACTTTATATCCGATTGGTTCTGTCCTGTTCCATGAACCATGATATGCGGCATATAAATAACCTCCATGAAACGTTAATCCTAAAGGCGCCGAATGGGCGGCAATTTCCATTACAGGCGGTTCGGTATTTTTGCAATAATCCGGCGATTTTTGATTGAATGACGTATCATAAATCCGGTTACCGTAACATACCGGCCATCCGTAGTTTTTACCTTCCTTGATAATGTTAATTTCGTCAGAAGGTTTTTCGTCGCCTAAGAAATCACGTCCCATTTCCGTTGCCCATAATTGGTCAGTTTGCGGATTGACTGCTATAAATACCGCATTTCTCAAACCACTGGCGAATATTTCCGGTTTCCGTCCATTGTAGTCAGATATGATAACTGTTCCTATCCAGGGATGTTTTTCAAAACAGACGTCGCAGGTAGATCCGATAGTGACAAAAAGATCGCCTTTATTATTTATATCCAGTGAACGGGTATTATGTCGGCCTCCGTCAGGTAAACTGAAAAGATCTTTTTCTTTTTGGGCAGTGAGATTTTGTTTATCTACAGTATATCGGGAAACTTTTGTTTCTTCAGCTACAAAGAGTTTATTTTTATAAAATACAATTCCGTGAGGTTTATTAAGATTATTAATGATCACTTTTATTTCATCAGCTTTGTTGTCGTTGTTTTTGTCAGGTAGGGCTACTACTGTACCGGATGAAGGTATGGAAGCTAATAATAAATTATCGGCGGCAAATTCCAAATCCCTGACAGAGCCTAGCGATTGAGCGTATATCGCTATTTTTTCCGGATCAAGCATCTTGAACGGTAAAGATTTTGAAACAGCAGGCCGTTGCAGGGGATTATCAGTTATTGTCTTATTTGAAATGTTCACATTTCTCAGAGCGATTATGGTGAAAAAACCGACTACCAATAATAGGAAAAAAAACAAAGCAACTTTCATAAATATTAACTCTTACATAAAAAGTAATAATTAATATAATAACATAGGCTAGGGAAGAATCAACAGTATTATTTTATAGATGAAATGCTGTTTTTGGACTTAAAGAAGAAGAATCCGATAATGGAAAAGGTTAATATCGGAGAAAGCCATTGAGGGATATGGAAGCCGAAACTATCCAAAATCATGATAGTTCCCAAGAAAAGTATTGAATACATGGCGCCGTTTTTTAGATAAACGTATTTTTTAATCCGGTCAATATTTCCTATCGTCAGTTGCCGTAAAACAATAGCGCCTAAACCGTTTCCCAACAAAATTAAAGGAACAGACAATGTAAAAGCAAACGCACCCAATACGCCATCGATAGAAAAGGTGGTATCAATTACCTCCAGAAACAATATTTTACTTAAATCAGACCTGCCTTTTTCCATCAGCTTTTTTTCCTGTTGCTCGGCGTTTTGTTTAAAGCCGTGGGTTATGAAAAAAGCCGTTGAGCCGACAACCGCTCCAAATCCCATTAAGGGATTAATTCTTAAGGCAAACCAGACTATCAGAGTAAGGAGAATTGAAACGACAGCGTAAAACCATACTCCTTGTGACAGGAAAAATTTTTCGCCGATCAAACCAAAATTTTTCCTTTCCAAAAATAACCAGTGGAAGAATAGAAAAACAAGAAATACTCCGCCGCCGACAAGCAGTATAGGAGAAGATGACTCTATCGCTTTAATGACTTTCGGATCATTGCTGAAAGTAGCTGTCAGCGCTTGGATTGGACCCTGGTCAGGGATAGTAAACCAGACAATGAGCCACGGCAATAGTCCTCTTACAACAACCACTGCGAACAACAAGCCCCAAAACAAAAACCATCGCCTGGCTTTTGGTTGCATTGTAGACAAAACTTCCGCATTGATTACCGCATTGTCGATGCTGGATATGATTTCGAACAAAGACAGACCGGCAATAGTCAACAGCACCGAAATAATATTCATTGGATTCTATTATATAATATTGATATGAAACTCATTGTTAACCTTCTTATAAACGGCTTTGCTGTTTTTATCGCTTCTTCAATACTGCCGGGAGTTGATGTAAACAGTTTTACTACAGCGATTATCGTGTCTGTTATTTTAGGTGTCCTGAATATGATATTAAAACCGATATTGGTAGTGCTGACTTTGCCAATTACAATGATAACATTGGGTTTATTCTATTTTGTAGTTAACGGTCTGATAATATTGCTCGTAAGCAAATTCGTGCCGGGATTTACGGTCAATGGTATTTTAACAGCAATAATTTTCAGTTTGGTACTTTCTATTATAAATTGGTTCTTTAATTTTCTGTCAAAATAACCCCATTATGCCTTGGCAGATTTTGATATCTATTAGCATTTTTTTTACCTCCCTTCTTCCTGTTATACAAAAGGCCATACTGCGCGAGAAGATTGATCCGTTGGTTTTTTCCGTTTTATTCCAGTTCATAACAGGCTTATTGGCATTAGCCTATGCTGGTTTTAGCAAGACATTAGTAATTCCTGCCGCAGTAAATAACCTGTTCTTGAACCTGCTGTTTATGGCTGTTTTATACGGCTTGGGTAATTATTTCGTGTTTCAGGCTTTAAAACATACGGATGCATCCAAATTCGCGCTGTATTTTTCTTCCAGGATTTTCGTGACTTCGGCAGCTTCGGCTTATTTATTGAAGGAGATAATGTCGTCTTATCAGATTTTCGGATCAATACTGATATTTCTCAGCATAATTATTTTAAACTACAACAGAAAATTATTTAAGTTTAAGTCCGAAGAACTATACAGTCTGCTGGCAGCCGTATGTTTTGGATTGGCATACACTAACGACAAATTTTTGCTTGGTTATTTTGATGTCCGGACATATACATCCATTAACTTTCTGTTGCCTGCTGTTTTCATGTGCTCTTTGTTTATAAAGAATATATATAAAGGAGTTCAAAAAATAAACAAGATAGCCTATCTTAAGATAATTTTTCTTTGTTTTATGTGCGTAATTTCCGTTCTGACGTTTTTCGATGCGCTTCAGAAAAGCTCCAATTCGGCACAGCTTGTATCCATAAGCCTTTTCAGTGTTGTTCTAACGGTTTTCCTGTCAATCTTCATGCTTAAGGAAACGGATGGCCTGTTCAAAAAAATCACTGCGGCTTTGATAAGTTTTGCCGGATTGCTGTTATTAAATTAACTATTTGATATTATGCAGCTTAACTCTGAATGGATTGACCTGTTGAAAAAACTGATGATTGCTTCCGCCAAAAAGGGAAATCTTCCCAATTCCGGATTGGTCATAGAGGGTAATGACATGATCGCATCGGCTGAAAGCTGGGTTATATCGAACCATGATGCAACCGCCCATTCCGAAAGAATGCTGGTGGAAACCGTTGGAAAATTGAAGAAAAGCAATTTTACGCCGGGACTGAAAATGGTGTCGGTGGTGGAATCCTGCGCGATGTGCATGAGCGCATGTTCCCAGGCGGGATATAAAGAAATTTTTTATATCATTCCGGCAAAAAAATACATAAAGAAAGTCCCATGGATGTCCGATACGGAGACAATAGACAAAATCGCTTTAGCTAGGTTTTTTTCCAACCCGGTATCACTAATCCATCTACCGCAGTATGAAGAAGAATTCAGCCGAGTTTTTGAGGATGTCTATAAGGAATACTTAAAGTAAATATCCGCCTCAAATTATATAATATATCCGATGAATAAATACAAAGCGCTGATATCTGATTTTGATATGACATTGGTTGGTTATGATTTGAGAGTGACTCCTGAAATTAAGGAAGCAATAAAATCACTAGTTGATAGAGGTTATATTTTTACAATCGCAACCGCCCGCCATTTTCATTCTGTTATCAGGGAAAGTATCAGGGAATTGGGTATAGGAGGCTTGCATATTATGCGGGGAGGCGCAGAAATAATAGACGCGGAAACAGAAAAGATTATCTGGTCAAAATATATTTCCCAATTCACGTCCGAAAAATTGCTCGATTTCCTGACCAATAATAACATCCTGTTTACTGCAGAAAAAGACGAATATATCTACACAAAATCAGGAGAACATTTTTCACCTTATTGTCGTTTTTCCAGGTTTAAAAAAATGGAGACTTTAAAACCGAAGAAGATATCGGTCTTTCGTGTATTCTTATACGATCCAACTGAGAAAGATCTGATGATAGAGGATGTTTTATTGTCCCGCTTTGATAATATCTCTATAATAAGAAGTAAATCAACTCTAAAAGAGATAGTAATTGATATAACTGCCAAGCAAGCTACAAAACTTCACGCATTAAATTACCTTTTCACTGTTCTTGGAATTAAAAAACAAGATGCAATCGGCGTCGGTGACGGGTATAATGATTATCCTTTATTATCAGGTTGTGGCTTAAAGATTGCCATGGGTAACGCAAATACTGATTTAAAAAAAATAGCCGATTATATAGCTCCGAATCAAGATAACCAGGGATTAGTAACTATAATCCGCCGATATTTCAGTTAATATTAACTAATATGAATGACCAAATAATCTGCCCACATTGTAATAAACCAATACCGCTAACACAGGCGCTTTCCCACGAACTGAAAGAAAAACTGGCCACTGAGCAAAAAAAAGAACTGGAAGTTGAGAAAAAAAGATTGAATGAGGAAGCTATAAGGTGGCGGGAAGAAAAACAAAAAGAGATTGAAGAAAAAGTCAAGGAAAAAATCGAATTGGAAATAAAAGACAAAAAAAACGAGATAGAAGAACTTCGTAAACAAAATAATCAACTCCAAAATCAAATGCTGGATTTAAATAAATTGCTTCGACAAATCCGGTCGGAAAGGGAACAGGAAAAATTCGATTTTGAAAAAAAATTAACACAGGAACAGGAAAAAATACGGGAAGCGGAAAAAATGAAATATGACCAAGAATACAGGTTGAAAATTTTGGAAAAAGAAAAACAATTAAATGATGCTATAAAAGTAAATGAAGAACTTAAGCGTAAACTGGAACAAGGATCGCAGCAAACGCAAGGAGAAGTATTAGAACTGGAAATAGAAGAAATAATAAGAAGGGAATTTCCATATGACAATGTAAAAGAAGTAGCCAAAGGAACCAGGGGGGCGGATATAATCCAGATTGTCAAAAACCAGTATGGTAAAGAATGCGGAACTATAATCTGGGAATTGAAGCGTACAAAAGCTTGGAGTAACGAATGGATAAAAAAACTGAAAGATGATCAAAGATCGGTAAACGCCGAATTGGCAGTTTTGGTATCGGGCATATTGCCGGACGGAATCAAACATTTCGGTACTATTGAAGAGGTATGGATTTGCAGTTTCGACGCGATATTGGGCTTAATTACGCTTCTTCGGGAAAGCTTAATCAAAATTTATGGAGTTAAGTCACTGGTTTCAGGTAAGGAAGAAAAAAAGGAGATATTGTGGAATTATTTGACCGGAGTGGAATTTAACCAAAGGATAGGAGCAATACTTGATGCTTATTCCCAGCTGCAGGAGGATGTGGAAAAAGAAAAAAGGTGGTTTACCCAGAAATGGGCTAAGCAGGAAAAAAATATCAGAAAAGTCATTGATAATATATTAGGGATGAGCGGTGATCTACAAAGCATAATAGGCAAGTCGCTGCCGGAAATCAAAGGATTGGATATGTTGTCTTCCGGTAAAAAAGATAAAAAGGATAAAGAGATAATCGAGGATGAGATAAATAAAACTCTATTTTAATTATGAGTCAAAAACAAATTGATAATTTTTTTCACGCAATCTCCCGTCTTGTCATTATTTTTCCAATAATCACGGTAATACTGGTATTAATATTGAAGTTTAACCAGCAAACAAGTATCTTAAAAAACTCATCTGTCAAACAGAATCAACAGTCAACAAAAATCAATCAATCCCTAAAAGCAAAAAAACAGGAGAAAATTTCAAAAATATTTAATCTGAAAGGACCTTTGGTCTGTAATTTTTCTTCTACTTCTGCCACAATTTCAGCGCAGATTTTAGATAATAATATTAGGGCGACCATAAAAAAATCATCATCAACGGTAAGTGCAATTATGAAAGGTGACTGTTTGTATTATTGGGACGAAAAAAATTACTTAGGTGAAAAAATCTGCGGTCTTTCGACCTATTTAAGCCTTATAAATTCCGGTTTTTTGGGTAATTTATCAGATAATAAGTTGTTGGACAATGCTTTACCTCAGTTTTTACCGGGTAATAAATCTCAATCAACCAACAGCACTGCGGATATCAGAAAAGTGATGAATACATGCGTTGATAAGGAAATTAAGGATGCAAGAATTTTTGAAGTGCCAAAAGGGATAAAATTCAGCGAAAGCAATAAAAAGCCTCGGCTATGACCTACTTTCCCCAGCTCCGCTTTGGAGTGAGTATCATCGGCGCTGACTTGTTTCACTTCCTTGTTCGGGATGGGAAAGGGTGGGACCAAGTCGCTCTGATAACCAAGGCAGATATAGTATATAATATGATAAGATGGAAAACAAGAGTTATCAATCCCATCACGTACTTCATTCTTATTGTGTTTATCCCGAAACTCGTTTTGAATCGCAGGATAATGATGAAAAGGTGATTTTAACGCTGCGCGCGCATCCTTTCACCCAAATACATTGGATTGTAAAATCTTTTCTTCTGATGATTGTTTTTATTCTGATAAATATTTTCGTAGCTTCTTTTTTAAATTTAGTCCAACTGATTTTTTTGAATTTTTTCGGATTGGTTATTGTTTTGAGTTATGTCTGGTTTAATTTTTTGAACTGGTTTTTTAATGTCGGGATAGTTACAACCACACAAATTATCGATATTGATTTCAGCAGCATTTTATATAAAGAAGTATCGGCGGCCAGGTTAAACAAGGTGGAAGACGTCACTTCAAAAAGCGGCGGATATTTCGAGTCTTTTTTTGATTATGGTGATCTTTTTGTTCAGACTGCCGGTGCCGAAAAAAACGTGGAGTTTATGAACATACCCAAACCGGCTGAAGCTATTGAAGTAATTAATACTTTATTAGGTAAAAAATAATATGGATCTGCTTCAGTTATTCGCTTTATTCGATAATAGGGATTTTTTTTCCCTATTTTTTAAAGCGTTTGCCATTTTATTTTCAATTTTATATCTTTTATATGCAATAGTTATTTCCAAACAAACTCAAGTCATGAATCACACGCTTTCGGTTAAGAATAATAATATTATTACTTTTATTTCCTCGCTGCATATTACCATCGGTTTGATTCTGGTATTATTGGCAATTCTGATTGTGTAATTATGTATCAAAAGAATATTGCTTTTTATCTCGGACAAGAAAAACAAGACGGATTTACCGGTTATATTGCGGAAGGAAATCTGTTTTTAATTTTGGAAATAACAGAAGGTATGGGTGTTGATCAAGGCCGGGAAGCGCTCAGGTTGGTGAAGGATAATCTGATGTCAGCTGAAATAAATAAATTATCCGATCTTGATTTACACATCAGCCAGTCCTTAAAGGATGCCAATTTACCCGCAGGCTGTTCTTTGGCAGTCAGTTATCTCAATAATAATATTTTTCTTTTAAAAACAATCGGCAGTGGTGAGATATATCTCCATCGGGGCAAAGAGACGGAGAAGATAATATCCGGGGATGAAAATGCTTCAGGGTTGGCGGAAGAAAAAGACACATATATCTTTACAACCAATAATTTTATTTCTATTTTAGGTGGTAAAGCGGAACTTGGAAAGATATTTGACCATCGCACACCCCACCAGATTGTTGACGAACTGTCGCCTAAACTAAAAAGTCAGGATGATTCCGGCACAGTGTCTCTTTTCGTCCAATTGAACAAAGTGGAAGATGAGCCGTTGATTGTTTCCCGGGTTAATCCTTTGGATAAGGTAACCGGAATCTTCCGTTCCGCATATGAAAATGTTCAGCTTTATTCACAAAAGACAGGCAAAAAGAAAACATTGACTTTTGTTGTCATTATTATTGTGTTTTTAATTTTTATTTGGAGTGTGGGTTTGGGTTACACAAGAAGAAGCGAGGCAAAATCACAAAAGAAAGTCGAAGCCACCAGAGAGTTGATAAAGCAAAAGTTGGATCAGGCTAATGAAATGGCGTATTTGAATTTGGAAAGAGCACAAGTCCTTACATCCGAAGCCAAGGCTGAGGTTGAAAAATTAAAAAAAGAACTGAACGGAAAGAAACAAAAGGAAATAGCAGAATTGGAAGCGCTGGTTTCACAACAGGAAAACAAGATAACTAAAAAAGAAGAAAAAACTTATGAGGAATTTTACGATTTGTCTGTAGACAATAAAGCCGCCAAAGGCAATAAGGGATATTTGCAGGGAGCTACTGCGGTTATATTGGATAAAGCACAAGGCAATGCCTATATCCTTTCACTTGATAAGAAATCATTGGAAAAGAAAAATTTTGCCGAACTGAAAAAAGCGGATCTGATTGCCTTCTATCAGGACGAAATACTATTTTATATAAAAGGAGGCGGTATATATAAAATCGGAAAAGACGACAAGCTTAAAAAAGCTATTGAAAACGATTCGGACTGGGGAAACATACAGGATATTTGGTTATATAACGGTAATATATATCTGCTTGATTCCGGTAAAAATGAAATCTGGAAATATCTGGTTGCAGAAGAAGGATATTCTGTCAAATCATCTTATTTTAAGGAAAATCATCCTAGTTTGAATGACTCGAATTCATTATCAATAGATTCTTCTCTTTATATCGGATTCAAAGATCAGGGTGTGAAATATACCGGAGGAGTAAAAGATGAATTTTCCAGTTCATTTCCGGAATCCGATTTAAATATCAATAAGTTTTTTACCACAAAAGATGTAGAAAAAGTTTATGCTTGGGATAAGAAAAAGGGATCAATATATGTGTTGGGAAAAAACGGCACTTATGAAAGGGAGATAAATTCAAGTATTTTGAAACAGGCGGATGATCTGTTTGTTTTTGGAACCAATGCTTATTTGCTGACCGGCGCAAAAATATACTCTGTTAACCTGGATTAAAATCATTCATCAATAAAATCTTTTTCTTCCTTTTTCAAAGAAGACACATATACTGCCGGGATCTCGAATATTTTATTTGAGTTTGAAGTTCTTAGATAGTATATTTGCTTGTCTTTTTCGTCTTGGTTGCCGGGTAGGAAAAATTCTGCATTATTAATCATATTGTTTTCTTTTACTTGTATTACAAGTTCCGGATTTGATTTTGGATTTTCCTGATTGAAATCTTGGGCTTTTAAGGTTGAAAGGTCATTTAAAAAAAATTCCACTCGATCTTTTTTAGCATTTTTATTATTTATTGTCCAGTTGTTATTGTTTTTTTTCAGGACAGCGGAAAAATTATCATACTTGATTTCGACCGAAGTAACTTTACTTTCATCGTTGATAAAATAGACAGCAAAATCGCGGAAATCAGCAGGATAGAATATACCGTTTAATCCCGTAGAAATAAAAACTTCATTACTCTGGTCTATGCGGGTGTAAGTCTTGTCTATACCGGCATTATTGCCGACATATATAACAATATTCTGATTGGGAATTTTTACGGTTATTTTTTGCTTATCGATTCCAAATTCTCTATGTTTATTTTTATTTGTAGAATATATTTCACCTTTTTCTAAATCCTTGATGTTCTGAAGTATTTTGTTTATCCTATTCTCATCGGCTTGATATTCTTCTTTATCGTGTTTTTGAAACCAATGGTTTTGTTTTTTATAAAGAGAAGTTGTTTTGTTATCAATTGTGATTTCTATGGCACTGGCTTCAGTGGTTTTTATTGATTTAAAAGGCTGAGTAATACTCTGCGGAGAAAAAAAGTCCAATCGTTCCTTTATTGCTGTAGCTGTTAAAAGGATGATGAAAAAGCAAAAAAGAACAATCAACCTTTGAGAATTTGTTTTCATTATGTAAAATATTATATACCATATGAATTTTAAGATGAAAGATAAACAACTAATCCAAAAAATATATCAGCGTGACGAAAAAACACTCTTGTCTTTATATCATAATTTCAAACCGCAAATATTAAACTATATCCGTAAACAAATCCATGATTTCCATTTAGCGGAAGAAATAACGCAGGATGTATTTATAGATTTCATTGATAAAGTGAGGGATTTTCATTTTGAGTGTTCGATCAAAACTTATCTTTTTTCAATTGCCAGAAACAAAATTATCGATACCTATAGGAAAAAGAAGTTGAAAAAGATTTTATTTTCGGCACTACCTGATTATATTGTGGAAAGCTTAAAGACGATTATTATTGATGAAGAAATCGAAAAAAAGGAATTACAAAAAAAATTAAAAAAAGTTTTTGATAAGTTGCCGAATGATTACGGTTTAGTATTAAGACTCAAATATATTGAGGGAGAGAAGGTTATAAATATAGCGAAAAAAATATCTTTGGGATTCAAAGCAACAGAGAGTCTAATATTCCGGGCCAGAAAGGCATTTATCAAACTTTTCCATACCACAGTTTAGACAATAGTGGCAAGTGTCATCTAACCATGAAACGATTTGAAAATAAATTAAAAAAACATTTCAATGAGGTTTTCTTAGTGGAACCCAATAATTTGGGAGCTAATTGGATGACTAATACATATAAAAACATGACCTCATTTTTGAAACAAATGCCTTTTTCAGTCATAATTCCTCTATCATTGCTTTTTGTTTTGTTTCTTTATTTGCTTTTTGATAAGGCATTGCTGGTAAAATTAACCAGCCTCCTGCAATATGGATTTTAAAAAAACAGCCATAAGCTTAGCTGCCTCTTTGATTTTAGTAATAAGAAATTTCTTCTTCTTGATTTTTTTTCCTTATAAAACCATGAGAAGAATCAGTCAGGAGAATGATGTGCTTCAACTGCTGATAATTTTAATATTTATATATATTTACTTTCATATTGCCAATAATGTTAAGGTTTTTGCCATTCATCCCATATTGATGCTTGTTATTGTTTTGGCGCAACTTTTTGTTACGGTATTGTTTTTTTACGGTTTTAACAGAATCTGGGAAAAAAAAGTTAATTTTACGAGTTTTGTATACACTTTTTCCTATAGTTTTTTACCGACACTGATATGGTTTAGCGCCAATACTATTTTATATTATGTTTTGCCTCCGCCCCGAACGCTTTCCATGACGGGAAAAGCGTTTAGTATTGTTTTTGTTGCTTTTTCCTTGAGTTTGCTTTTATGGAAAATAATATTGGTTTACTTGGCTATCCGGTTTTCCTCAAAGCGTAATTTTTATTCAATCATTTACGGAATTATTTTATACCTTTGTATTTTTCTTCCTTATTCCGTGTTTTTGTATCGATTAAAACTTTTCCGCATTCCTTTCATTTAAAGAACGTTACAAAACTGAGCGTCTCAAATAGTTTTAACAAGCCGTGAGGCGTTGCTGAGAAAAAAAGTATCATATAACAATCTAAACGCGGGAGTTTTACAATACATTTTAAATGATTATGAGGATTGGCACGACTAAGTTAATATAAATAAAAATTACATAAAATGTCAGAGCTTACAAAAAGAAATGAATATGAGATGAATCATATTAAACAACTCATTAATTTCTATTTAAAATACGGATCAGTAGAAGAAGCGATGAAGAGAGAATCAGAACGAGTATTTGTTTCTCAAGCAAGCTATCACCGAATTTTAGATCAATTTGGAATAGTGAAATCAGCTGGCAGATACGATCCGTTTCATGAAACTATTTCATTTCTTATGAGAATGACTTTAGAAAAAATACCTCATGCTTATTTATACAATGAAATGCCCTATGATTTTGAGAATTCATTTCTAAATCTTAATTTGGTCATTCGCGCTGTGAGAAAAGGGCTTGTAACAAAGACCGGCGCAGCTTTGGTTATAACTCCGGAAGGTTCTAATAATAGTGTTCTTATAGGTGAAGAAATAAGCTCAAGATCTGCATACAAAAAAAAAGTCGGCGATATGACTGTGCCAATGGGGTTTGCAAAACAGGGTGAACCGTTATATTTTAGTCTACTTAGACTTTTACAACAGGAAGTTTCAAATCCTTTAGCAGTAAATGGTCAATTAGCTCCTTATGGAGAAATTGCACAGAGGATTATCGAGCATGAACCTAATCCTTTTATGTATTTAGATATAGCTGATGTTAGAGTGGCAGTATGTCATTTGGTTTTACCTGAGGAGCTATGTAATGCAAATATTATATCCAGTCACAGATTATTAAATCATAGATTTATGTCTGGTAGTACAATTGCAGGTAATTCAGATAATCCAAGGATTAGAGCAGGTATACCTGAAATTATGGAAACGTTTGTACAAACAGAAGGAAGACCAGTATTTGCACCACCTGTTAGAATATCACGATTAAATAATAATCTATCGCGATTTCCGGTTAAACCAAATAGTTTAAAATGGACAACTGTAATTTGATCATAAGTTATTAAATGGTTTAATAAATTTTATAGACATATATATTATGAGTAAACTTGAACAAATGCCTATTGTTGATAAATTGAAACCACCTTTTGATGATCAGATAGTAGGTGTAGTTGCAGTTATTTATGATTTTAAAACGGGTGAATTTTTATTAGCGCGAGAATTTGTAGATAAACCACAATATGATAAAAAAATAAGAGATTTATCACCACCGGCAGGAGGTAGAGATAGAAAAAATGGCGTACTAGAAAATCTATGGACAGAAACTTTACCAAGGGAGATACGAGAGGAAACAGGTTTTCAAGAAAGTCAATATGTAGTAAATCCAATTCCAATTGGATGGTTTCAATTTTCTAGCACACAAGGACAACCTTGGATTATTGCTTATAGAGTAGGTGTAAGACATACCGTTAGAATGGAACAATCTATTGAATCAATAGATAACGAAACTGGTTTTCCCGTATGGGTTGATCCGTTAAGTATCAATTTAAGTAAATTACCTTTGCGAGGTGGGATGAAAGAGATACTCAAAGCTTGTTTAATGGGAAAGGAACGAGTAATTAAAACGATTAATTCTGCTACTCATTCTGATGACTATGATATGGTTGATACATTGATTCCAAAATATATAATAAATAGCAAAGGTGATTTCCGTGATTTATTACAAGAAAGATTATTAATTAGCCAATAACTTAGTAGTATCTGAAAAAACGGTTTAATATTTATAATTATGAAAAAAGTAATTTTGATAAAACTAGGTGGTAGTTTGATAACGGATAAGGAAAAACCTTACACTGCTAAAATTAAAATAATTAAAAACTTGGCTTTGCAAATTAAAACTGCTGTAGATAATCAGCCTAATATTAGGCTGATTATCGGTAACGGTGGAGGATCGTTTCCTCATTACCCAGCCGTAAAATATAAAATGGGGCAAGGAATAAAAAACGAAGAACAAAAAATGGGGTATTGTCTGGTTCAGGATGCGGCGGCTAAACTTAATAGAATAATTATCAATGAACTTTTGAAAATACATGTAAAGGTAGTGTCTTTAAATCCGTCATCAATGATAATTGCCCATAATGGGAAAATAAAAAATTTTTTTATAGAACCTGTTGTTAAATTTATAGATTTGGGCATAATACCAGTTATTTATGGGGATATTGTTTATGATGAAGTACTAGGTTCAAAAATATTCTCGACAGAACAACTTTTATCAGAGATTGCACTTCAACTTAAGAAAAAAAATAGATTGGTCGATAGGGTAATTCATAATGGTTTAACAAAAGGCGTGCTAGATATTGAAGGAAATTTGATTCCGGAGATATCTAATAAGAATATTCATAATATTGAAAGTGCTTTTACTTCAACAAAAGGATTTGATATTACCGGGGGAATGTGGCATAAAGTAAAAGAATCTTTGGATTTAACCCAGTATGGGATAACAACCCTTATTATTAATGGAAATGCTAAAAAAAATCTCCTAATGAAGGCTATTTTAGGAACAGCCGTAGAAGGAACAATAGTCAGATGATATGAAAATCATATCTTACATAGCCCCGGCTAAAGCAATTTTATCAGGCGAGCATGCCGTTGTGTATGGTAAGCCGGGATTAGTATCTGCTATAAATTTGACTATGCAGTTTGCTGTATGGAATGATGTCAATAAAAATATTGATAAGGCAATTGAACATATTGATAATACAGTGCAAAATTATTTAAAAAAAGAGTCTATTAATTATCATAAAAAACAGTTTAATTTTTCCATTCTTTCAAATATACCTATCGGGCAAAATTTAGGTTCGTCGGCTGCTCTTTGTGTTTCGGCATCAGCAGCATTGTTGGAATTTTATACCGATAGACAATTTAACAAGGATGCTGTCAATAGTGTAGCTTACCAAGCGGAAAAGTATTTTCACAAAAACGCATCCGGAGTGGATGTAAGTACTTCTTGCCATGGAGGATTAATATATTACCGAAAAGAATTTGAGTTCTTAAAAACAATTTCCGCCTTGCACCAAAAACTGCCGAAAAAATTCGAGGATAATTTATTCCTGATAAACTCCGGAAAAGCAATGGAAACAACAGGCGATATGGTTGACCGGATGGGAAAACTATATAATGCCAAACCGGAAAAAACCGAAAAAATCCTCAATGAAATAGAAAAAATCACCAAGAGGATGGTTGTGTCTGTTATAAAAGAAGATGACGTTTATTTCAAGAAAAACATTAGCGATAACGAAATATTGTTGGAAAAACTGGGAGTGGTTTCCACAAGAGCAATAAAATTATTAAAACAATTATCTAGTTATGGAGCAGGAAAAATGACCGGCGCCGGGGGTATAAAACAAGGTTCGGGATTTTTGATCTTTTACGCCGATAAACCACAAGAATTAATTGATTTTTTAAATAAGCAAAAAATAACTTTTTATAAATTCCGGCAGAACCAAACAGGTTTGCAAAGACTCTAACTAACCTTGCACACCTCGCAGGTGTGCAAAGGTGTGCATATGAAAATTAAAGTTTCCGCACCGGGAAAACTGCTGCTTTTTGGGGAGCATAGTGTTGTCTACGGTTATCCTTGTTTGGTGACAGCCGTAGATAAAAGAATATTCATAGAAGGTGAAATGATTGAAGGCTCAGAAGATCAAATATTTACACCTCAGGTAAAAGAAAATAAATTTGTCCTTGAAGCTATCAGGATTATTAAAGAAAAATTCCAAATAAAAAAAGCAATTCGGATATCTACCTTTGGAGACTTTTCCCATCGTGTCGGACTTGGTTCGTCTTCCGCAGTGACAGTGGCTACATTGAAATTATTAAGCGAATTATTTGGTATTGAAATGAGCCAAAAACAAATTTTTGACTTCAGTTATGAAGTGGTTTTGAATATCCAAAAAGTTGGTTCGGGATTTGACGTGGCTGTAGCAACATTCGGTAAGACAATTTATTTCGTAAAAGCCGGAAAAGTTATTGAACCAATCAATGTAGATAATTTGCCTTTAATGGTTGGTTATTCCCAAATAAAAGCCGATACGCCTACTCTGATTTTAAAAGTAGCGGAAATGCATAAAATAGAAAAAGAAAAGACGGAAATTATCTTTCAAAAAATTACCGCATTAGTGGAAAAAGCCAAAAACAATATTGCTAATTTTGAATTAGTCGGAAGATTAATGACGGAAAATCATCAACTATTAAAAGAATTAGGGGTTAGCACGGAAAAACTTGATCACCTTGTCGAAGCAGCTGTTGACGCAGGCGCCTGGGGAGCAAAATTGTCAGGAGCAGGAGGAGGAGACTGTATGATTTGTCTGGTAAATCCGCTAAAAAGAAAATGGGTCGAAGATGCAATAATCAAAGAAGGCGGAGAGATTATTAAAGTACAAAATAACGCACAAGGTGTAATAATAGAGGAAAAAATTGACTAATAAAATATATAATTAAATATGAAAGTTACTGCAATTGCACCTTCTAATATTGCTTTTATCAAATATTGGGGGAAAAAGGATGAGTCACTGAGGTTGCCCGAAAATGCCAGTATTTCCATGAACCTGAGCAATCTTTATACCACGACAACAGTTGAATTTGATGATAAATATGATTCGGATATGGTGGAGATTGACGGGGAATCGAAAAAAGGAGAGGGGGACAGGGTAATAAGACATCTGGATAAGGTGAGGAATTTGTCGGGTTTAAAGTTTAAGGCAAAAGTGATATCGAAAAACAATTTCACGAAAGGAACAGGCTCTTCTTCATCGGCTTCGGGATTTGCCGCTTTGAGTCTAGCTGCATCAAGGGCGGCGGGTCTGACTCTCACGGAGAAGGAGCTTTCCATATTGGCGCGCCAGGGATCAGGAAGTGCCTGCCGTTCTATTCCGGACGGTTTTGTTGAATGGCTGGACGGTGATACTAGCGAAACTTCCTATGCCGTATCCTTGTTTCCGCATAATTATTGGAATATTCTTGATGTGGTAGTTGTGGTAGGTGATGAAAAAAAAGATATTTCCTCGACTTTTGGACAGGTGATTGCAGCCACAAGCCCTTTCTTTCCCGTAAGACTCAGAAATATAAACGATAAAATCATGCTTATCAAACAACTGATGCAGAAAAAATATTTTAATAAATTTGGTGAGCTGTTGGAAAACGAAGCGCTTGAGCTTCATGCGATCATGCTTACCTCATCGCCATCTTTGATATACTGGCTTCCGGGTACAATCACAATCATGAAATATGTAAAAAAGATAAGAAATGAAGGGTTGCCCGTATATTTTACAGTCAATACAGGGCAGGATATCCATTTGATAATTGAGGAGAAAAACAGGGATGTCTTGTTGAATAAACTAAAGAGATTGGATGTAGTTCAAAAAACAATTGTCAATAAGCCTGCAGGAGGCGCGAATCTGATCCAAAAACATCTGTTTTAGAGGGTGGGAATTTTTATCGTCCATCCGTCCGCATCTCTTTTTATAACACCTAAAATATCTCCCGCAACATAACCCCAGGCGATTAAAATGACAAATATAAGGATCATACCGATGGCAGCATTAGTTATTTTGTTCTGGGCTTTAGAAATCTTTTCTTTTTCGCCATTGGAAGTAATCCAATCAAGAGCGCCCCAAAGCATATATATTAAAAGCGCCAGTCCGGCAACTACGATAAAAATATTTATTCCTTTTCCTAAAATTATGCCCAAGCCGGTTACCGGATCGTCAGCCAAAGTTCCTGTTCCCGGCGGAGGTGAAACTTTTCCAAAAATCTTTTCTATATCGCTCATGTTGGTAAAATTGTATCAATTTGTAATACTCTGCCTATTAATTTCACCAGTAAAAAACTTAAAACTACCAGGAATAAACCAAGTATGGCATAACCCAGAGTTTGTTGGGCTTTTTTTATTGCTTCCGGATTTTCTCCATTGGTCAAAATTGCAAAGGCCGCCCTTAAACAGATAACCAAGAACAATACGGCAGCCCCGCTCATCAAAATAGGGAGAATCTGATTTAATAAAATACCTAAATTTTGGTACTTGGCCGGTGCAAAAACATTTTCATCATCAAATCTTATAGCTGCATATACCATATTGGATATTTTAATACTAATATAAATGAAAATTCGAGTCAAGGAGACTATAATAACAATATATATAATGGAAAAACAGAATTATCCAAACCATATCGCCATTATTCCAGACGGTAACAGGCGCTGGGCAAGAAAAAGAAATTTACCGGTTTTGGAAGGACATCGCAGAGGTACCGAAGTTGTTTTGCGGTTAGTTAATAAGGCTAAACAGCTTGATATTAAAGTATTGACTTTTTGGTCATTCTCTACCGAAAATTGGGGCAGGATGAAAGCAGAAGTTGACGGATTAATGACAATAATTATAAAAGGATTAAGTATAAATCTAAACAAAGCCTTGGAAAACAGGATTCGTTTTATACATATCGGCCGGAAAGACAGATTATCCGCAGCCCTGAAAAAGCAGATAGAAGAAATGGAAGAAATGACCAAAACATTCAATGATTATTTTTTTGTTTTGGCATTAGATTACGGTGGAAGAGATGAAATACTCCGCGCTTTTCAGCGCGCAAATTCAAAATTAAATATAGATAATTTTAACCATTTTTTGGATACCAAAGATCTGCCTTATCCGAATCCCGATATGGTTATACGGACAGGCGGAGAGAAAAGAACTTCCGGATTTATGCTTTGGCAGGCGGAATATTCTGAATGGATTTTTTATGATAAATATTTTCCCGATTTTACCGTGCAAGATTTTGAGAGCTGTATCAATGAATACAAGCAAAGAAAACGGAGATTCGGGAAATAATTGATAATCGGGAGATTTCAAGATATGATAATAATATCAGAATATGTTTATCCCTTCCTATCAAATAACCAATAAAACATTAAACAACATTGCTAAAATTGAAGCGAGCGAGGAAGTCATCAAACACTCGCCATTATTGCCTTTATGGGAAAGACAGTTTAAGGAAGATGCTATTGTGCGTTCAGCTTATCACGGCACACATATTGAGGGCAATATGTTGGGGAAAGAGGAAGCTAAGGATATTTTAATGGGAAAAGAAGTGCTTGGCCGTCCGCGTGATATCCAGGAAGTGATCAATTACCGAAAAGTGACAGAATTTATTGATGAAGAAGCAAAAAAACAAATAGATAAGATTACGGAGACTCTTATTAAAAAACTCCACAGGATCATTGTTTACAAGATTTTACCTGATAATCAGGCCGGGGAATACAGGCTAAAACAAGTTGTGGTCAAAAATTCACAAACAGGTGAAATTACTTTCCGGCCGCCCCCACCAATAGAAATACCTTTTTTAATGAGAGAGTATATATATTGGTTGAATAAAGACGACAAAGATACCATTCATCCTGTTTTAAAGGCTGGTATTGTTCATCATGAGTTGGTGCGAATCCATCCTTTTATTGATGGAAACGGCCGTGTGGCCAGGGTTTTGGCGACATTGATACTTTTTTTAGGAGGGTACGATATTAGGCGGTTTTTTTCGTTAGAGGAATATTATGATAGAGATGCCATTAGTTATTACCAAAATTTACAGAGGGCATCGGCCGGCGATCTGACAGCTTGGTTGGAGTTTTTTACCTTTGGCGCAGCGGTGGAATTTGACAAAATAAAAGAAAAAATACTGAAGTTATCCCGTGACGTAAAATTAAAGGAGAGATTTGGCGGACAACAAATCTATCTGACTGAAAGGCAAATTAAAATTATCGAATATTTGCAAGAAGTCGGCTATCTGCAGAATCAGACTTTCCCAGATATTTTTCCCAGTATTTCCGAAGATACTGTCCTGCGCGATCTGCAGGATTTAACCAAAAAAAATCTGATCAAAAAAATCGGCAGCACCAAAGCGGCAAGGTATGTATTGGTGACTTAAATACTAAATCACAAATAAAGTGGAACAAAAATCGCTGGAAATAATTTATTTAGGTTTTTTACTTCCGGGTTTATTCTCGCTTTCACTTGTCGCTGAAGGTATTTATAAGATTTCCAAACATGAGGAAGGTTTTTTTACTTTTGCTTTGGGATTACTTTTTTTGGTCGGTCTAGGATTGGCATATTTATTTTTGTTCGAATAAATCAAAATGAAATTCAGCGAATTGGCTGGTTATATAGAAAAGATCGAGAATACATCATCCCGATTGGAAATAACAGAATTATTGGCCAACTTATATAAAAAACTAAGCGAAGAAGAGATTGATAAAACTACTTATTTACTTCAAGGCAGGGCTGCGCCCATGTATGAAAAAACTGAGTTCAGTATGGCGGAAAAAATGGTGGTTCGCGCCATTGTATTGGCTCTGAATTTAGATAAAAAACTATTTGATAGCCACTATGAAAAAATAGGCGATTTGGGAAAAACAGTGGAATTTTTTAAAAAACAAATAAGCTTGTTCGACGAAAAAGACCTAGCGGTTACCGAAGTATTTGCTGAACTGTACAGAATGGCAATTGTGTCCGGCAAAGGATCACAAGAAATAAAAGTAAATATTTTAAGTAATCTTATCCGGCAGCTGGATTCCATATCATGCCGTTACTTGGTTCGAATTCCGACAGGTGTTATGAGGCTGGGTTTTTCCGACATGACTGTGTTGGATAGTCTTTCCTGGATGATCGGCGGAGATAAAAGTTACAGGTCGGTGATTGAACATGCTTATCATGTCAGGCCGGATTTGGGATTTATTGGCAGAACCATTAAAAAAAAAGGGATAGAGGAATTAAAATATATAAAACCAAGCATTTTTACACCAATTCTCATGATGCGGGCTGAGCGTTTGTCTTCCGGAAAAGAAATAATCGGCAAAATAGGCGAATGCGCAATAGAGGACAAATATGACGGTCTTAGACTGCAGGCTCATTTTTCCAAGTCAAAAGGTGTTAAATTGTACTCCAGAAATTTAGAGGAAGTAACTTCAATGTATCCGGATATTGTTGAAGGCATTAAAAAAGAAATCCATGCAAATGAGGTAATTTTTGAAGGTGAGGCAATTGGATTCGATCCTCATAGCGGCACATTTTTGCCATTTCAGGAAACGGTACAGCGAAAAAGAAAATATGACATTGAAAAAATGGCTAGACAAATACCTCTAAAACTTTTTGTTTTCGAACTGCTTAACCTGGAAGGTACAACTTACCTAAATGTTCCTTATATAGAAAGACGAAGAAAATTGGAAAAAATAATCAGAGTTACCGGAGATATTTTTAAGGATACGATTATAGTGGCGCCGGAATTCATTGCTAAAGATGAAAAAGAAATTGAATTAGAGTTTGATGATGCGATATCAAAAGGTTTGGAGGGGATTATTGCTAAAAAATTATCAGGTATTTATCAGGCTGGCGCCCGCGGGTGGAACTGGATCAAGTTTAAACGAAGCTATTCGGCTAAAATCGAAGATACGATCGATTGTCTGATCATGGGATTTGATTATGGTAAAGGCAAGAGGACGGATTTTGGCATAGGCGCATTCTTGGTAGGAGTTTATAACGAAGACCAGGATAAGTTTGTAACAGTGGCAAAAATAGGCACGGGTTTATCGGATATAGAATGGAAAGAACTTAAAAAAAGATGCGATAAGTATACAACCGTCAATAAACCTGTCTTATACGATGTTGACAAGGCAATGTCTGTTGATATTTGGGTTAAGCCGGTTTTAGTGGCAGAAATCCGGGCAGATGAAATTTCCCGTTCACCGGTTCATACGGCCGGCCGAAAAATGAAACCAACCAAAACAAGAAATGCGGTGGAAATAGATATTCCTGGTTTTGCTTTGCGTTTTCCCAGATTGGAACGGTTCCGTGATGATAAAAGACCTGAAGACGTGACAACCCTCAAAGAATTAGATAAGATGTTTCATTCTCAGAAAAAGTAGAACTACGGCTCCGTTCAACAGCAGAGAAACGGTTATTTGGGATAAAGTATGTTTTTTTAAGTATAACCTTGACCAAAAAATAAGCGGGATAAACATCCATAAATACCACATTCTCCACTGGTAATATGCATTAACAAGCAATACGAAAACAATATTCAATGCCATATGTAAACTTATTTTCCAGAAGACCGTAATGACTGTATTAATGAGCAATAATATCAAAAAAAGAAAAATTATATCTTTGGTAGATTGGTTGCCTACATAATTAATAAATACCGAGCCGATAAGCAGACTGATATTGGTCAAGATGAGCGGAATTAGACGTTGTTTCCTATTGCTTAAATCCAGATCTTTTATTTTTTTATGTTTATAAGCATAGTATATGTATCCGAAAGGGACAAGAACAAAAAAAACAAGAAACAGCATTGATAAAATGATCAGACGGTCTAAAGATGACTCTGATTTAAATATCAATAATACCAGTAAAACAAGCCAGAGAATCGGACCTAATATAACGGAAACTATTTGCGCAATCTTTTTTAAATTCATGATTAATGATTGGAGAATGTTTTTAAGAGCCTGAGAGGGTATTCAATATAAAAGGATGCAGGATTGGATTTAAGTCTTCTGCCGGAAGCTTTAATTAATAATTCATCATCTCTTTTTATTATTCCTCCGGCTTTATTAATATGTATAGCCAGATCAATATCTTCATGGACTTTTTTATCGTCGAGGCAAATATCATTCCTGACTTTTTTCCATATCTCTTTACTTATAGCCATATTCGGTCCGCTTAGTGTTTCTTTACCCTTTTGTATTAATTTCATGAAGTGGTGGTAGAGAATAAAAATGTATTTTGAATTCATTGTAATATCATAAAAAATAGCCGGTCCCGTCAAAGCGTCAATTTTTTCTTTTTCAAAATTTTCTTTGATCTTTTTTATCCAATCAGAAGGCAAGATGGTGTCAGCGTCGGTGCGGGCAAGTATGTCGTATTTGGCTTCATCAAAACCCCTGTTTCGGGCATTTATCATCCCTTGTTTTTTTTCCTTGACAATACGCACGGGAAAATTTTTGGCAATTTGCACGGTTTTATCGGAGCAGTTATTGTCAATTACTATGATTTCATCG
>Ga0209211_10002590_pt1 | contig 30911 bp, 40 predicted proteins | sample RifGroA2_FD_183992 | JGI IMG/M metagenome (GOLD analysis project Ga0209211, IMG submission 183992) | Groundwater microbial communities from Rifle, Colorado, USA - Groundwater A2 (SPAdes) (version 2) | ecosystem: Environmental > Aquatic > Deep subsurface > Groundwater | place: Rifle, Colorado...
AATTAAAAATTTTGTTCAAACTTGCTTGGATGATTCTTTAGAAAGTGTTGTATTTAAAGTAGGAGAAAATGGAGGATATTATTTCCCGCCAAAAGTTTCAACTCCCGTTTTAGAAGTTCCTTATTACATTAAAGATAATAAAAATTTAATGCCTCCAAAAGAAAATATTGAAAATGAAATTTCCAGAGGAATTGCAAGAGAATTGATTTTTTGTTTAGAGGATTTTTCATTGTTTCCCGAATATGAAATTACAAAAGGAAAAATGAATTCTCCTGAAGTCGTTATAGAATCAGAAAGAGTTTTTGTTGAGGTGAATTATCCTTTGACAATTCAAAAAGGCGGTTCAAAATCTAAAATTGAAGATTTCAGTTCAGAAGTTCCTGTGAGGTTGGGAATTGTTTATGACGCTGTTGCGGAGTTTATTAATGGAGAGATAGAAAATGAAGAATATTGCGCTAGTTGTTTATTAGAGAGTCTTATAAAAAATGATTTATATGTAAATAGTTTTGATTATGATGAAAATATCAAAATTTTTATACTGAGAGATTTTAATTCAAAAATAAATAAAAAAGAATTTATTTTAAATTTTGCAAATGAATACTCATAAAAAAATTTTAATTTTAGGAATTGTTTTAATTTTCTTAGTTTTTGCATTCGTTGGAAAAAGTTTTTTGACAGCCCAGCTTACCGAAATTGAAGGAATTAGTTCAGAAGATTATTCTTACGAAGGTGAAAATGTAGAAATTCAAGGAGAGGTAATGGCGTGTAAAGAAGGATTTGAAAATTGCAAGATGCAAATAACTCCGACGGGAGGAGAGGCAATAAATCTTGAATTAACACGAGGAGCAAATTATAATCCAATATCTGGAAAAATTTCTGTTATCGAATCAGGCGCGAGATTTAAAATTGGTGATGAAACTTTTTCAAATATAGATTCTGGAAATATTATTTTAGATCAAAAGACAGGAGAAATTAGCCAAGCAAAATTTACAACAAATTCTGAAGGAGGAAATTATAATATTAACGGAAACAAATTTAATGTTCCGGGAAATAAAGAATTTATTTATCCTTCTGAAGAAGGCGGATATAAACTGCCTGGCGGAGCTGAAGTTTTAGAAGCTCAGCCAGGAATTCAGATTGAAACTTTGGAAAATGAAATCATAAAATATAAAGGAAATGATGTAAGCGGGGTTTTGAATTTTGATAAAGAGGGGAATGCTTTTGTTAAAACTGGAGAATCTGCCACGATTAATGGAATTACCTTAAGAGCTATTGGACATCCCACAAGAACCGTCTCAGATACATATATTTTTCTGGATAAAAAAATTGCCGAAGCTTCTAATTATGTTGTGTTTGGCGAAAAAGATTTTACCATAAATGGCCAAGGAGATTCTTTTGAAGTTTCATTTAATGAAAATAATCCATATATAGAAATGAAAACTGGGGATTATTTGGCATTTACTAGTGGAGGATCGGATAAAGGAGAAATAATTATTAAAGAACATGGAAATTTTCAACTTCCAACAATAGAAGTAAAAGGGAAGTCAGCAATTCATACCGATAGTATAAGATTTGATCCAGAAGGAGAGAGCGAAAAGCTTTTGGTTAAAGAGATAGCAAATATTGGAGGACCTGTTTCATTTGCTTCTGTTCATTATTTGGGAGATGGAAAACAAATTAGAAGTTTTTCTTTACCTGGACAAGGAATTTATTTTGATCCGGTAGAAGGAGGAGAGATTGTTTTTTATAATAAAAATCATGAAAAAATAGAAACAAATTTATTAGCAGTATCAAATCCTGATTTAGAAAAATATTTTCCCGAGGATATGAGATTAATTTATAATCCTGCTGATTTGGCAAGCAATCAAAATTATTTATCAAATTTAAAAGATTATTCTAGTGCAGGTAAAAGAGTAGATAATTTTTTAAAGCAAAATAAACCAACTTATGAAAATTTATATGGAACTCGTTTTGGAACAACACAAGGCAATCAAATTCTCCAGCAAGCCAGTCAAATATATTCTGGTTTTGAGATTCATAGGGATCCTCAAAAGATTACGCAAGAGATTCAAACATATACCCAATCATTAAGGAATCAAGGAATTTTAAATCCAAATGAAGATTTACCGAGTTTTGATATAAGCAACTCTCTTGGATATAACCAATTTAATAGTGATTTAAATATTTTAGAGAGTGTTGGAAATATTTTTGTTTCACAAGGTTTCATGGGCAGTGATAATTTGATTTCTTTCACTGGAGAGAATGATCCTAATGCAAAACGTTATGGAATAAGATATTATAATTTTAAATTTAATAAACCGACCTCTACAGACGTTTATAAAGCAAATTTAGGGCAGTATTAATTTGAATTTTTAGATTTTATTTTTTAGAAGCGTTTTCTTTCTTATAAATGTTTGGAACTTTTACCATTGGGCCAAGATGGAATTTTATCCATGTTTCAAAATCTTTTTGTGCGTTTTCATAATCTCCTATTTCTTCATATGCGCTTTTTCTCTTGAATATGCAATCAACTTCTATTTGTGAAAGATACCTTGCTTCTTCACATTCTTTTTGCTCTTTTGCAATTAAATTTAATGCAGAAGTATAATCTTGTATAGCCCTTTTATAATTTTTTAAATTCCAAGAATAATAGTGGGCCCTATCTGCAAATATGTTGGGTTTTGGATTTAATTCCAAGGCTTTTTGATAATAAAGCGCTGCTTTTTCATTTCTTCTTGGATCATTTGGGTTTGGCGTCCAACTTTTAACATCTTCTAAAGTTTTTGCATTTATCCAATGAATGAGATAATAATTCGGAAATAATTCTGCTGCTTTTTTGCAATCTTCAAATGTCTGCGGGGGGTCATATTTTCTATCTCTCGGTGCTCTTGCAAGATAAGCCAGACCAATAAGCTCTTTTTCATTTAGATTTTTTAACCAGGGATTTTTTTCCAGCGATTCTTTGGATAAACATTTTTTATTAATAAAATAATCATCTGAATTTCCTATTTCTCCAGTTGTAGATTCTATATTTATATCTCGCTCATTAACTGAATTATTTTGATTTAAAGGGTCGTGCTGCCCGTCGGGATCATATCTTATAAAAATGTGATCCGGGGTTCCAGGAAGCAATGAAGCATAAAACGGAATTTTATTCTCTTCTCCAATTGCTAAATAAATTAAGGAAGTTCTATAACAAAGATCTATTTCTCCTCTTTCTTTTTTAATATCTGGAAATATTTTAATTATTTCTGAATAAATATCTTTAGAAATTTCATTTATTTCTTCTTTTGTATAATTTTCTTTTTTTCTAATATAATTCTTAGAATTATCCACTAAAGAGTCCAGTGTTTTAAGGCTTGGAAAAGCACCCAATTCCGGATAATAAAATCTTTTTTCACTAGAAGAAATATAATTAAGAAGAGTACTATCTTCTATTTGAAGCATTTTATGCGCGATTGTATTATACTTTGGAGCATACTTAAATCTGTAATTAAGAAAATCAAAATTTTCATTTGCCTGCGCTTTTACACTATTAAGGTCTAAAAAAGCAAGCGGGATCACTACAAAACCCAATTTCAGTTTGTTCAATAAACCTTTTCCCATAGCATAAAATATAAGGACATCCTTATAAATATTACTTATGTGTAATTTTTAAGGGACTACTTATGCTGGGTGAATTTTATATATTGTTTTATTGTTAGATTTATATGAAAAACAAAAAAGAGACAAAACAAGTTTTATCTCATTCCGCTTTTTTGCAAAATCGGAGAGCCGAATTATCAACACAGCAGATAGTTTTAATGATTATCTTAATCGCGAGTTTTATAGTTATTTTGTTTTTTTTGTTCAGACTCGGTCTCGGCGAAAAATCAGAAGAGCAGCTTTGCCATAATTCTGTTCTTCAAAAAGCATCTGTATTTTCTGAAGCTCCATTGCAATGTTATAGAAATTATATTTGCATTACAAAAGATGGAAGCTGCGAGGAATTAGTCAAGCCGGAAAAAATCAAAGTAAAATCTTTAGACGAAGTTTATGGAGCGCTTGCAAATGAAATGGCTGACTGCTGGTGGATGTTTGGCGAAGGGAAAGTGGATTATATAGGAAAAGATTTTACTAAAAATAATTATTGTTCTATCTGCTCTCAAATTTATTTTGATGATAGCTTAGAATCTATTGAAGGGGTTGAAGACAAAAAAATCAGCAAAGACGAGTTTTATGATTATTTAACTAAAAATGATTATTCTAAAGATCAAACTTATTCTCAGTATTTGCTGGGAACTAATAACTTATCAGAATTAAAGAAACAAGGAAGTTTTGGAAATATTGAAATTGGGAAACAATATTTTAATGTAATGGGAATCACAAGCGGAGTAAAAGAAATCTGGAGCACAAGTTTAGGAGTAGGAGCGGGTGCTTATACTCTTGTTGGAGTCATAGGTTATCTTACTACCCCTCTTGGATGGATTGGGGGAACAATTATTGTTGGAACTACCGCAATAACTGCAAGCACTCTCGCAATTTCTGATTTAATTGAGCCGGAAATCGGGGCAATAGTTGTTGAAGGGAGAGGAATAAATAATAAGTTCATGATTCCAACATTGCAGGAAGCTGAATCTGATAAATTCAAAGCGCTTAATTGTGAAGAAATTTTAACTTATACTTAAAATGAAAATTAAAAAAAGAGGCAAAACACTTTTTACCTCATCCAGTTTTTTTACAAAATCTGAAAGAGGCGAGATTTTAGTTGAAAATGTTCTTTTCATTGTATTAAATATTATTTTTATCAGTATTCTTATTTTATTTTTATTTAAACAAGGTTCAGGAGCAGCGCTTTTAGAGCAAACTTATTCAAAACAAATAGCGTTGATGATTGATTCTGCAAAACCTGTAATGGAAATTAAATTAAATATGGAAAAAGCCCAAAAAATTACAGAAAAAAATAAAATTGATTTTAATCAAGTTGTTAGTATAACCGGTAATGTTGTTAATGTTAAACTGAGCCAAAAAACAGGCTATGAATATTCTTTTTTTAATGATGTTGAGGTGAAAGCATTTCCAGAAACAAACTCTCAAAATGAATATACCGGAGTTTATATTTTTACAATAAATAAAAATGGACAATAAAATAATGATTAAAAATAAAAAAGTGAAACATATCCTAAGGAAGGGCATAAAGGAAATTTCTCATTACGTCTTTTTTCCAAAAAATCGTATAGGTGCTGAAAAGATAATTTCAGTTTATTGGTTTGTAATTTTAATTATAATTGCCGGAGCTGTTGTTGCAATGGTCAGCTTGTTTTATGGGTCGCCGTATGATGTCCGCGTTACAGAAGCAAACATTATGATTAATCAAGTTTCAAATTGTTTGTCTCAAAGCGGAGAATTAAATAAGAATTTGTTTATCAGTGAAAATTCAGAAAAAAAATTTAATGAAAATTTTAATTTGTTGGAAGAATGCAATTTAATCTTTGAAACAAAATTTGAAAACGCCGTGGGGGAATATTTTTTAGAAGCTGAGTTTTATGATTTAAATAATGAGAGACTTTTTAGTATTTCAGAAGGAAATTCTAATTTAAAGACTGATTGTAAAATAGCTGAAGGAGAAAAAAAATATAAAAGATTATCTAAATGCGTTGATAGAGAATTTTATTCTCTGGATTCTGAAAATCAAGCATATAAAATAAATATTTTATCCGTTGTGAGAAAAACTGAAAAAAATGTTAAATAAAATTTTTAATAAAAGGGGACAGGCATCAGAATCAATGACGTGGATAGCCGCGACTTTGATAATAATTGTTTTGCTGGGAATTTCAATTTATGCTGCAAGCCTTTTATCTAAATTAAAAATAATAGATTATGAAACAGAGGAGAGAACTCAGGATATTATTATGGAGGAGTCTTTGTTTTCTTATTTTTCAATTAAGGATTCAGATGTTCAATCTAAAATTTTTAAAAGTCTGGAGAAAATGAACCAGGAAGAAAAATTTTATGAAGATTTTAATTCAAAATTTCAACAAATTAAATTTAATTTAGAAAAAAATGAAAAATAACCTAAAGGTCATACCCTCAAGGGCACAAGCAAGTAAAAAAGAGACAAAACAAGTTTTATCTCATGCCCCTTTTTTACAAAATCGGAAAGGAGATGTTCCGACAGCAATTTTAGTTTTAGGAACTTTTGCAGTCTGCGCTCTGGCTTTGATTAGTTTTTTTGCTTCAAATCTTTTTGTTGAAAACACTTTTTTTGGTCCGGATTTAATTGAAAAAATGAATTCAAATGTGAATGAATATAATTTTTATAAATCTAAAAACTTAAATGGCGAAGAGATTAGGGAAATTCTTCTGCTGGAGGAAAATTTTTATATAAATAAAGAGGGAAAATATTTTGAAATTAATAAAAGCGATGAAGGATTTTGGTTTTGGGAAGATGAAAAGTTTTTATTTTCAGTGAAGTATTATCTTCCTTAGTCCAACGCAAGTTTTATAAATAAAAAAATCGTCTAAAGAACATGAATAAGAGAGGTCAGGAATTAAGCACAACAACTGTAATTTTGCTGATTTTAGCAGTTTTGGTTCTTGTATTTTTAATTTTAGGATTTAGTGTTGGGTGGTCTAAGATTAACCCTTTTTTATCAAAAAGTAATGTTGATTCAATCAGCGACGCCTGTAATATCGCGTGCAACACAAACCAGAATTATGCATTTTGTTCTCAGTTAAGAGATTTAAGAGCAGAAGACTCTAAATTAAAGGGAGTTACCTGTAATTTTTTATCCGGAAATCAGAATTTAAAAATAAAATATAATCTTGCAGAGTGTCCTACAATTAGCTGCAACCAAATTTTATCTTCTGCAATAACCGAAGAAAGCGCAAAAACTGACTGCGCAGAAAAGAGCATAGGTGATATAGTTCAGTATTTAGAGGGAGACGTTTTAAAGACATACGTTTGCGCTGAACAGGATATTTAGTTTTAATTAAAATTTTAAAATGAATTATGATTCTTCTGAAAGACGAAAAAAAAAGAAAGATAAATATAAAGAAAAAAAGAAACATCCGTATAAAAAAGGCGGAAAATATCGGGTCATCGAGCGACTTCACGGAAGGTAAATTATTTTTATCAATTACTTAGTGAGGTCGGGAGCAGATTTAAGTTCTGGAAAATGATTTGCGCTTTTAAAAATTTTTTATTATGCATCTGATTAACCCGCCCACCCGACGAGAAAAAAATGCTCGCAACAAGTTGCTCGGATTTATTTAATTTCCATCTAAACAACTTTTTTATTTATTAATTTTAGTTGATTTTTTTATAATTTATTGATTAAAACTTTGCTGTTATGGATAATAATCATTTAAAATCGAGTGAACGAAGTGGAACGAGCAAATTTTCTTTTCAAACATTTTATAAATAATCTTTAATATCTTTATTCATGTTTCATATTATCTTTTTGATTGCTCTGGCTCTAATCTGGATGAGCTTTGCCGTTGTTCAGGATTTAAAAAAAAGAGAGATTGCAAATTGGGTTAATTTTAGTTTGATAATTTTTGCGATTGGATTTAGATTTTTTTATTCTTTGTTTAATGGCATTGAGGATGGAACAGGATTTAATTTCTTTTATCAGGGATTAATCGGGCTTGGAATTTTTTTTATACTTGGAAATCTTCTGTATTATTGCAGAATGTTTGCCGGCGGAGATGCTAAATTATTTTTTGCTTTAGGAGCTATTTTGCCATTTTCAGAAAACTTTTTTATTAATTTAAAAGTTTTTGCCTTATTTTTTGTTTTGTTTCTTTTTTCCGGAGCTATTTATGGTTTGTTTGTCAGCGGAGCTTTAATTTTAAATCACTTTAAAAAATTTAAAAAAGAATTTTCAAAACAATTCAGGCAAAATAAAAATCTTTTTATTCTCAGCATTTTTTTAGCCTTATTTTTTATTGTCTTAGGATTTTCTGACAGCTTTATGATTTATTTTGGTATTTTAATTTTTATTATTCCATATTTTTATTTAAGCGCTAAAGCTATTGACGAAATTTGCATGATAAAAAAAATTTCCCCTAAAAATTTAACAGAAGGGGATTGGCTTTACAAAGACACAAGAGTTGGAAACAGAATTATTAAAAAAAGATGGGATGGGTTGACTAAAGAAGAAATTAAATTTCTTAAGAAAAAAGATTATGTTCTTGTCAGACAGGGAATTCCGTTTAGTCCTGCCTTTTTAATTGCTTTTTTATTTTTGATTTATTTTTGGTTTTTTAGAAGCGGAATTTTAAGCTATTTTTGGAGTTAAGGTATTCTCTTCGGAAGCACCCTAAGGAATACCCCGAGGATGGGCATGAAGGGTGCGAGGACTTCCGATATTAAGGAATTCTCCTCGGAAGCCAAGTATTCTTATCTGAAATTATTTCTGGTTTTTTTTCTATTTCCAGGGCTTCTTCTTTTTTCTCTATTTTTATAGAAAGTTCTTTTTGCAAACTTTCTAAAACTTTTTTTGATGCAGGTTGTTTTTTTCCGTCAAGAGTTTTGCCTTCATAAATTGGAATAATATTTATTATTTTATGCCCAAACATTTCAGAATCTTCTGTTTGAATGCTTTTCGCATTTAATTTTTCTTTTAGTTTTATTGAAACTTCTTCTGCAAAATCTTGGGTTTTCTTTGAAATTTCCTGAACATGAACTTTTGGAATTATAAGTGTGTGGCCTTTTGAAACAGGATTTATTTCTAAAACTGCCAAAGCCGAATCATTTTCAGAAATTTTATAACCTGGAATTTTTTCAGAAACAATAGAGCAGAAAATACACTGCTTTTCTTCATTTTCTGAAGTTTTTATTAAATTATTCTGCGCTAAAAAATTTTCTAATTCAGATTCATTCATTTCTTCAATTTGCTGAATAGCAGATTCTTTTTTATCTTCTGGAAAAGTATTTTCAATTTGCTGAATTATTTGCTGTTTGATTTGTTCAGTTTGTTCTAATGGTAATGTCATAAAAGTTATAGAAAAAGAGAATTAATAAGTTTGTTGGTAGTTTTTGATGCTGTATGTCCAAGGGACATATGTCCTACCCCCTAACTTTACTGAAAATTGCACATTTTTATCGTTAATAAACTAATTAATCAGTTAAAAAGTTCTCTTTATATTCATTTAGATTTCAAAATTGATAAAAACTATAATCTCTTCTATAAAATAAAACTATTTGACTAGGACATATGTCTGTAGGAAGCACATGGTAGTTTTTGATGCATACACTTGTTAAGCATCTATGTAAGTATAAAGAAATATAAGATTTACAAAGAAATAATTTTAATCTATATAAATAATAAGATTTATAAAGAAATATTCTATTAAAGGTATATGAAGAAGAAGGTGACACTTAGTATAGATGCGGATATTTATGAGAAGTTTCAAAAATATTGCGAAGAAAATGCAATTATGCTTTCTAAAAAAATTGAACTTTGGATAAAAGATTATTTAAAAGAGGTTAAAAAATGAAAAATACTAAAAAAAGGATAATATTATACTAAAAAATGGATATAGAAAAAAACATGCTGACAAAAGAGGAGTTAAAGATAATCGGATTATTTAGAAATAATTTGTTTAATGAATATACAATAAGAGAAATTATGAAAAAAATCAGAAAAAAATCTTATAGCTGGGTTTTTAATGCTGTAAACAAACTAAATAACCAAGGAATTATTAATATCAAAATTAAAGGAAAATCCAGTATATGCTCTATTAATCTGGATAATCAATGGGCTCTAATTTATTTATCTATTTTAGAAAAAGCAAGAATTACAAACAAGCTTCCTGCGAGAAATATCTTTGAACTTATGAAATCTATTCCTGCAGTTTATTTTACATTTATTGTTGCCGGAAGCTATGCAGAAGGAAAAGCCAATAAAAAATCTGATGTTGATGTCGTTATATTGCTTGAAAATAAAGAAGATTCTAAAAAGGTTTTTACGATACTAAAAAATAAAGGAGAATTGATGATTCCTCCTGCGCATATTTATGTTTTTACTAAGGAAGAATTCTTGAAAATGCTTTTGGAAAAAGAACAAAATTATGGAAAACAAATTTTTAAAAACAGAATTATAATTTTTGGGGCTGAAAATTACTATTTAATTTTAAAAGAGGCAATTGAAAATGGATTCAAAGGTTAAACTTTATTTGGAAAGAGCTGAAAATGAGTTAAGATTTACAAAAGTGGCGTTTAATTTATCAGAAAAAGAAAATCTAAAAATAGAATTGGGGGCAAATCCTAACGATACTTTTTACTCTGCAGTTATTTCTCATAGTTATTATGCTATTTTTTATTCTGCAAAAGCAATTTTGCTTACAAAAGGGATTAATACAAAATCTCCTGAAGAGCATAGAAAAACCTATGAAAAGTTTAAGAAAATTTTTGTAGATAGCGGAGAGTTAGACAATGAATTATTTAGAATATATAATGATTTAATTGTTAAAGCAGATGAACTGTTGAGTTTATTTGCTCATGAAAAATGGAAAAGAGGATATTTTACTTATAAACTTCTTGCTCAAGCGAATATTGAACCTGCAAAAGAGTCAATTCAAAATACAATTAAATTCCTTTCAAATATAAAACAAGTTTTAGAAAAATGAAAAATACTATAAAATGGTAAAATTTATAAATATTAATACATTAAATACTATAAAATGGTAAAAATAGAGACTTTATTTAAGCAAAAAAGAATCAGCAAAATAAATGAGCTGGAACTGAAGAGATACCTTAACTTTTTTGAAAATTCTTATCTTGAAAATTTTGAACACTGCAGGAAAAACCTGAATGAATTTTCAAGGTGGAGCATTATTTCAGGATATTATGCTCTGCATGATATAACTAAACTTCTTATTGCCAAGAAATTCAGGATAAAAATAGATTTTAAAGTTCATTTAACAACCATTCAAGTTTTAAGGGAATTAATAAAAAATAAAGAATTAGCTGAAATTCTTGAAAATGGATACAAAAAATTTTTAACTCTTGCAAATGACTTGGATGAGGCAAAAAAAGAGAGAACAAAAGCGCAGTATTATACTGGAACAGCTTTTATGAAAGAAGAATACACAAAAAGGGCCGGCGAATCTTTGAAAAATGTTATTGCTTATATTAATAAAATAAAGGAGCTGCTAAAATGATGACGCTATTGAAGAATAATGCTGCAAAAATTCTGACTGTTTTTTCCCTCTCTCCAGGTTCCAGGCTAAACAGGAAAACTCTCCAGGAAAAAACTAAAATGAATAATATTATTTTAGATAAAACCATTAATCAATTGGTTAATTTTAATTTTTTATCAAAAGATAAGAACTTCTTTTTACTAAATTTTAAAAATAAAGAAACTCGAGATATCTTAAAAATAATCTCAGAAGATTATAATAAATTAAAACAAATGCCTCTTTATTCTTATTTTATGATTTTAGATATTTTTGAAGAAATCAGCAAAATAAAAAATATTGGGAATGTTTATTTATTTGGGAGCTATTCTAAATTAATTTTTAAAGAAAATTCAGATATAGATTTTGCTGTTGTTTCAGAGAAAGTTAATAAAAAAGAAGTTAATAAAACAATTCAGAAATTGGAAAAAAGATTTAATAAAAAAATTGAAATGCATTTTTTTACAAAAGAGTTTTACAAAAATAAGAAAGACCCTCTTGTAAAAGAGATAATTCAGCAAGGAGTAAAACTTAATTAAAAAATGAAAAATAAAATGCCGGAAAAAAAGAGAATAAAATCAAATTTAGGCAATATTACTCAAAAAGGGGCAGATTTATTAAAATATTTAAATAACGATAGCTTAATATTATCAATTGATAATAAAATATTAACATACTAAAATGAATACTAAATTAAAAATAATCGCAGAATTAGAAAATGAGTCTAATGGAATTCATTTAAGAAAAATTTCAAGATTAGTTAATTCGGGATTGCCCAATGTTAAGAGATTTTTAGAAATTCTTGAAAAAGAAAAAGTTGTCAGCAAAGAAAAAGAAGCTAATTTAATCAAATTTGCATTAAAAGAGGGTCAAAGGACATTATCTTATTTAAAGCAGGTCAATACAGATAAATTTTTTGGATTGCCTGTTAAAGTTCAAAATAGCATTGGCGATTTTTTAGATGAAATTGAGGATAAACCTCTGATAGCTTTAATATTTGGCTCTTATGCCAAAAAAAATTATACTAAAGAATCAGACATTGATATTCTGCTGGTATTTCAAAAAATAGAAAATACTGCAAAAAGAATAAGTATGAGGACTAACACAAAAATAAATCCGGTTTATATTGAGTATAAAAATTTTAAAGATAATTTTTTGAATAAGGAGCATAATTTTTCAAAAGAAATAAGGAATAAAGTAATTGTCATGTTAGGGATTGAAAATTATTATCAATTGCTCTGGAGGTTTTTAAAATGAAGGTTGATATAGAAAAATTAATTGCAGATAAAGAGTATTGCAGAAAAGTTTTCAATTTTTTTATAAAAAATCAGACAATTAAAAAAACAATCTTAAATGAATGGAGCGCAGGGAAATTATTCCTTTCAAACAAAAAGGAGGAAAATATAAACTCTAAGTTTATATATATAAACTATTAAATTATATCATGAAACAAACAAACAATAAAATGAAGGCAATTTTGAAGATTTTAAAATCCCTTAATGAAGACTATAATGCAAATAATTTATCAAAAATTCTTGGGATAACTTCAATGGGCGCATTAAAGATATTGAAGAATCTGGAAAGAGAGCATATTTTAAAATCAAATAAAATGGGGAACGCTTTCTTTTACGAAGTTGATTTTGAAAATGAATATGCTCTGGATTATATTGAATTTTTACTTAAAAATGAAGCTGAACTTTCAAATCCTTATGTTAAAAGGTGGATTAGAGAATTAAAGAAGATAAATAAAGCAGACATTATTATAATTTTTGGTTCTGTTTTAAAAATTGGGGAGGAAGCAAAGGATATAGATGTTCTTTTTATGGTTAAAAAAAAGAATTTTAATTTTCTTAAATTAGAAATAGAAAAACTTAATAAAATTAATGAAAAGAAAATACACCCAATTTATCAAACATTTTGGGATTTGAAATCAAATTTAATTAAAAATGACAGAATTATTCTTAATGCAATAAAAGGAGTTGTTGTTAAAGGTGAAAATAAATTTATAGATTTAATTAAGGATATAAAATGAAAAATAAAAAAGTAGACTGGTGCTTGAGAAAAGCTGAAAGAGAGCTTGCAGAAATAGGAAGGCATAGGGGGCTTGTTAAAATAAAGCCAGACATTTCAAAAGCAAGAAAGCATATAGCAAAAGCAGAACATTATCTGGAAGCAACTTTGTTTTTAAAAGAAAAATTTTCAGATATAAGCGCAAGCACAATATTTTATTCCGCATATCATTCTTTACTTGCAATTCTCTCTAAATTTGGATATGAATCTGGAAATCAGGAATGCACTTTTTCCTTAATAGATCACTTAATTGATGAAAATAAAATTGATTTAGATAAGCACCTTATAAACAAAATGTCTTTATTAAGCAAGAAGGGTGATGAAGAATCAATTATAGAAATAAGAGAAAAATACCAGTATGGGACGGATTTGTCAATGAAGGAAGAGCTTTACAGCGAGATTATAGAGACAGCTAAAATAATTTTGGGAAAAGTAAAAAAAATATTAGAAAACTAAAAACGACAAAATGAAAAATAAAAAATCCCAGGCAAGGAAACAAAATATAATCCTAATTGGAATTTTTATGGCGATTGGGTTGATTGTTTTCCTTTCAGCTGTTGCGCCAAATGTGCAAATTGCAAGTCCGGCTAATAATAGTTTTTTAGGAGTCAATAATATTTTTGTAAATTTTTCTGCAAATGAAACGCAGTCAGACCTAAGAAACATTACATTTTATTTGTTTAATTCAACAGGTAGTTTAAACACAAGTGCAACAGACAATCTCTCGCTTTCTGTTAATTTATTAAATAATACTTATGGAATTGTAGAGGGAATTAGCGCGACAAGTAAATATTCTGACACTTTTAATGTAGATAAAGTTCGTGATAGCATATTTTATAATTCTGTATGGATTAGTGCAAATACGATAGCTACAAATCAAAATCTAACAATTAATTTTACCTCTTCTCAAATCTTTGATACAATTGAGATTTTTTCAGGCCAATCAAGCGATTTGACTAGTTCTGTAAATAATACCAATGTCTATGTAAGCGATGACTATTCTTCCTGGACTCAAATTGTAAGCGCTAAAAGTTTGTTTGGAGCTGTTCCATTGAATGGACAATTTGATACAATTAATTTTACAGAACAAAATAAAAAATATTTAAGAATAGAATTTAAAGATAATTGGGGTTCTGCAAACTATATGTCCACTTCTGAAATTAGAGTTTATAAAAATAAAACGAATTTGGCTAATTTAACTTCTACAATTGTAACAGCAACAGATACATATAGCACTTCAAATATAAATTACACTCGAGATAATCTTCATGATACATCTGGAGAGACTAAGTGGTGGCAGACAGATGACGGGGTGCTGGGAGTATTTAATGTAAATATCACTTGGAATTTTGGCTCTCAAAAAAGAGTTAATAGTTTAGAATGGTTTGCGTATGCAGTGGTCAGTGAAACAAACTTTATGCCGCAAAATTATTCTATTTTAGTTTCAAGCGATGGCTCAAGTTATACAGAAATAAGCAATGGAACTTTTGCCGGGGGGGCGGGTAAAATTGAAAGAATAAATTTTAGTGAGCAAAATACACAATATTTAAAAATATGGCTAAAAACTGGTTATTCTGCTACCCATTTAATTGCCTCGGAAATTCAAATATTAGAAGTTGATAACTATTTCACTCATAATTTCACGGGCTTGTCTGACGGCGAATATAAAATTAATGCAACTGCTTATGATATTTTCAAAAATGCCGGCTCAAGTGAGACAAGAATAGTTACAGTTGATACAACAAAACCTCTTCTTGATTTCGTCTCTCCAACGCCCGCAAATAATTCAGGGGTTTCAAATAATTTTGAAATAAATGTTTCAATTACAGAACTGAATTTAGCAAGTGTAATTTATAATTGGAATGGAACAAATTATACAATTTTCAATGAATCAAGTGTTCTTCATATGAATCTAAATAATAATACAGCAATTGGAGAAAACGGAACGCGAGCTGTTGATGTTTCAGGGAATGCAAATCACGGGACATTTAATGGAGGGCCTGTCTGGAATTCTTCAGGTAAATATGGAAGCGCTGTTACTTTTGACGGCGTGAATGATTATATTCTCCTTCCTACAATAAGCATCGCAAATGATATTACTGTCTCAGCATGGGTTTATTCTGACAATTTTGAGAGAAATATGATGGTTGTAGAAAAAGCTAATGTTAATGCTCAATGGGCACTTTTTTTTGAAAATGCAGGAACACCTGGGCTAAAGTGGGCAGGCGGGGCAGCTGATTATGGCTGTATAACAAGTAGTTTTCCTACTAATAATCAATGGCATCATATTGCAGCAACACAAAGTGGAACTGCCTGCAGTATTTATATTGATGGAGTTTTAAATGATACTGGAGTAAATACTGCTATTGGAAATGGCAATGGGCAAATTTATATAAGCAGCTATGATGGTGCAGGTTATTTTTTCAAGGGCTCAATAGATGAAGTCCGTATTTTTAACAGAAGTTTATCGGGAAGTGAAATTGAGCAACTTTATAATGTATCAAACTTGCAAAAGTTCAACAATACAAATTGGTATTTTTATGCAAATCAAACAGGTTTAACTGCAGGAAATAGTTATACTTATTATGTTTATGCTAAAGATAAAGGAGGAAATTCAAATTCTACACTAACAAGAACAGTACTTGGAAATTCAGCTCCGACATTTATTTCTATAGACCGTTCTCCAACCACTCTTGAATATCTTGACCCAAATAGTTTGATAAATGTAACTGTAAATATTTCTGACACAGATTCTAATTTTAATACTGCAATTTTGCAATGGAAAAATACAACTGCTGGTTGGGGAAATGCTACAAATGTAACAATGCTTAATTCAACCGCAAAAGGCGCGTACACAATTTTAAATGCAAGTTTTACTCCGACTTATGAATCAAATTATTCATATAGAATCTGGGCAAATGATACATCAGGAGCTTCAGCTACAAGTTCTGAAACAAATGTCAGCGTATTCTGGGATTGCACCTGGACAGCGACGTCTGATTTGGGTTCCACGGCAGGATGGGATGAAAATAAAAGAATAGGAAATATAATTCTCAACAATACCGGAGACTCCCCGCATTCAACAGGATGCTCTCTGGATTTTAGATTAACTTATGATTTGCCGGAAGGAAGAATTTATTTTGATAATATTTATTACAAACCCTCTTCAACATATACTCTCACCCCGGGAAATAATCAAAATATTTCTATCAATGCCTCTTTTTTATCAGAAATAAAATCAGAAGATGTAATTATTTCAACTAATGAACTTTTAAGCAGGACAAATGTTTCTCAAAGAAATACAACTGCAACAATTGTTTCAAATCAGGCAGGTCCTTATTTATTCCAAAAAATTACAAGCAATCCTGAAAGTGTTTATCTGACTGCCGGCAATTTTTCTTTGGAAGGATATGTAAGAAATTTAATGGGCGCCACAACAGTTAATGAAAATAATACTGCATACAATGTAACATTTAACTGGACTTTGCCGTCGGGAATAACAAATGTTTCAGGAACATACAAAGCAAATTTCACAAACATAACAGATTCTGATTTGCATTATAATAATATCAATGCAAGTTTTTCCAGTTTAGCGTCAATGACTTCAGGAGTCAAAACATTTTATATTTATGCGACAGGAGTTAATAAAACAGGAAATGCAATTCAAGAAGCTGATGGGACTACTTTATTAAAAAAATCAGTGAATATTACTTTTTTATGTTATGCTACAAGCGACTCAGTTTGTGTGACTGCCTGTGGCTCTGCTAATGACCCCGATTGCGTAGCTTCTTCATCTACTTCATCAACTTCAGGAGGAGGGGGCGGAGGAGGAGGCGGAAATAGGATAAGCGCAGTGACGGGAAAGTCAGCAGCCGAGTATGAATTAGTCAGAGGACAGGAGCAATCTTTTGAATTAATAATAGAAAATCCATATCTTGGTTATTTGGAAAATCTGGAAATTTCTGTAAAAGGAATCAGGCAGGATTTAATTAAAATAATTCCAACTAAAATTGAAAAAATAAACGCAGGACAATCAGAATATCTTGTAGTTGAAATAATTTCTCCGGCTTATTTTACAGAAGGACATTACGATTTGGAATTTTTAATTTCCGGAAATTTAATTACGGGAGAAGAGAAAAAGCCGTATATTGGAAGAATGAATGTTGATTTATTTATAATTGATATTCCAAGAGAAGAAACAGAGTCAATGATGGAAGAATCTTCAAAGATGTTTGAGCAGATGAATAATTCAAATATGTCTTTAAAAAAAATTTCAGGATTTTATATTTCCTTGCAGGAATCATTTGAGGAAAGAAAGTTTTCAGAAGTGAAAAAAAGCTATGATGAAATAAAAAAAATTCATGGAAATGCTTTCGGTTCTTTGGAATTGATTGAATGGCTCCAGAAACAAATTAAAAAAGCAGAAAAAAATGGGATTTCAGTAATAGAAACCAAGAAACTTTTGTATCTTGGAGAAGCCACTTTTAAAAGAGGAGATTATGAATCGTCAATTAAAAGACTTGAAGAAGCCCGGCTGACTTATGCAATAGAAACAAAAGGGGAGTTTAATTTATTTTATGCTGTTAAAAATAATCCTCTTGATAGCGCCGGCATATTGTTTGCCGCTATTTTGTTTAGCTTCTCATCTTTTTTAATAACTAAATACAAACTATATAAAAGAAAATTAAAAAATCTTGAAGAAGAAGAAAAGCTGTTATTGGAATTAATGAAAACTGTTCAGAGAGAAACTTTTGAAAACAGCCATTTTTCAATGAGTTCATATAGGGAGGCAATGTTCCAGTATGAAACCAAACTTACTGAAGTAATTGAAGATAAAATTGAAACAGAGACCAAACTGGCTTCGTTGTTTAAAATAAGAGGAAGAGAGAGAGCGCTTAAAGGAGAAAAGGAAAAATTATACAATCTGGTTAGAGAACTGCAAAAAGATTATTTGCAAAAAGGAAAAATTGAAACAAGAGTTTATGAAAATATGCTTAAAATTTATTCAACAAGAATAGTGGAGATTGAAGAAAAATTAGTTTATATTGAAGCCAAACAGCTTTTGCATAATAAATATCCTTCAAAAAAATTAAAACTTGGGTGGTTTGGATTATGAAAAATGAAGAAAGAATTGTAATATTAATTGATGGAAGTAATTTCTATTATAGCACTGCAAAAAAAGGAAAAAAAGTTGATTTTCAGAAACTAATAAAAGAATTAATTGGGAGCAGAACGTTAGTAAAAACTCATTATTATGTAGCCCCTTTGGATATTGAGGTAAATGAGGAGAAATATTGGGGTCATCAGAGATTTCTTGATAAATTAAGGCGAATACCCAAATTTGAAGTTGTTTTATGCGCGCTAAAGAAAATAAAAAGCGATGGAAAGAATATCTATGTTGTGAAGGGTGATGATGTAAAGATGTCAAATACTTTGATTATGGGGGCAGTTGATAATTTATATGATATTGCAATCGTTGTGAGCGGGGATGAGGATTTTATTGATTCAATAAAGATAGTGAGAGAAAGATATGGAAAGAAGGTTGAAAATGCTTATTTCAGCAGGAGCTCGTCTTTAAATTTAAGAAATTCATGCGATTCTATAATTAATCTTAATAAAATTATAAATAAATTAGAGGTAAAAAAAGGCTCAGTATTATCCGAAGACCATACTGAGCATTAACACTATGACAATGAAAAGACAATATTTAAACTTTTTGGCGGTTAAAAAATGAAAAATAAAAACCTAAAACTTTTAATATTTTTATTATTTGGAATTGTTTTTTTATCTGCAATTGCATCTGCAGAGGAAAATTTGACATTAAAAGAACAGGCTGAAGGATGTTTGGATGATTCAGGAAAGATAATGGAAGAATTAATTGAAGCTGGTTTTAATATAAATAAGGTGAATGATACGCTGGCGGTTGCTTCTGAATTATACGAAGCGCAATCATCAAAACTAAGAGTAAAAGATTCTGATTTTTCTTTTGTTTTAAATTATTGTGATGAAATTAAAGAGACAAGAGAGGCAGCTTTTATTACAAGAGACGAATTTGACGCCCTGGTTAAATTTTACAATGAAGCTTTTGAGGAAAATGTTTCTGTTATTGATGAAATGATTGATGAAATTGAAAATGAAATTGAAACAGAGAGATATGAAAAAGTTTCTCCTTTAGTCGAGCAAACTTACGAAAAAATATCAGAAGTTCAGGCAGAGCAGACAGCTTTAAGAGCTTTTTATGAAGGCACTACAAAAGGGCTGAAAAGATTTTTTGAAAGAAATTGGGTTTCTATTCTTATTTCTATTGGAGTTGCTTTTATTTTGTTTTTAATATATATGAGGACTGTTTCTGTATGGATTATTAAGAGAAAAATCCGGGGATTAGAATTTAGAAAGGAAAAAATTCTGGAAATTATAAGGGGCGCTCAGAGAGAGTATTTTCAAGACGGGAAACTTTCTGAAGGAATATATAACATAAAAACTAAAAAACTTGCCGAGTTAATAAGAGATATTGACAGACAGATTCCTATGCTTCTGGAGAGGCTGGCTAGATTTGAGAAAAATAAAACAAGAAGTTTTCAATCTTCCTCCGAAAACGTTGGACGAAAGAAAAGCAAAAATAGGAAATTTTTTCAATCATTCGCCCAAGCGTGGTCAAATGAAAGCAAGAAATTTTTAATTCACTTTAATAAGAAATTAAAACGAAAGCAAAATAGGAAAAAATTTTCATTTATTAATCTTTTTAAAAAATTGAGAAAAAAATTAAAATGAAATCAAAAATAAGAAAATTTGTTAATCATCTGTTTTTCTGGAAAATGGGTTTCTTTTTTAGAAAAAAAGAAACTACAATGGTAGAAAAAACTAAAAATCAAAAAAATGAAAGTTCAGACGGAGGTTCTGCTTCTGAGGACCGGAAAAAATTCCAAGAGATGAGCAAAAAGCAAAAAAAGAATTTTCTTTCTAATGATTTGAGCGAGAGAATTATAAGAGTTGAACAAAGAGTTTCTACAAAATTTGGCAGGCTTATTCCTTACAATAAAACAGAATACTATCAGCACATGAATAAAGAAGAAAAGAAAAAATTTGATGAATACTTAAAAAATAAAGGAAAAAAGGAAATTTTTGTTTCAGCGATTTTATTAGGTTTGATTTTAGTTTTAGGTTTTTTTAATTTCAGTTCAATTGGAAATACTGTTCAAGAAAATTTCCCGGATTCTGCGGTTAAGATTAATCTTCTTTTTGCTTCGGTGTTTATTATTTTTATTATTGGTTTAGTTATTGGTTTCCTTGTAAGATTGAAAAGGAAAATGAAATATCGGGAGCATATTAGAGTTATTGATAATATTATTTTTCCTAAGCATTAGGCAAAGCTCTGTTGAAAATCTTTTTTATTTTTAGCAATTTTTATAAGGAACCCACCTGCCCACCCCAAAATGCTTTTGTTTTGACGTCTGTAAAAATTAGTCTTATAAAAATTGGATAACTTAGACTTTTTCAACAGAGCCATTAAATAAAAAAAGCTTTTAAAGGATATTTCATTTGTTTTATTGAGAGGTGAAAATGAGTAAAACGATACATTCTTTTGATGGGAAATCCAGGGCTAAAAAATCTCCTGAAGGATTGCAGCATTCCAAAACATACATAAATGGGTTTGATAAATTATGCCCGGAGGGAATTCCCGTCGGTAATGCAGTTCTTATTGAAGGAGGGCCGGGAAGCGGAAAAACTATTTTGTGTTTGACTTTATTAAAAGAGGCTTGTAAAAGAGGCAAGAAAGTTTTGTATATGAGTTTTGAAGAGAGGGAAGAAAGATTAAAAATACATCTGAAAAATTTTGGAGCCAATCCGGATGAATATGAAAAAAAAGGATTATTGTATGTTAAAAGATTTAATGCTCTGGATATTGCAAGAAGCGTTGAAGCTTTATTAAGCGAGGCTAAAAAAGAATTATTAATTGAGGTTCAGCCGATTTTGATACCTACAGAATTTAAGCCGGATATAGTTATAATGGATTCTCTGACTTCTATTTCTTCCGCTTTTTCAGGCGACCCTTCCAGATTCAGAATTTATATGGAGCAATTATTTAGGTATCTGGAGAAACATGAAATCACTTCTTTTTTAATTAGGGAAGTTTCTTCTCCCACCCATATTGGGACTAATTTTGTTGAGAAAGCAGAGGCGGTTTCTTTTTTAGCAGACGGGATTGTTGCGTTATATAGCATTTATTATTCTCACGGAATAAGGAAAAGAGGATTTGAGGTTGTAAAAATGAGGGGAGCTGAAATTGATAGGAAAATAGTTGAATGCAATATTGAAAAAGGAAAAGGGCTGGTTGTTAAAAATAATTCATTAAAAGGAAATTACATTCTTACTTAAGTATTTGTAAAAATAAATCTTTAATTAATAATGCTAAAAATATTAATCAACTTGGGAGCCGAGCAAGTTCACGGAGGGTAAATTATTTTTATCAATTACCGAGTGAGGTTGCGAGCAAGAGCAAGTTCACGGAGGGTAAATTATTTTTATCAATTACCGAGTGAGGTTGCGAGCAAGAGCAAGTTCACGGAGGGTAAATTATTTTTATCAATTACCGAGTGCGAGCATTTCTGCGGAGGCAAAATTTTTTTTATTATTTTACCAATTCCGAGCAGGAGTGCGAGTGAGCTTGGGAGCAAAATTAATATAAACCCCCTGCTTTTTAGATTTCCATGGAATCTTACGAATCTCTATTAGATGAAGCTTACAAAAAAGTAAAACAAATTGAAGGAACCGGAGAAAGATTTGAAATTCCAAAAATAGAAGGCCACATCGAGGGAAAAAAAACAGTTTTAACTAACTTCCTGCAAATAACCTCTCATTTACGAAGACCTGCCGAGCATTTTCAGAAATTTTTGCTCAAAGAACTGGCTACACAAGGGCAGATGGAAGGAGAGAGATTAATTCTAAATAATAAAATTCCAAGCATAAAAATAAATCAAAAAATAGAAGAATATCTCAATGAATTTGTATTATGCAAAGAATGTAAAAAACCAGATACAGAAATATTAAAAGAAGACAGGCTTTCGTTTGTTCATTGTTTAGCTTGCGGGGCAAAGCATAGTATACGGAGTAAAATTTAAGAATTTATCTGTTAAAAAGCAATTTTGGCTCTGTTGAAAATCTTTTTTTTATATTTCGTTTTGAATTCAAATTCCCCCCGACCTCACTCAGCGATTAATAAAAGATAAGTTACCTTCCGTGAAGTCGCTCGCCCACTAAAGCTTGCCTAAAGGCAAGCACCCACCCTTTATTTTTATAATGGATTTCCAAAGAAAGTTACGAATTCAAAACATTTTCAACGAAAACATCAATTTCAGAAGATTTATAAAAGAAATTTTCTTAGAATAATTAAGAAATTCATAGAATTTCTGATTAAATAAACGGAGATTAAAAAATGACAGAAGCTTATTGTGTGAAATGCAAGAAAAAAGTTCAAATGAAAGACGGAAAAGAAAGTAAAACCAAAAAAGGTACAACAATTGCCAAGGGAAAATGCCCTGCTTGTGGAACAACTGTTTGTAGAATGGGCGGACTTAAATAACTAAAAATTTATAATCCGCTTTTTTTATTTTTATTTATGTTAATAAATATTATTAAATCCTACAGGGAGATTGTAACAATTTGCGATTATGAATTATTAGGAAAATATTTTGAAGAGGGTGATTTTCAATTAGACATTAAAGAAAGTTTTTATAAAGGCGAGAAAAAAACAGAGCAAGAGATAATTGAAATAATAAAAGATATGAAAATGGAAGATGCAACCTTTAATATTGTCGGGGAAAAATCAATAAATGCCGCAATTAAAGCAGAGCTGATTTCAGAAGATTCTGTAAGAAAAATTCAGGGAATACCTTTTGTATTAGTGTTGATGTAAATTTTATAAACCCTTTTTCTATTTCTATATTATCATGGACCAAAATAAACACCCAAAAAATCAAGAAGGGGAATTGCAAATAACCCGCGCGCCTCTTCCAAAAGGCAGAGAAGTGATTGGAACTATAGAGCAGAGATACGGGGGAAATAAAATGAAAGTAAATTGTCTTGATGGAAAAGAAAGAAATTGCAGAGTTCCTGGGAGATTAAAAAGAAAACTTTGGTTAAGACCAAACGACGTCGTGATTATTGAACCCTGGGAGCTTGATGACACCAAAGGAGATGTTCTTTTAAAATATCATTCAAGCCAGATTGAATGGTTAAAAAGACAAGGCTATATAAAAACAGAAGAAAGAGAATTTTAAAAATTGCATCAAAAAATATTTAATGGATAGATTTCTTCTTAAATCATGAAAACAATAATCTCTGAAAATTTTAAAATAATCCTTAAAGAAAAGAAAATTCTTGAAAAAGAACTTAGCGTAAAAATTTCAAGCAGAGATAATACCCTAATGATACAAAACAGGAAATTTTGCATAAAGGGCGCAAGTGAAATTTATATTGACGGTCTGCCAGAAGACGAATATATTGCAGAAAAAGTTATAGATGCAATAAACTTTGGATTCTTAATTAAAAGGGCTCTCTTAATAAAAAAACAGGATTTAATTTTTGAAATTTTAAATATTAAAGATTATATGCGCGGTAAAAATGTTGCGAGAGTAAAAGGCAGAATTGTCGGGGAATCAGGAAGAGCGCTGCAAACTCTTTCTCAACTTTCAGATTGCTATTTTGAAATAAAAGGAAATCAGGTTGGAATCATTGGAGATCCCGAAAATATAGAGAACGCGCAAAATGCAATCATTATGTTAATAAAAGGCTCTAAACACGCGAATGTTTATTCTTTTTTAGAAAGAAGTCATCCAGAGCCGATTTTAGATTTTGGATTACGAGAAAACAAAAAATAGGAAATTTTTTGAGAAATTTGTCTTTAGGAAAAAGCCAAATTGAGGGAAGTTAAAAATAAAATTAATAAATAATTTTAAATAGCGCTTTTCTTTATTTTTCTTATGTAATGCCCGGGTAGCTCAGTTGGTTAGAGCGCACGGCTGTTAGGTCAAAACAATATATGATTTTGACATCGCAATAAATTGCGATTTTGCAGCAACCGCGAGGTCGAAGGTTCGAATCCTTCCCTGGGCGTTTTCTTTTTAAACTAAACTTATTATATAAAATTATGAAAAAAGTAATTTATAATAAAGAAGACTTGTCAGATTACTATGGGGTTTCCGCAGTTATAAAAAATGATAAAGAAGAAATCCTCATGCAAGAGCATTCAAAATTTGGTTTTTGGACAATTCCCATCGGAAAAGTAAATTTGAATAAAAATTTAGTTGAAGGATTAAAAAAAGAAATTTTTGAAGAAACTGGTTTAATTGTAAAAGATTTGAAAGAACTAAAACAAAAAAAGAATTGTTACAGAAGGGATGATAAAGATGTCAAAGTCAATTTACATTTATTTGAAATAACAAAATATTCTGGAAAATTAAAAAATAAAGAACCAGAGAAACATAAAAAACAAGAATTTTTAAATATAGAAAAAATAAAGAAAATTCCTTATTTGTCCGATAGCACATTAATGTTTTTAGAATATCTTGGATTTAAACGCAGGAAAATAATATGAAAAAAAATAAAAAAATTAAAGTTCTCCTTGCAATGTCGGGCGGTGTTGACAGCAGTGTGGCTGTGCTTTTATTAAAAAAACAAGGTTACGAAGTAATTGGAGCGTTCATGGTAAATTGGAGCGATACAAAAAATAAAATAACCGGCGAATGTTCCTGGAGAGAAGAAAAAAGAATTGCTATGAAAATTGCATCAAAATTAGAAATTAAATTTATTACACTAAATTTTGAGAAGCTATACAAAAAAGAAGTTGTTGATGTTATGTTTAAAAATTATCAAAAAGGAATTACTCCAAACCCCGATATTGACTGCAATCAAAAAATAAAATTTCCTCTCTTAATAAAAAAAGCAAAAGAACTTGGATGTGATTTTGTTGCAACAGGGCATTATGCAAGGATAAAAAATAATAAAGGAAAATATAATCTATTAAGAGCAAAAGATGAATTAAAAGACCAATCTTATTTTTTATACAGAATAAAACAAAATGAATTAAAGAATATTTTATTTCCAATGGGAAATTATACAAAAAAAGAAATCAGAGAAATTGCCAAGAAAAATAAATTTCCAAACTATAATAAAAAAGGAACAGTTGGAATTTGTTTTATTGGAAAGATAAATTTAAAAGAATTTCTTAAAAAAAGAATAAAACCAAAAAAAGGAATTATTTTAAACCCGAATGGAGATAAAATCGGGGAGCACGATGGAATTTATTATTATACAATTGGCCAGAGAATTGGTTCAAGATTCGGGATAGAAGTTGAAAAATCAGAAAAAATGCAAAAAAAATGGTATGTTGCAAGAAAATTTCCAAATAAAAATATAATTATCGCAGCGCCTGAAAATCATCCTTTAAATTTCAGAAAAGAAATAATTATCAAAAATCCGCATTGGATAAATGAAAAGCCAAAAAACAATTCAAAAGTTTTATCAAGAATACGGCAGGTTGGGGAATTGCTTCCAAGCGCATTAAAATATGAAAAAAATAAAATAAAAATTATTTTAAAAAAAGCAATTACGGGAGTTTCTCAAGGTCAGGCAATTGTTTTATATCAGGGAGAAAAATGTCTTGGTGGCGGGGAGATTTCTTTTAATTAAAAAGTTTTATTAATGTAATATCTTTCTATTAATTATGAAAATAATTTTTACAGAACATGCTGAAAAACAAATCAGAGAACGTAAAATTGAAAAAAGACTTATTGAAGAAACAATAAAATATGCTGACAAAACCAGAAAAGCAGGAAAAAATAAATATTATGTCTGTAAAAAAGTTAATGGATTTTCTATTGAAGTTGTTTACATCAGAGAAAATTATATAAAGGTTATTACTGTTTATCCTGTATAATGAAAATAAGCTATGATTCAGAAGCGGATGCAATTTACATTAAACTAAGGGATGAAGAAATTGCTGAAACTAAAAAAGTAGACGATTACACTATTCTCGATTATAATGAAGAAGGGCATCTTGTTGGAATTGAATTACTTTTTATAAGCGAACAAAACCCGAACTTGTTAAAAGAATTTTTAGTGGAGAATTTGATTAAATCTGTCTAAATAATTATTGTCTTTATTTTAAAGGTCAGGCAATTGTTCTATATCTGGGAGAAAAATGTTTGGGGGGCGGGGAGATTGGGTTTTGAATAATCACTAAACTTAAATATCCCAATTAATTAACCATTTTATTTGTATTACAATAAAAATATCCGGCTCTTGGAATATATTTTATACATTGTCCTTCTTTGTTTAAAGAAGAGAACCCAGACGGAGTATATGTTCCATTCTTTCCTATGCTGTCTATATAACTAAGTCCCGCATATAAACTAAAAACACTTGCTCCTACTAGGAGTACACCCAGTACACCGTTATAAAGCTCTTTAGTTTGGCTTCTAACAGATTCTCTAAATAAATCTTTTACTTCTTTAGTTTTTGTATATTCAATCAATTTTTTTAAATTTTTCATTTTTTCCTCCTAGTTTATTTATTTATGTTTCAAGTTGTAACAACTTGTTAATATTCTATAAATTTTAAACTACTTAAATATTTGTTGTGGTAAATACAACAACATCTTTATAAACTCCAAAACATAATATAAACTATGGAAATTGAAGAAGTATTACAAAGTATAGGTTTAGAAAATAAAGAAATAAAAATTTATCTTGCGCTTCTCGGAGAACCAGAATCAACAGCAACAAAAATCTCAAAGCTTACAAGCATAGATAGAACTTTTATATATGAATTATTAAATAAATTAATCGAAAAAGGACTTGCGTCTTATGTAATAAAAAACAATATAAAATATTTCTCTGCCGTAGATCCAGGGGTGCTTCTAAAAAATCTCGAAGAAAAAAGAGAGCAACTAAAAAACATCTTGCCCGAACTAAAAGCAAAACAAAAATTAATCAAATCAAAAACAAAAGTAGAAATATTTCAGAGTAAAAAAGGAGTTAGCAATATATTAAAATTAATGGCTTCAATAGGAAAAGATTACTTTTTTATAGGGGGTTTGCAGGAAATTTGTACAAAATTTGAAAATGATGCTCATCTTTATGTCCAAATAGCAAAAAATCTAAAATCAAAAGGCAAAATAATTGCACGAAAAAAAGACAATTTTTTCATAGGAAAAAATGAAGATTATAGATTTGTTCCAGACAGCATAATTTCTTCAACTTCAACTTTAATCTCGGGAAATAAAGTTGCAATATTTATTTGGTCTGAACCTTATTTCGCAATCCTAATCGAAAACGAAGAAGTAGCTAAAAATACTATGGAAACTTTTAACTATTTCTGGAATTTAGCAGAAAGACCTTCCAAATCAGACAGAAGAAAAAGATTAGCTAAATAAAAACTATCTTACTAATATTTTTATACCCTCATTTCTTTCTTAAAGAATGGAACTTGACAAAGCAAATCAAAGATTTTCATTATCAAATTCAGGAGGAAAGAATGGAATTAGATAAAGCAATACAATCGCGAAAATCTGTAAAAAAATTTTCAAAGAAAAAACCGGACTGGAGAAAAATAATTGAAGCAATTGACAGCGCAAGATATTCTCCAATGGCAGGGAATATTTTTAGCTTGAAATTTATTCTCGTCTCCGATAAAGAAAAGATACAACAGCTTTCAAAAGCAAGTGAGCAGGAATTTATTGCAGATGTCCAATATGCAGTTGTGGTTTGCTCAAATCCTTCAAGAACTTTAAATGCTTATGAAGAACGCGGGGAAAATTATTTAAGGCAGCAAACAGGAGCAGCAATTCAGAATTTTTTATTAAAATTAGAAGATTTCGGATTAGCTACATGTTGGATTGGACATTTCGTAGATGATAAAGTAAAAAATATTTTAAAAATACCAAAAGATGTTAATGTTGAAGCATTTTTTCCAATTGGATATGAATCTAAAGCTGCAAAGACAAAACAAAAAAGAAAAATAGAGTTGGACAGAGTTTTGTTTTTTGAAGAATATGGAAAAAGCAGGATTGGTGAATGATTTCGCGAGATATTATCCCGAAGGCAAATTTAAAAATCCGAGCGAGATCACGAAATGAGATAAAAAAAGGAAATCTTTATGAAAAAATACCAAAAAAGTTATCTAAAGAATTATTTAATACAATTGTCTTAAAAAATAATTGTAAGATAGAGAGGATAATTTCCATGGGGCACAAAACACCAAAGGGAAAATGGTATAATCAAAATAAAAATGAATTTGTGATGATATTAAAAGGTTCAGCTGAATTATTATTCTTTCCCGATAAAAAATACCCTAATGATACAAAACAGGAAATTTTGCATAACGATACAAAACAGGAAATTTTGCATAACGATACAAAACAGGAAATTTTGCATAACGATACAAAACAGGAAATTTTGCATAAAGGGCACAAGATAAAAATGAAAACTGGAGATTATATTAATATTCCAGCTCATCTAAAACACAGAGTTGATAAAACATCTAAAAAAACTATTTGGTTAGCAGTTTTTTATTAAATTAAAAAAAGAAACAAAAAAGAAAAAGCCCTCAAATCGAGGGCAAATTAAATTTTAAATTATAAATATTCTATTCCTAACTCAGACATCTCTCTATGAGTTTGTTCTTTGTTCATTCCTGAATCTTTCCCTAAAACATACGGAGATTTAACTCCAGTCATAATTGTAATAACTCTAACTTTACCAACAAAATCTTTACTGATTCTTGCGCCAATTATAACTTGCGCGTCTGGGCTAAGATTTTCTGAAACAGTTCTACCGATAATGTCAAACTCTTCAAGTTTTAAATCCGGACCGCAAGTTACATGAATCAATGCTCCACTAGCGCCTTTATAATCCACATCAAGTAGAGGATGAGTAAGGGCTTGTCGAACAGCTTCATTAACTCTGTCCTGTGAGTCTGCTTCACCGATACCTATTACTGAAACACCACCATCTTTCATAATTGCGCAAACATCCGCATAATCCAAGTTAATTAAACTAGGAAGAGTAATTGTTTCAACAATTCCTTTAATCATAGTGCTCACAAGTTCATTTGCAACTGCAAACGCTTGTTCAATAGGCAACTGACCAGCAATATCTACAAGTCTATTATTATCAAGAACAATACAAGTGTCTGTAACATCTCTTAACTCCTGCAACCCAAATTCAGCTTTATCAATTCTTGCTTTTTCAGATTCAAAAGGCATGGTAACAACTCCAATAACTACTGCCCCAGATTCTTTAGCAATTTGAGCTACAACTGGCGCTGCGCCTGTTCCTGTTCCACCGCCTTCTCCTGCAAGAACGAAAACCATGTCTGCATTTCCAGCAGCTTTTTTAAGTTCAACTAATGCTTCTTTAGCAGCTTCTCTTCCTCTGCCTGGAGCTCCTCCAGCGCCAAGTCCTCTTGTTAACTCTTTACCAATAAGAATTTTCTCGTCGGATTTAGTTACACTAAGATGAAGCGCATCTGTATTACATGCATAAATTGTCGCACCGTTGATTCCTTTATTAAAAAGCCAAGTAACCATGTTAGAACCGCAACCGCCACAACCAATAACTTTAATATTTGCTTTACCAGCTTTTAATTCATCAAAATTAATACTATGTGTGCTTGCGTTTTGTATTGCTTCTTTTGCAAAATCTAATGCCATCTTTTTAACCTCCTTTTGATTATATTTTTTTTCTGCTAAGCAGATTCATTATAATTAGTGCGCTCCTCTTTATAAAAATTTCGGATATTTAGAAAATATATCATTTTAAAAAATTTTCAAGTTTTTTAATGGTTTTGAGTTCAAATTCCCACTCAACCTCGTCTTTCAGACGAGACCCGCCCTTTATTTTTACAATGAATTTCCAAAGAAGTTACGAACTCAAAACTTTTCTGAAAGTTTTTTAATCATTTTCCAGGATTTTTTCAGTTTTTCATTTGATTCTTTTGTAGCTAATTTTAAAAAATCATCGTCGACTAAAACTTTATTTTTGTTAAAAATTGGAAATTCCAGCCTGTCATCTCCGTGTATTTCAAGAGTTATATTTCTTCTAAGGCAATGGATTCCGGAATGTTTCATTCCTGAACTTTTTGCTTTTTCTAAAAGCAAGGAAGCGCTTTCCAAATTTCTGCAAACAACATGAAGAATTGGGGGTTCGCATTTAAATTTAATTAATTTATTTTTAATTTTATTTAAATTATTTTTCAGCCAATTAAAAGAAATTAACTCATGGGAAATTTTTAAAAACAAATTATGAGATTTTTTATTTTGAGAAATCATTAAAACAATTCTTCCAGCGCAAGATGAGGTTGTATAATAATTTGGTGAGCTGTTTATTTTATTACATAAAGGAATAATTTTTTCGTCCCATTTGCCAATAAAAGATTTGTCAATTTTTGAAAGAACTGAAGTTTTTCGTCTGAGGAAGGAGTCAAATGGCATTTTAAATTAAAAAATTTGGTGATTAGGTATATTCCGCACTAAACTAACCTCCTTACACATATCTCAAATAATAGATTAAAAACATTGTTGTTTCTATTATTAAATCTAAATTCCATTTCTTTTAAATAAAATGGATAATTGTTTTTATTGATTCCATGATACTTGTGAAATCTTTCTTTTGCGAAACTCC
>Ga0209211_10002593_pt1 | contig 30886 bp, 27 predicted proteins | sample RifGroA2_FD_183992 | JGI IMG/M metagenome (GOLD analysis project Ga0209211, IMG submission 183992) | Groundwater microbial communities from Rifle, Colorado, USA - Groundwater A2 (SPAdes) (version 2) | ecosystem: Environmental > Aquatic > Deep subsurface > Groundwater | place: Rifle, Colorado...
TTCTGTTGTCAATTCGTTGATATTATACTCCAAACAAGTAAAAAGTCAATGTCAAGTGCCATCTGTGGAAAAAGTGTATAACTCAAAAAACCCCTATTTCCCAACATATAATTAGATATTGCATTAAAATATGTTCTATGTTAAAGTTTCCACGTATGAGTCCTGTCGCAACAGGGCTTTTATTTTTAAAAACTTAGCCCCGACGTAAAGTCGGAGTCCCGACCCATAATGAAATTAGGGCGTTGGGATAAAATAAAATATGTTAGACCTAAAAACATTCAAATCGGCCTTGGAGCAATTGGAAGAAGAGAGAAAAATTCCGAAAGAAAAAATATTGGAAGCCATTGAGCAGGCGATGGCGGCAGCTTATAAAAAAGATTACGGCAAGAAAGGACAAATTATCCGCGCCAAATTTGACTTGGAAACCGGCAAGACGGATTTTTTTCAGGTAAAAATCGTGGTGGATGAAAGCATTGCTATTTTGGACACCTCACCCCGACCCCTCTCCAAAGGAGAGGGACAAGCTCCTTCCCCTTTGGGGAAGGCGGGGGATGAGGTCAGAGGGGGTGAGTATTCGCTAAAAGATAGCGAAGATGAGCGCGTACATTTCAACGCGGAACATCACATGCTCCTGGAAGACGCAAAAAAAATAAAAAAAGGGGTGGAGTTAAACGATGAAATTATTTTCCCGCTGGAATCAAAGGATGATTATGGGCGCATTGCCGCGCAGACCGCCAAGCAGGTCATTATCCAGAAAATCCGTGAAGCGGAACGCACTTCTATTATTGACGAATACGGCACCAAAGAAGGAGAAGTCATTTCCGGTGTAGTGCAGAAAGTGGAACGAGGGAATGTCTATGTTGATTTCAACAGAGCGACAGGTATATTGCCGGCCGAAGAACAAATCCCCGGAGAATATTGGGAGAGGGGCCAGCGCATCCGGGCTTATCTTTACAGTGTGGAAGACACGCCGCGGGGTATAAATTTGCGCCTTTCCCGCACTCATCCGAAATTCATAGAAAAACTTTTCGCAGTGGAAGCGCCGGAAATTCAAAATGGGGTAGTGGAAATAAAATCGGTCGCCCGGGAAGCCGGCGCCCGTTCAAAGATTGCGGTCTTTTCCAACGATGAGCATATTGACGCTGTCGGTTCTTGCGTCGGGCAAAAAGGCACCCGGGTAAATACCGTTACGCGGGAGCTTTCCGAAGAAAAAATTGATATAATCCCCTGGTCTCCGGACCCCAAAAATTTTGTTTCCAATTCCCTCTCTCCGGCGAAAGTTATTTCCATTGAAATGGACGAGAAAGAACATAAAGCTGTCGTGGAAGTGGCGGATGACCAGCTGTCGCTTGCCATTGGCAAAGGTGGGCAAAATGTGCGCCTCGCGGCCAAGCTTACCGGATGGAGAATAGATATCAAGGGCAATGGAAAAGAAGTCGCCAAGGCAGACGGCCTGCCTGCGCAGGCAGGGGAAAAAGTTGAGGTAGAGGAAGTCCCGACGTAAAGTCGGGATCCCGACCAAAAGCGTCGGGAAAAAATAAATTATTATAAATTAAAAATCAAAAATATGAATCAATTTTTATTGTTTGCGATTGTCAGTTCGGTTATAGCCATCATCTACGGACTGCTCCTGGCAAAGTCAATCTTGAAAAAAAGCCCCGGAAATGCCCGCATGCAGGAAATCGCCAAAGCGATACAGGAAGGCGCAGGCGCTTATTTGAATAAACAATATAAAATTATCGGCATGATTGCGGTAGTGCTTTTTTTTGTTATCGGACTGATACCGAAACTTGGCTGGACGATGGCTTTTGGATTCCTGGTTGGAGCTGTTTTTTCCGCTTTGGCCGGTTATATAGGAATGAATGTATCGGTCAGGGCAAATGTCAGAACAACAGAAGCCGCACGGGGAGGAATAAGCAATGCCTTATCTCTTGCTTTCAAGGGCGGAACGGTTACCGGGCTTTTAGTAGTCGGCCTTGCACTGCTCGGCGTAACCGCTTTTTACGCAATTACCAAGGATGTCACGGCGCTCGTCGGACTCGGTTTCGGCGCTTCGCTTATTTCTGTTTTTGCCAGATTGGGCGGAGGTATTTTTACCAAAGCGGCGGATGTGGGTGCGGACCTAGTCGGCAAGCTTGAAGCCGGAATTCCGGAAGATGACCCGAGAAATCCCGGCGTTATCGCTGACAATGTCGGCGATAACGTCGGCGACTGCGCGGGGATGGCGGCTGACCTTTTTGAAACTTATGCTGTTACCTCAATCGCCACGATGCTTTTAGGTTCGCTTCTCTTTGTGGGTTTTGAAAATGCGATTATTTATCCTCTGGTAATTGGCGGGATGGCAATCTTCGCATCAATTATCGGCACTTGGTTTGTGCGACTGGGAAAATCGCAAAATATAATGGGAGCTTTGTATAAAGGCTTGATTGTTGCCGGCATCATCGCGGCAGTTGCCTTTTACCCTGTTACAAACTTGCTGATGTCGGGAAATGGCAAATACACGGTAATGGCTTTATTCATCTGTTCTTTGGTCGGACTCTTCGTTACCGGAGCCCTTGTTGTCATCACGGAATATTTTACTTCTACAAAATATTCTCCGGTGCAATCCATCGCTCTTGCCTCGGTTTCCGGTCATGGCACGAATGTTATCCAGGGTCTAGCTATTTCAATGAAATCAACCGCCTGGCCTTTGATTACAATTGTTTTGGGAATTTTAATTAGTTATCACTACGGCGGGCTTTACGGAATCGCGGTTGCGGCAATGTCCATGCTCTCAATGACGGGAATCATTGTTGCTATAGATGCCTACGGCCCGATTACCGACAACGCCGGAGGAATCGCGGAAATGGCGGAACTTCCGAAAGAAGTTCGCGATGTTACCGACCCGTTAGACGCGGTTGGAAACACAACCAAAGCCGTGACAAAAGGTTATGCTATCGGTTCCGCGGGTTTGGCGGCTCTTGTCCTTTTTGCCTCTTATACGGAAGAAATTGTAAAAGCCGGAAAAGATATTTCTTTTGACTTGAGCAATCCATATGTTATCGTCGGTCTGTTCTTGGGCGGACTTTTGCCTTACTATTTCGGCGCGCTTTGTATGGAAGCTGTAGGAAAAACAGCCGGCAAAGTGGTGGAAGAAATTCGCAGACAATTTAGAGAAATCAAAGGAATTATGGAAGGCACAGCCAAACCGGATTACGCCAAAGCTGTTTCAATCATTACCGGCGCCGCCATAAAACAAATGATTGCCCCGGCTTTAATACCGGTCTTAGCGCCTATCCTGGTAATTCTAATTTTCGGGAAAGAAAAAGGGCTGGTAGTCCTAGGGGGACTTCTCGTCGGCTCTATCATTACCGGACTTTTCGTCGCTATCTCAATGACCTCCGGTGGAGGTGCTTGGGATAATGCCAAAAAACATATTGAACAAGGCAATCACGGAGGCAAAGGCAGTGACGCCCATAAGGCAGCCGTAACCGGCGATACTGTCGGCGACCCTTACAAAGATACCGCCGGCCCGGCCATCAACCCGATGATAAAAATCCTGAATATTGTCGCTTTGCTTTTGGTCGCTTTCTTGATATAATACGGTCAAGTGGAGACGGACAAAAAATCAAACGGAAACGGTGCTTTTATCGGAATAATAATTATAGTTATTGTCCTGGTTTTGGGCGGAATTTATTTGTCTAAGTAGTGGGTTTATTATTAATAGTTAATGAAAAAATTATGAAATTGTATAAAAAAATTTTAGTGGGAAGCATGATGTTTTCAATGCTCGCATTCGCGGGAGCAGTTTTTGCCGAAGATGACACTTCAAGCACGACAGATGTTGTTAACTCGACAACAACTGACGCGCAAAGAGCTGAAGTAAAAGCAAAATTAGAAGCAGCAAGGGCAGAGGCTAAAACAAAGAAAGAAGCGGCGAAAGCTGAAGCAAAAACTAAAAGAGAGGCAGCGGCGGCAGAGGCTAAAGCAAAGAAAGAAGAAATAAAAAAGGCGCGTGAAGCTTTCGTATTGGCACAAGCAAAAGAAAAATTCGCCAAGGCGGTAGTGGAGGCTGAAGCCGGAGTTGTGGCTGCAACAGCAAAATTAGCCGAAGCTAAAGCGGCCGCAGTAGCCGCTACAGACAGAAAAACCTTTGAAGCTGCCCGCAAATTATTTATGGAAGCGCGAAGAATGTTTGAGAAGGCTATGAGACCTCTTGCTTCAACTCCCAAGGTTGCAACAGTAACAAGTTCAACGCCAACCTTGCCGGCAGCTTCCACCACCAATGAAGGTAACAATTAAAAAACTGCCAAAAAGTGAAATAGAAATAGAGGGAGAAATAGAGACGGATAAATTTGAATCTTATTTTAAGAAAGCATTAAAAAAAATCGGCGAGATTTTGGAGTTAGATGGTTTTCGCAAAGGCAAAATACCGGAAAGTGTTTTGCTTTCAAAAGTGCCAGAAATCCGCATCCTGGAAGAAATGGCGGAGATGGCATTAGGCGAGCATTATCCAAAAATTATTGAAGATGAAAAGATAGACGCCATTGGCCGGCCGGAAATTTCTATTACTAAACTGGCGCGCAAAAATCCCCTGGGATTCAAAATCAAGACTGCTGTCCTGCTGGAAATAAAATTGCCTGACTATAAAAAAATTGCTAAAAAGATAATTGCGGATATTACCGACGCAGAAAAAAATCATGTGGTGTCGGATGAAGATGTGGAAAATACCATTATGGATATCCGTAAATCCCGCGCGCCGAAAAAACATATGGCAGACGCCACCCCTCCCCGAGAGGGAGAGGCTCCTTCTCCTTCGGAGAAGGCGGGGGATGAGGTAAAAGAAGAGCTCCCAGAATTCAACGACGCTTTTGTGCAAGCCCTCGGGCCCTTCAAGGATGTGACAGATTTCAAAGCCAAGCTAAAAGAAAATATCAAGCTGGAAAAAGAAAACCAAAATAGAGAAAAAACCCGATTAAAAATCGTTGAAGGAATGATTGACGAGAGCGTTGTGGAATTGCCGGAGCTTTTAGTTGGAATTGAGCTGGATAAAATTTTATACAGGATGGAATCGGATATTGCCCAAATGGGATTAAAATTCGAAGATTATTTGAAGCATTTGAATAAAACAAAAGAAGACCTCAGAAAAGAATTCAGGACCGATGCCGAGAAAAAGGCCAAGCTCGCCCTTATTTTAAATGAAATTGCCAAAATGGAAAAAATAATTCCTGACCCTGAGCAGGTTGCGAAAGAAGTTGTCGCCATTCTGGAACAATACAAAGAAGCCGACCCCGAACGCGCCAAAATGCACGCCGAAAATGTCCTGACCAATGAAAAAATCTTCCAGTTTTTAGAAAATCTCTAGAATAGCCCTATTCCCCGCCTCTACTCCAAACTGCCAGGTACTTTTGAGTATCTCTGGGTTGGTTGTGCGGGAAGGAATATAATTATATTCCGATGGCGTGATAATAGTAACAAGCGGATTATTTTTGATTAGTTTGAAATCTTTTGCCAGATTGCTCTCAGCAGAAATAAAAGGTTCCGCCATGAGTGGGTCATGTAGCATCCAGGAAGTAAATTTACCTTCAAGAAAATTTTTCATTCTGTAGCGAAACTTTGGTTGGACGGGGCGATTTAATATTACTACGATTTTGGTGTTGGGGTATTTGTCCAAAAAATATTTGATGCCAATAACATCTATTATCGCTCCTTCTATGTATTTAGAACCGTTCAGCATGGAAACTTCATGCACATAAGGAAAGGTATTTACTCCCGCCTTTAATACTTCAAAAATATTTTGCCTCGTGACATTTACATACTCAATTTTATGCGTACTTACACTAAAAAGTTTTATGTAAAAAGGTATGGGTTGAGAGAATATTTGATTGACATCCAATGTTTTTTTATTTTTCACTATCTCCATGAGATACTCTATATTCATAGCATCGCGAAGCCTAGAATCTAGAACTGATTTCAGAAATTTGTTTTGAAATCTTTGCCAAACGCCCATCCAAAAACCGGAAATGGAGATAAAATTATTATTTAAATTTTCCCAATAGATGGATGAACCGAGAGGAACCTGTTGGGCTAAAAAATACGCGCCGGTCATGGCTCCCGCCGAAGCACCATATACAGCCTCAACTTTTGAGTAAATATTTTTCTTCTCAAAAACGGAAGATACTCCGGCTCCAAAGACTCCGGTCATTGTGCCTCCGGCAAAGTATATGATGACTTTTTCTTTCGTACTCATTTAAAGTTCCAGCGCGTAGCACAAGAGAGCCATCCGGACATAGAGGCCGTTCTGGGCCTGGCGGAAATAGGCGGCGCGGGGGTCCGAGTCAACTTCAATTTCAATTTCATTTATTTTCGGAAGTGGATGCATAATGATTGCGTCCTTTTTCATATTTTTCAAATGCTTTTTTCTAAAGATAAATAAATCTTTTACTTTATTATAAGAATCCTCGTCGGGAAAGCGTTCTTTTTGAACCCGGGTCATATATAGCACATCAAGTTCCGGCAATTTTTCTTCCAAACTTCGCGATTCTTCAAAAAGAACGCCGTTATTTTTTAATTCTCTGATAAATTCTCTCGGTAATTCCAATTCTTTCGGTGAAAGAAAATAAAATTTATTACCGCTGTATTGTCGGAGCAAAGGAACCAGTGATTTTAAAGTTCGGCTGTTCAATAAATCCCCGCCAAAACCAATATTCAAATTTGTCAGCCGTTTATGTTCCTTTTTAATCGTATATAAATCCAAAAGTCCCTGCGTTGGGTGTTCGTTCGCGCCATCGCCGGCATTGATTAGTGGTTTGATAGCGACTTTTGCCGCGGCTTCCAAAGTTCCCGCTTTTGGGTGGCGAATAACAACAACATCGGCATATGAACAGAGTATTTTGGTGGTGTCTTCAATGGTTTCTCCCTTATAAGCGGAAGAATTTTCCATCGCATTTTCCGCGGAAATGACCTGTGCGCCCAACTTAAATGCCGCCGTTTCAAAAGATAAGCGGGTTCTGGTAGACGGTTCAAAAAAAATACAAGCGACAATTTTATCTTTTAGCAATTTTTTTATCTTGCCACTTTTGCATTCTTTTTCCATCACTTTCGCTCTGGTAATAATTTTTTCTAAATCTTCTTTCTTAAATTGATTGGCGGAAATAATATTTTTCATAAATTTTTAATTCAAATATACCTTATAAGATTTTATCTCCAAATCTTTTACTCCGTATCGCGCCAGAGCTTTAATGAAAGCCCTAGCCAGATGCAAATCCGTAAACAGCGGAATTTGACTATCTACGGCTGCCCGGCGTATGTGAAAACCATCAGTAATAATATGCCCTATTTTTCCTTTGCCGTTTCCGGCCGCAGTTTCCGTCTTGCTTAAATTTACCACAAAAGCCACTTTTTTGCCTTCAATAATATCCAGGGCGTTCGGCGATTGCTGATATGCCTTGCGCACCGTCGTGCATTTTACATTCTGCTTTTTAAGAAATTCGCCGGTAGTATCTGTCGCAAAAATTGTATAGCCGAGAGAAAATAGCAGGCCGGCTGTTTCTAAAAACTTCGCTTTATTAATCTCCCCGCCCAAAGAAAGCAGGACATTCTTATTTTTAAAATCAAACTTATTGGTGCTCAAAATCGATTTCAGGAGCGCTTCGTCATAATCCCGGCCGAAGCAGGCCGCTTCCCCGGTTGATGACATCTCCACCCGCAACACCGGATCAGCGCCGAGCAGCCTGGAGAAAGAAAACTGGGGAGATTTAACTAGAACACTCTTCGGATATATGAAATTATGCGTTTTGGCTTTTCCTAAAAAACTATCTACGGCTATTTCCGGGAAATTAACATCCATTGCTTTGGATAAAAACGGAAAAGTGCGGCTGGCCCGCAGGTTCACTTCAATCACATACGGAATATTGTCTTTGACCAAGAACTGGATATTAAAGGGTCCGGTAATAGAAAGTTCCCGCGCGATTTTTTTAGAAATTTCGCGGATCTGGAATTCAGTACTGGCATAAACTCTCTGTGTCGGATAAACGATAGTCGCATCGCCGGAATGCACTCCGGCATTTTCCACGTGTTCGGAAATGCCGTAAATCATCAATTCCCCTTTTTGTGCGACTGCGTCAAATTCAAGTTCCTTGGCGTTTTCTATGTATTTGGAAATAGTAACCGGATGTTTCGGGGAAAGCACCGCCGCTTTGCTGATAAAATCAAATAACTGCTCTTGATTATAACAGACCCGCATAGCAGATCCGGAAAGAACATAGGAAGGCCGAACCAAGACGGGAAAACCTTCTCTCTGCGCGAATTTCAAAGCCTCTTTGGTAGAAGTAAAACTCTGCCATTTTGGCTGCAAGATATCGAGCTTATCTAAGAGGGCAGAAAATTCGTTGCGATCCTCTGCCCGATCGATATCGGATGCTTTGGTGCCTAAAATATGAAAACCGGCCTCTGAGAGCTTTTTAGCAAGATTGTTTGGCCTCTGTCCGCCGACAGAAATGACAAGCCCGAAGGCTTTTTCAAATTCAAAAATATCCGCAACTGTTTCAAAAGACAAATCTTCAAAATACAAGCGGTCGGACATGTCATAGTCGGTAGATACGGTTTCCGGATTGCAGTTGATGATGACGGACTGTTTCCCGTGACGTCTCAAGGCGAGCGAAGCATGCACGCAAGACCAGTCAAATTCCACAGAGGAGCCGATATGGTACGGTCCACTACCCAAAACAACAATTGCGTTTTTTCCAAGCGGAGTTACGTCATGATGGGCTCCATGATAAGTCAGATATAAATAATTGGTTTTCGCTGGCACTTCTCCGGCCAAGGTATCAATGGCAAAAACGAATGGCTCAACGCCCAAATCTTTGCGCAGCCTGCGAATTTTCAGTTCCGTTTTTCCGCACAGGCTGCCGATTTTTTTATCAGAAAAACCGGTCTGTTTCAAATTTAATAAATTTTCTCTGCTTAAAGTCTTGTTTTTTAAAAATCTTCTCTCAATATTTACAATATTTTGTATTCTGTGTAAAAACCATAAATCAATCCCGGTTATTTTATGGATTTCCCCGACACTAACTCCTTTTTTGATACTTTCGGTAATCGCAAAAATCCTCCTGGGAGTCGGTATATTCAAATACATTTTTATCTCCCGGCTATCCTTAAAACCGTTATCCGTAACGCTTTCAGTGAGACCGGATTGCATGCGGACCGCTTTCTCCAGCGCTTCTTCAAAGCTTCGCCCGATTGCCATCACTTCGCCCACCGATTTCATGGCACTGCCGATGTGCTCAAATGCGCCGACAAATTTCGCCAAATCCCATCGCGGCATTTTTACCACCACATAATCGAGCGCCGGCTCAAAAAAACTTTGGGTCACTTTTGTAATCTTGTTTTCTGTTTGCAGCAGGCTTTTGCCTAAAGCAAGCTTGGCCGCCACATAGGCAAGTGGGTAGCCGGTAGCCTTGGAGGCGAGTGCGCTGGAGCGGGATAGACGCGCGTTCACTTCAATTACAAAATAATCTAGCACCCCATCCCTAACCTTCCCTCTCCCCATAGGAGAGGGGGACGGGAAAGGATTGAGGGCAAACTGCACATTGCACTCACCGACTATTTTCAGGCTCTGCACGATTTTTATGCTTGCTTCCCGCAGCCGGTGGTATTCCTCGTTGTTTAATGTCTGGCTGGGCGCGATGACGATGGAATCTCCGGTGTGAATTCCAAGCGGGTCCAAATTTTCCATATTGCATACTGTAACGGTATTGCCGAACTTGTCGCGCACGACTTCATATTCAATTTCCTTAAAGTGATGCAGATATTTTTCAATCAAAACCTGCGGAGATACCGCCAGTGCGCCGGTAACTATTTTTTCCAATTCTCTCTGGTTATTGGCTATTCCGGATTTTTGCCCGCCCAAAGCAAAAGCGGCCCGAATCATCAGCGGAAAGCCGATTTTCCCAGCTGCTGTTTTTGCTTCTTTTAAATTAGTCGCGCTGCCGGAAGGCGGAACGGGAATATTTATATTTCTCAGATGTTTTGCGAATTTCTCCCTGTCTTCGGTCAGCATAATTGATGAAATCGGACTGCCAAGAACTTTCACATTGTATTTTTTTAATATGCCTTTTTCATAAAGCTCCAGTCCGCAATTGAGCGCCGTTTGTCCACCGAATGACAGCATAATCCCATCTGGCCGCTCTTTGGCAATAATTTTTTCCACGAAATAGCTGTCAATCGGCAAGAAATACACTTCGTCGGCGAGCGTTTTGGAAGTCTGAAACGTGGCAATGTTCGGATTTACCAGAATAACCTTGATTTTTTCCTCTTTCAGGGCTTTAACTGCCTGGCTGCCGGAATAATCAAACTCTCCCGCTTCTCCGATTTTCAGAGCGCCGGAACCCAGAATTAATATTTTTTTAAAATTAGTTTTCATAAATATTCGACCTCACCCCCTTCCCCTCTCCTTGGCAAGGAGAGGGGTGCCGAAGGCGGGGTGAGGTGTATCCCCGCTTTTTTAAGGAAAAAATCAAACACCCAATCCGTATCAAGTGGTCCCGGCGAACTTTCGGGATGAAATTGCACGGACATTATCGGCAAACTTTCGTGAATGATGCCTTCATTGGTGCCGTCGTTGGCATTATAAAACCATTCTTTGAACCCATTCGGGATTTTATTTACCGCAAAGCCGTGGTTTTGAGTTGTTAAATAGCACTTCTGTATTTTATTTTTAGTCCTTCTCTCTACCACGGGCTGATTTTGGCTCCGATGCCCGAATTTCAGTTTATAAGTGGTGCCGCCCTGCGCAAGCGTCAAAATCTGGTTTCCCAGGCAAATACCGAGTATAGGAATTTTTTTGGCAATAATTTTTTTTACATTAGCAATTGTAATTTTGGCTTTTTGTGGGTCTCCGGGACCATTGGAAAGGACTACGGCGGAAAATGGAAAATCGAGTTTCGTTACGTCGGTATCCCAAGGGACCACCATGACCCTAAATTTGCGCGCCACGAGTCTTCGGATAATATTGTACTTTAATCCGCAATCTACTAGCACAATAGTTTGTACCCCCTCCTTTCTCCTCCCCCTAATGTAGGGGGCGTGTTTGGGATGGGACCCAAACACGAGGTGGGGGTATATTTCGTAAATTTCTTTCGTACTGACTTCCGCGACTAAATTTCTTAAGTTTGGATTTTTAAATGCCACATTATTGCGGCCGGCAATTAATTTCCCCAAGCTCACGCCCTCGTTTCTCAGCTTCTGCGTCAAAGCTCTGGTATCTTTTATTTGAAGTGCTGGTATTCCTTCTTTTTTCAGCCATTTTCCCAGCGTGGTTTGCATAGCATGATGCGACGGCGTATCTATGTAATTACAGACTACCAGCCCGGAAACCTGGATTTTTGACGATTCCCAAAACTCTTTTTTTGGCACCCCATAATTCCCGACCAAAGGATAGGTTAAAACCAAAATCTGTCCTTTAAATGAGGGATCAGTCAGGGCTTCCGGATAGCCTACCATCCCGGTGGCAAAAACCACTTCGCCGGCAACGGATTTTTCTGCACCAAAACTTTCGCCTATATATTGACTGCCATCTTTCAGAATCAATTTTGCTGTTTTACTTTTCATATATTTCTTCGGTCCGCCGAAGCTTTAGCGAAGGCGACGCCTTTAATTATTGTCATAGCCACGCTTCCGGGAAAAGTTATCCCTTCAAACGGCGACCAGCCGCATTTTGTTTTCAATATGTCCTTGGTGATTGTTGTCGGCTTGTTTATATTGAGAATCGTGAGCGAACCTATATATCCTTCTTTTATTTTTCCGTATCGGTTCGGAGAAAATTGATTGAAAAAATTCCCGGGATTAGCTGAGCAGGCTCGCGCAATTTCTTCCGGAGAAAAATTGCGTTCTTTCATCAGCCATGTTGCAAACGGACCATAGGTATCAAGCTGGGGCGTACCGGACATGCCCACAGTTTTTTCTTCCTGCGAATGCGGAGCATGATCGGTAGCCAAAAAATCTATCGTGCCGTCGCGCAAAGCTTCCGTTAAATAATTTTTATCGCCAGCGGTGCGCAGGGGCGGATTCATCCGCATCCATTCTCTGTTGTTTTCGGTAAGCATTTCCCCGCTAAAATACAAATGATGCGGAGAAACTTCTGCAACGACGTTTACTTTGCGCATTTTGGCATTTTTGATCTTTCGTATGCCTTCCGCCGTCGAGCAGTGACAAATTTTCCCCTGTAAATTATATTTTTCAATCATTGATAGGGCGAAATCTATCGCTGATGTTTCCGCTTCGGGCGGACGGCGTCTTTCGTGAGTAGTCTCGTTTTTATTTTTATTTAAAATCTCCGGGTCTTCGCAGTGAAAACTAACATTCTGCCCGCTATATTTTGAAATTACTTTTTCTAAATCAATTTTATCGGTAAAAAATAATTCTCCTATCGACGGGCCCATAAAAACTTTATAAGGAACTTTTCTGGAGAGCGGCTCGGTATGTGGGCCGATACCGGCATAAAGTAAAACCTCTACTCCGGATTTTTTCGCTAAAATATTTTTTGCGTCATAGCTAGAGTTGTCTATCGGCGGCACAGGATTATTTGGCATCTCGGCAAAAGCAACCACTCCGCCATTGATGGCCGCCACGCCGGCGGTTTTAAAGTCCTCTTTGTAGTCCTGTGAATGGTCGGTGCATTCGCGCGCATGGACATGCAAATCCACGAACCCAGGGAAAATTAATTCGTCTTTCAGCAGAACATCGGCAACTCCCGTCGGTTCCCCAACTTTTGTAATTAACTCGGTTGTTTGGTCGATTTCAATTCGTTTTCTTTCCCCCGTATTCGCAATAATGCCTTCTATACTAAACATGTGTTTTGAACCTGCCTCGATTGGCCAAGGCGGGCAAAAAAATAACCCCGACAGGGGCTTTTGTAAAAATGAAAATAGGAATATTATAGATGTGATTTTGGGGAGTGTTTGACTTGTTTCGCGCTTGATACATTGTTTAAGATACTAGCATTTTAAAAAATATATGCAAGCCCGAACACTTATATTAAAGATATTGATTGCGATGCGCCAAAGGCGCTTCTTAAATATAAGTGTGCAGGCAAGTACTTGAAAAAATCCGGAAAAAAGAATATAATAAATCTATCATGTTGATACCGACCGTTATAGAAAAATCGCAATTTGGGGAAAGGGCTTATGATATTTATTCCCGTCTTTTGCGCGAACGGATTATATTTTTGGGCGGACCGATAGATGACCATACTGCGAACATTGTCATCGCCCAGCTCCTTTTCCTCGAGTCCGAGGACGCCAAAAAAGATATTTTTCTTTACGTCAATTCTCCCGGCGGATCGGTTACTTCCACCATGGCAATCGTGGACACCATGAACCACGTGCGCCCGGATATTTCCACTTTTTGCGTGGGCCTGGCCGCTTCCGGCGGAGCGATTATTTTGTCCGCGGGCAAAAAAGGCAAGCGCTACATTTTGCCGAATGCCGAGGTTATGATCCATCAGCCGTTGGGCGGAGTGGAAGGACAGGCGACGGATATCGCCATTACGGCAAAACATATTTTGAAAACGAGAGATAATTTAAATAAACTTCTGGCAAAAAATACCGGCAAGTCCCTCCAGCAAATAGAAAAAGACGTGGAAAGAGATTTCTTTATGGATGCCGAAGAAGCGAAAAAATACGGACTTGTTGACGAAATAGTCACTAAATCCAAAGCTCCTGTTGCGAAAAACACCGCTTAAAAATTGAAAAAGCCAGTGACGTCCTCCCGGGGTCACTGGCCTGTTGAGCTTTATGCTCCTTCACTTTTTCCCGCCGATACGGACGGGCGATTTCTTTTTAGTGAGTTCTGTTTGTGTAAAGAACAGAACCCACTCGTCGGAGATCTCCTTGCCACCACAGCCAAGGATTTCCCCAGACGCGAGTTTAGGCTCGAAGAGATTCATGGCCGTTTGGGCGGCCTCTCGAATCCGCCCCTTTAAGGCCTGCTCAAAGAACGGGTCGCCAAGCTGGGAGATTGTGTACTTGATTCCCCTAGCATTGGCTTTTTTCTTCGCCCTTACGACTCTCTCTTGCTCCCCCTTCAGAAATACCTGATAACGCTTCAAGATATCCTGAAAGGAATTCATTCGCCAGTATGCACGGCAAGCACCGCTGTCAATGCCTACTGGTACGCTGAAATCGTACTGGTCGAGAGTGCTCAAGGCGTTTTTAAGGCCTTCAATCGTGTCTTTCTTTTCGGACGACTCCAATGCAACCGAGAGGCCGCAAAGGAGCATCACCACAAGAGCGAGAATCAACTTCTTCACAAAAACCTCCCGGCGCGGAATTGCGCCATTAGAACTTTCTTTTATAGTTCACTACTAAAAGCCAAAAAAGTCAATGAGAGTGATATGTCAACAGAATCAACTAGACCCGCCTTCGCCCATGGCTTCGGACGGGCAGGCATATTTCCCATATTACTAGACAGGAGAAACACTTTCTGTTATACTAACCATGTTGAATTTTAAAAATTTATTTCACTCGGTTCGCAGGAATATTCCATATATTATGAAGTTTTTAAAGCAAAATTTCCCACGCCTCGGCGGGGTAAATAAAATCTTTAGTCTTGAGGAAATAAAACCGCAAATATAGTGGCATGTTCTTGTAAGCTGACACAAAGCTTATGAGCATAATAATAATTCTAATCGGAGTCGGAGTACTCCTTTTGGGCGTGGGCATCGGATACTATCTCCGTTTGATAATCGCGCTCGGAAAAAGGCGGTCAATTGAAATTGACATCAAGCAGATGATGGTCGGCGCGAAAGAAGAAGCGCAAAAAATTACGGACGAAGCAAAAAAGAAATCCGAGGAACAGCTCGCGAATCTGAAGGAAGAAGAAAAGAAAAAAGAACAGGAATTCAGGGAAACGGAAAAAAGGCTTATCAAAAAAGACGAATTTTTGGACGCGCGGCAAATTGAAGTAAACAAAGAAGTGGAAGGCATCAAGCTCAAAGTGGAAGAAATAAAAAAGATTCAGGAAAAAGTATTAAAGATAGAAGAAGAAAAAATAATAGAACTGGAAAGAACGGCAAGGCTGACCGAAGAAGAAGCCAAGAATGAGCTGCTGAAAGATGTTGAAAAAAAATACGAGGAAGATATCTTGATTAAAATACAGAAACTCGAAAACAATAATGAAGAAAAATTGGACCGCAGAGCCAAGGACATTTTGGCTACATCTATTCAGCGCCTCGCTTCAAGCACCGCATCTGAACTGATGACAACAGTCGTATCTATTCCAAATAATGAAATCAAAGGCAAAATCATTGGAAAAGAGGGCCGGAATATCAGAGCTTTTGAAAGAGCGGCCGGAGTGGAATTGATTGTAGACGATACGCCGGGCTCAATCGTCATTTCTTCGTTTGACCCTATCAGGAGACAGGTCGCCCGCCTGGCGCTGGAAAATCTGATTCTGGACGGGCGCATTCAGCCGGCTAAAATTGAGGAGCTGGTGGAAAAAGCCAAAGAAGAAATAAATAAAATAATCAAGGAAAAAGGCGAACAGGCGGTCTATGAATGCGGAATATTCAATTTTGACCCGCGCATTATCGCCATCATCGGGCGGTTGTATTTCCGCACCAGCTACGGGCAGAACGTCCTCCAGCATTCCATTGAAATGGCGCACATTGCCGGAATGATTGCCGAAGAACTGGGCGCCGACGTGGCAATCGCCAAAGCCGGGGCCTTGGTGCATGACATCGGCAAAGCGCTGGACCACGAGGTGCAAGGCACACATATTGAAATAGGTATGCGCATTTTGCAGAAATTCGGCGCCGATGAACGGGTTATTACGGCGATGAAAAGCCACCATGAAGATTATCCTTATGAAACAATAGAAGCGGTTATCGTCCAGACGGCTGACGCAATATCAGGCGGACGTCCCGGAGCCAGAAGAGACTCGGTTGAAAATTACCTGAAGAGGCTCCAGGAGTTGGAAGCATTGGTAAATGCTTTCCCGGCCGTTGAAAAATCATATGCCCTGCAGGCTGGACGCGAAATCCGCATCTTTGTCACGCCGGAAAAAATTTCCGATGCCGAAGCCAAACTGATGGCCCGCGATATCGCCATTAAAATAGAGCAGGAATTGAAATATCCGGGAGAAATCAAGGTTACAATGATTCGAGAAACAAGAATTATAGAATACGCGAGGTAGAAAATCTTTGAAATATAACTTTTAGAGGGATAATTAGACTTGCCCCCACACTTATTTTGGTATCGTTTTTTATTCTACCCAACAAATTACTTAAATAATTGGTTTTTTGTGAAGATATCTAAATATTCTCTTGTTTTTATTGAAAAAACAGAAAAATACCAAAATAAGTGTGGGGGCTTGCCTTAAAAAACCCTTGATATATAATAGACGGGTATTAAAAATAAGGGTAAAAAGGCCCGCCTATGCTAAAGCTCCGGCGCGGCAAGGTCGAAATGATTATTAGTTTATAGGTTCTAGTTTATAGGTTCTAGTCACTAGCACCTAGCAACTAGCAACTAATTCATTATGAATAAACAAGCATTGGCTGACTGGGTACATGGAAAATTGGGCGGCACAAAGGTGCAGGCAGAAGAAATCGTCGACGGATTGTTTGGAGCCATCATTGATACCTTAAAAAAGGGTGGTGAAGTTTCAATCGCCGGCTTCGGAATCTTCTCCGTAAAACAAAGAGCTGCTAGAATGGCCCGCAATCCAAAGACCGGAGAGCAAGTCAAAGTAGCCGCAAAGAAAGTTCCAAAATTCCGAGCCGCAAAAGGCTTGAAAGACACGGTTGCATAATTTTACCTGTCTGCGCAGGCAGGTCTCGAGATAAAAACTAAAAAGCCCCGCAAGGGGTTTTTAGTTTGCAAAAAATATTTTATGCTTAGTATTTCCTTATTACCGCTTTCACAATTGCGTTGATGTTGAGCGAATGCTCGGGATATATTGGCTGATAATTTTTATTGGCGGGCTCGAGCCAGACCTTCTCGCATATTTTGCCTGCCGTGAGCTGAGTCGAACAGCGAAAATATTTCATTGTGAATTCCCCATCCACTTCGGCAATAACTATATCCCCATCTTTGGCTTGGTTTGTTTTTTCCACCAAAACCATATCCCCTTTTTCTATATGCGCGTCAATCATGGAATCCCCGTCTACTTCCAGCATATAGGTTAGAGGTCTATTTTTAATTAGAAGGTCATCCAGATTCACAGTATCCGCCAATTCTTCCTCCACGGCCGCCGGAAATCCGGCGGTAACAAGTCCAAGCATTGGGACTTCACCGAATGAATCAGCAGGAATCAATCTGCCTAAATGGTCTTTGGCCACCAATCCGGCCTCTATTAATTTTTCAACAACCTTGAATACCGCATTCTTGGATTTGAAGCCGAAAAGCTTTAGCATCTCCGAATATGTCGGCATTCTTTTATTTTCTCCGTAAAAAGATTCAAGTTTTGTCTGATAGATATTACGCATACTTGTCCCGCCGAAGCTAGGCGAAGGAGGAACTATTGCCTTTTAAAATGTCTTTCCGAAAAAACAAACTAACAAATCTATTCATAAAACCTTTTCGCGTGTGATAGCGGACTTTTTTCAAGAGCAATTTGTGCTCTCTCGCCTCTTTCATATACTTTTCCCCCTGAATAATTTTTAAATCAATTTTCTTGTTGATTTTTTGTATTTCTTTCTCTAACATTTTTAAATATTGCGCTTGTGACATAAAATTTATTTTTAATTTTATAATTCTACCCCCTCCTTACTCCTCCCCCTACGTAGGGGGAGGTTGGGTAGGGGTATACCCGACCAATATAGTATAAGTGAACGAGCGTTCACTTGTCAATATGCCACCTGTGGATAACCAGAAAAGGCTGAATTTCGCCTTATCTTACTTCTTGAAAATCGCTAAAAGTAATCATGGTAATTTTATCCAAATCATAGCCATAGTGGCGGAAGACTTCCCGCGCATCGCCATCAAATCTTTTTCCCCAATCAAAATCAAGCTGATTGCAAACATTTTTCAGTGCTTCCACTGATGGCCCTTCCATCTCCACATAGGCGGGAATTTTTGGCCAGCTGTCTATGTCAAAAGTCACATCGCCTAACTTGAAGGTATGGCGATATTTCTCCAGCTGTCTCATTGCTTTCAGTCCGACTTTTTCAAAAAATTTGGAGCATTTCTCTAGGTCCGATACTTCCAGTTCAATTTCCCGCGCGCTGTCTGTCGTTTGTTTCTCATTCTCTTTGTAAGTCAACCTGATTTTATCTTTGGTTTTTCGCAGACGGACAAATTTTCTTTTCCCGACCCAGGACCCGTCCGCCGCATGGAAAATAATTTCTTCCAGTTTTTCTTCGCCTTTATCTAGAGCCCCGAGCGAGACAAGTTTTTTCACAAGCTCGTCCTTGTTTATCTCCAAGAATCTTGTCTCTATTTCTTTTTCCATAATTTTATTACAACACTAGCCATTCACTTTCGGCCTATATTGTATCGCTTCTAGGATATGGTTTGCTTCAACATTTGGCGAATTTTCCAAGTCCGCGATGGTGCGAGCGATTTTGATAACCCGGTGATAAGCGCGGGCGGAAAGAGCCAGGCGCTCAGCGCTGTCATTCAGAAGCTGCTTGACTCCCGGTGCCAGCGGCGCAAAAATACCCAGCTCTTTGATATTCATATCGCTGTTTGTCTTTATTTTTCTTTTGGTATTTTTAAATCTTTTTTCCTGAAGAAATCGCGCGTTTTTTACCCGGGTCTTTATTGTGTTTGTTTTCTCGCTTCGGACAACTTCATCGCTCAATTTTTTATAATCAACATTGCCGACGGTAACCCATAAATCTATGCGGTCAATAATCGGCCCGGAGATGCGGCGATTGTATCTTTCCAAATCATTCGGCCGGCAAATGCAATTCTTGTCTTTATTGCCCTTATTCCCGCAAGGACACGGATTCATCGCCGCCACTAAAATAAAATTTGACGGAAAAATCGCCGAGCCCCGCGCCCGGGAGATTGAGACAATATTATCTTCCAGCGGTTGGCGCAATGCCTCTAAAACCCTCTTTTCAAATTCCGGAAATTCATCCAGGAAAAGCACACCTTTGTGCGCCAACGTCACTTCTCCCGGTTTGGGATTTGTTCCCCCGCCAATCATAGATACATAACTTGCGGTATGGTGCGGCGCGCGGAATGGCGGTTCCGTCATAAGGCTATCGTCTAAAAGGCCTACTATAGAGTGTATGCCAGTTATTTCTAAAATGTCTTCATTGGAAAGCTCCGGCAAGATATGCGAAAACACTCTGGCCAGCATCGTTTTGCCGGTTCCCGGCGGCCCCGAAAGCGCGATGTTGTGCCCGCCGGCCGCCGCGATTTCCAGCCCGCGTTTTGCGCTTTCTTGCCCTTTAATATCGGAAAAATCTATGTCATGAGTCTTGTCTTTACGGATTATTTCCGTCGCTTTTTGCGGCAAAATCTTCGGGCGCTCTTTTTCAAGTGGATTGCCTTTTTTGTCATATTTTATTTTATAAATATGGTCCACGACCTCTTTCAGCGTCTTCGCTCCGTAAATCGCAATTCCTCTCACCAGAGCCGCTTCCGCGGCATTGGCAATCGGCACAAATATTTCCTTATAACCCAGGCGCATTGCCTGTTCGGTCAGAGGCAGGACTCCCTTGATAGGCTGGAGTTCCCCGTTCAGGGACAATTCCCCGAGAAATATTTTTCCCTTGGGGTCAAAATCTATTTCTCCGGCCGAAAGCAGATAGGCCAGAGCAATCGCCAAATCAAAATACGGGCCTTCCTTTTTAAGGTCGGCCGGCGATAATGATATGACTATCTTTTGATTTTGATTTTTAGGAGAAGGAAAGCCGGAGTTCTTCAAAGCCGAGCTCATGCGGTCTTTTGATTCATCAACCGCCTTGTCGGGAAGCCCGACAAGAGTAAAAGAGTGCAGGGTGTTTTTCGTAATATCAATTTCCACCGTAACAATCTTACCCTTCAACAGATGCGTCTGTGCGGAATATACTCGGGAGAAGCTCATATTAATTTTCCAGGTGATTCTTGCAGGTTTGGGCCGCCGGATTGGCTTCCAACCGCGCATTTTCAATGTCTTTTTTGCAGACTTCGCACTTGCCGAAAGATTCCCTGTTCAGTCCCTTCAGCGCTTTCAAAATATTATTCAGCCTCGGTTCCAGGGTCCTCATCATAGAGCTTCTGGCCTCAAAATCCTCAAACCGGTCCGCTTTGTCATTCTCGTCCGACTCCGGAGAATCCAATTCTTCCGGAGTTGCTTCCCACTCGTTCGTTTCTGCGTTCAGCTTACCCATATCTTTCATCTGTTCCAAGAGAACATCCCGCTCTTGTTCCAGTTTTTCTTTGATTTTTTTCTTGTCCATCCCGTTAGAAGTAGGAAATCTTTAGATTTCCGTAGTTATCTATATTAATAACGACTATGTAAAAAGTTGTGTTTCGCAAATCCCGCAATCTTTCCTAACTGAATGACTTCTAACGGGATCCAACATCAGTAAATAATAGCACGTTGTGGTAGAATAACAATATGAAATGCGATATTAAAGATACAAGCCTGGCCCAAAAAGGAATGGTAAAAATTGAATGGGCCGAAAGGGATATGCCGGTGCTTTCCGGTATCGCTTCCAATTTTAAAAAAACAAAACCATTTAAAAATATCACTATCGGGGCTTGCCTGCATGTGACAGCCGAAACAGCCAATTTAATGATTGCGCTCAAAAATGGCGGCGCCAAAGTGGGACTTTGCGCTTCCAATCCGCTTTCAACCCAGGACGATGTCGCGGCGGCACTGGTAAAAAACTTCCAGATTCCCGTTTTTGCCAAAAAAGGAGAAAATCAAAAAGAATACTTCGCACATTTGCATAGCGTGCTTGATATGAAACCGAATATCACGATGGACGACGGGGCTGACCTGGTTTCAGAATTGCATTCCGGAAGACTGAATCAAGCAAAAAAAATACTCGGCGGGACGGAAGAGACTACGACCGGAGTCTCCCGCTTGAAATCAATGGCGCAGGAAGGAACATTGCTTTTCCCTGTCATCGCGGTGAATGATTCCATGACCAAGCATTTTTTTGACAACCGTTACGGCACGGGGCAATCGACGATGGACGGCATCATCCGCGCCACCAATAAATTAATTGCCGGTTCTGTTTTTGTTATCGCCGGCTATGGATGGTGCGGGAAAGGACTCGCAATGCGGGCCCGAGGTATGGGAGCGAATGTCATAATCACGGAAATTGACCCGGTTAAGGCCATTGAGGCGCTGATGGACGGATTCCGGGTTATGCCAATGACGCAGGCAGCTAAAGAAGCCGACTTTATCTGCACCGTTACCGGCAACATAAATGTGGTCGGGCTGGAAGCGTTCAAGGTCATTAAAGACGGCTGCGTAATTTCAAATTCCGGGCATTTTGACGTGGAAATTGACCTGGTGGCGCTCCGAAAAATCACAAAAAAGAGAAAAGTTTTGCGGGATTTTGTGGAAAGCTATAAACTAAAAAATGGAAAAACTATATTTGTCCTGGCTGGTGGGCGGCTGGTCAATCTGGGCAGCGCCGAAGGGCATCCGGCATCGGTTATGGATATGAGTTTCGCCAATCAGATACTGGCGGTGGAATTTATTCTTAGAAACGGAAAGAAACTTTCCAATTCGGTCCACGTTTTGCCTGAAATTCTGGATAGAAAAATCGCGACTTTGAAATTGCGCAGCTTGGGAACAAAAATAGACACTCTTTCCGAACGCCAGAAAAAATATATGGCTGGCTGGCGTGAAGGAACCCGCTGAGGTAAACTTTTTGAAGGGGTTTCGAGGCTGTCGAGCCGAGAACTTCAAAATTTTTTAAGCTTCAAAAAATTTGTACCGGAAAAAAGTTATGCCTCAGCGGGTTTATAATTTATGAAAATTGCAATTACCGGAGCCCAAGGAGTTGGTAAAACTACTTTGGCTCAACAAATCAATAAGGATTATCCGGATTTAAAAATTTTACCCGAAGCGGCGCGGCTGGCGCAAGCAATAGGGTATAATCTTGACCAAACTGCGACAACAGAGACAGAGCTTTGGCTAATCGCGAAGCAAATTGAGTTAGAAAGCATGGAAGACAAGTGGGTGGCTGACCGCTGTGGCATAGATTTGCTTGCGTATATACATCATTTGTTTTCCGATGAATCGTCTTTGATTGAATTTGCCACCAAAACATTGGTGCCAAGGTTTAGTAATTATGATTTGGTTTTGTATTTACCCAGTGGACAATTTGCGATTGAAGATGATGGTGTGCGGGTAATTGATATGAAATTTCAACAAGCCATAGACCGGCGAGTTAAAAATGTTTTAGAAAAACATAAAATTCCATTTGTTGAGATAGTTGGTTCACCTGAAGAACGATTGGCGAAAGTTAAAAATTTGTTTAAAAATTACTGAATTTTTGTGATATAATAGATTTCATATTATGTTCTACAAGCACAACAACAACTACACGGTTGAGAGCGTCACTTCCGGGCATCCGGACAAAATCTGCGACCAGATTTCGGACGCCATTTTAGATGCATATATAACTCTAGACCTCAAGAGCCGGGTTGCCGTTGAAACCTTTGGCGGGCACGGCAAGCTGGTAATCGGCGGAGAAGTGACATCCAAAGGAAAAGTCGATTATGTTAAAATCGCGCGGGAAGTTTACAAAGAAATCGGTTATAACGATGAGCTGGAAATATCCGCGCACATCGTAACTCAGTCTCCGGATATAGCTATGGGAGTAGATACCGGCGGAGCGGGCGACCAGGGCATAATGTATGGATATGCTACGGACGAGGTGCCTGAGTTTTTGCCGAAAGGAATCGTGCTGGCGCATAAATTGGCAAAAAGACTGGAACGGGCTAGAAAAAATACAAATGAAAGTGAAAGGATAAAATGGCTCCGGCCTGATGGTAAGACGCAAGTCACTTATGCTAATGGAAAACTGCAAACCGTCTTGGTGAGCGCGCAACATTCCCCGGATGTCAAATTGGAAGAAATAAAAAAGGAAATTACCGAAAAAATAATCAATCCCCTGCTTTCCGAAGAGGAGAAGAAAACAGTAAAAATTTTGGTTAATCCGACGGGGCAATTCATTCAGGGCGGTTTTGAAGCAGACACCGGGCTGACGGGACGCAAACTGATGGTGGACACTTACGGCGGAATCATCCCGCACGGCGGCGGATGTTTCTCCGGCAAAGATGCGACAAAAGTGGACCGCTCCGGCGCTTATATGGCGCGCTTTGTGGCTAAAAATTTAGTCGCGTCCGGATATGGCAAAGAAGTGCTAGTCTCCGTCGCTTATGCTATCGGCATGGCTGAGCCTTTGATGATTGAAGCAATCAATGAAAAAGGCGAGGACTTGGCGGAAATTGTCCGGAAGAATTTTGATTTCAAGCCGCTGGCCATTATCAAGCGCCTGGACCTCCGCACTCCGATTTTCCGCAAGACCGCCACCTACGGCCATTTCGGCAGAAAAAATATGCCGTGGGAGAGAATTGAAAAAATAAATTAATATAAATTTTTCAAAAAAAATTGCGGATATCCGTGTTTAATTTGGGTATTTTCAACATCTTTGATTCCGAGGTTTTCCAAGAAATCTATGCATGCCTTTTTCGCCTCTTTCTCGTCTTTAAAGTTTCCCTTTGCTTCCGCTTCTACGAATGTTCCCGCTCCTTTTACATCATCAAGCGCAACCTCAATTCCTCCACACATCCAATATTCCCTGTATTTTTCTACAGTTATAACTTTTTTAAAATCCAAGAATCCCAAAATTTTCTTTAACTCTTCGGCATTAGAAATTTCTGTTTCATATTCTTCGGCATAATCATAATCCCCATCTGCTCTCATATTTACTGACTTGGTGTATTCAAAAACAACTTTATCGGGATTTGTTCTTATTCTTAAATGTTCTATCGGCTGGGGTTTATTGGCAAAAAAATCTCTATGACAGGGAACATAATAATCGTCAATTTGCTTTATCGCCTTCACCAACTTCCCCATTTTTGAGACCTTTTCCTTGATTTCTTCAAAATTATCCACTTTCACTTTTATTTCAACCTCAATATTCATTTCGTTATAATATCAAAAAATTATGAGAATTACTATTTTGGAGTATAATTATTTCTATGAACTGGTTTTTTATTGCAATACTTGCGCCGTTTTTTTGGAGTATTAATACTCATTTTGACAAGTTTATACTTTCAAAATACAGTAAAGGCAGAGGAGTGGGGTCAGTTTTCTTATTTTCCACGTTTTTTTCCGTATTTTTTTCCGCGGCAATTTTCATTTTTAAACACAGTGAAATAATTTCATATTCTAATTTTCAAAACTTCTTATTTTTTTTAATTCCCGGTTTTTTAAACGCTTTTGGTTTTTATTTTTACCTTCAATCTTTAAAGACGGAAGAGTCTTCCGTTGTCGTGGCGCTTTTCCAATTGTCTCCGGTTTTTGCTTATCTTCTGGGTTATGTTTTTTTGGGCGAAATTTTAACCTTAAACCAGATTCTGGCGTCTCTTGTTATTTTAATCGGAGCTGGCATATTGTCTTTTGACCTTGAAGAAATAGAGGGCAAAATTCCGGTAAAATGGAAAATGGCCTGCTTTATTATGCTGGCTGCTTTGTTTTTTGCTCTTAATGATGTTTTATTCAAAAAATTCACTATATATCAAGGATCTTTCATCACTTCTCTTTTCTGGCAGCATATTGGCATTTTCATCGTAGGGCTGTCTTTTTTCCTGTTTCTAAAAAATTTCAGAGAAGATTTTTTCTCATTGATAAAAAACAACCGCGCAAAAATCTTTATATTGAACGGTTTTAGCGAATTCTTTTACGCTTTAGGTGGTCTTTTGAGCAATTTGGCCACCTTATTTGCCCCAGTTGTTCTTGTTTTGGTTGTTAATACTTATCAGACGGTGTTTACTTTCATCATAGGTATATCGTTAACATTGCTTTTACCCAATATCATTACTGAAAAAATATCAAAACGCCATTTAATCCAGAGAATCTCGGCAATTGTAATTATTCTTCTAGGAAGTTATTTCCTTTACTTAAGCTAATTTTTTAATTATAATGTAACTATGGACAGAGATACAAAAATTTTAGTTGTTATTATGGTTGTTTTACTAATCACCTCGATTTCATTTGCCTATTATCGTTTTTTTATTACCAAGGACTATGAAATAGTGATTCCTGAGGATACACAAGAACAAGAAGAGGATTTAGGCCAATAAAATAAATTTTATGAAATATACTTTTTCCTGGTTAACCAAAAAAATTCATAAAAGAAAGGTCCCGAACGGATTTGGTCTTTTTTCCACAAAAAAAATAAAAAAAGGGGAAAGGGTTATCGTTTTTGGCGGTTATGTCATGACTCCCCAACAATTTGACGCCCTTTCTGAAAAATTAAAATCTTATCCCTTTCAAATAGCCGATGATTTATATTTCGGTCTCTCAAAAATTTCTGAGATAGAAGAAGCGGATTATTTAAATCATAGCTGTAATCCAAATTGCGGATTTGGCGGTGAAATTACGATTGTTGCCATGAAAAACATAAAAAAGGGAGAAGAAATAACCATAGATTATGCAATGAGCATTAGCTCAAGAAAAATTGGCTCCATGAGTTGTTCTTGCGGATCTAAACTATGTCGCAAAATGATTACTGCGGATGACTGGAAGATAAAAGATTTACAGAGACGTTATAAGGGTTTTTTCGAGCCTTTTTTAGAAAAAAAGATTAATAGTAAAACTTAAAAAAATTATGCCATTATGCCCATGGGAACCAGCTCAATACCTCTTCTTCTCTAGTAATGTCCCTCCTTTGTTTTATTATTCTCACGGTATTTCCGTAATTTTTGCCCTCGTATTCGGGCTAATTCTTTTTTTAAAAGCTAAAAAAGCATCATCAGCTAAGCTGCTTTTTATCATAACCTTGTTATTTTCTTCCTGGGTCCTGTTAGACTTATATATCTGGGCAAGCAATGATCCTTCTAGTATTTTATTCTTCTGGTCTATTATAATCCTTATCGAAGTTCTTATTTATATTTTTTCAATTTATTTTATCGATGTTTTTAATGAAAAAAAAGATGTTTCTTTCAAGAAAAAGCTGTTAATGTCCATTCTTATCTTGCCTATTGTAATAGGCCTACCGACTTATTTAAATCTTGCAGGTATTGAAATGAGTTTTTGTGTTGCTTTGGAAGGAGTTATCGCAAAATATTATGTATACGCGGTAGAAATCTTTTCTATTATGTGGATACTTTTTTATAGTTTCAGATTTTATGGGAAAACCGTTGATCCGAGTACAAAAAAACAAATAATTTTTTCAACAACCGGTATTCTCTTTTTCCTTTTAGCGCTTTCTTCGGGTAATCTAATAGGTAGCCTGACTGAACAATGGCAATATTCGCAATATGGCCTATTCGCAATGCCGATTTTTATCGGTATTCTGGCGTATTTGGTTGTTAAATATAATGCTTTTAATATAAAACTTATCGCGACTCAGGTGCTTGTCTGGGGACTGGCGATACTTATCGGCTCGCAATTCTTCTTTATTAAAGTTCCCATTAATATGGTTCTAAACGGCGTCACGTTTGTCGCTTCAATAATTTTTGGTTATTTCTTGATTAAATCCGTTAAAAAAGAGATAGAACAGAAGGAAGAACTGGCGAAACTTAATATTGACCTGGAGGCTTTAATCAAGCAAAGAGAGAGCTTGACGCATCTGATTACCCACAAGGTCAAGGGCTCGTTTACTCATTCCAAATATATTTTTGCCGGCATTTTGGACGGAACTTTCGGCATCATTTCTCCGGAACTTCAAAAAATGGCCGAAAAAGGCATTGAGTCGGATGATGTGGGCATAAATACGGTTGATTTGATTTTGAACGCCGCCAATATGCAGAAAGGGCTGATAAAATATGACATGAAAAAAACGGACTTCAAAGAAGTGGTCTTGAAAGTTTTTTCGGAAAAAAAGGTTCCCGCAGAGACCAAGGGACTGCAAATAGAAAAAAATATAAAAGAAGACGATTATTCCGTATTGGGCGATTCTTTCTGGCTCAAAGAAGCGGTTAATAATTTGGTGGATAATTCCATGAAATACACCAAGGAAGGAAAAATTACGGTGAAATTGGAAAAAAAGGATGGAAAAATATTATTATTTGTCCAAGATACGGGGATGGGAATAACCGAAGAAGACAAGAAAAATCTATTTACAGAAGGCGGACGAGGCAGAGATTCGGTCAAAATAAATGTAGACAGCACCGGTTATGGCCTTTATACGGTAAAACTGATTATAGAAGCGCACAAAGGACGTGTCTGGGCAGAATCAGCTGGTCCAGGCAAAGGGTCTACTTTCTTTGTGGAACTGCCGGCAGTGTAATACCCCTACCCTCAAATTTGGGTCCCTATCCCAAACTTGCCCCCTATGTATGGGGAGGAGAAAGGAGGGGGTAATATTTACTGTTTCTTTCCTCCGGAAGCCAGGCGAAGCATGATTTCGCGGGCAGCGTTTTGCGTACCGGCAATAACAACGGAATTGTCATCTGCAAAAACATACATAACGACCAATTTACCCATTTTGTCATAAAGCATCCGCGCATTTTTATTTTCCACAATGCCGTCTTCAAAATTTTTCGTGAGGAGATAATTTGTGTCGCTGGAAATATCAATTCTCAAGAATTTATGCAGGTCGGCAAACATTTTTTTCTCCCAAGCGCGCATAGAATCAAAAATATCGGCGGTAGAACGGACTTTGAGCAGGATAAAAAAATCCTTATTTCCCGGTAAATTGGAATCTGCCTCATTGTTTACCGCTCCCATTGAAAAATTATCATTGACAAAAAGCGTATTATCGCCGGGGACAAAACTGCTTTTCATTAAAACAATGAATCTTCTGAGCCCTATGATTTGCTTATTTTCGGTAAGATAGATTCCTTCTACGCCCCCATTTTTTAATTCGGCAACGTCAATTTGATTTAAAACAGTCTGCGATATTTCATCTTTATTTAAAGAAGAAACTTCTAAAAAAGCGCTTTGGTCGTTAAAGATAATGGGAACGAACTGCTTTTCTATCGGAACCGTATTGATATTTTTTTTAAAAAAGAAAAAAGACAAAGTTGCCAAAGCCAGTATTGTAAGCACAAGACTGAAGAGCATAAACAATCTATTTTTCTTCGATTCGGGAGACAAATTTCTTTTTTCGGCTTCATGCTCTTCTTCCCCGTGAATTATTTTCTTAACCAGGCCTCCGGTGTCATTTTCAATAACCTTCGCCATATCGTCGGCATAAGTTTTAACAATTTTATTTTCTCCGCCTGCATCGCCATGTGAAGCATCGCGGGCAGGTGTTTTTTCATCTTTTTCCATTAAAAAAATTCTTGTCAGCTTCGCGGATTGATAAGCTGATTTTGCCCCTTTCTTCGTCAATTTTTATGACCTTGACCGGCACAATCATGCCTTCTTTTATTATATCGCTAACTCTCTCTACACGGAATGGCGCCATTTCGGAAATATGCACCATGCCGTCCGTGAAAGGATTAAGGGCCACAAATGCCCCGAAATCGGCGATTTTCACAACTTCTCCCTTTAATATTTCCCCAACCTTGAATTCATGAGTCATCTCCTCCACTATTGCCTTGGCTTTTTCGGCTGAATCATCCTTTCCGGTCAGATAAACTGTCCCGTCATCCTCGATGGTTATCTCGGCGCCGGTTTTTTCCTTTATTTCTTTAATTGTTTTTCCCCCGCCGCCAATCACTAAACCGATTTTATCCGGATTAATTTTAATAATTAAAATTTTCGGCGCATTTGGAGAAATTTTCGAGCGCGGTTTTGAAATTTCTTTTTCAATCCTGTCTATAATTTGCGCTCTGGCTTCCTTAGACTGCCGCATTGCTTCGCCTAATATTTTTACCGGCACACCCTCCACTTTGACGTCTAACTGAATAGCCGTAACCCCTTCCCTGGTGCCGGCAATCTTGAAATCCATATCGCCGTGATGGTCTTCAGGGCCTTGAATGTCCGTCAGGATTTTATATCTAGTGCCACTCTCATACATTAATCCAATTGCCACTCCGGCCACCGGCGCTTTAATTGGCACTCCGCCATCCATTAGCGCGAGAGTTGAAGCGCAAATTGAAGCCTGGGAAGTAGAACCGTTTGAAGCCATTGACTCGGAAACAATCCGCATCGTGTATGGAAATTCCACCACGGAGGGCAATACCATTGCAAGCGCTTTTTCCGCCAGCGCCCCGTGACCGACTTCCCGGCGGTTGGTAAAGCCGGCTCTGCCCACTTCTCCCGCCGAGTAAGGCGGAAAATTATAATGATGCATAAATCTTTTTTCCACTTTTAGCTGCAGGCCGTCGACCAAATTTCTGTCTTCCGGGCCGCCCAAGGTAAGCACCGAAAGAACATGGGTGCCTCCGCGGTAAAAAATTCCCGAACCGTGGAGCATGCTGGAAAGTTTTCCGGCTTGCGCATACAAATCACGGACCTCATCCATCGCCCTGCCATCAGCGCGCTTGTTTTCTTTTATCGCCTTTTCGTGCAAGATGTCATTTTCAGTGTCATCAAATAAATTATCCTCCAGGAAAAAATCTTCCCGGTCTTCATATTTTTCTCGAACCAGGTTGTTCCAGCTGGTGTGCAAGTCATCTATTTTCTTTTTTCCCGCCTCTGCGTGGCCATAGCCCGCTTCGGCGAGGCGAAGGCCCGCTCCGCCGAAAATAGCGTCTTCCATCTTGGGCAAGATTTCTTTATTAAATAAAATTACAGATTCTTTATTTATTTCTTCTTTTTCTATAATTCTTTTTTCTTTGCCTATTTCGGCAGTTATCTTTTTCTGAAAATCCTCCAATTTACTTATTTCTTCGCTGGCTTTTCCAAGCGCTTCTTCCAGCTCTTCTTCCTTGTTCTGGTGGGCGGAAGCCTCAATCATATTTATGTGCCCGTTTTTCCCGCAAACCATCAGGTCAAATTTATACAATGAATCATCTAGGCGCAATTTCTGCGAAGGGTTGATTTTCAGATTCTCGTCATCGTATTTGCCAATGCGCACGCAGCCGATAGGGCCATTCCAGGGAATATTGGAGACAGAAAGCGCAAGTGAAGCGGCATTGACCGCCAAAACAGCCGGATCATTGTCATCTACTGAGAGGACTGTCACGATAACTTGCACGGCATGGCGGATTGATTGGTTAAATAAGGGGCGAAGTGTGCGGTCTATTGCCCGGCTGGCGAGAATTGCTTCTTCTGAGGGTTTGCCTTCCCGGCGGACAAAACGTGAACCCAAGATTTTTCCAGCGGCATAAAATTTTTCCACATAATCAACCGTTAAATTAAAATAACCCAACCCCTGCTGTTTGTCTTTGGACATACAGGCGGTGGCGATGACGATTGTCTCTCCGTATTTCAAGATTACCGAGCCGTGCGCTTGTTCCGCCAAATCGCTAAAAACAGCGGTCAAAGTTCTGCCTCCGATTTCCACACTATATTCTTTCTTTTCCATTTTGATTTTGCGAAATCATGCCGCGTAATCGTCCATTTTAGCGTGGCACACTTCAGAGTTCGTATCCAGACTGGAGTATTGTTCTTGATTAACAGAACACTACTATATGTCCGAACGCGAACCGATTAACCCCGACGTTTTCAGATCGGGGTCCCGACTTTACGTCGGGACTAGTAATTACTTATATAGACTAGCACTTCTGGGTTAAAATGCAAAAACTATCTTATTCCGATTAGATATTTTTTAGGAAAAGCGGACAAGTCCACGAAGTCGTCCACCGCTTCCCGTAGTTTGCCGGAAGTTGATTTGCCGAAAGAAACAACTTCAACCTGCACGCCAATTGTTTGTAAATACTCCACC
>Ga0209211_10002595_pt1 | contig 30869 bp, 26 predicted proteins | sample RifGroA2_FD_183992 | JGI IMG/M metagenome (GOLD analysis project Ga0209211, IMG submission 183992) | Groundwater microbial communities from Rifle, Colorado, USA - Groundwater A2 (SPAdes) (version 2) | ecosystem: Environmental > Aquatic > Deep subsurface > Groundwater | place: Rifle, Colorado...
GTTTCCGTGTTTGCTTATGAATATTCTGAATGATTCTTTGCTCGAACACGGAATTTGACCTTCGATAACTCAAAATGTTGGAAAAGAATCCAAGCAGCTTTGCTGGTCGCAACAGATAGTACAAGGCGTAAAACCCTGTCATTCCTATAATCCGATATAGCATCAGTTCAAGCGGCCCGACGCGCCGACAATAGCGACGCCTGTTGCGTACTTGAATGTTCATTCCGAGAGATTCAAAGTAGCCATCCTTCAAATCCTGGATGATTCCCTCGTTAAGGAGGCGCTCAAACAGTTCGGACCCGGGGTAAGGCGTAAAGTCAAAGATAGGTACATCTACAACCCCCAGATACGCCAATCGCAGTTGGAAGACTAGCGACCGGTAGATTTCGTACCTGCTATCGTCCGGGAATCCAATGACGATGTTGCATCGGGTGTCAACCCCATGCTTTTGCGCAAGTCGGATCAGCTCAAGCAGATGAGGAAGCTTGATTCGCTTTTTGATTCTGTCCAGCACTTCCTGCACTCCGCTCTCGGGTGCAAAACCAAGGTAACCGCAACCCGCCTGCTTGGACCTGATAATCACTTCCTCATCAATCGCTTCGCACCGAGTACCTCCAGATATTTGCCACTTGATCCCGGCGTCGCGACGGATCAGTTCATCACAGAACTCGATAATCCAGGACTTCTTGATTATCGGGGTGAGGTCATAGAACTCCACTGCGTCGATGCCATACTTTGCCTTGTAGAAAAGGATTTCGTCGACTACATCTGCCGGGGATCGTGTCAGATACCTTCGCCCCCACATGCTTGGGCTCGAACAGAACGTGCACTCATACGGACAGCCCCGACTACCGACAATCGGCATGGTGAGTCCGACGTATCTGCCAAACGTCATTTTACGGTCAAGATAGGCCTGAATTGGTGTTAGATCCCAGGCTGCCCAAGGCAATTCATCCAGATCCCTGAATCGGATTCCAGAAGCCCCATCGATGCGGCTTGAAGGGCTTGCTCGGCCGTATCCGCTTCCATGCTCCCCCGCCAATCTTGAGCGGCTGAGAATTCCTGGTATGCCATTGGTACTTTTCCCTTCATGGAGCGCCTCCACCAAATGATTGAGGATTAACTCACCTTCTCCCAGCACTATGAAATCGATCGCCCGACATTCCTTCAGGCAGAACTCTGGAAGAGCGGTCGCATGCTCGCCGCCGACAACGATCGGTATCCTTGGAAAGTGGGTTCTGACCTGCAGAATCAAATCGCGGGTTGCTGGCCATTCAAGCGAAAACATGCAGGAAACACCAATGAGGTCGGTCTCCTCTGGGATACGCAGCAATATCTCGCCAACTGAAAGCCCCTGTGCCTCCATATTTGGATTTCGTTGAAGGGAATGAATTTCGTCGATTCCTTCTCCTATGGAATCTATGTTGGTGACCGAATACCCGGCCTTTCTCAGAAAGCCCGACAAATAGGCCAATGCCAGCGGGGGCGTCAACGACGAGATGTTTACCGCGTCCGCCGCACAGACCGCGGGAGGCCTGATCAGGGTGATGTAAAAACTCTTCGTTCCATAATGAGTGTACGGACGCCTTTTTACCGTTACCCTTTCCAATTCCACGATACTGCTCTCACTCATAGTGTTACCAGAAAACTGGCTTTCTTGAAATTTGAGTGAGTAGGTTTCATGTCGCCATCGATCCGATTTGACCGCCACCCCCGAAGAAGATCTGCGCCTCGCCACTGCGCTGCCGGCACTCCTGAGTCGCTCTGGTCGTCATGGCCGTCACAGCGAAATGCTACAGCCACGGCTATTTCGAAGCGTATGCGCATCGTGGCAGCGTTAAGGATGCGCTTCGCCGGTCTGCAAAAAGACGCCGCCCGCCCTTGACGCCACCCCGCTGCGCGAATGCCCAATCCGGCACGCCGAAAGCCGATATCACCCACTCGAAATACAAGAGAGCCAGTCATGTCAAACGTACCGGCACCGCGCTGCGGTCATTGCAAAAGGGAGAAAAGCTCCCCGACAAAATAGAGGAGCAGGTTGCTGTACTCCAGAAATTGCCGCTCCTTGCTCGCTCATTCTTCAAAGCTCCTTCTGTCGCCTATATTGGCGACTGCTGAGTAACCATCGCCCCGGAAAATGCCTTGGCTATAAGACGTTTTACGAGGTGTTCACGAAGCAGCTACACTCTCCCCATATCGTCGATGCACCTCAAACCTGAACCCGCCGTATCTGACAGTGCAAACTTCTACCTATGGAGGCTCATATGCGTCGCGACGTGGACCGCAAATCAGCGTCAATGCTCCAACACGCCCAAACTTGACTGGTCACTATCATTGCAGCGCACTGGACAGATAAGACAGATTTCGAAGAAACACTTGATGAAGAGCTGTCTCTGCAAAAAACGGATATGCCAAGACTTGCCATGCCAGAAACGTGAGTATCAAGATCTTCAGCCTTGCCCCGGCCCGCAGCCACACGATTGACAGGGAAAACGCCAAGGCAGCGTAGGCCCATGGCTCCACAAAGCGTGACTTCAACCAGACAGGTAGCCAGCGCACCAAGTTTTCCGGACTCATGTCGATCGCCCCGTTGGTGAAATCCCATAGAAAAAATCCGGATACCAGGAAATACAAAACAACCAGCATGATCTTGGCATGCTTAAGCGACCATGCGAGCCTTACGCTGTCATCATACGCCGCCGTAGTACATGACATACCGGACGCGCTCTTCTCTCCGTTGCCGCGGAGTTGCCGGTACAACAGCAAAAAAATCGAAAACCATGGCAGAAGCAGTACCAAGCCGTATTTGGTCATGAACAAACCAAGATCACCGCAGTGATCCGAATATGACCCGCCGCAAAATGGGTTGGTGCCGATGGCAAAGGGCGGAATCGGATTGGCCAACGAAATCAGCGTGCGAATCTCGCCGACTCCCAGTGCATTAAGTATTCCTTGAGAGGCAAAGTTCCCAAGAAACATCAAACCTGTGCCATAGCCGACAAAATACGCGGCGGTTGCTTTCAATATTCCATTCTGGGCCAATCCTGAGGAAAGCCGTGGAAACGACTGGACAAGGTCCGGCACCAAGACAATTGCGGCGAAAACGATTCCGGCCAGGAAGAACCATCCGATCGCACTGGAGTCTATCTGCGCGTAGGCATTGATCAATGATGCAAGCAACACTGTCGCCGAAAATAGGATCGTTTCCGGCTTCAATGGCAGGCTCACGATCGCCAGACCGACGCAGATGGAAACTGACAAAAGCGCCAGCGACAAGGATAGTGCGGAAGCACCCATACCAATCAAGGCGCATAGCACCAGTATCGAAACGCCGCGCGGCTGTAACCGAAATCTGCCCGAAGCACCAAGTCCGAGAATCACCAGAGGCAAGATCGCCAGTATGATGCGCCCCATATGCAGGTTGAATCGAAGCGGGTTGCCGGCATCGAACATCAGCAGGTAATTGCCAACATACAAATAGCCACAGCCAAATAGAAGGTAGGCTGCAGCAAGCGCGGACGCCATTGCGTTGCGACAGAAGACGAAGATTGTCAGCATGGCTACGGTGAATGCTGACGCTTTCCCGAGTGAATAGAGCAGCCAAAACGACTCGACGAATCGCGCGTCTCTGCCGTCTTGGCCGAGGAGGGGAAACAGGAACATCATCTCATCATAGTGCTGCAGGAATATCGGGAAGTGTTCCCCAGGTGAAAGACCAAAGCCATGGACAAGCATGGGAAACGATCGCTCCACAGCGTCGCCTATCACATGTCCGCTGTTGTCCAACTGAATTTGGAGTATCAGGAACACAAAAAACAAACCGACTGAAAGAACTATGCACGCAAACAGTTCACGGATGCTTGGACGAGTCACGCTCAAACGACCCAATCTGCCCAAAACACTGGCCGTGGCAACATAGACCAAGGGCAGGATGATTTTGGCCGTGTCGTTGGTGATGAATAAGGTCACCATTCGATTCAGGCAAATCAGAATCAGGTATCCGGGAATGAATCCGGCGAGTGGCAACAGCAGTCGCGGAAGCGCCGAGTTATCGACATCGACTACCGCGAAGCAGACCACCATGGCAAGCGAACCGATCACGCAAGCAGTCGCAAGATAGAGCAAGAACAGAACGGACTGCATGTCGGGACGGTGATGCAGATACAAGCCGATGCCTTTGGGAATCGGCCAATAACTTGATCCGACCGGCGCCAGCGTGCCCTTGTCCGCACCGGATGCAATTGCAAGAATGACTATGACCAGAACAATCGGAATGAGCGCAAGGGTACTCGAGCCGCGAAACGCGGAACTCGATGTTTCAGGCATTGTGAATGACGAATTCGTCTGCGGCATCGCTGGTCCGATGTTAAGGTCAACACGGTTGTCAGTAGTTCCGCCGATGTGTGTATTCTCACCCGTGGCACGGTTGGTTCGCATTGTCTCTCTCGCCAGCTTCTGGTCAATCAGCCCAACATCAATGTGGCTAAGATGCGCTCGGCGATTGAAGGTGAGGTCGTAACCGTAAGCCTCGAAGTGGAACCCGACCTCTGGATTATCTGCCGACGGGCATTCGCTGCCGACAAATCAGCCGAGAGCGACAAGACCACAAGCCCAATACTCCGCAGCCTGACCAAAGTGGGCTCTGCGGTTGAAAGTCAGGTTGTAGCCGTAGGCTTCAAAGTGATAGCCGATACTTTCGCGTTCGCCTGACAGGCCGGCGAGCCAGAGCAGCGGAGGATACTCGTCGGTTCTCAGCAGCAGGTCGGGACATGCAATAAATGTGGCGCAGGTATCGAATCCTCCCGCAAGTATCAAGCTGTCGGGAAGGCTTTGCATCTGCTCGAGAGCGGCGGGAACCGAGTACTCGAGCAGACAGGGGAAGTAATAGCCGACGACGGGCGATTTCCCCATGCGTTCCAACAGCCGTTCGTGGCGTGATCCCGGCGCGACCTGGAGTTTTCCCTCAAGACTTCTTGCATGGTAGTTGACGAACGCGTAGTCTGGAAACAGTTCCAGAAATGCGTTCCGAACCGCCTTAAGGTAGGTATTCTCGATTGCCAGTCCAATGTCTGTGGTGGCGGACTTTGGAAGAAAAAATGGTACACCGACGCCATTCACAATGCCTCTGGTTGCGGCATCGCTCCGCAGAGTATCGAGAATTCCCTCGGCGCGGCATTCAAACTCGGTGACTGAAAGCGTGTCATCGCAACCGAGGTGTCTCGCGATTCGTCGGTGAATGGCCGCGTATTCGATTGTCGGCTGGACGCAAACAAACCTTCTCCTGATGTTGAGGTGGACCGCTGACGTGAGTTTGGGAGGAATTAGCCTGCCATAGTGGTCGAAAAGGTCTTGTCCGTTTGCTGCGTGCCGACTTTCGGGCAGTCTCGTTTCATTATTTGCCATGCCGCCAAGGTATTCCTGTGTGAGGTGCCACGTGTAGTTTACGAAATCTTAGGCAGTCAGGGAATCGGTATCCGAGAATCCCTGCCCCCAAGGTATCGGCAGGTGGTTGGCGCCGCGGGTCTTCTCCATATGGATCTTGATGAATTTGGAATCCTCGCCGATAAGACAATCGGGTCGATGAGGTCCAAGCCAAGGATTCCTCATGCCGCGGGCCAGAATCTCTTTCAGCGAGGTCTCGCGCAGATTGCCGAGCGAAAAGTCAATGTAGGGGCAGGGGGTAACCTCGAAAGTTGAAGTTACCGTGACAATTCCCTTTACGGTGATGCAACCTTTGAACGAACCATATGAGGGAGTCATGTGAGAGAAAACGTTGTAATGTTTCTCCAGCTCGCGGAGGATATCAGCATCCTCCTTATCGATGACGAACTCCGGATGATCGGTACACGAGCCGGTGGGCTTTGCATACGAAACGTACAAGCTGATTCCCTTGTCGGTCGCGAACTTGCAAATATCCCGAAATTCCTGCGTCTTGACCCGACCCTTTAAAAGGACCGTCGACAGCAGAAGATTGAGTCCGGCGTTTAACGTGGCGTCGATCGCCCGCATTACCCTCTTGTACGAACCGGGTTTGTTGCGAAACGCGTCGTGATCCCGCTCGATAAAGCTGTCCAACGACAACTGGACCTTTTCGACGCCGACGGCCTTCAGGTGCTTTGCCTTCTTGTCGTCCAGAAACCAGCCATTTGTATCGGTAATCACATAGTGCTTTTCAGGATCGATGGCGGCTACGACGTCATCGAAATCCTTCATCACCAAGGGCTCGCCTCCAGTAATTACGAAGCGCGCCAAGCCCATTTCATCTGCCTGGTGGGAAAGATTGCGTATGTCTTCCAGGTCAATCTTGCGTCGGGCGTCTACTACCTTCAGCACTTTCTTCATGTGCCGGTCCATGTAGTATTCGGCTGAGCAGTGTGTGCACTGAAAGTTGCACAGGTAGCTCTTTTCGATTCGGATGATGGGGCTGATTTCCCCGCGCTCCTCCATGGCGGATATCCGCGCCAACTTCTCGGCGATATACGGCTTCCTGGCCTTCAAGCCATTCCGTTTTTCCCTTTCTGCTTCCGTGAGCCCACAATCGGGGACTTCCAGTACTGGCGTCATGGTAAGAATCTTCAAATAGTGTGGACTTGCTCCACGGGTGTACTGGTGAATTGGGCCTGCCGATAAGCCATAGAGTCAAATGTATGGACTTTCGTGCTAACGCCTGAATGAATAGTACCGGTGTGCCACATAACTGACCACAACAGAAACTATAACCGCAACAGCTTGTCCGCCGGACGGCGACAGTCTAGCAAATTCGACCATTGCGTACAGCGTCAGCAATCCGATGATGAAGGAGAAAAGCAGGCTGACATTGTAGCGGATGAACTCTTCAAGCCAAGGTCGCGTTGAACGAAACACCAATATCCTATGGCCTGTGAACGCCACGAAGACGCTCACGACGTGCGCGATGGAACTGACTATCAGGTAATGAACCCGGGTGCCGAATGCGAGATACAGGAAAACAAAGGCTAGATAGCCAAACGCCGTATTGAAGATACCTACCGCAAGGAAGCGAACTTCCGCGCTTTTCCATGCATCGCGTGTAGAAATCACCATACAGATCTAGTGCTTCAGGAAGGGAGTGATGCTGGACCGCAAGCCAATGCTAGCTCTTCGGAATCGCCGGCTGGTTGAAGTTCACCCGTTCTTTCTCGATGACTAGCGGACGTTTCATGACCTGAGTGTGAATCGCACCAATGTATTCTCCCAGGATGCCGATGAAGAACAATTGAACCGACGCAAAGAAGAACAGACCAATGATTATTGGCGCGGTACCAAACGAGAAGCTGTCCCAATAGAGCAGCTTGGCCGCCAGATAGCCGAGAGAAACCAGGAGGCTGATCGCCGACAGGGAAAAGCCGGCCATGGTTGCGACTCGTAGCGGCAGTTTTGAGTGACTGGTAATGCCGAGCATCCCCATGTCGTAGAGGGTGTAAAAATTGTTGTGCGTGATGCCCCGGATTCGCCTCGGCTGCTCATAGGGAATGGTGGTGTAGCGGAATCCCAACTCGGATATGAGCCCGCGAAAATAAGGATACGGATCATCGAGTTTGCGGATGGCCTCGATTACTTCGCGGTCGTAGAGTCCGAAGCCTGTGAAGTTGGGAATCAACGGAACCTCAGAAATGCGGCCAATGACTTGGTAGTAAAGGCGGCGAATGAACGCCATTGCCAGAGTTTCTCGGCTGGAGGGCTTGATGCCGACAACGACCTTGAAGCCTTCTTCCCAGTGTGATATCAGTTCCGGGATCATCTCCGGAGGATCCTGGAGGTCAGCGGCCATCGCTATCACGGCGTCGCCCTTCGCCTGAAGATAGGCGTGCATGGGCGAACGTATATGTCCGAAATTTCTTGTGTTGACAATCAATTTCACATGGGGATCCCTAGCTGCTATCTGGCGCAGCCTGTCCACCGTTCCATCGGACGATGCGTTGTCGATGAATATGTGCTCGTGATCGTACTGCTTCAATCCCGCCAACTGTTCCTTGACTCGGGCGTAAAGCAGATCGACGTTGTCTTCCTCGTTGTAGCAGGGAGTGACGATACTGATGAGTGGCATCTTCTTGGTCTGGATCGTTAAATGTGACTAAATGGACGCCATGCCTGTGCGACGGACGGCTTCCTCCAGGGGAGTCCAGACGTCCAGGCCGAGCACTTTGCGTGCCTTGGAGATATCGGGAACATATTGGCTGCGGACTGCATTGCCGACACTGTAGGCCCGTTCGCCGAGAATGCGGACCGGTTTGCCAGGGCACAGAATGTCGCGGACAAGATGAGCCAGATCGTGAATGCTGATCGCCTGATCCGAGCCGACGTTGAATATCTGCCCTGGGGGAGCCTTTAGCAGCAGCGCAAGCAACCAGACGACGAGATCCGCCATGTAGAGATAGGAACGGAGAGGCGTTCCGTCGCCATTGACGATGATCTCCCGGTCCTGGTGCGCCTGTTTGATGAAATTGCCAATCGCATAGTGAAGATCAAGGGGAAGGCGCGGCCCGATGAAGGAAAAGCATCGGGCGATGCTCAGATCCCATCCGTGCCTTGCTGCAAAATAGGCGCAGAGAAATTCTGCAGAACGCTTGCCGTGCCCGAGCGCGGAATTGACGTCAAGGGTATCGGGAGCGCCGGAATAGCTCTCCGGAATCGACGCCATGCCGGACGGGGCAACGCCGTATGCCACACCGGAACTGGCAAAAAGGAAGCGCTCGGTTCCGCAGCCGGCAGCAAATTCCAGTGCGCGGCGGGTTCCCCTTGTCAGGGTATCGAACTTGTGCAGCGGATCCTCGCCTTTGAATGTTTCGTCAGCTGACGTAGCGGCAGCGTGAATGACGTGCGTATATGTTCCACTCGGAAATGCGAAAGTCGCGACATCTCCCTGATGAAAGCGAATAGCCGGGTCGACTGCCAGATGGGGGGCCTTGCTGTGAAATGCGTCAATATCCCGGGTCAATACGAGCACCTTCAGATCAAGGTCCAGCGCCTTGTTCGCATGGGCGAAGCTTTCCAGCAGCCAGTGTCCGAAGAAACCGGTTCCCCCGGTAATGAAAAGTGACTTTCCACGGAGTTGCTCCCAGATATCACTGGTGCGTGCCATCACTTCCGGCAGATCGCGAAACGGGCTATGTCTGTCCATCAATATATTTTCGGTACATTTCATGTGCCGGCAGCAAATTGTCCGGACTGCCTGCATGCCATTTCCACTCGCCATTTTTCGGCATGCCGTGAACATGCTCCAGGTGTCTTGCCGGCGCACCGAGCAGATGGCAACGATAGAGCAGCGAGATGAAGTGCCCGCGAACATCGCGATGAGCAGCCATGACCTCATTCATCACAAGAGGCATATCGTCCGCCTGGACAGGGACACCCAGTTCGTTCTTCGCAACCGCCCGAATTCTGGCGGAGAATCGTTCCTTGAATCTGACTATGCCGCCCGGAACATGCCAGCCAGGTCCGTAGTACTCATCTTCGCGCCAGGTAAGGAGTGTTTCACCCTGATTATTTTTCACCAACAGGTCGACATTGATCAAGGGCGTAAGCTCGCTGACGAGCAGGAAGGCCTCCTTCGGCAAGCCTTCGCGCGGATTGCCAATGGAGTTCCTGAGTTTGGCTGTCAGGTCGCCGAGCGGTAGTTTATCCATACGTTCCGTTACCATACCTCCAGCCCATGGTCGCGAAGAATGGCGACCGATATTTCTGGCCCGTACCGTGTCCGGATGATTGCCGCGACTTCATCCGAATAGCTGGCCGCCATGACCACTATCGCATCCACCGGATCGCTCTCAAGAGCGCTTGGGGGTACGATCGGAAGGTGTGTGGCAGGCGTGAATTTGCCTTGCTTGAATGGTGCCGAATCTACGACATATCTGACGCTTGGTGCGATACCGGTGAGCGCAATAACCGCAAGCGCCTGATGACCCGCGCCCCAGATGGCGACCCGGCCCGATAGACAGCTCTGGATAAATGCCCGCAGCGCATCCGCAAGTTCGGAGCGCCGACTGTCAAGCGCCGAGAGGTCAGTAATGGGTCGCTTGCGGACGACAGCCGATAGGATGTAGTCGTGCCACACGCTAGTGCACTCAAGAACCTGGAATCCGCTGCTTTGCAGGGTGAAAGAGAGCGTTTCCCGGGTGAAGTAAAGAAGATGGTCGCTGATGAACTCGGAAAAGAGCTGCTTCTCCAGAATCATGTCGAAGTTGGGCACCTCGACAAGTCCGACGCCGCCAACCGATAGATTGCTGGCGATGCCTCTAAGGCTGGCGCATGGATTTGGCCAGTGTTCGAGAAAATTCAGAGTCATGAACCCGTCGAACGGCGCGCCGGAAACCAACTTTTTAGCGTCTCCGATATAGCCCCGCTGGGCCGACAGCCCCAGTTCCTTGCAGATAGTTACGGATGCTGCGGAGTATTCAAGTCCATGGGCGTCGACTCCACATTCATTCAGCAGGCTCAGATACTCACCCCGACCACATCCAACCTCGAGGATGCTTTTTTCCGCCAGTCCATACCGGCCAATCCACTCCTTGAACTGTGATCGGCGAAACCTCCGCATTTCATCCGAAAAGGCCGCCGCGCGAATGACTTCACGATGATAGGGTACCGGTTTCGCATCGAGTTGCACCAGGCCGCAGACGGGGCACTGAAACACGCTCAGATCGCTTCCCCGATCGAGTCCGATGGTGTGCGCCTCCGGAAAGGACTGCGCCGCGACGGGCATTCCGCGGTAACGCAACAGACTGCCGGCGCTCAGTGCATTTCGACATACCCGGCATCGCTGCCTGGGCGTTTCGTCAAAGCGATTACCTTTCTTCATGGATGCGGGCTGCCAGAGACGCGGGATGCAAGGGCGCGGTCATCTCCAACTGCAATTGTTCCAGCGATAGCAGGGGGGACATGTCTTCCAGCGGCATGGAGATCATCGACCCATCCGCTTGGGGAATTGCCGCTGCCTTGGGCGCCAGCGTTTCATTTTCGAGCAGGCGAACATCGATGAGGCAGGGCCTTGGCAGCGCGAGAGCTTGGCTCAGGGCCGAATCAATGCACCGGGCATCGGCGATCCGCAGGAACGGCATGTCGTAGACGGCGGCTACTCGTTCCAGGTCGGGTAGCCACAGGCCGGCCTCCGGGCCGGTGCCGAGATAGCGTTCCTGGAAATAGTTGCGCTGAGTGTTGCGGATCGAACAGTAGCCGCCGTTGTTCATGATCACCAGGCAAATCGGCAGGTTCTGCGCTTTCAGCGTCGCCAGTTCCTGAAGATTGAGTTGCAGGCTGCCATCGCTTTCCACCGCGATCATGGGCCGCCGGTCGCCGGCAAGACAGGCGCCGATGGCGGCGGGCAGTCCGTAGCCCATCGCGCCGAGTCCGGAGGTGAGGAATACGCGTTGGCCGGACTTGTTGCGAAACACTGTGTAGAACGCCTCGACGCCGAGCCCGGAACTGCCGGTGGATACCGGGGTGTCGGGTGGTGCAGCATCGGACAGCGCCGACACGAAATGGTAGTGACTGATCGGTCCGTCGGTGCCGAAGGGCTTACCCTCCCCCACTGCATAGCGTTGCTTCCAATCGGCGCAGCGCAGACGCCACGCGGAGCGGTCGGGCAAGCTGTGCGACCTTGCGTTTGCGGTCAGCGTGTCGATGAAAGTGCCGGCATCGACAGGAAAGCGCAGGTCAATGGCCATGTCGAGCTTGTCTATTTCTCGCGGGTCGACGTCGACCACGATCTTGCGCGCGGCGCGGGCGAAGCCCCGCGGGTTGTAGGCGGTGATGATGTTGTCGAGGCGGGAGCCGATCGATATCAGCAGGTCGCAGTTCTGTACCGCAAAATTGGCGGCGCGCAAGGCAACCACGCCTGGTCTGCCGACGCATAGCGGATGCGTCCAGGGGATCAGGTCAAGCGCATTCCAGGTCGTCACGACCGGGATGTTGAGATATTCGGCGAGCGCCAAGAAGCGCTGTGCCGCACCCGCAAGGCGAACGCCGTGTCCGGCGAGAATCAGTGGGCGTTCGGCCGCGTCGATGAGTTCGAGGGTGCGCTGAATGGGCTCGCCAAGGTCCGGCAGTGCTTTGGCCTCGGGAGTGTAGCCGGCAAGCTCTGCCGAAATTATCTGCGCTGCCTGGACGTCGAGCGGGATGTCCAGCCAAACCGGCCCCGGTCGTCCGCCCCGCATTTCATGGAGGGCACGCTCGAAGTGGTAGCGGATAGTGGCGGGATCCTGCACTGTCACCGCATACTTGGTGATCGAACGCACGATCGGCACGATGTCGACTTCCTGCACGCCGCTCTGTCGCAGCGGACGGTCGCGCAGAAGGTCGGCACGTTTGACTTGCCCGGAAATCACCAGCATCGGCACCGACTCGATCCAGGCTCCGGCTACCGGTGTGATGACGTTGGTTGCGCCCGGGCCGGTGGTCACCATGGCGACGCCGAACTTACCGGTGACCCGTCCCCAGGCTTCGGCGGCAATGCCGCAGGCCTGCTCGTGATGGCAGGGAATCGCGGAGATGCGCGGCTCGCAGGCGAGTCCGTCGTTGAGGTGCATGGCGCCGCCGCCGGGCAAAGCGAAAACATGGTCGATGCCGAGGTCGGCAAGGCTGGACATCAGATAGTCGGCGACGCGCATCGGGTTTACATCCAGTAGGCTAGGTGGGTCTTGCGCTGCGCGTTGGAGGCAATCGTCGGGTCGGTGTAGAAGGAATCGTCCTTGATGTGGGTCGAGGAAATTTCCTCGAAGACGACGCCCGATTCCGTGTGGAATTCGTGGCGAACACCTCGCTCCACGGTGACCACATCGCCCGGCTTGACCTTCTGCGCCACGCCGTCCAGCTTCAGGATCATCGTGCCATGGAGGACAACGAAGGTTTCTTCCTTCTGCTCGTGATACTGCTCGGGGTGCGTTTGTCCGGCCAGCATGACCAGGACTTTCTTGCAGTATTCCCGGTTGACGATGGTGATCATGGTCAGGCCGAAGCGGTCGAACTTTTCGAGCCCGTAGTGATGGGAAATTTCGAGTTCGCTGAGGCCCGGCAGAATGACATTCCCTTCCCTGAGCAAGCTGCGAACGGCTTTCACCGCGGCCATCACATGCTGTCGATGGTGCTGCGCAGTGGTTTGCTGCCGCATGATCGGCGCGTTTGCGACGACAGGCTGGTTGAGCGTATGGCTGACATACTTCGACCAGTCGTTGGCCGTCACTTGTCCCGGATCCGGGGGGAAGGCAAAAAACACATCGTTGGCCGTCAGTATGGTTCCGGCAGGCAAATCGCGGCGGGCAAATACGCCGCGCTTGAGCGCCGTGAGGCCTTCCCATTCCGCATCAGTCGGCACGTAGCGCTCCGTGGGGCCTAGCATGTCCAGCGCACGGCGGCCCGCGGCCAGCCATTCGGCAATCTGTGTCGGCGACGCCGAGTAGGTGTTGTTGGCGTAGCGCTCGCTGGGCAGGCCGACATGCTTCTCGAACACCGTTGCACCGCTGGTCAGCGCCAGCATGATCGCTACCGTATTGTCGGGCTGTTCGTGAGTTGAGAAGCCGATGCGCACATCCGGATAGCGCTGGCGCAGCAGTTCGATCTGCCGGATGGCCAGGTGTTCGTCCGGCGTCGGGTACTCTCCGACGCAGTGCATCAGGGCGAGTTGCTTTTGTCGGTGCTGGAAAAAACTGACTACGGCGTCGATATCCTCGACGCCGGATGCTGCCGTCGAGGCGATGATCGGCAACTTGCAGAGTGCAATGCGTTCCAGCAGCGGCCAGTCGGTCAGAGCGCAGGAGGCGATCTTGACGACGTCGATGCCATGGGCCTCGATGCGCGCCACCGACGCTTCATCAAAGGGAGTGCACACGGTGAGGAATGCATGGTCCCGCATCGTCCCGATGAGGCGCCGGAAATCCGCGTCGGTCAGGCGGGTTTCCTCGAAGCGTTTCACATACCTGATGTCGCTGCGTCCCCTGTAGTCGGGGCGGATGAAGGTGTCGAGCTCGCGATACTGCAGCTTGAAGGCGAACTCGAAGGTACTTCGATAGGGCGTCACGACGTCGGCAAAGGCCTTGATGATGGCCATGCCATGGACGATGTCGCCCATGTGGTTGTTGGCCATCTCGAAAATGACAAGGGGCTTCATTGGCTGGTAACTCCGGGATGGTTCTGACGACGAATGGAATTGAGGCTGCCGGCCACTAGTCAAATCCGACACCGAGAAACTCGCTGATCCTGTCGGCGGCGTAATCCAGCATCTCGGGGGTGAGCCCGGGATAGAGGCCGATCCAGAAACTGCCCTCGGTGATGACGTCGGCGTTGGTCAGCGCTCCTGCCACACGGTAGGTGCGGCCTTGCATATATGGCTGGCGCGTGACATTGCCGGCAAACAGCAAGCGCGTTCCAATCTTGTGCTGGTCGAGATAGCGCAGGAGATCGACCCTGCTGCACGGAGCGTTTTCGCGTAGGGTCAGCAGAAAGCCGAACCACGATGGATCGCTGTCAGGTGTGGCTTCCGGCAGCATCAAGAATTCCTCGCATGCGCCGAGTCGTGCCTTGAGATGCTCAAAGTTGCGTCGCCGTGCAGCGATGAACTCGTCGAGGCGGCTCATTTGGGCGACGCCGAGCGCCGCCTGCATGTCGGTGATCTTGAGATTGTAGCCGGCGTGCGAATAGGTGTATTTGTGATCGTAGCCGCAGGGCAGAGCACCCAGTTGCCAATCGAAGCGTTTGCCGCAGGTGTTGTCCTTGCCCGGCGCGCAGTAGCAATCCCTGCCCCAATCGCGAAAGGACTCGATGGCCCTGGCGAGCACGGGATCGTTGGTGAATACGGCGCCGCCTTCGCCGGTAGTGATGTGGTGCGCCGGGTAGAAGCTCAGTGTGCCGATATGGCCGAAACTTCCGACGCTGCGCCCCTGATAGGTGGCGCCCAAGGCATCGCAGCAATCCTCGATCAGCCACAGGCCGTGCCGGTCCGCCAGAGCGCGCAGCGCCGCGGCTTCGAAGGGATTGCCCAGTGCGTGGGCCAGCATGATGGCGCGGGTACGGGGGCCGATGGCTGCCGCGATTGTTGCAGCGCCGGGGTTGTAGGCCGGCAGTTCGGAATCGACGAAAACGGGAACCAGGCCGTTCTGCAGAATTGGATTGATGGTGGTCGGGAAGCCTGCCGCCGCAGTGATGGCCTCATCGCCGGGTTTCAAGGCACGCTCGCCGAGGAGCGGCGATGTCAGCGCGGAAAGCGCCAGCAGATTCGCCGACGATCCGGAATTTACCGTAAAGGCGCGGGCCACTCCGATGCGGCCCGCGATCTGCTTTTCGAACTCGTCATTGAAGCGACCGGTAGTGAGCCAGCCATCGAGCGCGGCATCCACCAGAGCGACATAGGCCTCGGCATCGAGCACCCGTCCGGAGACCGGCACGGCGCTACTTCCTGCGGCGAAGGGCTGACGCAACTCCTTTTGTGCGGCGTAGTCGCGTACCAGGGCAAGTATCTGTTCTCGCTGTTTCTCGGCCGTCATGGCGTTCCAGTGTAGTCATCGATTTGCGCCAGTGTCAGGGCACGAATGCAGTCTTTGTCGCCGGAGCCTGCATACCAGGCCCGATACCAGTCCAGTGTGTGCTGCAGCGCCTGATCGGCATTCCAGTGCGGCGTCCAGCCGAGGGTCTGACGCGCATGCGTGGCGTCGAGGCGCAAGGTCTCTGTCTCTTTCTGGAAGTTGGTCTGCGCAACTTCGACGCGAGCGTTTCCGCCCCAAAGGCGCGCGCAGCGTTCGGCGACTTCGCCGACCATCAACTGGTCGGATTCCGCGGGACCGAAGTTCCAGGCTTGCGCATAGCGGGCTCCCACGCCGCCGCACATATGTTCCGCCAGCAGCAGATAGCCGGCGAGAGCTTCGAGTACATGCTGCCATGGGCGAACGGCGTCCGGCATGCGCAGGGACACCGGATTTCCGGCGTGGAAGGCGCGCACGATGTCGGGCAGCAGGCGGTGTGCCGCCCAGTCGCCGCCGCCGATCACATTTCCAGCGCGTGCGGTGACGATGCGCGGCGAGTCGTCGGCATTGAAGAACGACTCACGCCAGCAGGCCGTGGCAATTTCTGCGCAGCTTTTGCTGGCGCTGTAAGGATCCTTCCCGCCCAGCGGATCGCCTTCGCGCAGGGGTTCGCCGGCGGCCGACGGGACATAGCATTTGTCACTGGTGACGACGACGGCAGCCTTTACGGCCGGACATTCGCGTATCGCGTCCAGAAGATTGAGGGTGCCGGTGAGGTTGGTGGCGAATGTATCGCGCGCCAAGCGGTAGCCATCGGCCACGGTGGCTTGCGCCGCGAGGTGGAACACGACGCTTGCGCCGCTGTCGCGCAGCGCCGCGCCGAGCGCATCGTAGTCGCGGATGTCGCCGTGGATCGAAGTGATGCCTTGGGCTACCTGCGCCGCCTCGAACAGGCTTGGGTGGGTCGGCGGCTCCAGCGAAAACGCCGTCACGCCAGCGCCGACTTTCTGCAGCCATAACGCCAGCCAGGCGCCTTTGAAGCCGGTGTGGCCGGTAATAAACACCTGCCGGCCCTTCCAGAAACCCGGATTCATGCCCACAGTTTCCACGGTGCGTCGCCAGTCAGCCAAAGATCTTCCAGATGGTTCTTGTCGCGCAGCGTGTCCATCGGTTGCCAGAATCCATCATGGCGATAGGCCGCCAGTTGCCTGCTTGCCGCCAGATGCTGTAGCGGTTCCTTTTCCCATAGCGTGTCGTCGCCGTCGATGCAGTCGAGCGCGGCGGACGACAGCACAAAAAATCCGCCATTGATCCAGTCGCCGTCTCCGCGCGGCTTCTCCTGAAACCCGATTGCCCGCTGGCCTCTCAGGTCAAGACGGCCAAAGCGGCCAGGAGGTCGCACGGCGGTCACCGTTGCCAGGCATTTTTCTTCGCGATGAAAATTCAGTAGCGCCGCGATGTCGACGTCGGCCACCCCGTCGCCGTAGGTCATGCAGAAATCCTCGCCACCAACCAAGTGACGAATACGGCGCAGGCGGCCGCCCGTTTGCGTGTTATCGCCCGTATCGACCAAGGTAATGTTCCAGGGCTCGGCATGATTTTGATGCAGATCGACACTGTTTTTCACCAAGTCGATGGTCACGTCGGAGGTGTGCAGCGCCAGGTTGGCGAAGTACTCCTTCACCATGTAGCCCTTGTAGCCGAGGCAAATCACGAAATCGGTGATACCAAAGTGCGCATAGCCTTTCATGATGTGCCACAGAATCGGCTTGCCGCCGATTTCGACCATCGGTTTTGGCCGCAGCGCGGTCTCTTCAGCCAAACGTGTACCAAGACCGCCGGCGAGTATCACTGCTTTCATTTTGGTAGAAAAATGGTTGTCGGGGGGATGCCGGCCAAATGTTATCAGAGCTTCCAATCGGGGCCTTTGCAAGGCCCATAAACAATCCCCTTATCGCCAAATAGAAATAATCGCATTGGCGCGTCGGGGGGAAATTGTTAGCCTTCCGTCTTCAGAGAATAACCACTATTAGAGGAGATTCGGCATGGCGTTGGTCAATCCGCACGGCGGCGGCAGTCTGCGACCTTTATTGCTGGAAGGCCAGGCGCTGCAGGTGGAACTTAGCCGCGCCCGGTCCCTACCCAAGGTCAAGGTGAGTTCGCGCGAAAAAGGCGACATTATCATGTTGGGCATCGGCGGCTTTACCCCGCTCGAAGGCTTCATGACTCATACCGACTGGCAGGGCGTCTGCGACGGCATGAAAATGGCCAATGGGCTGTTCTGGCCGATTCCGATCACGCTCTCCACAGACAAGTCCGTGGCGAATGATATCAAGACCGGCGACGACATCGCCTTGGTCGATCCAGACGACGGTTCGATTCTCGCCACCATGAAGGTGACCGAGAAATATTCGATCGACAAGGCGCATGAATGCGCGACCGTGTTCAAGACCACCGACATCGAGCATCCCGGCGTCAAGATGGTCATGGAGCAGGGCGACATCAACCTGGCCGGACCGATCAAGGTTCTTTCGCAGGGTGATTTCCCGGAAAAGTATGGCGACCTCTTTCTGTCGCCGAAGGAAACCCGCGCCAGGTTCGAAGCCATGGGCTGGAGCAAGGTCGCCGCTTTCCAGACGCGCAATCCGATGCACCGTTCGCACGAATATCTGGCCAAGATCGCGATCGAGACCTGCGACGGCGTGCTGATCCATTCGCTGCTGGGCAACCTGAAGCCCGGCGACATTCCCGCTGACGTGCGTTCCGAGGCGATCGCCACGCTGGCCGAACACTATTTCGTCAAGAACACCGTGCTGCAGGCGGGCTATCCGCTCGACATGCGCTATGCCGGTCCGCGCGAGGCCTTGCTGCACGCGCTGTTCCGCCAGAACTACGGCTGCTCGCACCTGATCGTCGGGCGCGATCATGCCGGCGTCGGCAGCTATTACGGACCGTTCGACGCCCATCACATCTTCGAAGAGATTCCCAGGGACGCGCTGGAGACCCAGCCGCTGAAGATCGACTGGACCTTCTGGTGCTACAAGTGCGGCGGCATGGCGTCGGCGCGCACCTGTCCGCATGGCGAGGCCGATCGCCTGCTGCTGTCCGGCACCAAGCTGCGCAAGATGCTGTCCGAAGGCGGAGACGTGCCCGCCGAATTTTCACGGCCCGAGGTGCTGGAGGTGCTGCGCGCCTACTACGCCAGCCTGGCCGAGCATGAGAAGGTCGAGGTCAAGTTGTCAGGACACTCGGCCCGCTGATAGATATCAACCCCAGCTTTCCACGTGCATTTTTTGATCATAAACACCGTAACCTAGGAGTAGAAACCAAATGCCAACCTTTGTTCGTACCGAGAAGTGCGATGGCTGCAAGGGGCAGGACAAGACTGCCTGCATGTACATCTGCCCGCACAATCTGATGAAGCTCGACAAGGACGGTTCCGAAACCGGCCATGCCATGAAAGCCTTCAACCAGGAACCGGAACAGTGCTGGGAGTGCTACTCCTGCGTCAAGATCTGCCCGCAGGGCGCCATCGAAGCCCGCCACTACGCCGACATCGTGCCGCTGGGCGGCTCGGTACAGCCGTTGCGCGGTTCCGATTCCATCATGTGGACCATCAAGTTCCGCAACGGCACGCTGAAGCGCTTCAAGTTCCCGATCCGCACCACGGCCGAAGGCTCGATCGATCCTTACGGCAACAAGCCGATGCCCAAGATGTCCGAGCTCACCGCCGAAGGCGTGTTTACCCGGTCCGTCATGGGCGGCTTCCGCGCCGGCAACCCTGCTGAACTGATCCGCAAGTAATCGACAAATCGAGGAACCAAAAATGGCTGGAACATTTGAAGCACCGGAAATCGTCTACGAAGAACTGGACGTCCTGCTGGTCGGCGGCGGCATGGCCTGCTGCGGCACCGCTTACGAAATCATGCGCTGGGCCGAGGCTCTGAAGGCCGAGACCGGCAAGGAACTCAAGATCAAGCTGGTCGACAAGGCCGCGATGGACCGCTCCGGCGCCGTGGCGCAGGGCTTGTCCGCGATCAACACCTACATCGGCGACAAGCAGGATCCCGCCGACTACGCGCGCATGGTCTCCAACGACCTGATGGGCATCACCCGCGACGACCTGGCCTACGATCTGGGCCGCAACGTCGATGACTCCGTGCACCTGTTCGAGGAGTGGGGCCTGCCGATCTGGAAGACCGACGCCGAAGGCGTGCGCCACGACGGCGCCGAGGCGCTGAAGGAAGGCCTGCCGGCCCTGAAGGATGGCGGCCAGCCGGTGCGTTCGGGCAAGTGGCAGATCATGATCAACGGCGAATCCTACAAGTGGATCGTCGCTGAAGCCGCGAAGAAGGCGCTGGGCCTCGATCGTATCCAGGAGCGCGTGTTCATCGTGCACCTGATCAACGACAAGAACGACCCGACCCGCATCGCCGGCGCCGCCGGTTTCTCGGTGCGCGAAAACAAGATCTACATCTACAAGGCCAAGGCCGTCATGCTCGCCGCCGGCGGCTGCGTCAACCTGTTCCGTCCGCGCTCGGTGGGCGAGGGTTCGGGCCGCGCCTGGTACCCGGTGTGGAATGCCGGTTCGACCTACGCCATGGCTGCCGAAGCCGGCGCCGAAATGACCATGATGGAAAACCGCTTCGTGCCCGCCCGCTTCAAGGACGGCTACGGCCCGGTCGGTGCCTGGTTCCTGTTGTTCAAGGCCAAGGCCACCAACGGCTACGGCGAAGACTACATGACCAAGAACAAGGAAATGCTGAACGACTACCCGCCCTACGGGCAGGCTGCCGTGCCGGCGTCGTGCCTGCGCAACCACCTGATGCTGAAGGAGATGAAGGAAGGCCGCGGCCCGATCTACATGGACACCGTCACCGCCCTGGCGAAGCTGGCCGAGACCCTGACGCCGAAGGAAGTCAAGCACCTCGAAGCCGAAGCCTGGGAAGACTTCCTCGACATGTGCGTCGGCCAGTGCGGCATCTGGGTCGGCGAGAACGTCGATCCGCGCGAGAAGAACTCCGAGCTGATGCCGACCGAGCCCTACCTGCTGGGTTCGCACTCCGGCTGCTGCGGCATCTGGGTGTCCGGCCCGACCGACGTCGGCGCGCCGACCACGGAAGAGTACGACGGTGTTCCCGCGCACCTGCCGAAGGGCTGGAACTGGGGCTATCGCTCGATGACCACGGTCAAGGGTCTGTTCACCGCCGGCGACGGCGTGGGCGCCTCGGGCCACAAGTTCTCCTCCGGTTCGCACACCGAAGGCCGCCTGGCCGCCAAGTCGATGGTCAAGTACTGCCTCGACAATGCCGACTTCGCGCCGGAATTCGACGAGACCCACGAGCAGATCGCGGAAACGATCTGGAGGCCGGTCAAGACCTTCCTGACGCACAAGGACTACACCACGGCAATCGACGTCAACCCCAACTACATCACGCCCAAGATGCTGCAGATGCGCTTGCAGAAGATCATGGACGAGTACGTTGCCGGTGTCGCCACCTACTACAACACCAACGACAAGATGCTGGGCGTTGCCGAAGAGAAGCTGGAGATGCTGAAGGAAGACTCGCTGAAGCTGCGTGCCAAGGATCTGCACGAGCTGCTGCGCGCCTGGGAGAACTACCACCGCATCCTGACCGCCGAAGCCCACATGAAGCACATCCAGTTCCGTGAGGAGAGCCGCTATCCCGGCTTCTACTATCGCACCGACAAGAATTTCGTCGACGAGAAGAACTGGCACTGCTTCGTGAACTCGATCTACGACAAGCACTCGAAGAAGTGGACCTGCTTCAAGCGCAAGCACGTCGATCTGGTCGACAAGTCGAAGCTGTTCAAGGCCGCCGCGCCGCACTAAGCACGGCCAGGCTGTAAGATTCAGGCCGGAAGCCGCGAGGCTTCCGGCCTGTTTGCTTTATGTCCGCGTCCCAGCGACGCGGACGGTATCCCCTGGTGGGATGCGTTTCCGCCATCCATTGCTTTAAAGAGGTTTCTCATGTCCCAGCCCGATATTCCGTTTCCCAACAGCCCCGTCGTCCCCACCATGGTGGCCGAGACGCACGTTATTCAGTTCTCCTGCCACAAGGGCATTGGCTGCTGGAATGCCTGCTGTTCCAACATCGACATTTCGCTGACGCCCTACGACGTGCTGCGCATGAAGACCCGTCTTGGCATCACCTCGACGCAGTTCCTCAAGGACTACACGGTGCCTTACGAGATGGAAAAGGATGGCATCGCCGGCGTCAAGTTCCGCCCGATCGAGGGTGGCAGCGCCTGCCGCTTTATGAAGCCCGAGGGCTGCGACATCTACAGCGATCGACCCACGGCCTGCCGCTACTATCCGGTGGCCTTGTTATCGATGCGCAAGCAGGACGAATACGTCGATCGCGATTCCTACGCCATCGTCAGGGAAGACCATTGCAAGGGCCACGAGGTCAATCGTCCGATCACCATTGCCGACTACCGCAAGGAACAGGGGCTCGAAGAGTACGACGAATTGGCGCGCGGCTGGCGCCAGTTGGTATTGAAGAAAAAGTCCTCCGGCCCGTCCATCGGCAAACCGAGCCTGCGCAGCCGGCAGCTGTTTTTCATGGCTTGCTACGACATCGACCGCTTCCGCGAATTCGTCAGCGCCGAATCCTTTGCCAAGCTGTTCGATCTGAAGCAGGAGGAGAAGGATGCACTGATGAAGGACGACGTCGCCCTGCTGCAGTTCGCCTTCCGCTTCCTGCGCCAGGTGATGTTTGGCGAAGAGAGCATCGGGCTCAATGCCGAGGCGGCGCAGGAGCGTCTGGTCAAGGTGCAGGAAAAGCGCCTGATCGAAGAGCGCGAAGCGGCCAAGCGCCGTGCGCTGGAGGATGAAAGCGGTATCGAGGACGGCGACTAGCCGCCGCGGCAACCGATTACCGCTCATGATCCGGTCCGCGTGACGGCCAAAGGCGCTTTTCGGGCGCCACTGGCCATCTCAGTTCGCCGCCAGAGCGGCCTCGATTTCGGCAAAGGTCTTGGCGACCTCGAACGCCTGGAGGGACATGCCAAGTTGACGGCCGATCTGGGTGATGGAAAAGATGCCCCTGATCGATTCCTTGCCCGACGCCAGGTCCGTTTCAACTACCATCGCGTGCTGCCGCCCCACGTTCTTGAGCGTGGCGACGATATGGCCGACTTCCGCACGTAGCACGTCGTTCAGGGTCAGTACCTCGATGGTGCTGGTCGCGCTCATGCAATCGCGTACCTTCAAGTCGCTGTGCTTGCCGCCATTTTGCTGGATGAACTTGATGGGGCGTTCGCCCATCGTGTCGCGGGCCGTGATCAACCCAAGGATTTCCTCGTCCGGACCGACGACCAGCAGCAGGCGCACTCCGCGCGATATCATGGTTTGCGTGGCCTGGGCCAGCGTGACCTCGGGTCCGATGGTCGCGGCCGATACTTTCTGCAAATCGGTCATGACGCCGATGGCCGGCGAATCTATCTGTACCAGACGGGAAGCGCTGGGCTGGAAATAGCCCGACCCAGGATCGAGCTTGCGAAAGGGAAGGGGTTTGTAAAGGGCACGTTCCATGGTCACTCCTCCTTGATGGAGCCTCCCAGCCTAGCGAAAAAAAAGGCCGGTGGATTCCGGCCTTTTTATATCCCTGACGCTTGGTTTTATACCTTACTTGCCTGCGATCTTTTCCAGCTTTTCGGTGCGGATCAGCTGGCCATCCAGTGCCGCATCCTTGGCCGAACCGCCGTAGGCAACAGTCATCAACTGCGAGTAATACACCACGGGCATGTTGAACTTGGTGCCCTGCTTCTTGTTGATTTCCGACTGATAGACCTCGACGTTGGCCTGGCACAGCGGACAGGGCGTGACGATCATTTCGGCGCCATGGTCGTAGGCCGATTCGACGATGTCGCGAATCTGCTTCTGGCTTTTCTCCGGCTCTGAAAACGCCAGCGCGCCGCCGCAGCAGGTGACCTTCTGCTCGTACTTGGTCAGCGCCTCGCCGCCCAGGGTCTCCACCATCTTGTCGAGGTAGAGCGGGTTCTCGAAGGATTCGCCGGCGATGCCGAAGGGCCGGTTGGTCTGGCAGCCGACATAGCCGGCGATCTTGAGGCCTTCCAGCGACTTCTTCATCGGCGCCTTGAGGCCCTCGTAGCCGAAATCCTCGATCAGCACCTCGACCATGTGCCGCACTTCGACTTCGCCCTTGTAGTGCAGGCCGGCGGCGGCCAGGGCTTCGTTGGTTTCCTTCATCAGCTGTGCCGAGGCGTCGAGCCGTTCCTTGCTTTCACGGGCGCCCAGCCAGCAGGCGGCACAGGTGGCGACGATGTCCTGGCCCGGCAGGTGGGTCTCGGCCTGGGCGAAATTCCTTGCGTTGATTGCGACGCGCGGCAGTTCGCCGCCTTCGCAATAGCCGATCGAAGCGCCGCAGCAGTTCCAGTCGGGAATCTCGGTCAGCTTGATGTCGAGCGCCTGGCACATCGAGTTGGTCGATACCAGGTAGTTCGAGGCCGAGGCCTTGAGCTGCGAGGAGCAGCCGGGGTAGAACGCGTATTCTTTCTTAGCCATTTTCCGATTCTCCGTCAGGCGCTGAAGCCCTTTTTGCGATCCTCGATTTCCTTCGCCTTGGCGATGATGGCGTGGAAGCCTTTGAGGTCCTTGACGCCGTGGCCGCCGAAGATCTCCATCGGATTGAGGCGCTTGGCCAGAAGCAGGCCGAGGCCGATGCTCTGCATCGACAGGGCCTCCTTGATGCCGGCCACCAGGCCACCCCTGAAGTAGTGGCGCAGCGTCAGCGTCAGCTCATTGACGCGGCCCTTCTTGATCAGGTTGTTCCAGAACAGCGTGGCGAAATCGCGCGTCGGCTGACCCTTGGGGGCGAGGCCGAGGCGATGGGCGTAGTTGGCCAGGCCGTGCATGATGTGGGTGATCGGCAACTGGCGCGGGCAGCGCACCATGCAGTTGTAGCAGGAGGTGCACATGAACATCGAGTCGGAACCCAGCACCTCGTCGCGCTTGCCGGCACGGATCATCATGAAGATTTTCTGCGGCGAGTGCTGCCAAGCCGGGCCGAGCGGGCAGGAGCCGGCGCAGACGCCGCACTGCATGCACATCTTGACCATGTGGCCTTCTTCGACATTGGCCTCGACTTCCCTCAGGAAGTTGTTGCGGTAACGTTCGATGGCCGTTTGATTTGCGGTAGTCATTGATCGCGTCTCCAGTGTTGGCTCAGCCGAAGCCCTTCATGGGCGAGGGGCCGAGCTTGTCGAGTTCGGCGACGTAGTCGTTGATGAGCTTGACCACGCGGGTATTGTCGGTGATCGCCACTTCCTGGGTCTGTACCCGTTCGGGTTCGAGGCCGAGCTGCTTCAGCGTGTCGCCGATTTTGCTCATGCGGTAGTGGGCAAGTTCCGAGCCCTTGACGAAGTGGCACTGGTATTCGTCGCCCTTCTTGCAGCCCATCATCATTACGCCGTCATAGCCGGCATTGAGCGCGTCGGTGATCCAGATGGTGTTTACCGAACCCAGGCAGCGCACCGGGATGATGCGGACGAAGGCAGAATAGTTCAGCCTCGCCAGGCCGGCCATGTCGAGCGCCGGGTAGGCGTCGTTCTCGCAGGCCAGCACCAGGACGCGCGGCTTTTCCTCGTCCTCGTCCGGAATCTCGACCGCCTTGACCTGGCTGCCGACGGTGTCGCAGGAGTAGTTTTCGAAGGAGATCACGCGCACCGGGCAGGCGCCCATGCAGGTGCCGCAGCGGCGGCAGCGCTCCTCGTTGAACACCGGGAAGCGCTTTTCGTCCTCGTCGATGGCGCCGAAGGGGCATTCCACCGTGCAGCGCTTGCATTGGGTGCAGCCTTCGAGGCGCGCCTTGGGGAAGGACAGGTCGCCCGAGCGCGGATGCGCGGCGCGGCCCAGGGCGGCGTTCTCGACGGCCTGGATCGCTTTCAGCGCGGCGCCGGTGGCGTCGTCGGTGGCCTGCAGGATGTCCATCGGACGGCGCACCGGGCCGGCGGCGTAGATGCCGGTGCGGCGCGTCTCGTAGGGGAAGCAGATGAAGTGCGAATCGGCGAAGCCGTGCTTGAACTGCGGCACGTCCGGACCCTGGCGATAGTTGAGCTTTAGCACCGAGGTCGTGCGCATCGCATCGCGCTGCACCTTGGCCGCTTCGTCGCCGCCTTCGGCCGCAGTGACCACCGGGTTCCAGGCTTCGAGATCGACGCCGGCATTCGGCACCTGGCCGGTAGCCAGCACCACGAGGTCCGCGGCGATGGTGTTCTCCTCGTCGAGGATCAGGTCCTTGAAAGTCACCGCACAACTGTCGCCACCGCTGACCTTGCTCGCCTTGCCCTTGGTGAAGATCACGCCGCGTTCCTGCGCACTGCGATAGAAGTCTTCGCCCATGCCCGGCATGCGCAGGTCCTGGTACATGACCACGGTGTCGATCTCGGGGTTCTGGTCCTTGAAATAGGTCGCCTGCTTGATGCTGGTGCCGCAGCAGTGGCCGGAGCAGTAAGAGAGATGTGTGCCGGTCTCGTCGCGTTGGCCGGCACATTGCACGAACACGACCGACTTCACTTCCTTGCCGTCGGCGCGCTTGATTGCACCGCCGTTGGCGGTCTTGGCGAGCGCCTCAAGCCCGGCCTGATCGACCACGTTGGGCTGGCCGCCGCCGAGTTCTGGCAGCTTGGCCACGTCGTAGGGGGTGAAGCCGGTAGCCTGGACGATGGCGCCGACGCTTTCCTCGGAGACAGCTCCGGATTCCTGGGCAATTTTGATCAGGAAGCGGCCGGGAGCGCCTGATGTTTCGGCGATGGTGGAATTCAGATGGACCTTGATCAGCGGATTGGCCGCGATCTTCGCCGCCGTCTCGCCAACGCCGACTTCTTGCGCGGCCGAGTAGGGTTCCTTGAAGGGCTGGCGTTTCCATAACTGCGCCGCCATGCCGCCCAGCGCGCCTGTCTTCTCGACGATCACGGCTTCGTAGCCTGCGGCGGCGATTTCCAGCGCAGCGGTCATGCCCGACATGCCGCCACCGACGACGAGGATGCGCTTGCTTGAACCTTCTTTGCGGTTACCGGCAGGCTGCGTCATCTTCTTGAGTTCGGCGCAACCCATGCGGATGTAGTCTGCGGCCATTTCCTGCCGCACTTCATCGTGATCCTTGCCGGCGGCAACGACCCACAGCACGCCTTCACGCAGGTTTGCGCGCGACACGGCGACGCCGTCGAACTGGAAGGCCTCGGTCTTGGCGCGGCGCGAACAGGCGGCAATGCAGACATGGGTCACCGCCTCGTTGGCGATGTCGTCCTTGATCGTCTGCACGCCCTCGGCATTGCAGAGGAAGGGATGGCTCTTGACGATCGCCATCTTGCCTTCCTTCTTGGCGATGTTTTCGAGTTGCCCGACCTTCATGGCATCGCCGATGCCACAGCCGGAGCAGATGTATGCGGCGTATTTGTTGTCAGCCATTTTTATGCCTCCGCCCTGGCTGTTTTGTTAACAATCTGGATCGCGTGCAGCGATGCCGCCGTGGCGCTCTGTACCGAGCGATTGACGTCGAGCGGACTCGCCGCCGAACCAGCGCCGAACATGCCGCCATCCTTGCTGCCCTCGATGAAGTTCGAGGAATCGAGGATGATGTCGTCGGGCAATTTCACGCCGGTGATCTCGGGTTCCATGCCCACGGCCAGCACCACCAGGTCATGCTCGGTGGCGTAGCGGTGGTAGCCCTCGGTATCGACGCCGTGCAGGACCGGATTGCCGTTTTCCTTGTTCTCGACGATCTTGGCCACCTTGCTCTTGACGAAGCTGACCGTCGCGTCCTTCTGCACCATCTGGTAGAAGTCCTCGAAACGGTCGATGGCGCGGATGTCGATGTAATAGATCGTCGACTTGCCGGCCTCGCCGTAGGCCTCCCGCACGTACTGGGTCTGTTTCAGCGAAGCCATGCAGCAGATGCGCGAGCAGTGACGCAGGTGGTTTTCGTCGCGCGAACCGGCGCACTGGATGAAGGCGATGTTCTTCGCCTCCTTGCCGTCGCCGGGGCGCAGAATCTTGCCCCCCGTGGGTCCTTGCGGATCGGCCAGACGCTCGAATTCGAGGCTGGTGATTACGTTGGCGAAGCGGTCGTAGCCATAGGGTTGAATCTTGTTGGCGTCGTAAGGCCGCCAGCCGGTGGCCCAGATCACGGCACCGACCTGCAGCGTGACGGATTCTTCCTTCATCTCCAGGTCGACCGCGCCGACCGGGCAGGCCGCCTTGGCCTTCTCGCCCTCGGAGGTGCCGACGATCGAGGGGTCGATCACATAGCGTTGGGGATACGCCATGTTGTGCGGCAGGTAGGCCGCTTTCATTTTGTCCAGGCCGTAGTTCCACGGATTCGGTACTTCGGCGCTGACGGCCTCGGCGCATTTGCCGCAGGCGGTGCAGTGCTCATTGACGAAGCGCGGCGCCACCTTCAGCGTCACCGAGTAGTTGCCTCGGCTGCCGGATACGGCGGTGACCTCGGTCATGGTCATCAGGCGCACGTTGCGGTTCTGCTTGATCCGGCGCAGGTTGATTTCCAGCCCGCAGGTCGGGTGGCACATCTTGGGAAAGTAGCGGTAGAGCCGCGCGGTGCGGCCGCCGAGGACAGGGGCCTTTTCGACCAGGACCACCTGCTTGCCGCATTCCGCGGCTTCGAGCGCCGCCGTCATGCCGCTGATGCCGCCGCCGACGACCAGTATCGTCTGGTTGGTTGCTATTGAAGCCGTCACATCGAGCTCCCGGAAAGTTGTTTCTGTGTGCCGCGGATTCTATCGGGCAGGAAGCCGCCAGCTTGTGCAATCTTCCAATGTTTCAATAGAAAAGCTGAATGCAGTGCAGAGGTGCGGTTGGAGGCTTGCGGCCCTTGGCCGTCTGCGGACGAGTGCGGTCCGTTGTACTAGCTATCCAGTCTTCTGATATCGAAACTCAGTGTCTCCAGATCGCCGAAAATCCAGGTGGCGGCCGGGGCTCCGAGTCCGGCAACGGTACCCGGATTGACCAGCCAGGTCAGCCCGCCCTTGATATTGGCCTGTTGCCGGACTTCGGTTTCGTGGCTGTGGCCGCAGCAGACCAGGTCGTAGTCGCCGGTGCAGGCCATGCCATGTCCGATGTGCGGATAGTGGGTGAGGAAAATGCGTCGACCACCCAATTCGATGGCGGCGTCCTGTCCGTGGTAGTGCAATTGCCCGTCCGAGTGGCAGGCAATGCGGGCGATGGATACCGGGTCGCCGAGGTTGTTGCCGTGCACGGCGTGGATCGGCAGGCCGAGCTTGAGCGATGCTTTCAGCGTGTTGCCGCCGATGATGTCGCCGCAGTGAATCACGGCTTCGGCGCCCTGCGCCTTGGCGGTGGCGACCGCCGTCGCCATCATCGGGCCGCGATCATGGCTGTCCGAGAGAATGCAGATTTTCATTGTGTCTTGCCAGTGGTGAAACCGAAGATTTCGTCGAGGCGAAGTTCGCGGATAAGCTCGTCTGCCGCAGCCTGGCCATGTTCCCTGACCACTTCGGCGAGGATCAGGCGCGCCCCATTGCGGTTGTAACCGCCGCCGAATGCAACCTGGGTGCCGAGGAGTTGCCGGGCCTTTTCCAGGGTCATATCACCAACGGGCCGTGGTAATCCTCATCCTGGGCTGGGGTCTGGGTGCCGAGCGTTTCGGTCAGTGCGGAAGAGCGCGTGCTCTGGTGGTCGGCCTGGAGACGCAGCAGGGTGGTGACGCAATCGCCGAGATTGTCATAGACATCGCGGCCGGTGCCGAATTGCTCTTGGGCAGAGTAGAAAAACTGGCAGCGATAACGCTGGTCGGCGACCTTGGCAACGATGAATTCGGCGCCAAGCGCTTCCCAGTAGAGCGCCGGACAAGTGGTCAGCGCCTGGCTTGCGGGATCGAGTTGCAGGTCGACGTCGACCGCCTGCAGCGGGACCAGGCGGCTATAGCGCTCGAAAAGAATCTGGTTGACCAGTTGCCATTCGGTATCGGTGAAGTCAGGGATGTTCATTGCTGTTCGCTTCCTGGAGATGGCATGCGGGCATCGGGGTGGGTCGGCTACTCTACAGCGACTGGCTGAATCCAGGCAATCACTGTTGCTTATCGAAAAATAGAAATTACTCCCTTGTGCCTGGGCGGAGCTTATCGTCAGAATATTGGGACTTTCTAATGTACCGGTTTGAACCGGGTCAATTCCCCCCAATGCAAGCTGCCAACCCGTCGCCCGCTTCGGTGCAGGAGGTCAAGACCACGACCTGCTATATGTGCGCCTGCCGCTGCGGCATTCGCGTGCACCTGCGCGACGGCGTGGTGCGCTACATCGATGGCAATCCCGATCATCCACTGAACAAGGGCGTGATCTGCGCCAAGGGCTCGTCGGGCATCATGAAGCAGTATTCGCCGGCGCGCCTGTTGAAGCCGCTCAAGCGCAAGGCGGGCGCGGAACGCGGTGCCGGCGAGTTCGAAGAAATCGAGTGGGACGAGGCCTTCGCCACCCTGGCCGAACGCCTCGGGAAAATCCGCGCGACCGATCCGAAGAAGTTTGCGCTATTTACCGGCCGCGACCAGATGCAGGCACTGACCGGGATGTTCGCGCGCCAGTTCGGTACGCCCAATTACGCGGCGCACGGCGGCTTCTGCTCGGTGAACATGGCGGCCGGGATGATCTACACGATAGGCGGCTCGTTCTGGGAGTTCGGCGGGCCGGACCTCGATCGCGCCAAGCTGTTCGTCATGATCGGAACGGCCGAGGATCATCATTCGAATCCACTGAAGATCGCGCTGTCGAAGTTCAAGCGCGATGGCGGCCGCTTCATCTCGATCAATCCGGTGCGCACCGGCTATTCGGCGATTGCCGATGAATGGGTGCCGATCCGCCCCGGCACGGATGGCGCACTGCTGCTGGCAATCATTCACGAGATCATTGCCACCGGACTCTATGACCGCGATTTCCTGGTCAAGTACAGCAATGCCGGGCAGCTGATCAACGCCAACGAAGCCAGCGACGAGTTCGGCTTTTTCGTGCGCACCGAAGTGCCCACCGAAGAAGCCTGCTACGAACCGCAGGACAAGCTCTGGTGGGACCGCAATACCGATCGCGCCGTGGTGACGCATTCGGCGGATGCCGATCCCTACCTGCTCGGCGAATTCACCTTGAAAGACGGCACGCCGGTAAAGCCCGCGTTCCAGCTTCTGCACGAGCGGGTCAAGGACTACACGCCGGAGTGGGCCAGCCAGATTACCGGCATCCCGGCCGAGACCATCCGCCGCCTGGCACACGAAATGGGCGTTACCGCGCGCGACCAGAAGATCGAACTGCCGATCGCCTGGACCGATTCCTGGGGCGTTGAGCACGACACGGTGACCGGCAATCCGGTGGCCTTCCATGCCATGCGCGGCCTCG